>Ga0194120_10007859_pt1 | contig 14348 bp, 6 predicted proteins | sample TA2MahCa65mmetaG_FD_148642 | JGI IMG/M metagenome (GOLD analysis project Ga0194120, IMG submission 148642) | Freshwater microbial communities from Lake Tanganyika, Tanzania - TA2015019 Mahale Deep Cast 65m | ecosystem: Environmental > Aquatic > Freshwater > Lake | place: Tanzania: Lake... | reverse complement strand
GCGCAACCGATCCCGGCCCAGTGGCCGCGCGGCGTCCCCTGCCCGGCCATCATCGATCCGCGGCGCAGCTCCCCCGCGCTCGCCGCGCACCTCCTGACCCGCACGCCGCTTTGGCAGCGACTTCCTCCCCTTGATGTGCGACTCGGCACGACGCGCGGCACCAATGCGCTCCTCGAAGGTGCCGTCACCCGCGTGCTCTTCCTCACGAACGAGGGACACGAAGACCTGCTCCGCATCGGCGATCAGCGCCGGCCCGATCTCTTCGCGCTTCGCATCGAGCGCGATCCTCCGCCGCATGCCTTTGTCATGGGCGTGCGCGGCCGCATGGACGCCGCTGGCAACGAACTCGAACCGATCGACCATGACCAGATCCGGGACTGCGCTCGACTCGCGCGAGAGACTGGCGTCGGCGCAGTGGCCGTGTGCCTGCTGCACGCCTGGCGCAATCCGATCCACGAGTTGCGCATTCGCAAACTCCTCGTCGAAGAAGGCATCGAAGCGATCAGCCTTGGGCACGAACTCAGTCGCACCATTGGCTTCGAAGCCCGCGCTCGCGTGACGTGCGTCAACGCACAGCTCTCGCGGCCGATCGCCGAGTACCTCCACCAGGTCCGCGATGAACTCCACGGAGCACCACTGCACGTGATGACGAGTGCCGGTGCGCTCGCGCCCGCCGATCTCTTCACGCCGAAGGACAGCCTCTTTAGTGGTCCCGCGGGCGGCGTGGCCGGCGCTCGCGCCGCCGCTCGCGAGGTGGGGCTCCTTCCCGCGATCGCCTTCGACATGGGCGGCACGAGCACGGATGTCGCGCGGCTCACCGAAGACCTTGAGCTCAACGCCACGACTCGGCTCGGCGCCGCAACGCTCGCCAGCCCGAGCGTGGCCGTCGAGAGCGTGGCCGCGGGCGGCGGCAGTGTGCTCGATCTGATCGATGGTCAGGTCTGCGTCGGACCGCGCAGTGCCGGCAGCACTCCGGGGCCAGCGTGCTATGGCATGGGCGGTCCGCTCACGATCACCGACGCACACCTCGTGCTGAGTCATCTCGACGGCGCGCGCTTTCCGTTCCCGCTTGACCTCAGCGCAGCGCGTGCGCGCGCGGACGAACTCTGCGACCGATGGCGCCGCGAACGCGAGGAAACCATCGATGTGCCCGCGATGCTCCGCGCGTTCCTCGCGGTCGCCGACGCGCGCATGGCCGAGGCGATCCGCCGCGTGAGCGCCCGGCGCGGACTTGATCCGTCGACCCACACGCTCGTCGCGTTCGGTGGCGCTGGCGGCATGCACGCCTGCGCACTCGCGGATCTTCTTGGCATGCGCCGTGTGCTCGTGCCCGCGCGTGCGGGACTGTTGAGTGCGCAAGGAATTGGGTCGAGCCGGACGGGTTCGATCGAAGTGCGCTCGCTGCGCATGGGCCTTGCTGAGTGGGCGGCGACCGCCGAACAAGTCCCCGGCGACTCGCTGGGCGTGCGACCTGCGAACCAAGAGGCGATCATCGAGATCGCGGCGTCCACGACCAGCCTTCCAGAACTTCGCGCGACCTTCCGCTCGCAGTACCGCGCGATCTTCGGCTTCGATCCACCGCACGGGAACGAGACGATCGAATGGGTGCGCCATCAGGATCTTGCAGCCGATGCCTGGTCGCTGCCCAACGATGCCGCCGTGTCCATGACCGCGACGGAACACGGTCTTGCGCTCGACCACTGCACCGTGGTCGTGCCCGATGGTTGGTCCACTCGAACGATCGAGGGAGCCGTCGTTCTTGAGCGAACCGCTCCACTGGTCAATGCCGCACCACCCATTGCGCTTGAAGCGCTGGTCGCCGCCGCACTGCACGGCGCTGCGGAGTCAATGGGTGAAGCGCTCCGCGCGACAGCGGTCAGCGTGAACGTGCGCGACCGTCTCGACTACTCGTGCGGACTCCTCGATGCCGAGGGCGCACTGATCGTGAATGCCCCCCATCTGCCGGTCCATCTGGGTGCACTCGGAGCATGCGTTCGTGCGGTCGCCGCGAGCCTTGAGCTTGCGCCCGGAGATGTCGCCGTCACGAATCATCCGGCTTTCGGCGGGAGTCATCTACCCGACGTCACCGTCGTCACGCCGATCTTCGAGCGCCAGGACGGCGGCGCGTTGCTGGGCTATGCCGCAACGCGCGCCCATCATGCAGAGCTCGGCGGTATCGCACCAGGCAGCATGCCACCTTTCGCTCGGCACCTCGCTGAGGAAGCCGTGGTGCTGCCCCCGACGCTCGTCGTCCATCGCGGGGTCGAGTGCTTGGACACCGTGACCGCGCTCTTGCGCGATGCGACGCACCCCACGCGTGCGCTCCAACAGAATCTGGATGATCTTCGTGCACAGATCGCCGCGAACCACACCGGTGGCGAACGCATGCGCGCCACCTCGCAGCGATTCGGGCAGGGCTTCGCGCCCGCGCTGGCTGCTCTGCGAGCACGGTCGCGTCAGGCGGCCATGGCCGCGCTCGCTGCTGTTCCAGAAGGCGCCGTCACGGAGCGGCTCGACGATGGCACGCCGATCAGCGTGAGTCTCTCGCGCGACGCGTGTGTCGTGCCGGGTGGACCGCTCGCGTTCGATCGGTCCCAACAGCGCGTGCGGATCGACTTCACGGGTTCGGGAGGCGTGCATCACGGCAACTTCAACGCGCCGATCGCGGTGATCCGCAGTGCCACGCTCTACGCGCTTCGGGTCATGGCAGGCGCGCACGATCCAGTCCGCGCTGGCGTGCTGCCTCTGAACGAGGGATTCCTCGACGCGGTCGAACTCATCGTGCCCGAGGGGTTCCTCAATCCACACTTCGACGCCGATCCCACGGCGTGCCCTGCGGTCGGTGCGGGCAACACGGAGACGAGCCAACGCGTGGTCGATGCGCTCCTCCGCGTCTTCGGCGTTGCAGCCTGCAGCCAAGGCACGATGAACAATCTCATCTTCGGCTCCGCGCGCTTTGGCTTCTACGAGACGATCGCTGGTGGTTCAGGCGCAAGCTCGATCGGTCCCGGCGAAAGCGGCGTGCACACTCACATGACGAACACACGCATCACCGATGCCGAAGTGCTCGAGTCGCGCTATCCCGTGCGGCTCATGCGATTCGAACTGCGTCGCGGAAGCGGCGGCGCGGGGCAGCATGACGGCGGCGAGGGCATCGAACGAGAACTCCTGTTCCTTGAGCCCGTGACGTGCAGCATCATCGGACAACATCGAGCGAGCGGTCCATATGGACTGGCTGGCGGCCGAGCCGGCGCCGTCGGCGAGCAGTGGTTGCTGCGTGGTCCCGTGCGCATGCCGATCGCGGGCGTGGGCACCATCGAACTTGAAGCGGGTGATCGCGTGCAGATCTCGACGCCTGGCGGCGGCGGATGGGGATCTCTCGATGACGAGGCCGGCGCTGATCAGGCGGACAATTCGTAGCGCTCAATCGAACGCGCGAGCCCGGTGTCCTCGCTGACTTCGATCACAGCACCGCACGCAAGCGTGCCGCCTTCGGCAACATCGAACTGCGTCGGCAATCCGGTGGTCAGGTGCCGCAGCACCGCCTCGGACGAGCGCCCGATGATCGAGTCATAGGGACCGCACATACCCAGGTCGGTCATGAACGCAGTCCCGCCCTTCAGGACCCGAGCATCGGCCGTCGGCACATGCGTATGCGTGCCGACGACGGCAGCCACGCGTCCATCAAGGAACCGGGCGAGCGCGATCTTCTCGCTCGTGGCCTCCATGTGCGCTTCAACGATGACGATGTCGTCGGCGTGCGTGCGCTCCGCGAGCATGCGTTCGCAGCACTCAAACGGATCGCTGCCTGGCGTCGGCATGAACGTGCGACCGAGCACCGTGAAGACGGTCACGCCGCGACGCCCCGCGCCCCGATCGACACGGACCGACCGCTTGCCCGGCGCGCGGAAGGGCATGTTGGCGGGTCGACAAATCGGCTCACTCGCGCGTTCCAGCGCTGGCACAATCTTGAGCTCACGAAGCGCGTGATCGCCGAGCGTCACGGCGTCGATGCCCCCCTGCACGAGATGGCCAAGCAATTCAGGCGTAATGCCCGAGCCATTGCGGAGGTTTTCGCCGTTGGCCACGATCACTCCGCCGCCCTCGCCCCATGCCGAGCGCAGCGCCTTCGCGGCCGCGATCGCCGCACGCTTGCCCGGCTGCCCGACGACATCTCCCAAGAAGGCGATTCGCATCGGGCTCGACATGGGCTACACTCTAGCCGTACCGCTTTCGTCCCTGTGGGATGACAGGCCCGGCCCCGCCGGGTGCTGTGCGGCGATGGTCCTTCCATGACGTGTGTATCCACCAAGACCGGCGACAAGGTTCGCCATCCGGCCCGCCCTGAATGGGGCGTTGGCGTCATCACTCGCACCGAAGTCTTCACCGGCGAGGCTGGCTCCGATCAGCGCTTGTGGGTCAAGTTTCCTTCGATCGGGCTCCGCACGCTGATTGCGAGCGTTGCCAAACTTGAAATGGTCGAGGCCGCGGCTGAGAGCACGGCGTCGGTCTACGCGCGACCGACCATCGCGCAAGTCGATGCAGCCAAGGGCGGCCTCGCGGCCGACACCGCCTTCCGCAAGCCGGAAGATCTGATGACGAGCCTTCCGCTCGATGCGACCGATCCGTTCGCGACCATCGCGATCCGACTCGATCGCACGCTCAAGCTCTATCGGTTTGACGGTTCTGCTGCGCGGCTCGTGGATTGGGCCGTTGCGCAGAGCGGTCTTGATGATCCGCTGTCGCGCTTCAATCGACAGGAACTCGAGGTCTTTTACAAGCGTTGGCTCTTCAACTTGGATGCGCACTTGGTGCGTTTGATGCAGGAAGCCCGTCACGAGGGCTCGCTCATCGAAACGGTGTCGAAGGGCGCCCCGCCCCTTGGCCAGCAGACGGTGCAGCGACTGCGGTCACGCATGCGCTGAGTTGCGTGCACGGCTCCGCCCGCGACAGGCCATGCCTTCGGCACGCCGGCGTTGAAAAGTCACGACCCGGGTGCAGACGGCGGCGCCGCTACGGCTGATCGCTTGGCCTTGCGCCGCCGAATCAGGATGAGCACCACCACAATCGTCATCGGGAGCGCCATGATCAAGCAGCACGGGGGCAGTGCGATCGCCACGACCGTTGCGACCACTGATGCGAACGACTCGACCGCTGCGTAGATTGGATTCGCCAGACCACCCGTCGTGACGGTCGTGCCAACGCGCCCTGCTGCCGCGACCGCATGCGTGCCCAGCGCCAAGCCGCCACCCACGATGATCGCGATCGACCACAGGACGAGCGGACTGAGCTCGCGCGCGCCCTCGATGCCCGCCAACTGCTCGCTCACGCCAAAGCCCAGTTGGTCGCCCATCTGCACGGCCATCAGAATGCTCCCCGCGGTGGCCGACATCGGCGCCGCGACGGCATCGATCAGATGATCGACGGCCGGGATCAGGGTTCCGGCAAGCTCGACGAGACACGCCAAGCCAAACGTCACAAGGGCTGGCGTGCTGCCCACCCACTCCAACGATTCGCCCGGCTCGAGCCAGCCCAGACGGACGGCGATCCCGGCGCCCAGAAGCGGAACAAACACTCGGAATCCTGCAGCGGCGCTCAGACCCACGCCAAGGACGACCGCGAGGACGATGGACAGGACGCCGATGGTGTCCGATTGCACAAGATGAATGTACGGTGCAACGGTCCGGTCACGGTCCAGATTCAGACGCGTTCGGGAGATTCCAGGGTTCCCCATGCCACGACTCGTCACACCTCTGCCGGCCGACCCGTCGCTCACGCGCGCGTTGTCCCGCCATTTGATCGCGAGCGCGCCGACCGGCGCGTTCATCGACCTCACCGACACGATCGTCATCGTTCCGGCTTCGCGCGCGCAGTCGTCCCTTGCCCATCACCTTCAAGAGATGGCTGGTCGACCGGTGCTCTTGCCCACGATCCTCACGCCGGGGCGATCACTCTCACAGCTCATCGTGCCCGATCGAACTGCAGCGAGCGATGCCGCGATCACGCTTGCGTGCCTGCGGGCGCTGACTGAATTCGCGGAACAGTCGCCACCAGTCGTGGCGGCGATCTTGGGTCACACCGCGACTTCGGCAGAACTCTTGTCCTTGGCTTCACGCATCGGCCAGTTGGCGCAGGAGCTCTCGCGCGCTGGCCTCACCGTCGCCGCCGTTTGTGATCGCGGTGCAGCGTGTGAGTTCGGTGAGTTCTTCCCGTCATCAGTGTGGTCCGCGCTGGCCAGTGTGATCGACCGCGCCACCGCTGAACTCGCGCTTCACGGCCTCGACCTGCCGCATGCCATCTCCGCGCGCGCCATCGATGCCGGTCGCTTGGCAACGACGGGCCTTCGCCGCGTCGTCGTCTTGCTCGCTGATCCGGATCCGATGGAGCGCCGATTGCTCGACGCGCTCGCCGAACGGGGCATCACGGTCGAGGTCGTCGTGCACGACCAGGACTTGCCGGATCTTGAGGGCGGTTTCCCTGCTCACGCGGCGTGGAGCGCAACTCGCCCGCCGATCAGTTTGGACCGAATCGTGCGCGTTGCGGGGCTTGACGACCAACCCGCGGTCGTGCTGCACGCGCTCGATGCGCTGGAGCAACCGATTTCGGCGGACTCGATCGCGATCGCTGCGCTCGCACCGACGGATCCAGCCATCCTGTCTCGCACGCTTTCACCAGCGGGGATTCCCGTCGCCCTGCCGCCAACGCGCACGGGCGATCAGGGTTCGGCGGCGTTGCTTCTTCGTGCCGTCAGCGCGTGGCTCGCCGAACCGACCGCCTTCAATCTGGGCACGCTCATCCGTCACCCCTGGATGGAGCGACATCTGCACACGCTGGGACTGCACGCTGCGTTACGGCAACTCACGCTGTTCGTCGCATCGACTGGCGTTCGGCGGCTCGATGAGGCGCTCGTCACGCTCCCCAAGCCATCTCACGATGGCGCCGTCGAACCGGTGCTTGCCGTCGTGGGTCCCCTGCTGAACTCGATCGCTGCGGCGTCAACTGGGCACGAGCGTCTGCTGGCGCTTCACGCCCTGCTGAACACGCTGCATCCCTCGCACGCGCCGTTGGGTGATGCCACGGCTTCTGGTGCGGTGGCGCGGGCGATCCTCGCGCTGTCAGAACTTCCTTCCTCACTCCTTGCAGGCTGCACGCTGAGCCAGCTCGTGGAGCTGATCGTGACGGGTGCTGCGAGCACTGACCTGCCCAGCGACGAACGAGTTGGAATCGAGTGCATGGGTTGGCTCGAAGCGGGCGTGTGTGATGCCCCCCATGTCATCGTGCTCTCGGCCAACGACGGTCTGCTCCCCGAAGCCGCCGCCGTCGATCCTTGGTTGCCCGATTCACTTCGTCAGACACTCGGTCTCCCCTGTGCCCGAGCTCGTCGCGCGCGCGATGCGTGGATGCTCGATGGTCTCGTGAAGCGCAAGGCATCGGTGTGGTTCGGCGTTCCGGCAACGAACAGCGATGGCGAGCCGCTGCGACCGTCGCGGTTCCTGATCGGCTCGACCAACCAAGCCGAGCGCACGCTCGCCCTGACCGGCGACCACAACAGGTCGTCGCTCGCGGATTGGGCGCTCGAAACCAAAGCTGTCTCTGGGCTGACCATGTATCCAGCCGTTCCTGAACTGCCACACATCACGCGCATGTCCGTGACGCAGTTTGAGACGTACATCCGATGCCCGTACGAGTATCTGCGCGCTGGGGTCCTGAAGGCCGATCGGCGCGATGATCTGCAACTTGAGCTCAATCCCATGGCGTTCGGCAACCTCGTGCATGCCGCGCTCCAGGAGTGGGGAAAGCGCGAGCTCGGTCGCACTGAACCCACGACCGATCCCAAGGTGATCGCTCAGGAACTCGATGAGGCGCTCAACGGCGTGCTCAAGCAACGGCTGCCCGCCTCCCTGCAAGGCACCGTGGTCGTGCAGGTGCGCATGGCCCGCGAGCGGCTCGCGGCATTCGCGCGCGTTCAGGCCAAGTGGGCGCAAGACGGCTGGACCATCAAACATGTCGAGCTTGCCTTCGAAGCCCCGCGCGCTGATCGCCCGGATCGGCAAGCGACGACGGCGGAGGATTTCAACAGCGCCGTCAACGCGTCCGACCTCGTGGATGACGATGGAGCTCCACCGCTCGATTCGCGTCAGCACGCAGCGCCGATGTTTCCTGACGAAAACGGGCTCTACATTTCGGGCCGTATCGACCGTGTCGACTTCAACGGGCGCACTGGGCAGTGGGCCGCGCTCGACTACAAGACCAGTTCTGAACCGTCTGACCCGAAGGACCATCGGACCAGGTCAGGCTGGGTCAATCTTCAGTTGCCGCTCTATCGCGAGCTTCTGGCCACCATCGACATCCCGCGCGATGGGATGCAACTTGGGCTGATCGCCCTGCCAGCGCAGCCGGATCTTGCCCAGATCAAGGTGGCGGATTGGTCGACCGATCAGCTGGACGAAGCGATCGAGGTGGCCCGCAGCATCGTCGCGCTCGTGAAGGCTGCTCGAACGCCAGCCGACTTTGCACCAAGTGGCAAGCCACCGCTGAGCGACGATCCACTTGTTCAAGCGATGCACGGCATCGGCATTCGTGGGATCGCACCGCTCTCACCACGCGAAGCCGATGCAGCGAGCGTTCCCGCAACGGTCGGGGGTGCAGCATGAACGACGGCATGAACGACGGCATTGACAGCGGCACGAGCACGACGCACCGTTCAATCGTCACGGCCAACGCTGGCTCCGGCAAGACATACCTTCTCGCCAACCGCCTCATCCGATGGATGATCGAGAGCTACCGGCGAACCGCACGCGGTTCTTGCGGCGCAGATTCCATCCTGGCGATCACATTTACGCGTAAGGCGGCTGGCGAAATCCTCGATCGCGTGCTGCGGCATCTTGCCCTTGGCGCAACATGTGCGCGCAGCCGTGAGCAGTTTGAGGCGGACGGCATGATTGGTCCCGCGTCTGCCGAGGAGTACGCAGCGGTGCTCGCGCAGGTCCTCGATCAGCTCGACCGTCTCTCGATCGGCACGATCGATGGGTTCTTTTCGCGACTGGGCAAGGCCTTCGCGCCAGAACTCGGCCTGCCCACCGAGTGGACGATCGCGAGCGAAGACCAGGACCACGCTCAACGCGCGCTCGCGCTTTCGCGCCTGCTTGAAACCAAGCCCGATGCCGTGTGGGAACTCGTGCGCATGGTCACGGACGGTGCGCCGAAAGCCCGCCTGCACGACGCGTTGCTCAAGTCGATTCGAACACCCCTGGCGCTGCTCGATCTCGCGGAGCGGCATGGAGTGGGCGACTCACCGTGGCGCGCGCTCACTGCGGACCACATCGAGTTCTTCAAGGGCGCCAAACTCTTGAGCGCGACCGAGCTCGAAGCGATGCTGCGCGACCTCGCAGCCGCACCGCTCCCGATGACGAACCGCGGCACCCCCAACGGTCATTGGGTCAAGGGCCGGGACTCCGTGCTCGCGACCGCCACGCGGGGCCATTGGCGCGCCGTGCCCGAGATCGGCTTCGCGGCGTCCATCGCCGCCGGCGAGCCGTATCAAAGGCACGATCCCGATCCCGAACTCCTGCGATGCGTGCGCGGACTCATGAACCACGCGCTGGCCATCGAGACCAAGCTCATCAAGCAACGCATCGCGGGATGCATCGAACTCGCTCGCGGGTTCAACGAGCACGCGGCAGCCATCCGCCACGCCGAGGGGCGCTACTCGTTCGCCGAAATCAGCTCGGCAATCGCTCGCGCGCATCGGCTTGGCGACAAGGGCAGTGACGGCCTGAACGAGATGCGCTACCGCCTGGACTGCGCGATCCAGGATCTGGCCATCGATGAGTGCCAGGACACGAGCCCTGACCAGTACAGCGTGCTCGCGCCGTTCATGGACGAGATCTTCGCGAGTGAGAGCGAGCGACGGTTCATCATGGTCGGCGACCCCAAGCAGTCGATCTATGGCTGGCGTGGTGGTACGCCGGCACTCATTGGCGGGATCCGCGAACAGCGCGCGAGCGGACTTGATCTCGATGTGCAACTCGCCGTGAGCCAGCGTTCGCATCCGGCGGTCATGGAATTCGTCAACGCGGTCTTCGGTGAGTCGGACACGCTCACGCTCGCGGATCGCTTGCAGTCGATCGACCGAGCATCCATTGATCCTGGGGAGCACACTGCCGCGTTGCAGTCCGCCGGCATCAACGCCCCGAGCGCCGTCGCGAGCTATCCGATCGATCGCGTCGTGGCGGACTGGACCTTTGTGCCCCACCAGAGCGCGGACCGCCTGCACGGTAAGCCCTCAACGATCCAGGCCGTCGGCACGCTTCCCGAGGAATCGTGGTCAGCAGCAACGGCCCGCATCGCACTCGCTGCAAGCCAGCAGCGACCGAGCGCCACGATCGCCATCCTCGTGAACACGAACAAGCAGATCGGCGATGTTGTGCAGGCGCTCCGCGATGTGGATGTGGGCGCAAGCGACGAGGGTCGCGGCACGCTCATGGACTCGATGGTCGTTGTGGTCATGATGGCGCTGCTGCGGGTCGCCGAGCAACCGCTCGACAAGACGGCCATGCTGTTCGTCGCTCAGGACGACATTCGCAAGGCACTCGATCGCGTCGTCAAGGTCCCCGACTACACGCAGGCCTTCGGATGCGAGCAGCTCGGTGCGTCCATTCGGCAGGCGCTGCATGAGCACGGGCTGGCGCCGTGGTTGGAAGACGTCGCGCAGGCCCTGACGCCGCTCTCGAGCGCGCGCGATCGCGTGCGGGTCAAGCAGGTTCTGGCGCTTGCGGCCACGGCCCCCGCTGACATGGTCAGCCGTCCTGAGCAGTTCGTTCGACTGGTCCGCTCAACAGGCTCGCGCACCGTCAGTGGGGATCGCATTCGTGTCATGACAGTGCACGCGAGCAAGGGACTCGAATTCGATGAGGTCGTGCTGCCAGCACTCGACGATGAACTCGACGAGGTCAAGGCATCCAACGGCGCTTGGGCTTCGATCAACGATGGTCCCGCCGGTGCGCCGCTCGCGATCGGCCCTGTCGTGCGCAAGGATCTTGCCGAGCGCAGCCCGCTTCTGTCAGCGCTCAACACCGAAGCTCGCGTGATCGAACTCTTCGACGGCCTGTCAGCGTTCTATGTCGCGCTCACACGCGCGAAGTCCGGTGTGCATCTGGTCTGCACCGCTCCGACGAAGTCCGACGAGCCGAAGCTCACGCCGCTGTGGCTGCTTCGAGTGTCGCTCAATGGATTCGGCGATGCGTACAAGCGTGCGTTCGCGGATGGTGCAGATCGCACAGTGCCCTTCTGGGGAAACGGCACGACATCGGCCCAGGTCGGCGCCGCACTGGGCGAGACCGCGGTCGCGAACTCCACGCCTGGCAAGGCCGCTGCGCGGGTGGTCGCGGCCTCTGCGAGTGTCCGCGACTCATCTGGCGCGACGGTCAAGGTCGAGCTTCCTGAAGCGGGCAGCGATCCTGCAGCGCTACGACGCGGCACAATCGTGCACGCGCTGCTCCGGCAGGTCACATGGACCGACCACGACGGCGAGCCGACGCGCGGGGGCGGACTCGACGCCGAAGGCATCGCACGCGCACACGAGCTCGTCCAAGCGGAACTGCGATCGCCGATCCCCGCCGAGGAACTCAACGCCGCCGTCGACCTCGCGCGCCACGCGCTCGCCGGGCCCGTCGGCGTAGCGCTCGCCAAGCCGGCCGGACCAACACAATGGTCAGTCCACGGCGAACTGCCGTTTCAACGTGCCCGGTCGGGTCGCGAAGGCGGCCGCGCGAAGGGTCGAATGGACCGCGTCGTACTCGGCGTCGATGGCTCGCGCATCACGCACGCCCAGGTGATCGACTTCAAGACCGGCTCGATGGGGCAATCCCAAGCCGAGGTGCTCAGTCACTATCAAGAACAAATGAACGACTACCGCGCGGCGATGGCCGAGCTCACCGGATTGGCTCCCTCAAACATCGTGGTCTCGCTCCTCATGATCGACCGCGGCGACGTCATCGCTGCGTGACGACTGGCCCGACCCGTGACGACTGGCCCGTCGGATGACGATTGGCTCGCCGGCTGACGACTGGCCCGACGCGGCGTGCCCCTCCGCACGCCGCGCCGGACCTGATCGCGTCAATCTCACCACAAGGCCAATCTCCCCCCAAGTTCGGAGGGGCTGCCGGCTCCGACCCCGGCAGCCCCCGTGCGATGCCGCCCGCGCGCTCACCTTCGCGCGGCGTTGATCGCGATGTTCAGTCACTCCACGGCGTACTCGAGCGTGACGACGACGCGCGCCTCCTTGTTGATGCACGATGTGTCATACGACCCGTTGCCGTCGTACTCAGCGCTGCCCGCACAGACGATGTCGAACGCCCCCTGCGTTGCGCTGACGAGGCGTCCAAGCCGACCACCCGAGCCATCGACGAGCAGATTCGCCCGTTCGCGCGCATTGGCGGTGCCCTGGTCGATCAACTCGAGTTTGAGCGATTCGATGGTGCTGACCAGGTAACGCGGGCTGCCGCTGCCCACTTCGTGGCCCTCGCGGATCAGGTCCGTCGATCGCATGGCGATTCGTTCGACCAGGCGAACATCCTTCGACCAGATCGTGACTGAACGCCGCAGGGTGTAGACCTCGATCTCGTTGGTCAGGTTGCCCTCGGCATCACGCCGATTCTCGGTGCTCGTGCGCACGCTCTCAAGTTCGATGTCCGCGGGTGCGATGCCCTGCTCGACCACGAAGCCCTTGAGCGCCACGGTGCTGGCATCGAGCTTCTGAAACGCTTCAGGCAACGATCCGGCCCGCGCCGAGACGGTGCCAGTCCACCACGCTTGGTCCGCGCTGACTGGCGCCATGCCGACGCCCTTCACTCGAATCACATTGGCCTGGCGCATGCTTCGGACCGCGCTTGAGATCTCGCCGCTCGCAGCGATGACGCCAAAGGCCAGTGCTGCTCCGAGCAGGAACATGCCGGCGCCCGGAGTGCGCGACCAACCCGACCATGATGCCCAACGCGCAGACCATGCGTCTGGTCGCCGACCCGGCCCGGTGCCGGTCGCGTCGCCGACACCACACTTGGTCGTTCCCGTGCGGCCGTCACTCGACGACGAGTGGGCGTGCTCGCTGCGATGCGCATCCTGCGCATCACCATGCGGATGGTGATCCATGCTGGCCTCCGTGCCATGCGGCAGGCAAGCCGCGCGATCCGGGCAGCGATCGCACGCGCGATGCTGTCCGAAAAGCCCTTGCCAAACCGTTGTTTTTGTGCGTGTTCGACCGTTGCCGATCGAACCCCCGCAGGCTAGGACGGCCCGACAACCTGTCAATGGCAAATCGCGTGATTTTCGATCAGGGCGCGGGAGCTGGTGCCAGCATGGCTTCAAGGTCGTCCGCAGCACCCGCCTTCGCCGCGAGCTCGCGAGCGCGGGCGAGCACCGTCGTGCGTTCGTCGCTCGGATCGGGAAGGCGCATCGCCAACTGTCCGGCCAATCGCCACGCCACGCCGGGCACCACCGTGCCGAACTCAGGATGGGCGATGGTCGCTCGGAGGAGCTCGATCGACTCGTCGACCCGGCCGAGTTTGGCCAGTGCGCGGGCCTCGCTGTCGATCGCCGCCATCGTCGCCTTGCTCGCGAACCCGTACTTCGTCTGAAGCACGGGGCGCGCAGCGGCGATCAACGGAACCGCCTCGTCGGGCCTTCCCATCTCCAACAAGAGCTTGCCCAGATTGAGTCGGCTGATGGCGGCCGTCGGCGAATCCACCCCTGCCGCTGCCTCGCGCCGTCGAAGGCCGTCCCGGTGCAGGACGAGGGCCTCCTCGAGCCGGTCCTGCTCCTCGAGCGCAAGCGCCAGGTTGTTGATCACAACCAGTGTCGCCGAGTGCTGCGGGCCACAGACCCGCTCGTACCGGGTCAGCAGGTCGCGGAACAGACCCTCTGCCCGGGCGCCCTCCCCCTGCTCCCGCAGCGTGCACGCCAGATTGTTCTTCATCCGAAGCGCGTAGGGATGGTCCTCGCCCAAGATCTTTCCCGCCCGAACGACGGCGGGGTCGAGGACCGCGATCGCTTCGGTCCGGCCGTCGGCTGTTCGAAGGGCAAGCAAGCACACCGAGAGGTTGTTTGAGCTGACGAGCGTGTCCGGATGGTCGGCTCCTAGGATCCGAGTTCGGTCGGCGACCAGCGCGCGGCCTCGGTCGATCGCCTCGGCAATGCGCCCGGCCAACCGATCGATCTCGCACAGGTTGGAACGCACCTGAAGAACGATCGGATCATCTGGTCCAAGCTGTGCGGTGCGTCGTTCGAGCGCCTCGGTCAGTGCCGTGCGTGCCTCGTCGAGCTTGCCTTGTTCCGCCAACGCCCAACCGAGC
>Ga0194120_10007857_pt1 | contig 14354 bp, 15 predicted proteins | sample TA2MahCa65mmetaG_FD_148642 | JGI IMG/M metagenome (GOLD analysis project Ga0194120, IMG submission 148642) | Freshwater microbial communities from Lake Tanganyika, Tanzania - TA2015019 Mahale Deep Cast 65m | ecosystem: Environmental > Aquatic > Freshwater > Lake | place: Tanzania: Lake... | reverse complement strand
CGCCGCTACGCGGACACCCGCCGAGCCTCGAGCGCGCTCCAGCGATGCGGCCCTGGAGGGTGGCGGCGCCGGGTGGCTCCAGTTAAATGGATAGCCCAGAACCGCAAAACAGCAATTTGCCCCCGGTCGGTTGCCGACCGGGGGCTATATCATGGGCCGGCAGGAAAGGAGGAACCCATCCCATGCGACCCAGGCGGCTCTTGCTGGTCGAGGACCATCCCGACACGGTCGCGTTCCTGGAGCGGCGCCTCACCGAGGAGGGCTACAAGGTGGAGATCGCCCGCCGCGGGGAGGATGCCATGATGGCTCTCCGCAAGCGCCGGAAGCTGGACATCGTCGTCATGGACCTCAACCTGCCCAACATGGACGGCGACGACATCGTGAGCTGGATGCGGCAGCAACCCAGGAGCCGGCGGACGCCGGTGGTGTTCGTGACCGCCGATTCGGCCAAGCGCGTCGCGCACCTCCTGGACGAGGACACGACGCGCTGCCTCGAGAAGCCCCTGGCGACCAAGGTCCTGCTGGCCACGCTGGAGGACTTGCTAGCGCGCGCCGTGCCCGACGGCAAGGCCTGATCAGGATCCGGACGGCCGCTACTCGTAGATGTGCCGGTCGGCGTCGCGCGCCCAGTCGACCAGTTCGCCGGGGGCGAAGAAGATCCCGAGCTCCCGCGCGGCGCTGTCGGGCGAGTCCGAGCCGTGCACCACGTTGCGGCCGATATCCACCGCGAAGTCGCCGCGAAGGGTGCCGGGCGCCGCGTCCCTGGGGTTGGTCTTGCCCATCATGGCGCGCGCCGCCTCGATGACGCCCTGGCCTTCCCAGCACATGGCCACGATCGGCCCGCTCGTGAAGAAGCCCACCAGGCCGTCGAAGAAGGGCTTGCCCTTGTGCTCGCCGTAATGCCGTTCGGCCAGCTCGCGGCTCGGATGCATGAATCTCATCCCGGCCAGCTTGAAGCCCTTGGCCTCGAAGCGCGAGATCACCTGCCCGACGAGACCGCGCTGGACACCGTCCGGCTTGACTGCGATGAAAGTACGTTCCACGGTGACTCCTAGATAGTCGAGAGCTGCCAGAGCGACCATGCAAGCATGCCGGCCCGCATGGAGACAACCGGTCAGCTACAATTGGGTCGGGGAGGGCGGCGCGTGGCGGCGGTCGAGGCGATCCGGATCCTCCAGGATCTCGCGGCGATCCTGGGGACGGCCATCGTCATGGGCTTCCTGTTCCACCGCCTGCGCCAGCCGCCGGTCATCGGCTACCTCATCGGCGGGCTCATCATCGGGCCGCATGGCCTGGCGCTCGTGCCGGACTCCGAAGCCGTCGGGATGTTCGCCGAGATCGGCGTGATCATGCTGATGTTCGCCCTCGGCGTCGAATTTTCCCTGGCCGAGATAGCGCCCGTGTGGCGAGTCGCCCTGCTCGGCACGGGGGCGCAGATCGCCCTGACGTGCATGGTCGTGACCGGCGCCGGCCGCTTCTTCGGGCTGTCGCTCGGGACGGGGCTGCTCCTCGGTTTCGTCGTAGCCCTGTCCAGCACGATGATCGCCCTCAAGGTCCTCATGGAGAGGGGCGAACTCGATACACTGCACGGCCGCGTGAGCATCGGCATCCTGATCGCCCAGGATCTGGCCGTCGTGCCGATGATGCTGGCATTCCCCAACCTGGGCGACCAGTCCCACCTCCTGGGCTGGCCGATGCTCGTGGGCCTGGGCGAGGCGGTCGTGCTGCTGGGCGGGATGTGGTACCTGGGCAACAGCCTCGTTCCGCTGGTCATGCGCCGGGTCGCGGCGACCGGCAGCCGCGAGTTGCTCTTCCTGTCGGCGATGGCCCTGGCCTTCGGTACGGCGGCGATCGCGTACCTCCTGGGCCTGTCGCTCGCGGTCGGGGCCTTCCTGGCCGGCATCGTGGCCAGCGAATCCGACCAGAGCCACCAGATCCTCGCTGAGATGCGGCCCATCCGCGACCTGTTCTCGACGCTGTTCTTCGTCGCGGTCGGCATGTTGATCGACCTCGACTTCGTCTGGCAGAACCTGGGAGTGGTGCTGGCCGCGACGGCGGGGCTGATTCTCGGCAAGGCGCTCCTGATCTCCGGCCTGTGCCGGGCATTCGGCTACGCGGGACGCACGTCCCTGGCGGTGGGCCTGGGCCTGTCGCAGATCGGGGAGTTCTCCTTCGTCCTCGCCCGGATGGGGACCGACGCGGGCCTGCTCACCAGCAACCAGTTCTCGTTGATCCTGGGGACCGCCCTCCTCTCGATCGTCGCGACGCCGCTGCTGATGGTGAGCTACGTCCCGCTGTACGGCGCGCTCAGGCGCGCCTTCCCGGCGCTGTCCCGCCCGCTGCCCGCAGGGGGGCGGCAGCCGCACGCCACGGGCGCCCTGGCCGGCCTGGTCGATCACGTCGTCATCTGCGGCTTCGGGCGCGTCGGGCGCAACGTCTGCGAGGTCCTGGTCAGGCACAACATCCCGGCGGTGGTCGTGGACATCGACCACACGGTCTTGCTGGAGGCCCGCTCCCGCGGACTCGCGACGGTCTACGGCGACGCGGCCAACCTGGAGGTCATGCGCCAGGTGTCGCTGCCGCTGGCCAAGTTGCTGGTGATCGCCCTGCCGGATCCCATCGGGACGCGCCTGGCCCTGCACCATTCCCGGCAGATCAACCCGCGGCTGCTGGTGCTCTGCCGGGCGCACCGCACGCAGGACATCGAGGCCCTTTACGACGCGGGCGCCGACCAGGTCATCCAGCCGGAGTTCGAGGCGAGCGTCGAGGCCATCCGCTACACCCTGACGGCCCTGGGCTACACGCGGCACCAGATCGACCTCTACACCACCGAGATCCGCGAAGCGCACTACCGGCAGTTCCTGGACGATTTCAAGCCGCAGGAGGTGGCGACGATCTGGGAGGCCCTCGGCAAGCAGGATCTCGAGTGGCTGGTCGTCAATCCCCGCAGCGAGATCGCGGGCCTGTCCCTGGCCGATTCGGCGATCCGGACGCGGACCGGCGCGGCGATCCTGGCCATCCGCCGCGACGGCAGCACCATCGCCAACCCCGAGCCGGACACCTCGATCGAGGGAGGAGACGCCCTCCTGGTCATGGGCCAGGAAGACCAGATCCGCATGCTCGAGGCGCTGGTCAATCCGCCGATCAAGGTCCGGACCGGCGGCCTTGAGTAATTCTCGGACCTAACTCCCCGGCAGGACCCGCACGTCCGCCTCGAAGTAGCGGGACCAGGGGAACGAGGCGGCGATGCCGCCGATCGGCAGGTGCGGGAACCGCTCGCGCCACAGGACCTCGAGGCGCGAGGCCAGCTCCGGCGCGACCTGCGCCGGGGGCCGGCCCTCGGCCTGCAACCGCGGGCGCAGCACAACCTGGTACAAGTAGTCGTCGGCCAGGCGATCGAGGATGAACTGGCGTTGCGCGGCCCGGTCGACTTCGTCCGCGAGTTGCGCCGCGGCGGCGGCCACCACCGTGCCGATGGTGTTGCCGGCGGTGTTCCACGCCGCGAAGGCCGCCAGGCGCGCCGGATCGACCGAGGCGGCGAAGCGGTCCCACAGGGCGGGATCCGCCCCGTTGGCATAGGCCACGTCGGCGAAGGCCGGCGGCGGCTCCGCCGCCAGGCGGGCGGCAAGCGCCGCCAGGTCGCGGGCCGGCGTATCCGGCCGATCCAGGTCGACTCGCAGGGCGAGGTCGCCCTGGCCGCCGGCCGGCGCGTTGAGGACGAGGTCCACCGCGCTGTCGGGTCCGGCGCCCTCGGCCACCAGGAACCCCCCCACCGCCCGGACCTGGCCGGCGGCGGTCGCCCGCAGCGGCCGATCTTCGTACATGGCCACGACCTCCGCGCCCGCAGGCGGCAGCACCTGGAGGCGGAACACCGGCACGCGGCCCGCGCGTTCGTTGACGTACCGCGCCACGAGGACCGCGGCCACCTCGTCGGCGCCGGGGTACACCAGCACGTTCTCGATCCCGCGGCCCTCTATTTGCCGCTTCTCGGCCTGGTTGAACCCATAGGGCGACGTATCGTCCTGCGTGACGCACAGGATGCGGAACCGGCCCTGCTCGGCGAGTTCGAGTTCCTTGAGGTTGATCGCGTAGTTGCGCCGCCGCGTGGCCAGGTAGTCCTCGGCGATGGCGTCCGGTATCCGGGACCTGGCGGCTTGGGCCGCGGCCGCCGCCTCCGGATCGCGGGTGCGGTCGTACCTGTCCGCGGAGAAGCTCCAGCGATGGATGAGCTTGCCGAACTCCGCCCAGTAACTCTTTTCCTCCTCGGCGACGTTCGAATCGGAGATGCGCATCGTCACGCAGAACGCGTAGAGGTCGGGAATAGGCAATTCGCGCACGCGCGCGAGGCGGCCGAGGAGGGTATCGATCGGCTCGTCCGAACGCCGCGCCGGAATGAGCCCCCCGTACACCAGCGTGTCGAGTGCCACCACGGCCGCGTCGACTTCCCCGGCCTGCCCCTCGAGCCAGTCGAGCAGGTCCTCGACGGGAGCCGGTCGCACGAGATCGCCGAGCAGATCCGGCGGCGGCACGCGCACGTCGACGCCGGCAATGCGGCCCACGGCCACCGGAAACGCCCGCGTGCAAGGCCGGGCGTCGAGCGGAATCAGCGCAAGCGCTCCCCTGTTAGAGCGCATTTGGCCACGCTGCCTTGGCAGGGCGGACGATGACTCTCGCGGGGCGGTTTCCTAAGATGCAGGACACATAGGCGGCCAGACCCAGGAACACCGTAAGGAGGGACCGTCGGTGCTGTCCACTAACGTTACCCGCCAGGGAACCACGTTGTTGAAGGTGGCTTCCAAATCCAATCCGGCATCCGTCGCCGGCGCGATCGCCGGAATGATCCGCGAGACGGGCCGCTGCGAGATCCAGGCCATCGGCGCCGGCGCCGTCAACCAGACGGTCAAGGCCATAGGGATCGCCCGGGGCTATGTCGCGCCGGGCGGCATCGATCTCGTGGCCATTCCCGCGTTCCTCGACATCGAGGTGCAAGGCGAAGAGCGAACCGCCATCCGCTTCATCGTCGAACCCAGGTAGGAGGGCTTCGCGGGGCGTCAACTCGGTCCCCGGCCTCCCCACTGCAGTTTCCGCTTCAGTCTCCGGAAGAAGTCGCCCTCTCCGAGCTTGAGCAACTTGGCTCGGAAGGGCGCCTTCCGGATGAGCACCTCGTCTCCCGCGATCAGCTCGCCCGCGGGGGGCACGCCGTCCACGGTGAGAACCGCGGCCTCGCTGCGCGGCCGCACCTGGATGCGGATACTCCTCTCGTCCGAAACCACCAGCGGCCGCGCCGTCAGGGCATGCGGGCAGATGGGCACGAGCACGAACGCGGCGACCTCCGGCGAGAGCACCGGACCGCCCGCCGCCAGGGCGTAGGCGGTACTGCCGGTGGGCGTGGCCACGATGAAGCCGTCGGCCGCGTAGGTCGCCACCGGGCTGCGGTCGACCTCGACCGAGATCTTGACCATCCGGCCCGACTGACCCTTGCCGACCACGCCGTCGTTGAGACCGAACGACTGGCTGACCTGCTTCCCGTCGCGAATCGTCGTGACGTCGAGGACCACGCGCTCCTCGAGGCCGTAGCGGCCCGCCCGGATCTGCTCCACCGCCGCGGGAAGATCGTCCGGCGCCACCTCCGCGAGGAAGCCGAGCGTGCCCATGTCCACGCCCAGGATGGGCGTACCATGCGGCGAGACCAGCCGCGCCCCGCGCAAGAACGTGCCGTCGCCGCCCAGAACCACCAGCAGGTCCATGACCGGCGCCGGTCCGGTGGCCGTCGACGGGAACTTCACCACCGCCAGGCCGTCCGGCTTGAAGGCCTCCGCGCGGGCGATCGCCTCGGGATCCGTCTCGTTGTAGACGATGCCGATCACGCCGATGTCGTGAGCCATAGCAGGAACTCCACGTTGCCTTCCGGGCCGGTGATCGGCGAGCGCTCGCGCCCCGCGACCTCGAAACCCTGCTCCCGGGCGGCCGCGGTAACCTGCCGCAGCACCGCTTCGTGCACGGCCGGGTCCCGGACTACCCCCTTCTTGCCAACATGCTCGCGCCCGGCCTCGAATTGCGGTTTGACCAGGACCACCACGTCGGCGCGTTCGCCCGGCGCGGCGCGATCCAGGACGAGGCGGCGCACGGCCGGCAGGACCTTCGCCAGGCCGATGAACGACACGTCCACGGCGGCCAGGCGGGCCGGCGCCTCGCCCTCATAGAGATCGCCGGGCGAGAGGTATCGGATGTTCGTGCGCTCGCGCACCGTGACGCGAGGATCCTGCCGGAGGATCCACGCGAGCTGGCCGTAGCCCACGTCGATCGCATAGACCCGCGCCGCCCCGCGGCGCAGCAGGACGTCGGTGAAGCCGCCCGTGGACGCGCCCACGTCCAGGGCGATCCGGTCCGCCACCGCGATGGGCCAGGCCTCGAGCGCATGCGCGAGCTTCAGGCCGCCCCGCGACACGTACTCCACCTGGGGGCGAGCCACCTCCAGGGGCGCGTCCCCCGCGACCAGGGTGCCGGGCTTGATCTGGGGGCTCCCGCCCACCCGCACCAGGCCGGCCATCACCGCGCGCCGCGCGGCCTCGCGAGAGGCGAAGTGGCCCTCGCGCACCAGGCGGGCGTCCAACCGCTCGCGCTCAGCCAAGGAACCGATAAGCAACGAGGGCCACCACGATGCCCAGGATGGCTCCGCCGAACACCTCGCGGGGGGTGTGGCCCAGCAGTTCCTGCAAGCGCGGGAAGGAGAATTTGAAGTCGTGCTGCAACTCGGCGACGATGTCGTTGAGGATCTTGGCCTGCCGGCCGGCGGCCCGGCGCACGCCGGCCGCGTCGTACATGACGATGAAGGAGAAGACCAGCGCCACGTCGAACAGGGGATCGGACCAGCCCTGAGACAGGCCGATCGAGGTGGTGAGGCCGACGACCAGAGCCGTGTGGCTGCTGGGCATGCCGCCGGTGGTCACCAGCGTGCGAAAGTCCACCTTGCGGTCCCGGATGAGCCGGGTGAAGAACTTCAGGAGCTGAGCCAGGAAACCGGCGCAGATCCCTGAAACGAGCGGCAAGTGCGGGATCATGAGTCCTCCGCGACGCTCTCGCGCACGAAGCCGGCGATCCCCGCCAGGGCGCGCGCGCGCTGCGGTCCCAGGCCGGCGAGCACCGCCTCGGCGTTTGCCAGGGCCTCCAGGCAGCGCTGCCTGGCGCCGGCGACGCCGAAGCGCGTGACGTAGGTCTCCCGCCCGACCTCGCCGGCATCCTTGATGTCGTCGGCGATCTGGAACGCCAGGCCCAGGTACATGCCGTAGCCGGCGACGTCGGCGGCCTGCTCGGCAGAGGCCCCGGCCGCGATCGCGCCGAGCGCGCAGGCCGAGACGAAGAGGCGGCCGGTCTTGAGATGGTGCAGCAACTCCACGTCGGTGCCCGGCCCCGGCGCGATGTCGAGAACCTGGCCCCGGATCATGCCCGCGCTGACCGCCTCGGCGAGTTCGGCGACGGCTTCCGCCGCCCAGGTCACGGGCTGTTCGGCCAGGTAGCCCAGGGCCCGCGCCAGGAGGCCGTCGCCGGCCAGGAGCGCGACCGCCTCGCCGTAAGCCTTGTGGCAGGTCGGCCGCCCGCGCCGGAAATCGTCATCGTCCATGCACGGCAGGTCGTCGTGGACCAGGCTGAACGCGTGCACCATCTCGATCGCGGCGGCGGCTGGCAGGGCTCCGGCGGGGTCCGCGCCGCAGGCCTCGCACGCGGCCAGAACCAGCAAGGGCCGGAGCCGCTTGCCCGGTCCGAGGGCCGCGTAGCGCATGGCCTCGTACAGCACGGCCGGTTCGCCGCTGCCGATGGCCTCGCCGAGCAGGTCGTCGACGCGCGGCCGCCAGGTCGCGGCGTAGTCGCCGAGCGGCAATGGGGCGATTTGCGTCAACGTGGCTCCGGGTCCTGTTTCGACTGCTTCATGGTATCACCCGCGTGCTAGACTGGCGGGCATGCTCGCACGCTCGCTGGCCCCACTCCTCGCTGCATCGCTGATCGCCGGCCCGGCCTGGGCGCAGGACTCCAAGGCCGACAAGGGCCAGAACCCCGACAAGTTCGTGCCGGTCTCCGAGGTGACCGACGTGACGCCCGATCACTGGGCGTACCCGGCTCTCAAGAGCCTCGTCGAGAAGTACCAGATCCTGGGCGTGTTTCCGGACGGCACTTTCCGGGGCACCAAGTTCATCACGCGCTACGAGGCCGCCGCCGCCCTCGGGAAGATCATGACGCGCATGGAGGAGATGGTCGTGGCGGCGGGCGCCCAGGCCGGCGGCGACCAGGCCGCGCCCGCGGCCCCCGGGAAGGCGACCGTCACCCCCGACGATCTGCGCACGATCGCCCGTTTGCAGCAGGAGTTCAAGGACGAACTGGCCACGATGGCCGGCAGGCTGGACACGTTCGACCAGCGATTGCTCAACCTCGAGAAGCGGCTGCGCCTGGGCGGGGACCTGCAGATCGCCTACCGCACCTACACCCCGGCCGACAAGCATCTCGGGCCGGATCAGCTCCGCATCGGCACGGGTCTCAAGCTCGGGGCGGATCTCGCGCCGGAGCTGGCCTATACCGGCCACCTGCAAATCTTCGGCAACGGCGTCCAGAGTCTGGCCAACGGCCACCAGGCCAACGATGGCGGCGCTCTGGAGGAGCAGCGCTTCCTATACTTCGACCAGGCGGCGCCGTTCTACGTATGCAAGTCCTACGTGTCCTGGACGCCCCCTTCCCTGGCTGTGCATGCGGGCCTGTTCTCGGTGGCGGACGTGATGCCGGTGGGGAGCACGCTTTCCAGCGCCTTCGCGAATGCGTCGGTGTGGCCCAACGCCGAGGGCGGCTACGGCTTCGTCGGGACGCCGCCACTCCAGAGCATCGGGCCGTCGGCGACGCCGGCCGATTTCCGCATCAAGCCGTTCGAGTCGCCGACCAACGCGCCCGGATCGTCGCCGCTGCGCACCCAGCGGGTGCCCTATCATCCGGGCATCAATGTCGTGCAGGATCTGCTCGATCCCAACAGCGCCCGCGACGTCAATTTCGGCAGCGCCGGCGGCCTGGCCGTCGTGGGCACCCTGGGCCCGATGGAACTGGGTGCGGCCGTCCACAACGGCGTGCCCGGCGCGCGTTCCGCGGTCGCCCTCACCGAGTTGCCCAACACCTTCCCCCTCATCTCGGATCCCAACGACGGTTACGGCCTGGCGAAGGCCGGCGTGGATCTCGGCATCTTCCGGGCATCGGTCGTCGGGCGGGCCGACAACGCCGTCCTGGGGCAACTCGCGAAGTTCGACGATCCCCGCGGCAAGGGCTGGGGCCTCACGGCCGACCTGGGCAGCGACGTGGGCGGGCTTTCGCTCGGCTACGCGGCGATGACCCGCAGCGGCAACGACCGCCACTACTACAGCGAGGCGTCGGCGGCCCTCACGTCCACCAATTTCCTGGGCCTGGGCATCGGCGCGGGACTCGCGACGAAGATCGGCAGCGCGCCGCTGGCCGGCTCGCCCGACGTTGGCCCAAACCCCGGCCTAGCCAGCCTGACGGGCTCCGGCGGCCAGCCCCGGTCGCCCATCATTCCCGCGGTCTCGTACAACTGGTCGTCTTCAGGGCTCTACATCAAGTTCCCGGGCTTTTCCCTGGTGCCCACGTTCACCATCGCCGCCCAGAGCAGCGGCTGGGATCTGCTGGATTCCAACTTCGGCTCGGGCCTGACGGCCATCGCCGAGATTCAGCCCCATCCGGCCCTGCCCAGGCTCTTCCTGCAGTACGACCTCGGGAAGTTCTCCACCGACCCCAGGCGCTGGAACGCCCTGGTGGGCAAGGAAGACCTCGCCGCGTCGGCGAGCGTCAGCCCGATCACTCACGAGCAGTACGTCCTGGGCACGCAGATTAGGTTCTGACGGTCGGCGCGCTCCCCGACGGGTCGTGGGACCGTTGTAATACCCGGCGATCCGGCCACCATGTCCCCGGAATTCCCGAAGAGAGGGGGACAGGGGTATGCGCAGGATGGCGATCGCGCTGGCCGGCCTGCTCGCCGCCACGACGGGCTGCGCCGTCGGGGTGCCAGCTTCGCCGCAACTGGTGCCGGACCGGACGGTCTTGCAGGCCGAACCCAAGAAGCCCACCCTCGAGGATCTCAAGGGCATGATCCCCGAGGATCTATCGTCCGAAGAGGCGATCCAGACCGTGACGCCGCAGGAGGGTGAGGACGTCGCGCCGCCGTCGGCGGCCGAGGAGGAGGAGGGCGCCCAGGAGCCCGACGCCCTGCCCACGAAACAGGAAGCGGCCCCCGGAGAGCGCACCGTGCAGCAGCGGTTTCGCGGCGGCTTCCGGGGACACATCGGCCGGGGGATGATCGGAGGGATGCACCGCTTCGGCCGGTTCGGCCGGGGCCACGACATCTTCTTCCCGCGGCACAGATCCTTCTTCCGCCATCGCTTCTGGGGCTTCGGCAAGTGGTGGCGGCCGTTCTGGCGTACGGGCGCGCTCTTCTACCCGGTCGTGTACGCGGGCGTCCCGTACTACGTCCAGTACTGCTGGAATCCGGTGCTGCTGCGGTTCACGCCTTGCGAGGTCGTGTCCGCCGTCATCTAGACCCGCTCCATCTTGACCTGCAACGGGTCCGAGGCAGGCGCTATGATCGGGGGCGATGCCGGAACTCCCTGAAGTAGAGACCATACGGCGGGACATCGCCCCCCTGATCGTCGCACGGAGGATCGAGAGCGCCGACGCGGCCGGCGGCCCGCGGTACGGCCGGGTGGCCGAAGCCGTGGGCCGCACGGTGCGCGCCCTGGCGCGGCGCGGCAAGTACCTGCTCTTCGACCTGGAGGATCGCGAACTCGTGATCCACCTGGGCATGAGCGGGAGGCTCTTCGTCGCTTCGTCGGCGCCCGCGTCCCCCCACCTGCGCGCGGAGTTCGGCCTCGAGGGCGGCGACAGCCTCTGCTTCGTGGACATGCGCAAGTTCGGCACGCTCTGCATCGTCCGCCCGGGGCAGTACGCGGCCATCCCCACCCTCGCGCGGATGGGCCCCGAGCCGTTGTCGGACGCGTTCGAGCAGACCGCCTTCGTGCGCGCCGTGGCGCGGCAGGGCCCCTGCATCAAAGCGGTGCTCCTGGCACAGAAGGTTGTGGCCGGACTGGGCAACATCTACGTCGACGAGGCCCTGCACCGCAGCGGCATTCACCCGGAGAGCCGCGGGATCGGGCGAGCGCAGGCCTTGCGCCTCCATCGGGCGATCCGCGACGTGTTGACCGAGGCCATCGAGGATCGCGGGACCACGTTCAGCCTGTACCGCGACGGCCACCTCGCGGAAGGGCGTCACTACGAGCGCCTGCGGGTCTACGATCGCGCTGGCCGGCCGTGCCCCGCGTGCGGCTCGCCGATCGCCAAGATTCGCGTGGCGCAACGCGGCACCCACTATTGCCCGGCTTGCCAGTCCGCACCGTTAAGTTGATTAAAAGTCCAATAAATCTAGAAACATAGTTTTAGCCGGTCGCGATAACCACTGCGGATGGCGCGACTGGTGGGACCGCGCCGATCCAGGTGGGATATGGATGGTGGCGACTCCCCGGGCCCGGCCGGGCTCGAGGGGCGGAGGACGTGTGGCCAGCAGCAACGAGCTCCAGCGCAGACCCGGGACCAGGCCGATGAGCCGCGTGGCCTTCGTGACCGCGCCAATAGCGCTGCCCGAGGAGCAGGTCCGGGCGACCCGCCCGTTCCAGGCGGACCAGCCGAAGCCGCACTACCGCTTCGACCCGGAGATTTCCCGCCGCGACAGCCTCGCGCGGGTGCGGGCCGCGATCGCCGAAAGACAGCTCGCGATGCGCGAGCACCGCGGACCCGGGCGCGCCGTGCGCCTGCGCCTGGTGCTCGAACTCGACGGCCTCCGCGAGGCCGAGGCCGCGCTCGTGGCCTTCCAATCGCGCGGGCTCGAGATCGCCGCGAAAGTCGAGTGCGCCAACGTCGTGCAGGACATCTCCCTGCTTGACCCGGGCACGGCCACCTATCGCGAGGATCTCTTCCGGTTGCGGCAGCGCCTCTTCGGCCTCGTGGCCGGCGAAATTGTCGACGATCGGATGGTGGCGACCGCCTGCCTGGCGATCCGCGTGCTCGAAGACGCCATCCGGCGCCTGGCGTCGGCGACCCGGCCCGAGCAACCATTGCCGGTGAGCGTGCTCGACGATCACGCCGCCATCCTCGACGAGCAGCGCATCCACGCCCTGGTGGGCTTGCTCCATTCGCTCGGTCGCGCCTGCCTCGCCGGAATCGGCCGCGAGCAGGCCGAGGCCGTGCTGCAGACCTTCCGGCGGGTGGATCCCGGCGCCTTCGGTTTCGACCCCCGGAATCAGCGCTTCGTTCGCCACATGGCCGATCTCATCGATCGCGTGGCGGCCCTGGCGAGCTAACTTCCGGGAATCGCGCCCTGTAGACCCCTTCCGTCTTGATCTGATGCGGCTTACGTCCGCGCAGCCCCGCCTCACGTACGGCAGGGAGTACGCTTCGGCGGGGCTGCTGTGGGCGCGCTCGCATCACGAGTCAACCCGGAAGTGGTCCAACTCGGCGCTCGCCGCCTGGCCGGCTGGCGAGGCCACCAGGCGGTCGAGTTCGCGGGCGATGAAGGCGTCGCGCAGGCGATCGGGCAGGAAGCGGCCGATTCGCGCCAGCAAGGCTTCGCGGCCCACCAGGTAGCGGGTGCGCGGCCGCGGGGCCGTCAGCGCGTGGCGGACCGCCGCGACCACCCGATCGGGCGCGATTCCCCGACCGCCGATCACCAGGGCCGCCGCCCCCATGCGCCGCATGGCCCCTTCGTAGAAGCGCAACGCCTCGGGCGGCGCGCCCGCCATGGCGTCTACCGCTTGGGACCTGGCGCGCTCCCAGATGGGCGTGGCGATGCTGCCCGGCTTGATCAGCGCGACGTGGATCCCCCAGGGCGCCAGTTCCATCCGCAACGAGTCAGCCAGCGCCTCCAGCGCGAACTTGGATGCGGAGTACGGGCCCTGGAACGGCGTGGCGATCCAGCCCGCGGCGGAGCCCACGAAGAGCACGCGGCCGCGGGCCTCCCGGATGGCGGGCAGGAGCACTTGCGTGACGGCTATCTGCCCGAAGAAGTTGACCTCGAACTGCCGGCGATACTGGTCGATGGGCAAGAACTCGCTGGGGCCGCTGATGTTGACGCCGGCGTTGTTGACCAGGCCCCAGAGCCGCGGGCCCACGGCCCGCGCTGCCGCCTCGACCTGCTCCGGGCGCGTGACGTCGAGGAGGAGCGGTTCGAGGTTCGGTCCGGCCGCGGCTCGCAGGTCATGGGCGTCGGCCTCCCGCCGGACGCCGGCGAACACGCGCGCCCCTCTCGCGGCCAGGTCCAGGGCGCAGGCGCGGCCGATGCCGGTCGAAGCGCCGGTGACGAGGACGGACTTGCCTTGCATGGCTCCAAATGTACGCGATCGGCTAAAGATCGGGGGCCGGGCCGCCGATCCGAGAGGTTATGGAAGCGTCCCTCCCGGCACTCCGCTCCAGCTTCTCGCGCACGGTCGGCCTGACCGTGGAGATCCTGCGGCAGCAGGAGCTTGCCGAGGCGCTCAACCGGGGAATCGCCGACCTGGCAGCGGAGTTCGGGCCCGCGGTCGCCGACCGGGTCTACGTGCGCATTCCGCTGGGCGAAGGCTGGCTGGAGGGCTGGTACGAGCCCTCCGAGCGCGAGTTCGAGCCCATCGCCTGGATGCCGCCTACCTCCCGGGCCGCCTGAGTTTCCGGCCTTGGCGAGCGGCCGCGCTCGCCTGCTATACTCGGTGACCCGCGTGAGCGAAATGTCTGGTACCGAGTCGCAGTCAGGTTGGCGCCGCGTCCTGGGCCTTCTGGCCGGGATCGCGCTGATCGCCGCTTGGTGCCTCACGCAGGCCGCGCTCGCCCGCGAGTACGTCGTGCGTCCGGGGGAGAGCCTGTGGTCGATCGCCGAGCGGCACATGGGCTCCGGGGCGCGCTGGGCCGATCTCTACCGGGCAAATCGCGGCCGCGTCGGGGCCGACCCGCGCCTGATCCGGCCGGGAATGCGGCTGGTCCTGGCGCCTGCCGAGGGCCGCGTCGCGCAGACCTCGGCGCGCTACCGCGTGCGGCCCGGGGATTCGCTGTGGTCCATCGCCGAGCGCCACCTCGGGCGGGGCGAGAAGTGGGAAGCGCTGTACGCCCGAAATCGCGGCAGCATCGGCGCCGACCCACGCCTCATACGGCCCGGCACCGTGCTGGTGCTGGGCGATGCGCCGGCCGTCGCGGCGGCGCCGCGCAAGGCGGTCAAGCCCGCGAAGCCGGTGGCCAGGGCGCCGGTGGCCAAGCCCGCGAAGCCGGTGGCCAGGGCGCCGGTGGCCAAGCCC
>Ga0194120_10007853_pt1 | contig 14357 bp, 13 predicted proteins | sample TA2MahCa65mmetaG_FD_148642 | JGI IMG/M metagenome (GOLD analysis project Ga0194120, IMG submission 148642) | Freshwater microbial communities from Lake Tanganyika, Tanzania - TA2015019 Mahale Deep Cast 65m | ecosystem: Environmental > Aquatic > Freshwater > Lake | place: Tanzania: Lake... | reverse complement strand
CGCTGAGCAAGGCAAGCCGTGAGGCGGTGATTGAGTCCCACGGATGCGTGATCACCGTCTGGGGCGGCAAGTGGACAAGCGCCCGGCAGCTTGGCCTTGAGGTGGCACAGGCCTGCGCACAAAAGGCTTCTTGCTAGCCTACGTAACCACTAGCGATATGTGCTACTGAATCGCCTCGACCACGTGGCCCCCAAAATTATTGACGCTCTCAGAGCCCATGCGGCCAGTGACAGGCCACTTCTACACCACCCACAACCTTAACCTCGGGATCTACAGTCGCACAGATCTCGGTTGCCCTGGGGCAGCGGGGATGAAAGGCGCAGCCCGAGGGCGGAGCGAGCGGGTTGGGAACCTCTCCCTGAATCGGAGCGCGGTCGCGATTGGTGCCTGAGGTGCGGGGAATGGCGTCCATGAGCAACCTGGTATACGGGTGCCGTGGCGCCGCGAAAATCTTTTTCGTCGGCCCCTTCTCCACAATGCGGCCGAGATACATCACGGCGACTTCATCACTGAGATGACGAACGATCGCAAGGTTATGGGAAATGAAAAGATAGGTGAGCCCCCGGTCTCGCTGGAGGTCTTGCATGAGATTTAGCACCTGGGCCTGAACGGAGACATCTAAGGCAGACGTAGGCTCATCGCAGACAAGGAACTCTGGGCGGGTGGCGAGCGCCCGCGCAATAGAAATTCTCTGACGCTGCCCACCGGAGAATTGGTGCGGATACTTCTGCTGATCCTTCGCTGCCAGCCCCACAGAGGTTAAAAGATCGCCAACCTGAGCCGACAGCTCCGCCCTAGAGCCAACGAGACGATGTTCGAGCAGCGGCTCAGCAACAATATCACCCACTGTCCATCGCGGATTCAGGCTGGCAAAAGGATCTTGAAAAATCATCTGAAGCCGCTGCCTAAGCGCCATCGACTGCGCCGAGGCCAATGCGCTATGCAGAGGCTCCCCATCGAAACGCACTTCCCCCTGGGTCGGATGGTCGAGTCCCACAAGCATTCGGGCCATGGTGCTCTTACCGCAGCCCGACTCGCCCACCAGGGCAAACGTCTTGCCCTTTGGAATGGAAAGACTCACCTCCTGCACAGCACGAAGATGGCGACGTTTTCCGCCTGAGAGCATCCGAGACAACCAAGGATCACTGACGTCGAAGGTACGCGATAGACCGCGTACCTCCACAAGTGGGGCCAACACTTCTGGTGAGTCAGCCGCCACCCTCGATGCAGGTGTCACCATAAACGACTGCGAACCGGCGAAGGCGGGCTTGCTCTGTTGACCCGTTGCGTCGAGGTGCCAACAGGCTGCCGCGGTCCTTCCACCCAGGTCGGTTAGAGGCGGTCGACCACTGCGGCACTGATCATCCGCAAATGCACAGCGGGGATGAAAGCCACAACCCAGGGGAAGGGCATCCAATCGAGGCATGCTGCCGGGAATATGCGCAAGCCGATGGGTCTCTTGGTCGATGTCTGGTATTGCTGCCATCAGGCCAGCCGTGTAAGGATGGCGAGGTGCCTGAATGACCTGCGCAACAGGACCCTCTTCTACCACCCGGCCGGAATACATTACCGCCACGCGGTCACAGGTCTCTGCGATCACGCCCATATCGTGGGTGATGAGAAGCACTGCAGCGCCCCGCTCTTTACACACGCGCTTTAGCAGACCGATGATCTGGGCCTGTATCGAGACATCTAACGCGGTGGTTGGCTCATCTGCCACTACCAACTGCGGCCGAGCACAGAGCGCCAAGGCGATCACAACCCTCTGGCGCATACCACCAGAAAACTGATGCGGATACTGGTCGATCCGCTGCTCCGCCGCAGGAATTCCCGTCTCCACCAATAATGCAATCGCCTCTTGACGCGCCTGGGTGGCCGAGAGTCCCAGATGGGTCTGAATGGTCTCAATGAGCTGCTGCCCGACGGTATAGAGGGGATTGAGCGCCGTCAACGGATCCTGAAATACCGCGCCGATCTCCTTCCCACGGACCTGACACATCTCCGCCTCCGCCAGGCCATCTATCCGGCGACCCCGCACCCAGACCTCCCCCGAGGTGATCCGACCTGGAGGATCGAGAAGGCCAATCACCGCAGACCCCGTCATCGACTTGCCAGCGCCCGACTCGCCCACGAGCCCGAGAATCTCACCAGGCCCTACACGCAGACTCACGCCATCCAGTGCCCGCAGAATCCCCCTGCGCTGCGGGAACTCCACAACCAGGTCTTTGACTTCCAGGATCGGTAGCGACATCGTCATCAACGCCCCGAACGCAGTCGCGGGTTAAAGGCATCACGCATCCAGTCGCCCAAGAGGTTGACGGCCACCGCCAGTACCATCAGGGCCAGGCCTGGGAACACAATAATCCACCACTCCCCCGAAAACAGGTAGTCGTTCCCGATACGAATCAGGGTGCCCAGCGACGGTGATGTTGGGGGAACCCCCACACCCAAGAACGATAGGGTCGCCTCCGTAATGATCGCCGTTGCAACATGAATGGTTGCAAGAACCAATATCGGACCGACGACGTTGGGAAGTACATGGCGAAACATGATGCGATGGGACGCCACCCCAATGACCTGGGCCGCCATCACATATTCTTTACGAGACTCCACCAGGGTAGAGGCACGCACAGTGCGGGCGTATTGCACCCACCCCGGCAGGGTAATCGAAATGACCAAGACGCCAAAAGCCAGAGACTCATGGGCCTCTGGAAAGAGGGCTCGCCCCACTCCTGCAATGAGAAGCGCAATGAGGATCGCAGGGAAGCTCAACATCACATCACAGAGCCGCATAAAGAACACATCCAACCAACCACCCAGATATCCTGCCAGCAGACCCATTACCACCCCAATGAGCACCGAAAGAAGAACCGATGCAAATCCCACCGCCAGGGAGATGCGCATGCCATAGAGAATGGCCGAAAGCATATCTCGGCCCTGATCGTCCGTACCGAGCAGATAGGCTGCCCGGCCGCCCTCAACCCAGGCCGGTGGCAGGCGGGCATCTGAGAGATCAAGGGTGGCAAGATCGAAAGGATTATGCGGTGCCACCCAGGGCGAGAATGCAGCCCCAAAGACGCAGGCAATCGTGACGAGGAAGGATATCCACGCCACGGGCGATGAAAAGAAACTCGCACCCACATCGCTCTCAGTAAAACGCTTCAGCCAGTGAATCACTACCTACCTTTGCGAAAGAATCAGACGCGCCCCTGCAATCATGTTGAGGAAAGGCGTACACGAAGCCGCGGATCGACCGCAAAGTACAAAAGATCGACAAGCAGATTAATGAACACAAAAATAAGCGAGATCAGGCAGAGGTACGCTGCCATGACAGGAATATCGGCAAAATTCACCGCTTGAATAAAGAGAAGCCCCATACCCGGCCATTGAAAGACCGTCTCGGTAATGATCGCAAACGCGATCAATCCCCCGAGTTGCAGGCCGGTAATCGTGATCACGGGAACGAGGGTGTTCTTTAGCGCATGCCCAAAGTAGATCGCGCGGGCTGAAAGCCCCCGGGCCCGGGCAAACCGAATGTAGTCGGTGCGCAAGACCTCCAGCATCTCCGTGCGTACCAGGCGCATGATGAGCGTGAGCTGAAAAATCGCGAGGGTGAGCGCGGGAAGAATGAGATGCCGAATGCCCGCCCAAGAAAAGAGCCCAGTCGTGAAACCCCCGACACTGACCACCTCCCCTCGCCCAAAGCTCGGTAGTACCCCAAGCCCCACGGAGAAAATGAGAATAAGGAAAATGCCGATAAGAAAAGTGGGAAGCGAGACGCCCAGCAGCGAAATAGCCATAAACACTTGGGCCAGCGGAGAACCCCGCCGAATGGCGGCATAGACGCCCATAGGAATACCGATCACCAATGCAATCACCGCGGCGACAAGCGCTAGCTCTAGTGTTGCGGGAAGACGCTCGGCAATGAGTGTTGATACGGCAATACCCTGGCGAAGGCTTAAACCAAACTCCCCCTGCACGGCGTTGCCCAGAAAATGCACAAACTGGACCACCACGGGAGAGTCGAGGCCCAACTCTTTACGCAAGAGATCCACCTGGTCTTGCGTCGCATCCTGCCCGAGGATAAAAAGCACCGGGTCTCCAACATACTGAAAGAGCACAAAGGAGACGAGCGCCACCACAAGCAAGACAAAGAGGCCCTGCAGGATCCTCTGAACAATAAACGCGGTCATGGGATCACAGGCAGGGCCACCGGCGAGTAGATCGCCTTACTTCACGACAATCAGGCGCCAGTCGAGTCGATTGTCGGCACGGTGAACGAGATCGATATTTTTCTTGGCAGCCCAGGGAATGAACTGGTTATGCAACGGAATATGCGCCACCGAATCGTTTTGCAACTGCAAGGCTTCGCGCATCAGACGGGGACGAATCATGGGGTCAGTCTCTGTCTTGATCCGGTCGATGATCCCATCCAGCTTGGCATTGCTATACCGGCCCACGTTGTAGTTGCCATCCGCCCCGGTGGTCTTGGTACGCACAAGAGACTGCAGTGAGTAGAGGGCATCGAACGTCGGAACACCCCAGCCCAGCATGTAAATGCTTGCCTCATGCCTTTGGATCATCGGGAAGTAATTCACAAGCGGCAACGTGCGTAGCTTGGCTCGCACCCCTATCTTGGCCCACATTGCGGTGACCGCCTGACAGATCTGCTCATCGTTCACGTACCGGTTATTGGGGCAGGCGAAATCGACTTCAAACCCCTCAGGATAACCAGCCTGGGTGAGAAGACGCTTGGCCTCCTCTGGGCTATAGGGAAACCGCTTGTGTACCGCGTTAGTCCATCCATCGACCTGCGGCGATACGAGCGCCCCAGTGACCTGAGACTGACCGCGCATCACAACCTTGTGAATATTCTCGATATCAATGGCCTGATAGAGGGCCTTTCGCACATTGACATCCTTCAGAGGGTTTTTTCCCTTCACGTTGCTGCCGGGGAGTTCATCGCGAAACTGGTCCATTCCAAGAAAGATCGTGCGGTTCTCCGCACCATCGATCACCTGCAGATTATTGTTGGCACGTAGCCTGGGTAGGTCCTGCGGAGTGGGATCCAAGACAAAGTCGATCTCCCCAGACAACAGGGCGGCCATGCGGGTAGCGTCGGCTTTAATCGGCTGATAAATGATCTCTTCCACGTTGGTGGGAAACTTACCCTTACCCCACCAGTTCGGGTTTCTCACAAGAACCAGTCGCTGATCAGGCTGCCAAGACTTCACCATAAACGGCCCGGTGCCCATCGCATTGCGATGGGCAAACGACTCGTCCTTCGTCTTCATGTCTTTGGGCTCTTGTGAGTTGTTCTTCTCTGCCCAAGCCTTGCTCATAATCCTAAGCTCCGTGAGTTGCCGCGCAAGTACCGGATTGGGGGCGGACAGCAGGATATCAACGGTTAGGTCGTTGACCTTGACCACCTTTTCAATACCCTGAGTGTAAATGGCAAAATTTGATGTCTTCGACAGCGCGCGGTTGATAGAAAAAACTACATCATCGGCGGTGAATGCAGAGCCATCGCTAAACTTCACACCCGATCGCAGGTTAAACCGCATCTGGCGGGCACTGATTTCCGTCCAAGAGGCCGCTAGAAGGGGTTCGGGACGAAACGTGGTGCTGTTATAGGTAACGAGTGTCTCGTAGATGGCAGCGTGAATGCCGTTAGACAGGGCGTTGTTTTGAGAGTGAATGTCCAGCGTTGGAATATCGCTCGCAAAAGACCACCTAAATGTCTTGGCCTCAACGGGACCAGATAGAAGAACTGTAGAGACTACGGCCGCAACGACATATGACAATGGTTTCATGAAATTCCCCCTGCAGATAAGCGTTTTGGAATGTGTCGAACACAGGAACAGATCCCTGCTATGAGACACAACACCCAGACTTTATAGGCAAAACTGCACCCCTGAGGCCATCCCTGGGAAAGTACTTAGTCGTAGGTTAATGCGCCGCGTCCTAAGAGCTTCTCCTTGAGAATGGCCTCGATGATCGCCTCCACTTCCGTAAAGTGGGTACGCATCCCCACCACCGGCTTCACGACTCCGCGCGCCATGATCTCCATGGTCTCGATGAGTTCCGTGCGGGTGGAATGGCGAGAGCCGGTCACCACCCGCTCGGCCAGCATGAGTGGCCGGGGTGCGATACGAATCTCCCCCGTTCCCACGCCAATAGGCACCGCACGGCCAGAGACGCCCAGGCTATCAAACGCAAACTGAAAGGTCTGGCCGTGGCCCACATAGTCAATAGCGGCATCCACACCTGCCCCATGGGTCAGGTCATGACCGTTCGGTTTACCTTCCTGCCACTCACCGACATACTCGTGGCCGGTCACAAAGTCACTTGTCCCATGACAATTCGTCCACCGTGAGACATCACTGCCCGTGCAGGCAGGCAAACTACTCTGAGCCGACACGGCACCGACAAAGAGAAGAAGAGCCAACCCAAGTGCTTTCATAGTCCGATATTAGCCAATCTAGCCCGCGTACACCTTCACCACTTCTTCAATGATGCATGATAAAAGAATCATGTTCATGTTTAACATGACGCTTAAACGCTACGCACAAGCGGTTGGCTGTGAACTGCAAATCAAGCTGGTTCCACAAAAGGCTTGAGTTACTAACGAAAGAACCCATGCACCTATACGCTGACTCCCGCTACACATCCCCCTACGCCCTGTCGGTCTTCGTGGCCTTGCACGAAAAGCAGTTGCCTTTCGACATCACCACGATTGACCTGTCGAGCGATGCAGCCCTGGCGCTGGCCTACGCCAAGTTGTCGCTTACGCGCCGCGTGCCCACCTTGGTCGATGTCGACTTTGCGCTGTCGGAGTCGTCGGCCATCACTGAGTATTTGCACGAAACCTACCCCGGGCAAGCGCTTTACCCCGCACAGGCCAAACAACGCGCCCGCGCCCGCCAAGTGCAAGCCTGGGTGCGCAGCGACCTCATGCCCATTCGGGTGGAGCGTTCGACCGTGGTGTTGTTCTACGGGCCCACGGCCACCCCACTCAGCGCCGAAGCGACTAGCGCCGCACAAAAACTGTTTGCAGGCGCCAGCGAACTGATCTCGCACGGCGGCCCCCACTTGTGTGGTGACGAGTGGTGCATCGCCGATGTGGACCTGGCCGTTATGCTCAACCGCTTGGTGATGAACGGCGACGAAGTCCCCCCACACTTGGCTGAATACGCCCAGCGCCAGTGGCAACGCCCCACGGTGCAGCAATGGGTCAAGCTCCAGCGTCCGCCGCTGTGAGCGTATCGTTCAACCATCAGGCCCAAATCATGACCCACCTACTCACTCCTGACCTCTAAGCCATGGTCGAGCGCAGTGTGCTCTGCTGGCTGGCCACAGTGGGCGAAGACGGGCAACCTAGCGTGTCGCCCAAAGACGTGTTTTGTGTGGCAGATGACGCGGAGGAAGAAGGGGTTCACCCAAGAGGAATTAGGGTTCGAAGCCGACCTTAGGCGAACCTTCGTGAGCGTGTTGGAATTGGGGCGGCAACAACCCACCCTCACCACGATCCTAAAACTGGCAAAAGTCCTTGAGGTTAGGCCCTCAAAAATCCTTGAATTAGTTGAGCGGGAACTTCAGGAGTTGTCCCCGAGGGGCAGCATCAATAGTTTGCCCCCAGATTGAGAATGCGAGACCCCGCAGACCAACCCAAATGAGCCCTAATTTTTATCTACTCGGGATAATAAGTTGGGCATCTGACCAAGACTCAGAAATGTTGCCGCCTCTATGGTCTCGGAACTCAGCCAAGCGTCGTACTTTTCCTTCGAAATCACAACCGGTGTTCGCTTCTCATCTGCCGGCTTATGAAACTGCCGCATGACCGGATGGGTATCGGCATTAATCGTGAGCATTGTGAAACTCACCACTGGCTCCCCTTTTGGGTTGACCCATCGATCCCAGAGTGCCGCTATTGCAAAAGGTGCTCGGTCAGTCGCCTCGATCCGCCACCGGACTGCTTTTCCTGTCTCATAGTTTGGCTCAAAAAAAGCATCCACTAACACCAAGGCAAACTGCCCTTTTGCCCACGCTGAGCGAAAACTGGGCTTCGCAGTGACCGTCTCAGATCGGGCGTTATAGGTGTGCCTACCGATCTTCTCGTCTTTTGCCCATGCGGGAATCAGCCCAAAGCGGGCAAGCCCACAGGCGGTCTTACCGCTTTTGCGTCCCTTTAGGACGATGGGGGCCGTGTATCCGGGGTATGTCTCCGCTGGGTAGTCAGAAGGCAACGGTGCGCCAAAGGTGGACTTTACCCATACAGAGTTTCGGGTCGGGATGAAGTTCGTGCACAAAACATCTACCGTGAGTAAGCCGGTTGAGCAATTCTCGATAATCTACTTCACTTCGAGTTGCTCAGCCTTGCCAGTCCTAACCAGCCTTCCGATTACGTTCATCGTCACCGCCTCCATCCCCTTAAAGCCGTGTTCTGTATGAGCCATGCAGGGCTGCCCCTGAAAGCCACTGCCTCCAAGTACCGTGATCAAGGGGATATTGTGCTTATCTGATATGCGCTTGGCGCCCGCCCAGGTAGTTAGAAAGCATGGGTCGTTTTTGTGATGCACAAAAAACTGCGGCACCCCAGATCGGCTGTAATCGAAGTTTGCCAACTCACGGTATGAGTTTGGCACTTCAGGCTCGGTAATAGATGCTGTATGAATGGCCCCCGCATAACGCTTTGGGTCATGGAACGGCATTAAGGACGATGAAATCGTGCCCATGCTGGTGCCGATTAACCAGACCTCTTCAATCGAGGAATAACGCTCCCTTACCCTATCAATAAGCCGCTGCACATCTCGCTGCCGCTCAGCCGATGCCTGATAGGCGCTTGAGCAGTCATCTCCGCTGTCCGAGTGACAATCGATGATAAGTGTTGCGATTGCCTCATCGGCAAGGTGACGCCGGGAGCGAATTAGAAAATTACCTGTAAGTTTTGAACTCTGCATTACGCCATCGGAGACCACTGGGCGCACCACCGATGGGTAGCCCGGCAGCAGCACAGCCAGCCGTGTGTGCTTGGCAGTCCCTTTCTTTATGGAGTAAACCCCCGACTGGGTGCGCTTGCCGTCTGCAAGCGTTACCGAGACGAGTTCCTCCTGTAGACCCTCAGCGTGGGCGGGAACCGACTGGGCAAAACCAGGAGAAACCAGGCCCAATAGGCCAGCAAACAAAAACTGTTTCATTCCCTGCTCCTCTGCGATCTGTATCTTCAAAAGTCGCTTTTGAGCGGGGCAATTTACTCAACTCAGATAAGCGAACTTTTTACACTTTCCAGAATTCTAGTTTTTTCTGGTGGCGGGGAGCGATGATGGGCACCGAAACTTGAGGTCCAAGACCCATTCGAGAACCGATTCAGCAGGTTACAGGCAGGAATCGATGCTTTATTGCTCCCCTTTTGCCATTCTGGGCGGGGACTGTGGGAACAAGCGTGGGAACAGGGGGCCGAGTGGGCCTGAAATGGCTTCCACTTGACAAACTTGGCGGAGACGGTGGCAATTTCACTCCTTGTGATGCCACAGATAGTCCCGGTAAGTCTCGACTAGAGAGTCACGTCTAGCCGCTTCGTCAAACGCCGATATTTCCGGCAATAAGTACTTTTGGTCTGGACCGCCGGGACTCCGAGGCATTACTTTTTCGCTCAATACCCACCGAGGCTAATCGGAGCCAAGGTGTGGGGAAACTTGGGGAACTAAGGAGATGCTATGAAGGCCAATGCGGTGCGCGGCTAGCGGCAGATACTTATTCACGTGGTGGCTAGAGCTTTTCGGTTTCACCGGCCTTGGGCTGCCAGCGCATGAAGTGCTTTTCAAAAAAACTGACGGCGCCATCAAGCACCAGTGCAAAGGCCGTCAACACCAGAATGCCGGCAAACACAGTGTTGATGTCAAAGGTGCCCTCGGCCTGCAAAATGAGATAACCCACTCCGGCAGCCGAACCCAGATATTCGCCCACCACCGCCCCTACAAAGGCAAGGCCCACGCTGGTGTGAAGGCTTGAAAACACCCAACTCATGGCGCTTGGCAGATAGACAAACCTCAAAAGTCCGCTTCGCTCGGCTCCGAGCATGCGCGCATTGGCCAGCAGGGTCGGGCTGACTTCGCGCACGCCCTGATAGACATTGAAAAACACGATAAAAAACACAAGGGTCACCCCGAGGGCCACCTTGGACCAGACGCCAAGGCCAAACCAGACGGCAAAGATCGGCGCAAGAATCACCCGGGGCATGGAATTCAGTGCCTTCACATAGGGATCCAGAATGGCCGCGGCCGTTGCGCTCAGCGCAAGCCACAATCCCATGGCAAGACCCGCGATGGTGCCAATCAGAAACGCCATGATGGTTTCAAAAAGCGTGATGCCCAGATGTTTATAGATCGAGCCTGAGACAAACCAGTCCACGAGCACCCCAAAGACCTTCACCGGCTGGCCAAAGAAAAACGCCGCCTGATGGGGGTTGGAAAAATAAAACGATGGAATCAGTCCCGGCTCGGTAAGCACGAACCAGACGCCAATCACGCCGCCAAAGACGGCAAGCTGTGCTAGGCGGAGCCGCATGCCGCTCATGCTGCCGCCTTCATCTGCTGGGCATAACCCTTTAACACTTCTTCGCGCAGGACCGACCAGATCTCGGCATGCAGACGCACAAACTGCGGATGGCTTCTGACCTCGGCCACATCGCGCGGGCGTGGAATATCTACCTTGAATTCCCCGATTGGCCGCGAACCCGGTCCTGCCGAGAGCACGAGTACCCGATCCGACATGGCAATGGCCTCATCGAGATCGTGAGTGATAAAGAGCACCGCCTTTTGTTTGGCCTGCCACAACGACAGCAGTTCGTTTTCCATGAGCTGTCGTGTCTGAATGTCGAGTGCCGAAAAGGGCTCGTCCATCAGAATAATGTCGGGGTCGAGAATCAGGGTCTGGGCCATGGCAGTGCGCTTTCGCATGCCGCCCGACAACTGATGAATGTAGCGATCGCCAAAACCGCCAAGGCCGACGCGCTTTAGCCATTCGCCGGCACGTTCGCGGGCTTCTTTCATGGGAACACCGCGAAATTCCAGGCCCGCGAGCACGTTTTGCTCGGCCGTTCGCCAGGGCATCAGGGCCTCGGCCTGAAACATATAGCCGGCCCGCCGGTTCACTCCCGAAAGCGGAGTATCGAAAATGCGGACATTGCCCGTGGAGGGCTCAAGCAGACCCCCGGCAACATTGAGCAGTGTCGATTTTCCACAGCCTGTTGGCCCCACCATGGAGACAAACTCGCCCGCCTCGATCCGAAACGAGACATCCAGAACTGCGGTGTAGCGCTGTTCGGGATTGTCACGCGAGGCAAAGGTGCAGGTGACCCCGGAGAACTCGACCGCGCAGGTCATGACGATTGGCCCCTACTGCTTGGGGGCCCGGCTCACAAACTCGTTGGTATAGGTGCGTTTCAGATCGATGGATTTCGTATCAAGCTTGGGGTCGTAGGCGGCAATCGCCTTGAGTGCCGTCTGCACCCCCGAGTCGGAAATCACCCCATCGGGCGAGATGGCCTCGCGGACATTGGTGAAGGTCTGCTTATAGAGCTCGGGGTCGCCAAGATGAAAACTTGCGGGAACGCTCTTTAACACTTCTTCGGGGCTTGCCTTAGCAATCCAGCGGTTGGCCTTCACGATGGCGTTGGTGAGTGCCTGGGTGGCCTTGGGGTATTTCTTGATGAATTCCTCGGGCGCATACAGACATCCCGCGGGCATATCGCCGCCGAAGAGTTTTCGGGTGGCCTCAATCTTCCGCGTGTCCACCACCACCCGGATGGAGTTGTCTTTTTCAAGCGCAGAGATCACCGGGTCAAGGTTAGAGATGGCATCGATCTGGCCGGCATTCATGGCTGAGACCGCCCCCGAACCTGCCCCGACCCCGATGATCGAGACATCAGAGCCCTTGAGTCCCGCGCCCTCCAGAACGAAGTTAACCACCATGTTGGTCGATGATCCCGGTGCCGTGACACCGATCTTCTTACCCTTCAGATCGGCAAGCGACTTGTAATTGGGCATGGTCTTAGTGGAGACGCCCAGCACAATCTGCGGGGCGCGGCCCTGCTGAACGAATGCCGTGAAATACTGCTTTTTGGATTGCAGATTGATGGTGTGCTCATAGGCACCGGAGACCACGTCTGCGGAGCCTCCCACCACAGCCTGCAGGGCCTTGGCGCCACCCGCAAAGTCAACGATCTCCACGCTGAGGCCCTGCTCCTTAAAGTAGCCCTTCTGTTCGGCGATGGTGAGGGGCAGGTAATAGAAGAGATTTTTTCCGCCAACAGCGATGGTGATTTTCTCTTTGTCTGTGGCGTGTGCAGTCGAAATCAGGCCGGCGGCAAACACGGCGGCAAGCACCGAGGCGGTCTTCGCAAGCACGAGGCGTCTTGTGGTCATGATGGAATCTCCATGGGATTTTCGCGGCCCCCGCCGGCAGCGGCAGGCCAAGGCCGAAAATTTCAGCCATGCACGAATGCTAATCCACAGCCTGTTGTGGCGGTGCTGATTGGCCACCCCGGCAGAGGCAAATTCGGGAAAACCCCGGAGTACCAAAGTAAGCTTTAAGCGTTGCTTAAAGTAAAAGTTCGTACCCGACCGTGGTACCAAATCCGCATTACACGTTTTATTACACGGTGGGGTTATGGCTTTGTAACCCATTGATTTTATTGATGAAAATTGGAGCGATTTTCATCATAATCCGCAGGTCCGGGGTTCGAATCCCTGAATCACCACCACGAAACCCTTATCCAGTAACGCGTTAGGCCGCACACGAAACCAGACCTACCATGTCCTCTGCAGCTTCTCTTGGCCTGTCAGCGTTCGCACTCGTGGTTCTGACCTTCGTGGTTGGACTCAGGCTTCTCTATGTGCGATCAAAGGAGATGCGAGAGAAGCGGGTACATCCCCAAGCAGCATCTACGTCAGTGCTCATGGCTGCCAAGCTGCAGAACGTTCAAGCAGCAGACAACTTCAGAAACTTGTTCGAGACCCCCGTTCTCTTCTACGCGCTGGTTGCAACCTCGATTGGTGCCCACTATTCACCTGACTGGCTCGTCTTCGGTGCTTGGGCTTACGTGGCATTGCGTTTCGCCCACAGCTTCATTCATTGCACGTACAACCGCGTGATGCAGCGGTTCGCGGTGTTCGGCGCCGGCTTTCTGCTGGTGGTGGCGCTTTGGGCAGCCTTCGTCATCGGCCTGGTTGGCAAAAGTGCGGCCTAAACCCTCGCTCGAGCTGACCCTCTACGGCAGGCTTTGTAATCCGCAGGTCCGGGGTTCGAATCTATAAATTGCCACCACGAAATTCTAGAAAGTCTTTGCTCTTCAAGCAGATCAAGTGTTTAAACCTTCCACCAAAATTGACCGTACTAAATCACTCATGACCGCATGGATATGCTCAGAATCCCGCGCGATACGATGCGGTCTCAGCCTCAAGCCGAATCACCGACCCAAGCCACCCCAGATGAAAATGTCACTATTGCACACGCAATAGTTGTAACTATTGCAGCGCAAGAGTGAGGTCACTATTGCAACGCTATAGCGCCCTCCTAGGCTGGCTCCAGAATCCGGTTCCGCAATTCATGCGCCCGCGACACGGCCACGCTCAACGCCAGCTGAAACGCCATAGTCGGGTCGGCGTTGAGAAGCCGCCGCGCCTGCAGGACCTGGAGCGGCGCGTCGAACACCAGCCCCTGCAGCCGGTCGACCACAACGTTCATGACCTCGAGGCGGTCGATGTCGTGGCTGCTCCGGCTGGCCATCGCATGATCCAGAGAATTGAGCACTGCGATGTCGAAGGGATCCCGGCCTGAAAAACGCGCCGCAGGGTGAAATGGCCTCCCCAGACCAAGCCGTTCCCGGTGCAGGCCGTTGATCATGGGGAAGCAGGCCTCGAAATGCTGCAGAACGGGCCGTGTGAAGGAGGCGTCCGCCGCATGCCAGCGCGCGAACCAACCGCCAGCAGAAAGCTGAAAGCTCGACGGGTCCAAATCCCCGAGGATCAAGTACTGAGGCAGGTCTCCGGCTGACCGAACAAGGGCCGGGGCCCAGTCCTGCCAGGCGAAGCGGACGCGATCAGGAGCGTATCGAAACAAGGGGTACCGAGCGCGGTAGCTCGGATTGACGATCCAGGAGGGAGCGGGTCATGACTGCCCTCCCAACGATTCTTGCCGCGAACGGCTGTGCTTGAACATGTGGCACTCCTCTTTAGCAGATTGGCCTATTGGCATGGGGCCTGCAATTCGGATGAACTCGCCCCAGATGTCGAAGTTAGAACTTAGCGCCTCTTAGGCTCACTGGATGAGCCTGTGGACTCCAAGAACTGGTTGAC
>Ga0194120_10007852_pt1 | contig 14358 bp, 14 predicted proteins | sample TA2MahCa65mmetaG_FD_148642 | JGI IMG/M metagenome (GOLD analysis project Ga0194120, IMG submission 148642) | Freshwater microbial communities from Lake Tanganyika, Tanzania - TA2015019 Mahale Deep Cast 65m | ecosystem: Environmental > Aquatic > Freshwater > Lake | place: Tanzania: Lake... | reverse complement strand
ACCTGGTGCAGCAACCGGTGTGATTAATGCTATGCAAAATCCATCGGTTATTGCTTTTTTAAGGCAAAAAGCCAAGGCAGCACGTTATGTAACCAGTGTTTGTACGGGGAGCTTATTACTCGGTAAAGCGGGGCTTCTGGAAGGAAAGAAAGCAACGTCTCACTGGTTAACTTTGGATCTCTTGCCAAAACTAGGCGCCATTCCGGTTAAGCAGCGAGTGGTTTGGGACGGAAATCTTGTCACCGGCGGAGGCGTTACTGCGGGAATCGATTTTGGTTTGGAGATTGTTGCAGCATTTAGGAGTGCAACCTATGCTGAGGCCTTGCAACTAGATGCCGAATACAATCCAGCGCCTCCTTTTAATTCGGGTTCGCCGGAGACAGCAAGACCTGTCGTCAGAGATGCGTTTATCGAATTGTATTCGCCTTTTTTGAAGCAAGCGGCAATAGCAATTGATTCATAGTTGTTTTTTTCTAAACCAAAAGAATCCAGCAACCAAAAGGGCTAAACCTGCCAATAGGTAAACCCTAGTATGGGATTTTCAGGGTCTTTGAATTTGAATTTAACCAAGACACCGAGGCTAGGGTCATTGACATCAATTTGTACCCTTTTCGCTGCAGCATTGAGTAGTTGCACTTCCGCACCATCAAACGGTTTGATGTTGCGGGTGTCTGGCCTGTCTTCAGGCTGGGCCCAGACCTCTATCGTTTTACTGCGTTTGACACGCACAATTGTCAAATTGGGAATCCCTAGGATAGGATTTTCTTGGGATATCGGTATTACCCCCATTAAACCAGCTCTTCGACAAAACCAGTTTAATCGTAATCCGGTGTCCCCAGTTCATGATGAAGAGCCAATTAAACAAGCTACTTTTTCTAGCATGTAACCCCGGCGTAACCCCGAGAAATAAAAAAGGCCTAGGTATTTCTACCTAAGCCTTTGATTTATATGGAGCTGGTGATGGGACTCGAACCCGCGACCGGCTGATTACAAATCAGCTGCTCTACCAACTGAGCTACACCAGCGAATCCGTGTATTATACATACTCAAGTAGTTGTAGTACAGTTTTTATTTTGAAAAACCAAATCTGTGAGATTTCGAGTGCAAATCATTTTAAACAATGTTGATGATACGGAAGCCTTTGGTCGCTTGTTGTTAAGCGTGTTGCCTAAAAAGTGTCTGGTGTTTCTGAATGGTCAGTTGGGTGCCGGTAAAACCAGTTTAGTACGTGGCATGCTGCGGGCTGCTGGGTATGAAGCGACTGTACGCAGTCCTACCTACAGTTTGGTTGAAGAATACAAATTATCAGAACAGTCTATTTATCACTTTGATTTATATAGGCTTAAAGATGCAGAGGAACTGGAATGGATGGGTATGAGTGACTATCTTAATGATAACGCCTTGTGTCTTATCGAATGGCCGGAAATGGGTGAAGGTTTTTTACCGACTGCAGATGTAGAGATTTCTTTAAATGTTGTGGAGGAGGGCAGGCGCTTAGAAATCAAGGCTCTTAACCCGCAACTAAAAAATACACTAGAAGTACTATTTAAAAACAATAACATATTGCTATAATCTAGAGAAGATTATAACTTTATTGTGTGGTGTATGATTAAACAGTCAAATTACATTGGGCTGCTAGGTCTCTTATTCGCTGTTTTCGATGTTGAAGCTACGCAAGTAAATTTGACTGGAATCAGCTTCAATGAGCAACAACCCGAAAAGCTGGTTTTCGAGTTGTCTGGAAATGTCAAACATCATTATTTCACATTGGATAAGCCGGATCGTTTGGTGCTTGATCTGGATAATACCCGTCAGATCAATAAACTTTTGACCCATCATCCTCTAGTTCTCAACGTTCGCAGTTCAGTGCGCAACACGAATGATTTGCGTGTCGTCATTGAGCTCAAATCCACGGTAGATGCTAAAACCAGTGTCGCTGAAAAAGCGAATGGTTCGCTGTTAAGTGTTGAAATGCACGCCAAAGAGTCGTCAGTTAAAGTCGCTAAGGATACAGTTGTTAAGTCTTCATTGCCTGTTGCCAATGCTGCGCCGGTTGTGCCAATGGTAGCGGTAGCCAAAAATGCCGACCCTAAAGCTGTTAAGACACGTGGTCGTGAAATTATTGTGGCTATCGATGCGGGGCACGGTGGCAAGGATGTGGGTGCACAAGGTAGCAATGGTACTCAGGAAAAAGACGTGGTTTTTGCTATTGCTAAACGTCTTGAGGGCTATGTCAATGCTCAGTCAGGCATGAAAGCTTTGATGATTCGTAATGGCGATTATTTTGTGAAACTGCACGAGCGAGTCAATATTGCCCGGGCGGCAAAAGCGGATTTATTTGTGTCTATTCATGCAGATGCTTTTAACGACACGTCTGCGCATGGTGCCTCGGTTTATACGCTTGCCAAGAAAGGTGCTTCAAGTGAAGGTGCTCGTTGGTTAGCGGAAAGCGAAAATGCTTCTGACAAAAACGCTGGCGCAACGGTTGATGCGGGTGATGATATGTTGAACTCGGTGTTGCTGGATCTTAGTCAGACAGCGGCTAAAGAAGCGAGTTTAAATGTTGGTAACCGGGTCTTGAACAATATCCGGAGTGTGAGTCATTTACATCGTCAGAGTTTGCAAAAAGCCGGTTTTGTGGTCCTGAAATCTCAGGAGTTTCCCTCTATTTTGGTTGAAACTGCTTTTATTTCAAATCCAGATGAAGAGCAGCGTTTAAACACTACGGCTTATCAAGATAAGATGGCTTCAGCGTTGTTTCGAGGCATCATGGCCCACTTTAAACAGTATGCACCTTCCAACACCCTGTTTGCGCAATTATCCAAGCGTGGCGGTGTTCAGTTAGCAAAAACTGTTGCGACTCCTCCTGCGCCAGTGAATGCAGCAAAACCGGTTGCTGAAGCTGTCGTTCCAGAAAAATCAATAGAAGTGGCTGCAAAATCGCAACATGTGATAAATCAGGGTGAGACTTTGTCCGGTATTGCTCAGCAATATGGTATTTCTATGCGTGCTTTACGCATGGCAAATGGCCTGGAGGACGGTCAGGTGAGAGTAGGGCAGGTATTACAAATTCCAGTCCGTATCAGTCGTTCTTCCTAATCAAGCGCTTTATGCCGTCTGAAAAGCAACACATTCTGTTTGGGCTTGCTGAAAGCTGTCTGTTTAGGGGCGATTTGGATGGGTTGCTTGAACAAACTCATCAAGCTAGGCGTTATCTGGATCTGAAACAGTTGTGTTTCAATTCTGATGACGACCCCAAACCCATTTCCCATACCGTATTTCCCGATCGACCCATTTTAATGATGCCCAAGGATATGCCGCGGCGTGGGACGGAAACTCTCGCAGGGCAGGGTGCGTTTTTTCATGCGCTGGCCCATATTGAATTCGTGGCTATCTATCTGGCCTGGGACATTATTTATCGGTTTAGAGGTTTGCCTGCTCAGTTTTATATCGACTGGCTAATCATTGCAGATGAAGAGGCGACACATTTTGAAATGCTGAGACAGCATTTGCAGCAATTCAATGCGGATTATGGTGATTTACCTGCTCACAGTGGTTTGTGGTGGCATGCGCGGGAAACCGAGCACGATATTCTGGCGCGTTTAGCAATCGTGCCTCGTTGTATGGAAGCGCGTGGCCTGGATGTGACGCCAGGTGTGATGGCTAAGTTTGCTGCTTCGGGAGATCAGGCGGCGGTGGCAATTTTACAGCGCATTTATGAGGACGAAATTGGTCACGTTGAGCGTGGTTCGTTCTGGTTTAATACTCTGGCTGAACAAGCTGGATTGGATCCGGAAGTTCATTATAAAAATATGTTGCTGGGTTTTTATAAGGGCAAACCCAAAGGACCGTTTAATCGAGAAGTGAGGCTAAAAGCAGGATTTACTGCGGGCGAAATTGATTGGCTGGAAGACAGTTTGACCACCGGTTAAGCGCCCACCCAAAAAACGATTTTGGTCGTTTTTTGGGTGAAGCAGTAGGCTTAGTTTTGGCTGTAGTGAGTTTCGATGTAGCGTTCGACCAAAGCGTGGAACTCAGCCGCAATATTGTCGCCCTTTAAAGTCACGGTTTTAACACCGTCTTCAAACACAGGAGCGACTGGCGATTCACCAGTACCCGGTAGACTGATCCCGATATTAGCGTTTTTACTTTCACCGGGACCATTGACCACGCAGCCCATTACGGCTACTTCCATGTTTTCAACACCCTTGTATTTATTGCGCCATACTGGCATTTGATCGCGTAAATAGGCTTGAATATCTTGAGCCAAACGCTGGAAATAATCACTTGTGGTTCGGCCACAACCTGGGCAGGCAATAACCATTGGAGTAAATGACCGGAAGCCCATGGTTTGCAAGATTTCTTGGCCAACGATAACTTCTTTGGTGCGCGCAGCACCGGGTTCTGGGGTCAGTGAAATACGAATCGTGTCACCTATACCCTGTTGCATCAGAATCCCCAGTGCAGCTGATGAAGCGACTATGCCTTTAGAGCCCATCCCCGCTTCGGTTAGACCTAAGTGCAGTGCGTAATCGCAACGACTGGACAGGTCTTCGTAAATACTGATCAGTTCCTGTACGTTACTGATTTTGCAGGACAGAATAATCTTGTCTTTACCCAGACCCAGTTCTTGAGCTTTGGCGGCGCTTTCAAGCGCAGAAAGGACGATGGCTTCACGTGTTACGGCAGCCAGTGGTTTGGGTGCTGACAGCTGACGGTTTTCATCTAATAAACGAGTGAGTACCGCCTGATCCAGACTACCGCCATTCACACCAATTCGAACTGGCTTATTGTAACGGCAGGCAAACTCAATCATTTGTTGGAATTGCGGATCACGTGCTTTACCTTTGCCTACGTTACCGGGATTAATCCGGTACTTAGAGAGTGATTCCGCGCAACCCGGATATTTTTCCAGTAATTTGTGACCATTAAAGTGGAAGTCACCAATAATGGGAACCTCATAGCCTTTTTGTAAAAGCTGATTAACGATGTCAGGCACCGCAGCGGCAGCTTCTTCGGAGTTGACGGTGATGCGGACCATTTCTGAGCCTGCATCCGACAATTGCATGATTTGGTTTACGCTTCCTGCTACATCGGCAGTGTCGGTATTGGTCATCGATTGAACGACAATCGGTGCACCACCACCCACTCTAATGTTGCCTACCAAGACTTGTTGGGTAAATTTTCTGGGGCTAATCGACATGTGTGTATCTGCAGAATCTCTAAAAATTGAATTTTAAAACTCAAATCAAATGAGTCGGCGTGATTATACTCGCATCGAATCGTCTATAAACAACAAATTGTCTGTTTCCTCCAAAGCATAGGTTTTTCGGATTGAGAAAGGCTCTGACTTGTGATGTAATGGGAAAGATTTATGTCATGAAGTGTCCGAGCGAATACATGGAGATTTGCAACGGGCTTTTAGCAGCAATTTGTCTGGGGAGCAGGTTTTACAACTATGCAATTTACATTAAAAAAAGGTTTGGATTTGCCGATTACCGGTGGGCCCGAACAAAAAATTTTCGATGGTAACAGCGTCAAATCGGTTGCCGTTCTCGGTACTGATTATGTCGGCTTAAAACCCAAAATGCTGGTTGCCGAAGGCGATCAAGTCAAACTGGGTCAAACCTTATTTTTTGACAAGAAAAATCCAGGTGTTGCTTTTACTGCTCCGGGGGCTGGAGTTGTAAGAGCCATCAATCGTGGCGACAAAAGAGCTTTGTTATCTGTCGTTATTGACCTGAATGGTAATGAAAAAGAAAGCTTTACCAAGTATAAAGAAAAAGAACTGGCCGGTTTGACCGTCGAGCAGGTTAAAGAAAATTTGCTCAACTCAGGTCTTTGGACTTCATTTGTGACACGCCCTTATGGCAAAGTGCCTGCGGTTGATGTCGAGCCAAGCTCGATTTTTGTAACAGCAATCGATACCCGTCCTTTGGCGGCTGATCCAGTTGTTATTATCAATGAGCGTGCCAAAGACTTTGCGAATGGCATTAAAGTTATTTCAAAGCTGACACAAGGCAAAACCTATTTGGTTAAAGCAACCGGTGCTGCGATTGAAAATGTCGAAGTTGCGCAAACAGCTGAGTTTTCAGGTCCACATCCTGCTGGCTTGCCAAGTACTCATATTCACTTTATTGATCCAGTCAATATCAACAAATTTGTCTGGCACATCGATTATCAAGCTGTTATCGCTATTGGCGCCTTGTTCACAACCGGTCAGTTAAATGTTGATCGAGTGGTGGCTTTGTCTGGTCCTAGCGTTAAAAAACCACGTCTGGTGCGTACCCGTGTTGGTGCAAACCTGAGCGAATTGGTTGCAGGTGAATTGGAAGCGGTTGAGAGTCGTGTAATTTCAGGTTCTGTTCTATATGGACACAGCGCTGCAGGTGCTCTGGATTATTTAGGTGCCTATGATTTGCAAGTATCAGCACTTAAAGAAGGTCGTGAGCGTGAGTTTTTTGGCTGGATTGTTGCAGGTAAAAACAAATATTCGGCTTTGAACGTTTATGTATCCAGCCGCGACCGTAAAGACAATCGTTTGTTCCCACTCACGACTGACAAAAACGGTAGTAACCGTGCGATTGTGCCTGTGGGTATTTATGAAACAGTCACCCCTCTGGATATTTTGCCAACACCTTTGCTGAAAGCTATTGTGGTAGGTGATACCGATGTGGCTCAGCAATTAGGTTGTCTGGAATTAAACGAGGAAGATGTTGCATTGTTTACCTTTGTTGATCCGGGTAAACATGATTTTGCACCGGTCCTGAGAGCGAATTTAGATAAAATTGAGAAGGAAGGATAAATGTCGGCTAGAGATTTTTTAGATAGCATAGAGCCGCATTTTACAAAGGGCGGTAAACTTGAAAAGTATTATGGTCTCTATGAGATGGTGGATACTTTCATTTACACACCATCCGATGTAACGCGCGGTAAAACGCATGTTCGTGACGGCAATGACCTGAAACGAACCATGACTTTCGTGGTTATCGCCACAGCTTTTTGTATTTTGATGGCTTGGTATAACACCGGTTATCAGGCCAATCAGGCCATGGAAACCATGGGACTGACTGCTATCGAAGGCTGGCGTCGCATTCCTATGGTGTTGTTTGGTTATAGTCCATACAACCCATTGTCATGTTTAGTTCACGGAATGTTGTACTTTTTTCCTGTCTACATCACCACCTTAGCAGTGGGCGGTGTATGGGAAGTATTGTTCGCCACAGTTCGTAAGCATGAAGTAAACGAAGGTTTCCTAGTTTCTTCTATGCTTTACACTTTGATTCTGCCGCCTGATATCCCTTTATGGCAGGTTGCCTTGGGTATTTCTTTTGGTATCGTTCTGGGTAAAGAAGTGTTCGGTGGTACCGGTAAAAACTTTTTAAACCCTGCTTTAACCGGCCGTGCATTCTTGTTCTTTGCATACCCTGCCTCTATTTCTGGTGACTCTGTATGGGTTGCAGTTGATGGTTACAGTGGTGCAACAGCATTGTCACTGGCATCGCAAGGTGGTCTGGAAGCAATTAAAGGTAGCTTTTCTTGGTTGCAAGCCTTCTTAGGCTTTATTCCTGGTTCTATGGGTGAAACCTCTACCTTGGCGTGTATGCTGGGTGCAGCTTTCTTGTTATATACCCGTGTAGCTTCCTATCGCATCATGGGCGGTGTGTTCTTAGGTATGGTTGTCATGGCTACAGTGCTTAATGTAGTGGGCAGCAACACCAATCCTATGTTCGCTATTCCCTGGTATTGGCATATGGTCTTGGGCGGTTTTGCCTTTGGTACTGTATTCATGGCAACTGATCCAGTTTCGGCTGCTGTCACAGATACAGGTCGCTGGATTTATGGTGTTCTGATTGGCGTCATGATCATCATTATTCGGGTCATCAACCCAGCGTTCCCAGAAGGGGTTATGTTGGCAATTCTGTTCTCAAACATGTTTGCACCGTTGATCGATTACTTTGTAGTTCAAGCCAATATTAGAAGAAGGATTAAACGTCATGGCTAATGTTGAGAAAACCCCCTCTAACTCAAATGAACAGGTCAACCAATACGTTGAGCAGTTCAAGGTTTATCGCGACAAAATTCTGGCTTTAAGCAATGACAGTCTGGAAAAAACCATCGCGGTTGCTTTAGCGCTTTGTTTGGTTTGTGCGGTGTTGGTGTCACTGGCGACAGTGGCGTTAAGACCTTTGCAATCCTATAACAAGGCATCCGACATGAAGAAAAATATTCTTGATGTCGCGGGTCTGTTGAATGAAAACACCGATATCGACAGCGCTTTCAAAGAAAGTATCGAAAGCAAAATCGTTGATTTAAAAACCGGTGATTACGTTGATACCATCGATGCTGATGAATACGATCAACGTAAAGCGGCTAAAGATCCTCTGCAAAACGAAGCCATTCCGGTTGATAAAGATATCGCCAGTATTCGTGTTAAAGCTAAGTACACCAAAATTTATTTGGTGAAAAAAGCTGGTCAATTGCAATCCATTATTTTGCCGATCAATGGCTATGGCTTGTGGTCAACCATGTATGGCTTTTTGGCTTTAGAAGCTGATGCGCAAACCGTTCAAAGTATCAACCTTTACGACCAAGCTGAAACACCGGGCCTGGGTGGTGAAGTGGTCAATCCAAACTGGCGTGCCTTGTGGAAAAACAAAAAAGTGTATTCCGACAAAGGTGAGGTGGCTCTGACTCTGGTTAAAGGTGGTGTGGATGAAAGCAGACCTGATGCTGTTTATAAAGTAGACGGTTTAGCGGGTGCAACCTTGACCAGTCGTGGTGTCAGTAATCTGATTCAATATTGGATGGGTCCAGAAGGTTTTGCGACTTTTCTAAACAAAATTAGAACACAAGGCTAGGTTTGACATGGATAAAGAAACTAAAAAAGTACTGTTTGAACCCTTAGTCGATAATAACCCCATTACCTTACAGGTTCTGGGTGTCTGTTCGGCTTTGGCGGTAACTTCACAAATGTCTACCTCGCTGATTATGGCTTTGGCTTTGACATCGGTAACTGCCTGCTCAAGCGCAGCTATCAGTGCTGTTCGTCAACACACACCCAGCAGTATCCGGATTATCGTGCAGATGATCATTATTGCGTCTTTGGTCATCGTGGTTGATCAGTTGCTGAAAGCCTTTGCATTTGATGTGAGTAAAAAACTGTCGGTATTCGTCGGTCTGATTATCACTAACTGTATCGTGATGGGTCGTGCTGAAGCGTATGCGATGAAAAATCCACCGCTGCAAAGCTTTATTGACGGTATCGGTAACGGTATGGGCTATAGCTTGATCCTGATTATGGTAGCGGCTGTTCGTGAAACCCTGGGTTCAGGCAAATTATTGGGCTTTGAAATATTGCCGTTGGTCAAAGACGGTGGCTGGTATATTCCGAATGGTTTGATGTTGTTGCCACCTAGTGCGTTTTTTGTGATCGGTTTGATTATTTGGGGCTTCCGTACCTGGAAACCTAAACAAGTTGAACACAACGAATTCAAGATTTTATCGATTGCTCACGGTGAAGGAGGGCACCATTAATGGAAGCCTATATCAGTTTATTTGTTAAGGCGGTTTTCATTGAAAACCTTGCATTGTCCTTCTTCTTGGGTATGTGTACCTTTTTGGCGGTATCCAAGAAAATTTCGACAGCAATGGGCCTTGGTATCGCGGTAATGGTGGTACAAACCTTAACTGTTCCGGCCAATAACTTTATTTACCAAACCATGCTAAAAGAAGACGCTTTAGTCTGGTTAGGTGTTAAAGGTGTTGACCTGAGCTTCTTAAGTTTGTTGAGCTGTATCGGCATGATTGCTGCTATCGTTCAGATTCTGGAAATGACTTTAGATAAGTTTTTCCCAGCTCTCTACAACGCTTTAGGTATCTTCTTACCTTTAATTACTGTTAACTGCGCAATTCTGGCGGGTAGTTTGTTCATGATTGAACGTGACTACAACTTTAGCGAGAGTGTGGTTTACGGCGTTGGTAGTGGTTTTGGCTGGGCCTTAGCGATCACAGTGATGGCAGGCGTTCGTGAAAAACTGAAATACAGTGATGTTCCTTCTGCTTTACAAGGTTTGGGCATTACATTCATTACAGCCGGCTTGATGTCTTTAGGCTTCATGGCTTTCTCTGGAATTCAATTATAAGGGTGTCGTAATGCTAGAAATTGCATTAGGAGTTATTTTCTTCACGGCTATCGTGATTGCACTGGTGTTCTTGATCATCGGTGCCAAAAGCAAGTTGGTAGCCTCTGGAGATGTGGAAATTCTGATTAACAATGAAAAGAAAATCCATGTACCGGTAGGTTCTAAATTATTGACAGCCTTGTCTGACAATCAGTTGTTTGTATCATCGGCCTGTGGTGGCGGTGGTTCATGCGGACAATGTAAGGTTAAGGTTCACACCGGTGGTGGTGATATTCTGCCAACTGAGTTGTCTCATATCAGTAAGCGTGAAGCGGCTGAAGGTGAGCGTCTGGCTTGTCAGGTTTCAGTCAAAACTAACATGGACATCGAAGTTGAAGACAGTGTCTTCGGTGTTAAAAAATGGGAGTGCACCGTTAAGTCAAATGACAACGTGGCGACTTTTATTAAAGAATTGGTTTTGTCATTGCCTGAAGGTGAAGCAATCAACTACCGTGCGGGTGGCTATATTCAGATCGAGTGTCCAGCACACGTATCACGTTATGCGGATATGAATGTTGCGGAAGAATACCGTCCAGACTGGGATAAGTTCAATCTGTGGCGTTATGTGTCTGACGTAAAAGAACCGACCTTGCGTGCTTATTCGATGGCTTCTTATCCAGAAGAGAAAGAAATCATGTTAAACGTGCGTATCGCTACGCCACCGCCAGGTGCGTCAGATGATATTCCGCCAGGCGTGATGTCTTCTTTTATCTTTAATTTGAAACCCGGTGACAAAGTTTTCGTTTCAGGTCCATACGGTGAGTTCTACGCTAAAGATACCGACAATGAAATGGTATTCATCGGTGGTGGTGCGGGTATGGCGCCTATGCGTTCGCATATTTTCGACCAGTTACGTCGTCTGAAATCTAAACGTAAAATGACTTTCTGGTATGGCGCGCGTAGTAAACGTGAAATGTTCTATGTTGAAGATTTCGATATGCTGGCCAAAGAGAATGATAACTTTGAATGGCATGTGGCTTTGTCTGATCCTTTACCTGAAGATGATTGGAAAGGTTACACAGGCTTTATTCACAATGTTTTGTTTGAAGAGTTCTTGAAAAAGCATCCGAATCCGGAAGATTGTGAGTACTACATGTGCGGTCCACCAATCATGAACTCATCGGTGATTAATATGCTGATTGCCAATGGCGTTGACCCAGAAAACATCTTCTTGGATGATTTCGGCGGCTAATTTCCATTAGTTTAGGCATTCATGGAACGAGGAGCGATCTTGGATTTCTCCTCGTTTTTTGTTTTAACCATCCCATTCAGGAGTCAGACTATGACTTATTTTTTGGTCACTTTCGTTGTCATGTTAGTCGTGATATTGATCATGGCGGTTGGTGTCATATTTGGCCGCGGTGCTATTAAAGGATCTTGCGGCGGCACCGGTGATTGTGTTTGCAAAACCAAATGCGATAAACGTCTAAAATTCGAAGCTGAACAGGCGGCTCTGGAAGGCAGTGATTCTTGAGACCTCATGTGAGTTCTGTTTAGGAATACAGCATGAGTTCATATAAGCCCTTTAAAATCCATAGTGCATACCAACCCGCCGGCGATCAGCCTACTGCCATTCAACAACTGGTAGAAGGTCTGAACGACGGTGAGTTACATCAAACCCTGTTAGGGGTTACAGGTTCCGGCAAGACCTTTACCATTGCCAACGTCATTCAACAGACGCAACGTCCCGCCATGATCATGGCCCAAAACAAAACCTTGGCCGCACAGTTGTATGGAGAAATGAAAGAGTTTTTTCCGGACAACAGCGTTGAGTATTTTGTGTCGTATTACGATTACTATCAGCCCGAAGCTTATATTCCGGCTTCTGATACATTTATTGATAAAGACGCCTCGCTGAACGAGCATATTGAGCAAATGCGCTTGTCAGCCACTAAGGCGCTGTTAGAGCGTCGAGACACGATTGTGGTGGCAACTGTATCCGCTATCTACGGTCTCGGTGAGCCTGAGTCATACTTTCAGATGGTGTTGCATCTGGTCAAAGGGGACATGATCAAGCAACGGGATATTTTGCGTAGACTGGCTGAAATGCAATATACCCGAAATGACACCGAATTACGTCGAGCCACATATCGAGTCCGCGGTGAAGTCATTGATGTTTTCCCAGCGGAATCTGAACAGTTCGCGCTCAGAATTGAATTATTCGATGATGAAATTGAACGTTTGTCGATATTTGATCCATTGACCGGTGAAGTCATTAACCGGGTTGCACGTTTTACCCTTTACCCCAAAACCCACTATGTAACCCCGCGCGATCAATTATTAAATGCGGTCGAAAAAATTAAGGTCGAACTGGCCCAAAGGCTGACTGAATTGCGCGATGCCAATAAACTGGTCGAAGCCCAACGTTTGGAACAACGTACCTTGTTTGACATCGAGATGATCATGGAAGTGGGTTATTGTTCAGGTATCGAAAATTATTCCAGACATTTATCGAATCGAGGGGCCGGCGAACCGCCGCCCACCATGTTTGATTATTTACCCAAGGATGCTTTGGTGATCATTGATGAAAGTCATGTCACTGTGCCGCAAATTGGTGCCATGTATAAAGGTGATCGCTCACGCAAAGAAACGCTGGTCGAATATGGTTTTCGTTTGCCTTCTGCTTTAGACAACCGTCCCTTGCGATTTGAAGAGTTTGAAAGCACAGTCGGACAGAGAATTTATGTCTCGGCCACGCCTTCCTCTTATGAACTTGAACACTCCGGCGCGATTGCTGAGCAGGTAGTGCGACCTACCGGCTTAGTAGACCCTATTATTGAAGTAAGGCCGGCAAGCACACAGGTTGATGATTTATTGTCCGAAATCAACAAGCGTGTAGTTTTGCATCAACGAGTTCTGGTTACGACGCTGACTAAACGTATGTCGGAAGATCTGACCGATTATTTGCTTGAACACGGCGTTAAGGTGCGCTATTTGCATTCTGACATTCAGACTGTAGAGCGCGTCGAAATTATTCGTGATCTTCGTTTGGGTGTATTCGATGTGCTGGTCGGCATTAATCTGTTACGAGAAGGCTTGGATATTCCTGAGGTAGCTTTAGTCGCCATTTTGGATGCAGACAAAGAAGGTTTCTTAAGATCACAAGTTTCCTTGATTCAGACTATAGGACGTGCAGCCCGGAATGAGTCCGGCAGGGCGATTCTTTATGCTGATAAGATTACCCGCTCTATGCAGTTAGCCATGGATGAAACTGATCGCAGAAGGACTAAGCAGCAAGCTTTCAATCTTGAACATCATATTCAACCGCGTTCGGTCCAGAAGTCCGTCACTGATATTATGGAACTTACCATTCCGGGTGCAGGTTCAGTCGCGCGCCTCAAAGTGGCGGAGCCGGCAGCTGAATATAAACTGACTGATCCTAAACAGCTGGCTAAATCGCTTAAACAGCTGGAAGATAAGATGTACCAGCATGCCAAAAATCTGGAGTTTGAAGAAGCGGCGCGAGTGCGTGATCAGATTAAAAATCTGCAAGCCCAAATGGATTTATAGATGTAACAGAATATTCATGTCTGTGTTCTAAAATCCCAAAGCTTATGATTCCGCTCTAAAGCATTTTGCAGAGAAACTCTGGCCCAATATGAAATTATCAAGACAAGCTTTGAGTGTTTGGCCAAACATAATAGCGATGCTACTGCTGAGTTTTGTTGCGTCCGAACCCCGGGCTGCGACTGCCGAACCTTCTGCCCGTGATGATGGTTATGATTTTATGCAGTATTTGGCTGATCGTGGTCTGCATGACATTAAAGACGAGCGTTGGAATGCTTATGGCCAGATCACTTTCATCAATAGCTGGAAAAGTCCTTTTCACGCGGCCTATACGAATTTCAATGATTCTGGTAATTCCTTGTTACCCAGTCAAGAACGCAGTTTCACCGGCTCTGCTACCTTGTATTTGGGGGCAAAACTCTGGCAGGGGGGTGAGGTTTATTTTGTCCCAGAAATGATCTCAGAGCGCACCTTGTCAGGTTTAAAGGGTCTGGGAAGCGTGATTCATAACTTTGAGTTGCAAAAGTCGGGTGGTCAACAGGTAAGCGACTTTTAAATCACGTCATTGATTTTCATGACGAAGTTGTAACAGTTTAATTTGTGGTTTTTGGCTTGACGAGTAGCCAAGGCAGCAATGCCTCGAAGTCTTCGACGGTTTTTGCCGATG
>Ga0194120_10007838_pt1 | contig 14385 bp, 14 predicted proteins | sample TA2MahCa65mmetaG_FD_148642 | JGI IMG/M metagenome (GOLD analysis project Ga0194120, IMG submission 148642) | Freshwater microbial communities from Lake Tanganyika, Tanzania - TA2015019 Mahale Deep Cast 65m | ecosystem: Environmental > Aquatic > Freshwater > Lake | place: Tanzania: Lake... | reverse complement strand
TTGATGATAACGTTCTTCCGATTATTGAAAAACATTGCCGCGAAGGAAAATTCCCGCTCGAACTCGTTCCGAAAATGGCGGAGTTGGGAATGTTCGGTCCAACGCTGCCACAAAAATACGGCGGTTCGGAATTAAACAATGTCGCGTACGGATTGATGACACAAGAACTTGAACGCGGCGATAGCGGAATACGAAGTTTCGCTTCTGTACAAAGTGGTTTGGTGATGTTTCCGATTTTTGCGTACGGCAGCGAAGAACAAAAAATGAAATGGCTTCCGCAACTTGCAAGCGGAAAAAAAATCGGTTGCTTCGGATTGACGGAACCGGATTTTGGTTCTAATCCCGGCGGAATGATTACACGCGCGGAAGAAACTTCGAGCGGATATTTATTGAACGGCGCGAAGATGTGGATTACGAACGGCACGATTTCCGATGTTGCTGTTGTGTGGGCAAAACTGAACGGCGTTGTGCGCGGATTTCTTGTCGAGAAAGGAACGAAAGGTTTTACCGCGCCTGAAATGAAAGGCAAACATTCTCTTCGCGCGTCGGTGACTTCGGAATTAGTGTTCGACCATTGCGAAATTCCAAAAGAAAATTTATTACCGAATGTTCAAGGACTGAAAGGTCCGCTTGGATGTTTGACGCAAGCGCGATACGGAATTGCGTGGGGCGGAATTGGTGCGGCAATGGCGGCGTACGAATGCGCTCTCGATTATTCGAAATCAAGAATTCAATTTGGAAAACCAATAGCGTCGTATCAAATGACACAGGAAAAACTTGTGTATATGGTTACGGAAATTACGAAAATGCAACTCGTGTGTTTGCAACTCGGACGAATGAAAGACAACAAGACAATGCGCTTTCAGCAAGTTTCGTTTGCAAAGCGAAATAATATTCATCACGCATTGGAAATTTGCCGCATTGCACGTTCGATTCTCGGCGCGAACGGAATTCTCGACGAATATCCCGTGATGCGGCACATGGCAAACCTCGAATCGGTGATTACCTACGAAGGAACACACGAAATGCACACGCTGATTATCGGTGAAGATATTACGGGAATTGCAGCGTTCGAATAATAGTTTGAGGTTTGGGATTTGAGGTTTGAGGAAAAAGTTATTGGTTATCAGTTATTTGTTATTAGAATTTTTTCTATTTCAACTGGCCAATAACGTCTGACTACAGCCGATTTACAATTAACAGATAACGAATAACGAATAACATACAACGAATTGAACGGGAACATTTTTTCGCAACGCATAAAAAATCTTCGAGAAGAATTGCATTCACAAAACGTGGATGCAATTTTCGTTTCGTTTCTTCCGCAACTTCGGTACTTTTCCAATTTTTCCGGTTCGTACGGATTGGGAATCATTTTAAAAAACGCACATCGCACATCACATATCGCAAATCTTTTTTTCTCCGATGGACGATACAAAGAACAAGTAAAACAAGAACTCAACGGTTGGAAAGTTTTCATCACGCGCGATAATTTGATTGAGTTTATCAAAGAGAAAAAAATATTGAGCGGAATAAAAAATATCGGCTTTGATAAAAAGACGCTTTCGTACGCCGAACACTCAAAACTCGTTGAACTGTTTCCGCACACAAAATTTATTCCGCTTGAAAACGTTTTTGAAAAATTTGTTTCTATAAAAGATGAAACGGAAATTGATTCTCTTAAAAAAGCGATTTCAATTACAGATAATGTATTCACTGAAATTCTTTCTGCCATCGAAATCGGAATGACGGAAAATAAACTCGCAGCAGAAATTTCTTTTTTGCAAAAAATTTACGGTGGAGAAACAGATGCGTTTGAACCAATCGTAGCAAGCGGTTGGCGAGGAGCATTGCCGCACGCTCGTTCATCGCACAAGAAAATCAAACATGGCGAAATGCTCGTGCTTGATTTCGGAACGGTGGTGAACGGTTATCATTCCGATATGACGCGCACAATTTCGACAGGGAAAATTTCGCGCGAAATAAAGAACGTGTATCAGGTTGTAAAAGATGCTCAGCAGTTTTCAATTGATGCAGTGAAAAGTGGAAAACAAGCAAAAGCGATTGATAACGTTGCGCGTGAATATATTCGCAAAAAAGGTTATGGAAAATTTTTCAATCATTCGCTGGGACATGGCGTTGGTTTGCAAATTCACGAATGGCCCAAACTTTCAACAACAAGCGAAGCGGTGTTGCAAACGGGAATGGCGATTACCATTGAACCGGGAATTTACATTCCAAATTTGTGCGGAGTACGAATTGAAGATGTTGTCGTTGTGAAAAATGACGGATGTGAAGTGTTGACACAATCGAAGAAAGAACTGATTACGATATAAATGCAAAACGAAAAATGAAAAAAGAAAAACATTTTCAATTTCCCATTTTACATTTTACATTTTACATTTTGCATTGACAATGGAACTCCGAGACATATTAGTTATCGCCTATTACTTTCCGCCGATGGGCATGAGCGGTGTGCAGCGAACGTTGAAGTTTGTAAAATATCTTCCGCAATTCGGATGGAAGCCAACGGTTCTCACTGTTACGCCGACGGGATATTTTGCGCAAGACGAAAGTTTGCTCGAAGAAATCAACGGTAAAGAAATTGAAATTGTTCGCGTTGGTTCGCTTGACCCGAATTGGGTGTTCCGAAAAAAAGGAACGGTGGAAATGCCGAGCGAGTTTGTACGAAAAACGTTTCAGTTTGCAAGCGATTGTTTTTTTATTCCCGACAATAAAGTTTTGTGGAAACGAAAAGCGTTGAATGTAGCGCGCGAAATTTTTCGGCAGAAAAAAATTGAACTCGTGTTTGCAACTGCTCCTCCGTGGACAGATTTTTTAATTGGGCACGAACTGCAAAAAGAATTCAATGTTCCGCTCATTGTGGATTATCGCGATTCGTGGTTGAACAATCCGTTTAAATATTTTCCCACGCCGCTGCATCGTTATTTGAATATGAAGATGGAAAAAAAAGTGTTGAGGAAAGCATCAAAAATTCTTACAACCAACCGTCGAGTAAAGGAGTTGATTTTAAAGAAGCACCATTTTCTTCATTATCAAGATGTGCAGATTCTTTCCCAGGGATTTGATGCGGAAGATTATTCCTTTCATCAAAAACATCATCACGATGGCATATTGAAAATTGTCCATGCGGGAGCGTTTTACGGTGGTCGTTCGCCGCTAACATTGTTGCGGGGATTGAATAAATTTTTTGTGGCGCATCCGAAGTTGCGAGAAAAAATAAAAGTAGAGTTTATCGGAAAAATACGTGGCGATGAAAAAAAACTTGTGGAAAAAATGCAGTTGCACAATATTATTTCGTTCAGCGGATATTTGAATCATCACGAGTGTGTGAAGAGATTATGTAATGGCGACATAGTTTTTCTTGCTGTTGACAACGATGTGCAATCACCGGGAAAACTGTATGAATATCTGGGAACGCGAAAACCGATTCTTGCATGCATTCCGAATGGATTTTTGAAACAAACGATTGAAGATTCGGGAATGGGATTTCTTGTTGCTCCCAACGATTCAGAGATGATGGCAACAACGTTATACAAATTATATCAGTTGTATGAAACAAATTCTTTTCCAAAGCCCGATGAAGTTTTTTTGCAGCAATTTGAGAGAGAAAAATTAACAAGTGATTTGTCAAGAATTTTTGGTTTTTTAATTCCAGTGTAATATGAAAATACTCATAACCGGCGGTGCAGGATTCATCGCTTCGCATATTGTTGATGCATACATTAACGTGGGGCATAATGTTGCAATCGTTGATAATCTTTCGACAGGATTCGAGCGTAACGTAAATCCGAAAGCAACATTTTTCAACATAGATATTCGCTCGGAAGAATTGCAAAGCGTGTTTGCGGAATTTCGTCCTGATGTTGTGAATCATCACGCGGCGCAAATGGACGTGAGGAAATCTGTTGCGAATCCAACGTTTGATGCAGAAATAAATATTCTTGGCGGAATAAATTTACTCGAATGTTGCAAAGAATACAGCGTGAAGAAATTTATTTTCGCTTCTACCGGTGGCGCAATTTACGGCGAGCAGGATTATTTTCCCGCCGATGAACAACATCCGCAACGACCGCTTTCTCCGTATGGTATTGCAAAACTCACAACAGAAAAATATTTATTCTACTACAAAGAAGTTTTCGGTTTGAACTACACAGCGCTTCGATACGCAAATGTGTATGGCCCGCGACAAAGCACGATGGGAGAAGCAGGTGTTGTTGCAATCTTCGCGTCGAAAATGTTGAACGGTGAACAACCAATTATCAACGGCGATGGAATGCAAACGCGCGATTATGTTTTTGTGGAAGATGTTGTGCAAGCAAATCTTCTCGCGTTGAACGATAATGTTTCAACCGAATACAACATCGGAACGGGAATTGAAACGAATGTGAATGAATTATTTCACACAATCAGAAAACTTTGCAATTCCAACGCAACCGAGAAACACGGCGAAGCAAAAGCGGGAGAACAAAAACGCAGCGTTCTTTCAACAATAGAAATTTCTTCTGCACTTGGTTGGAAACAAAAAGTAAATCTTGAAGAAGGATTGAAACGTACGGTGGAATATTTTAGGAGCACACGATAATGATTGCCATTCTACTTATTTAAATTCCAAATGTCAAATTTCAAATTACAAATAAAATCCAAAATTCAATTTCCAAATTTCAAAACCAAATATTGGAATTTTGTCTTTGAAATTTATTTGTCATTTGCTATTTGTTCTTTGGTGCTTTTCAACTGACTGCGATGGAAGTATCACAACTTTCCGAACAAATACTCCTCGGTGAACGCAGAGCAATCGCGCGTGGAATTTCTCTTGTCGAAAATGAATCGCCGAATGCGTTGGAACTTCTTCGCACGCTCTTCCCAAAAACCGGAAACGCATATCGCATCGGAATTACAGGTCCTCCCGGTGCTGGTAAAAGCACGATTACGAATAAACTCGCGCTTCACTATTCACAACAAAATAAAAAAGTTGCTATCATCGCCGTTGACCCAACTAGTCCTTTCACGGGCGGCGCGTTACTCGGCGATAGAGTGCGAATGACGGATGTGGAAATGGAAGCAAATGTTTTTATTCGTTCGATGGCATCGCGTGGTTCGCTTGGCGGGCTTTCAAAAAAAACGAAAGAAACTGCTGATGTTTTTGATGCAGCGGGATTTGAAATTATTTTACTCGAAACAGTCGGTGTTGGACAATCGGAACTTGATATCGTAAGCGCGGCGGATACTACAATTGTCGTGCTTGTTCCCGAAAGCGGCGATTCTATTCAAGCGATGAAAGCGGGATTGATGGAGATTGCAGATTTTTTTGTGCTGAATAAATCCGATAGACCGGGGGCGGAACAAGCGGTGATGTCTATAAAAACTGTTCTCGGACTGGCAACACGTTATGCGCAACACACGGAAACAACGTGGATTCCCGATGTTATTTCTGCTGTTGCGAATGAAGGAAAAGGAATTGACAAAGTAGCGGAGATGATAACGAAACACAGAACATCGCTTGAACGAACAAACGAACTCACCAAAAAACGAAGCGAGCGCATTGAAGAACGTATCCGTGAACTCGTTACTGAACAACTTCACCAAAACTTTTGGAACACAACGCGAGAAGAAATTTTGAAAAAAGAAATTGCTTCTGTTCTTTCTCATCTGCGTACGCCGTATGATGTGGTGGAAAAACTTTTAGAAAAAACTTGAACTTTTATTTTGATTTACTTTTTTCCAATCGCTATTCCATCCATTCCATAATCAATCTTCACCGCATCTCCTTCTGCAATTTTTCCTTCGACGATTTGCAGAGAAAGTTCATCGAGGATTTCGTTTTGGATTAAACGTTTGAGCGGTCGCGCGCCAAACACTTTATCGTAGCCCGCTTTTGCAATGTACCGCGCAACAGCATCCGTAAATTCGAGCGAAATATTTTTCTTTGCCAAACGTTCTGCAACGCGTTTCAATTGCAGCGTTACAATCTCCGCAATTTCTTCTTCCGTCAAATGCTGGAAGATAATCGTGTCGTCAATGCGGTTCAAAAATTCCGGGCGAAATGTTGTGCGTAAAATTTTCTGCACTTCTTCTTCCTGTTTTCTTCTCTCATTCGCAAACTTCGCAATCTCGCTGCTTCCCAAATTCGACGTCATAAGTATCAGCGTGTTTTTGAAATCCACCGTTCTGCCTTTTGCATCTGTGAGTCGTCCGTCGTCCAGCACTTGCAGCAACACGTTGAAAACATCGCTGTGCGCTTTTTCAATTTCGTCAAACAACACAACCGTGTACGGATGACGACGCACGGCTTCGGTAAGTTGTCCACCTTCGTCGTAACCGACATATCCCGGCGGCGCACCAATCAATCTCGCAACCGAATGCTTTTCCATATACTCGCTCATATCAATGCGCACCAACATTTTTTCGTCGTTGAAGAGAAATAACGCCAGCGCTTTTGCGAGTTCGGTTTTTCCCACACCTGTCGGTCCGAGAAAAATAAACGAGCCCATTGGTTTTCCTTCTTCCTGAATTCCCGCGCGACTTCTTCGCACAGCATTGGCAACAGCGCGAATCGCTTCCCGCTGTCCCACAACACGTTTCGTAAGTTCCGATTCCATCCGAGAAAGTTTCAGCGTTTCTTCCGCGAGCATTTTTGTTACGGGAATTCCTGTCCACTTCGAAACAATTTTTGCAATGTCTTCTTCGGTTACTTCTTCGTTGAGAATTTTATGTTCTTTTTGAATCGCCGCAAGTTTTGTTTGCACGTCTTTTATTTTTTTTTCGTGCGCAGGAATTAATCCGTACCGAATTTCCGCAACGCGCTGTAAATCCTGCAAACGTTCAGATTGCTGCTCTTCCAATTTCAGTTGGTCAATTTCTTTGCTGAAAAATTTTATTTGCTCGATGAAATTTTTTTCCGTTTGCCATTTCAGTTCAAATTGTTTGTTTTCTTCCTGCAACTCTGCAAGTTCTTTCTCAATAACATCCAATCGTTTTTTCGATGGCTCATCGTTTTCTTTCTTCAATGCTTCGCGCTCTATTTCAAGTTGCTTTATGCGGCGATGAAGTTTATCAATCTCCGTCGGCTTGCTGTCAATTTCAATGCGAAGAACGGACGCGGCTTCATCCATCAAATCAATCGCTTTGTCGGGAAGAAATCTGTCGGAAATATAACGCGCGGAGAGTGTAACAGCGGCAACGATTGCATTATCCCGGATTTTTACGCCATGATGCACTTCGTATTTTTCTTTAATGCCGCGAAGAATAGAAATTGCATCGTCTATCGTTGGCTCTTCCACTTGCACGGGTTGAAAGCGGCGTTCGAGCGCGGCATCTTTTTCCACGTACTTGCGATATTCTTTCAGTGTTGTTGCGCCGATTGTTCGCAGTTTTCCACGAGCGAGCGCAGGCTTCAGTAAGTTTCCTGCATCCATCGCACCTTCTGCTGCACCGGCGCCAACAATTGTATGCAACTCATCAATAAATAAAATTATTTCTCCATCGGAACTTTCAATTTCTTTCAACAATGCTTTTAATCTGTCTTCAAACTCACCGCGGTATTTTGTTCCTGCAATCATCGCGCCCAAATCGAGAGAAAGAAGTCGTTTGTTTTTTATTGTTTCTGGAACATCGCCATCAACAATTTTTTTTGCAAGTCCTTCGACGATTGCAGTCTTTCCCGTTCCCGGTTCTCCGACAAGCACGGGATTGTTTTTCGTACGGCGTGAAAGAATTTGCAGTATGCGGCGAATCTCATCATCGCGTCCAATCACCGGGTCAATATCGCCGGCGCGCGCCTTTTGTGTGAAATCAACCGTATATTTTTCGAGAACGTTGTATTTGCTTTCCGGTTCCTGGTCGGTGATGCGTTGCGTTCCGCGCAATGTTTGCAATCCCTTCAACACATCGTCGTATTTCACGTTGAGAATTTTCTTCACGTCTTTTTGTTCAAGCATTGCAAGAAACAAATGTTCCGTACTGATGAATTCGTCGCGGAATTTTTCCGCTTCTTTTTCTGCTTTGTTCAATACTTGCTGCAATTCGTTGGAAGCATATTGTCCCATTGCACCGGAAACCTGCGGAAGTTTTTTCAATTCTTTTTTCGTAAGGGAAGAAATTTCATCGGGCTCGATTTCTAATTTCTGTAACAGCGACGGAATCAATCCATCTTTTTGTTCGACGAGTGAAACAAGTAAATGCAACGGCGTAATTGCCTGATGAGAATATTCCGTCGCAATACTCTGCGCTTCGTGCATTACTTCAGTTGCTTTGGTTGTGAGATTGTTGGGATTCATAGGTAAAAAATTTGCAAAAAAATATGAATGAAGTAAATAAACAAAAAGTGAAATTGTGAAAAAGAATGAACATTCGATTTATGTTTCCGTGATATGTTCACAAAGAATGAACAGAATTTCACCGAACAATTAATTTCTTACAGGAGATGCATTGACACAAAGATTATTAGCGCTTTCAACGTTTCGGTTTTTTCTTTATCGGAGAGAGAAGTATTTTTGGACTCAATAATTTCAACAATTCGTTAGTCAAATTTCAAATACTAACTTATGCATCACCAAAAAATAACACCATTTCTTGGGTTCGGCAATAATGCTGAAGCAGCAGTAAATTTTTATACGTCCATATTCAAAGATTCAAAAATCTTGAATGTTGCACGTTACGGAGAAGATGACGTGGATTATTTTTTGGAACAGACTTACAGAAGGTGGAAACAAATCACGATGCGTTGGGAGAATTGATGAACAATACTGATTTTGAAATAAGTCAGCATGCGATGAAAGCGTTAATGCAAATAAAAAAAATTGACATTAAAACTTTGCAGGAAGCATAGCAGAATTGAACAGCATTAAATACATTGCGGAAATTGAAAACGTGCAAGAGTATTCATTACACGGAAATACGGACAACGCCAGCATATTGCCGTTGCACTTTCCGGCGAAACACAAACGTGGAATTGCTCGAAAGAGAATACAACGTTGCAAATTACAAAATCAAAATCATTTCAAGTTTTTGAATGGTTACTTGATTCAAAATTTACACCAGTAGAATGGCGCGTGAGAAAATCTGCACTTCACGCAAAATCGAAGACAATGACATTGAAGTGAGATTCAAAAGTTTCTTTCTTCGTCAAAACGCATTATATTAGTCGCGGATTTTCATAGCATATAACTATGAACACAACGACAATTCAATTTTCAGAAATTTTACAATGAAGCGTTTCGGAACGCATTCAATTTGTAGTTCTCGATTTACAAATTATTAATGACGAATTACAAATTACTTTTTTATGAATAACAACGGACAAAAACTTACACCGCAAATTCGCCGCGAGAATCTTTCTTTCTTGCAGCGTACATACATTCCCGAAATCGCAAAAGGATTAGTGCTTACGTTTGGAAAAATGTTCGGGAAAAAATTTACGCGCCAATATCCCGAAGAACGATGGACTCCGCCGCCATCATTTCGCGGAAGACCTGTTCTCGTGCAGGAAGAAAACGGAACCGAGCGTTGCGTTGCGTGTGGTTTGTGCGCACGCGTGTGTCCCGCATTAGCAATCGAAGTGCAAGCAAGCGAAACGCCGCAATACGATAAAGAGCGTTATCCCGTCAAGTTTGAAATCAATATGCTGCGCTGTATATTCTGTGGCTTTTGCGAAGAAGCGTGTCCCGAAGAAGCAATCGTAATGAGCGATGAATACGAACTTGTCTTCGATAAAATGGAAGATGCTGTGTTCGGAAAAGATAAACTCCTCATTCCGAAAAAGAAATTGCAAAAGCGGTTGGAGTTTTTGAGGGAGTATAAATAATTTTTCTTTTGAATTAGTAAATAGAACACAGATAACGCAGATGCAACAGATTTAAACGGATAAAATCAGTGAATATCAGTCTAATTCGTGTCATCAGTGTTCTATTACAGATTAGAATATAGTTCACAAAAAATAATAATGAAATTCTTTTTTCTCACAATTTTTCTTTTACTCGGAACAATGTCCAATTCCATTTCCCAATCCCGAAACCAGTTCGGGACAAGTCTCAACATTCCTTTTGAAAAATATGAACTCGCAAACGGCTTGCAAGTTGTTTTGCACGAAGACCACACGGTTCCGATTGTGTCAGTGAATATTTGGTATCACGTCGGAGGCGCAAATGAAAAACTCGGTCGCACGGGATTTGCGCATTTGTTCGAGCATTTGATGTTTGAAGGAAGCGAAAACGTACGCGATGGACAATACGACCAAATCGTTGATGGTTCCGGCGGACAAAATAACGGCTCAACAGGTTTTGATGCAACGAATTATTGGTCAGTTGTTCCGTCGAATAATTTGGAACCGGTGCTGTGGCTCGAATCCGACAGAATGGGATTTTTGCTTCCCGGAATTACGCAGGATAGATTAGATTTGCAACGTGATGTTGTAAAAAATGAACGCAGACAATCGTACGAAAATCAGCCGTATGGAATGTCGTGGATGAAATTGTTCGATGCATTGTATCCGCAGGGAGTTCCGTACAATTGGCTTCCTATTGGTTCGCAAGAAGATTTAACCGCCGCGTCGCTCGATGATGTGAAAGATTTTTTCCGAATTTATTATGCGCCGAATAATGCAAGTCTCGTGATTGGCGGCGATATTGACATTGCGAAAACAAAACAACTTGTCGAAAAATATTTTGGAAGTATTCCGCGCGGAAAAGAAATTCCTCGACCGCAACCAACTAACGTTTCGCTCAATGAAACCAAGCGAATGGTGCTTGAAGACAACGTGCAGCTTCCGCGTTTGTATATGTTTTGGCTTTCGACTTCGATGTACGAAAACGACGATGCGTCTCTTGCGTTGCTTTCCGATATTTTATCGAGCGGAAAAAATTCGCGCTTGTATAAATCGCTTGTGTATGAAAAACAAATTGCGCAAGATGTTTCCGCGTTTCAAGATGGCAATGCGCTTTCGGGAGATTTCGGAATTATTGTAACGGCGAAAGAAGGATATACGCTTTCAGAAATGGAACAAGCGGTGAACATCGAACTCGAAAAAATAAAACGCGAAGGAATTGAAGCAAGAGAATTGCAACGTTCAAAAAATAGTATTCGCGCGAGTTTTATTTACGGATTGCAAAACGTCGGCGGATTTGGAAGTAAAACGGATAAACTCAATTTCTACAATACATTTTTCGGAAATCCCGGACGATTCAACGAAGATTTACAACGCTACGAAACGACAACGGCAAACGACATTCAAAACGCTACAAAAAAATATCTCGATATGAATAAACGCGTTGTGTTGAGTATTGTTCCGAAAGGGAAACTGGAATTGCAAGCGAAATAATAATCTGTTAGAAAAAAAAATTGATATTATAACCACAAGATTAAGCCCATATGCAATGAAACTCTATAACATTTATTTATATAATCCAGATACGCGAGTGTACGATCAAAGTATTGGAATATTTGATAGCGTTGAAAAGTGCAAAGAAGAAATTCAAAAACTTTCTAATGAAATAGACACTGAATTAGCTGAAGAAGATTATGAAATTGAAGAAAAAGAACTTAATAAAAATTACTATTCGATTAAGGCAAATGATTTCATATAATTAAACCTTTCCAAATAATTTTATGGCACTAACTTTTGAGCAATTAATTCTGAAAGTTTTGAAAGAAACTAAAAAGGCACTTTCCGCTGATGAGATTTGGGATGTCGCATACAAAAAGGGTACGATAAAGAACTTGGAAGCGAAGGAAAAACTCCTATTGCGACGCTATCTGCTTTAATCTATAAAGATATAAATGAAAACAAAGAAGAAAGCCAGTTTGTATTTGAATTGTTACTGCAAAACAAATCATAGTACTTCCGCAAAAAGGAGTTTGGAGAATGGCAACATCCAGATATAGTAGGTTGTAGATTTCCAACTGAAGAATGGAAAAACCCAGAAGTATTTAAACTTAGTTCTTCGGTAGGAAATATCGCACTTCAAATTTTTTCTTTTGAATTGAAGAAGAAACTAAGTTTTGATAATTTACGAGAAGCGTTTTTTCAATCTGTTCCAATCTTTCAAATCCTGCAACGCCACCGCAGCCGAGATACTGGAAAATCCAGAATTCTTAAATGAACTGAAAAGATTAAGTTCTTCGTTTGGCATAGGTGTCATAAAGTTAGATTTAAAAGAGCCAGATAGTTCGTTTGTGTTATTTCCTTCAAAAGTAAAAGAAACGTTAGATTGGGAAACAATAACTAAACTTAATGATTTGGCGGCAAAACTCGCCCAAGTGTTCAAGGTGGGAGAATGGAACAGTTTATTAAAATAGAATTTCAGCATCTATAAATGAAGAAATGGGAAATAATGGATTGACTTTTATTGCTTTAGCAAAGGTAAAATTGTTTTGATTATTGTGTAAGTAAAATCTATCTTTGCCTAAAAATTTATCCATTAAAATAAAAAATGAAACCAGAAGAAATTTACAAAATCCTTGAAGAACAATATTTCGGGGAACATTCTCACGAACAAAAAGAAATCCAATCGCTTCAACAACTGCTCTCTGGAGTAAAAACATTTATTGATGTGGGTGCCAGTTTAGGGCAATATACTTACTATGCCAACAAATTTATTCAAAATGGAAAAATTATTTCCATTGAAGCCGACCCAGTTCGCTATAAAAGATTGTCGGAACAGGCGGCAAAATGGGAAAAAGAATCAACCAATAAAATTGAAGTAATTTATGCCGCAGTTAGCGATACTATTGGAAAAACCAAATTTTTTATTTCTAATTCCAATATAAGCGGAGGACTTTTCACCCGAGAAATTCATGATGCTAAAACTCCTGACTGGGAGGAAATAACAGTCAACTGCATCACCTTAGATTCGCTACTAAATTCAACAATTCCGGATTTTATAAAAATAGATGTGGAAGGGGGCGAATACCGCGTAATCAACGGATCGCAAAAACTTCTTCAACAAACTAATGTCCGTTTTCTAATGGAAATTCATGGGTGGGCAGATAAAGAAGCCCATCATGCACCCGAAGATGTTTTTGATATTTTTAAGGAGCACTCCTTCGCTTTTAAAAAAATTCACAGCCATATTTTATTTAAAAAGAAAGAGAATTTAAGTTTATGCGAACTTTTCGCATACTTTCAAAGAAAGTCCAAATATCAACTCAAATTATTTTTGAGAGATACGATAAGGTTTTAAGTAAAGCAGAATTGTTGAATTCAAGACTGCAATATAATTATGCCAATATCCACACAAATCAAACTTCAGTTATAACAATGGAACTACAGCATGTAGAAAAAGAATTCAAAGAAAAAGTTTGTAAAGAAATACGATTTTTTTCTGAAGGTGTTGACCGATATCGAGTATTTACTCCATTCCAATTTGATGATGGAGATTCTTTTGCGATTGTTCTCAAAAAAATAGACAAACATTGGATGCTTTCGGATGAGGGACATACTTATATGCATCTAAGCTACGAAATGGACACAGACTCTCTTGAAAATGGAAACCGAGCAAAAATTATTTCTAACACTTTGTCAAATTTTGGTATCAAAGAACAAAGAGGAATTCTTTCTGCAGAATTAGAAGAAGAGAACCTTGGAAATATTTTTTATAATTTTATACAAGGACTGTCTAAAATCACCGACATTACATATTTGAATAGAGAACGTGTAAAGTCAACTTTTTGGGAAGATTTTAAAAGTTTTGTTGAACAAAAGATTCCTCAAGAGCGATTAAAATTTAATTACAACGATTCTCTACACGACCCCGATGCAAAATATCCTGTTGATTGTCGAATAAACAAAATGGAAAAGCCCTTATTTATTTTTGCGGTTGCTAACGATGATAAATGCCGGGATTCCACTATAAGTATATTGCAGTATGAAAAATGGGGATTGCAATTTCGCTCTCTTGCTATTTTTGAAGACCAAGAAGTTGTAAATAGAAAAGTACTTGCACGGTTTAGCGATGTGTGTGAAAAACAGTACTCTAGTTTGTTTTCCAACAAAGACCGAATCGAAAAATATTTAAAAGAAACCGTTGTATAATATTCCTTGAAAAAGAAATGAATAATAAATCTGATTCTAACGAAGAAAAAATTTCCACTTTGCTAACTGAAGAACACATTCAGAAACGAAGTAAACGCGCAAGTAAATCAAAGTTCAAGAACGCTTTGAAACGTGTTCCGAATGTTGAACCGGATGAACGCGATAAATAATTTTTGTTTTCCAATGAAACAATTTTTCACACAACTCCTAACAATTTTGTTAATGACATCAACCGCATTCACACAACTCGACCGTACTATTCAACCGAAACCGGGACAACTTTCTGCGATTTCGCTTCCAACAATTCAACGCGCGGAACTTCCGAACGGATTGAA
>Ga0194120_10007835_pt1 | contig 14390 bp, 8 predicted proteins | sample TA2MahCa65mmetaG_FD_148642 | JGI IMG/M metagenome (GOLD analysis project Ga0194120, IMG submission 148642) | Freshwater microbial communities from Lake Tanganyika, Tanzania - TA2015019 Mahale Deep Cast 65m | ecosystem: Environmental > Aquatic > Freshwater > Lake | place: Tanzania: Lake... | reverse complement strand
TCCTGCAATGAACGCAAGCAGCAGGCACGCCGCGGTCATGCCGTACACAGTGGCAAGCCGCAGGTGGACAGGCTCTCGATGGACGGTTGGTGTCATTGTCTGGTGCCGGCGTACCGCTACCTCAGCGCTACCCGATCTGGATACCCCTTGACCGAGATGCTGGCGATACGTGGCAAGAGCTTCGTCTCGATCCTGACCCGTAACCATCTTGGTGCCATGCCGGGTTGCGTCCCGCCGGGATCCATGTCGAAGTAGTGATAGACATCAGCGTCAACGCTTAACGAAGTGAATTTCAGACCACGCTGAAATGAAGCTGCCTGCAGCACGTCCCCGTCGGAGTCCATGATGGCAAGCTCCCAGTAGTAACGAACCCCCCTGTTGAATAGATAGTCTGCGCGCAACGCCTTCCAGACTTCTGGATAGAATGCGGCGGCGAACACCTTCCGGCCGAGGAAACGGAACCTTACCTCCTCCGTACCAGCCGAGAGTGTCTGCAGCGTCTTGTAGAACTGCTCAAGCTTCTTCTCGTCGTACCCGGTCCTGACCGGAACAACGACGACGCTGTACGTCGGATCCGATGCGTCCGTCTCGATAGTCTCCACCTCGCCAATTTCCATGGGAAGCAGATCGCGGAGAAACTCATTGACGGCGGCCTCGACAGCCTTGAGCTGCGCATCCTTCCTCTCGAGCTCGGTACGGGCTTTCTGGAAGAGCGACACGCCCGACACGCGAACCTGGGTCTTTTGCAGGTCGGATGCCGCCAATCGGAAGTAGGGGTCGATCTCAAGAGCGCGGTTGAGGAAGTCCTGTGCCTTCTCAGGCTGGCCGCGGTGCAGGAGCTCCTGCGCTTCGAGGTGCATGCGGGTCGCCGCAAGAGACGGCGACGGGATCTGCATGATAGCGACTAGCTCAGACGGAGCGAGCGTGATGCCGAGGGTGGCGAGAATCTTGACTGCCAGCGTCTTCTCCATGGCGAAGATCGCTGCTACATCATCTTGGACTGAGGCGACCCCCCTGGATAGGCCTGTGGTGGTCTCGTAGAGCTTTGCGTCGACGCGAAGCGTATTCCCGATCTTCATAAAACTCCCGGTCAGGACTGTGTCTGCGCTGATCAGCTCTCCCATTCGGGCACTCTTCTTCGGATCCATCAAATCGGACAGAGAGAGTTTCTGCTCCCTGATGACCGAATCGAGGTCGAGGCGGGCGACAACGCGAACCTTCCCTGTCGACGCCAGATCGGTTGACAGCATGTCCGCAAAGCCATGGGACAGCCAATCGAGATCACGATCTTTGGAGTTGTCCGAAAACGCGGCGACTGCGATGACTGGAGAGGACGAAGACGCTTCGCCGAGCAAGGCCCCGGCGATGCTCTGCGCGTAAGCTGCGTTCGTAGATGCCAAGGCGACAAGAAGAGTCATGGAGAGGTGGATGAGTCGTGTCATCTGATGGTCCTTGGTGGAGAGAGTCATTCGTGACGTTGGACGCCTTAGGCGGCGAGTACTGCACACGTTACTGCTCCCGCTTCCACTTCTCGTATTCCGCGACATCACGCTCCAACTCCGAGAAGGCTTGGGAGGCGCGAAAGCGCGTGTAGAGGTTCTGCTGCGCGCGGATGCGGTTCACCATCGCGGCGTTCGCCTCGCCGACGGGCATCTCCAGGAGCGTGTAGACCCGATAGCCGTTCTTCTCGCGCTTCATTTCCTGCTTGCTGACGCGCGTCGCCGTCGTGACGAACGAGGTGACCGTCTTGCTGACGTCGGCGGCGAGTTGAAGGAACTCGCCCTCCTCGACGCCGTTGACCTGCTCGCGGAACTGCTTGAAGAGGGCGTTCACCTTCGTCTCCGCGGCGCGGGCGATCTCGACGCGGGCGGCTTCCGTCGCCATGGTCCGCGCCATCTGCAAGTCGCTCGACATGCCGACGCCAACGCCGTAGAGGGCGTCATCGCTCTGCGGTGGATTCTCGTAGAAGCCGGGAACCGCTCCGCCGCAACCCAGAACGAACGCGAACGCGAGCCACATGACGCTTTTCATTGAGCGGTCTCCTTCCGAATGTCGTAGGCGACGACGTCTTCCGTGCGCTGATCGCGCGGGATCGAGGCAAGCCACTGGTTCATGTCGAGCAAGGGGAGCGTCGAATCGGGAGCCGTTCTCGGCGGGTTCCAGCGCGTCTTCGTCGCGACGAGAAAGAAGGATTCCGTCGCCGTGTTCCGTTCGGGCGCGAGACGCATTCGGAGATGAATCCCCTGCTCCCGCTCGATCTTCGAGGGAATCTCTGTCGTTTGGTTCGCGCTCAACGCGGCTTCGGCGAGGACATCCGTAGGAATCAGGAGATAGACGCGCCCGTCGCTAGTCACGTTGAATAGCGTCAGGAAGGCGTTTCGTGTCGCCGTGACGCTCAGGACGCACTCGTCGTTCTCGCGGAACGTCTCTCGGTTCAGCGACGCGACGACGCGAAACGTCTCGTCGGACGAGCCCCGGTCGGGAGCCACGAGACAGCGCGCCTCGACGCGGTAGCCGAGAATCGGCGCGCCGCCGTCGCTGGGCGTCTGGACGACGCTCCATCGGGGCGTCTCCGTCTTGACGACGACGCCGCGCGCGTCCGAGCGGCTCAACTGCGTGAACGCCTTGCGGAACTCGGCGTCCGAATCGGCGACAATCCGCGTCTCGGTGACATCCACGCGAATCCCGACGGCGAGTTCGACGGCGTTCTTGTAGGCGTTCCGAAGGGCGATCTGCTGGGCTTCCTCCGCCGTCTTATATTGGAGATAGGCTTCACCGACGGCGTTCACCCACGTGGGTTCGCGGAGCGGCGACGGCGCGTCGTCGCGCGCGTCGCGGTCGTCGGGCGCGGCGCTTTGACCTTCGCGCGGCAGGGAGAGCGAGACGGTCGTCGTCCTGCCGTCCGTTATCGTGAACTCCCGCTCCTGCGTCTTGTGTCCCTTCTTCGACGCGGTGAGCGTGTAGGTTCCCGTCGCGAGCGGCGCTTCGTTCGTCTGGCGGAGTCGGAGACGGGCGATCGCCGCCTGTTGTTCGGAGTCCGCCTCGTCGGGAAGGGAGCCGACTTCCAACGTCTTCGCGGCGAGCGAAATCGCGGCGTCGTTCGGCGCGACGCTCAACGCGAGTGTCCCGAAGGCGAGTTCCAGAGCGACGTCGACCGATTGGCCCTCCGCAGTCACATCGACATCGCTCCGTTGCGCCCTGTATCCCTTGCGCGAGACGGCGACCGTATAGCGGCCCGGCGTCAGTCGGAAACGGCGCGTTCGTTCGAGGCGGCTTTCCGGCGCGAAGCCGCGACCGCCGCTCGCCGTGACGGTCACGTCCGCGTCCTCCGGTTGAACGCTCACGACGAACCCCATCGCGTCGGGCGGTGCAAGGGGCTCCGACGGCTTCGGCGGGGGCGTCGCTTCGGGATGGAGGAGAGCCTGCAGCCGTTCGACGACTTCGGAGACGGAACGCGCTTTGAGCCGAAGCCCGTCCACTTCGGCGATGACGCGCTCCTCGTGCGGCGTCAGGACGCCGGCGAGGATGCCCCGCTCCAACGCCGCTTCGGCGGTTCGGACGCAGAGGTCGCGCAGGTCGGCGGGGAGGTTCGCGGCGGAGACTGCGGCAAGACGGGCGTCGCGGAGTTCGCGAGCCTCCCGCGTGCGCGCCTCGAATGCGGGCGTGACGGCAAGCGGGATGTCGCCCCGGACGGGGCCCGATTCGTAGCGTCGCGTCGGCTTCTGCACCTTCGGGAAGCGGCTCCGCGTGTATTCCGGCACGCCCTTCTCGACGTAAAGGGAGGCTTCCGTGAACGTCACGAGCCCGTCGCGGTTCACGTCGGCGTCGCCGTTGAGTCCTTTGAGCAGGAACGCGGTGAAGACGCCTCCCGTGTCCTCCTCCCACGAGACTTCGGATTCATCCGAGGAGAGGAGAAGAGCGCGTCCTTCGGACTTCTGGAATGCGTCGAGGTAGCGTTGAACGAGACCCGTCGTTCCGGCGGCGCGGGCGCCCTTCGGCTTGACGCCTCCGGCGTGGCATGCGTCGAGAATCACGACGACTTTGCGGGCTTCCATCTGCGCGACTCGTCTTGAAAGGTCATCGTAGTTGACCGCCGACGCGTCGAGGTCGCGCATGTCGACGTCGTAGGGGACGAGGTAGGTCGTCTCCGTCTCGCCGAGGGGTTTGTATCCGTGCCCGCTGAAGTAGAACAGGACGAGATCATCGGGCGCCGCTCGTTTCGCAAGCTCGTTGAAGGTGATGAGGATGTCGCGCTGCTTCGCCTTCTCGTCGGTCAGAACAGTGATGTTCGCCTGGGCGAATCCTCCTTTCGCGGGATCGCTTAGGAACGTCGCGAGGGCTTCGACGTCTTTCGTCGCCGCCTTCAACGGCGGAATCTCGAACGACTCCGACGTTTGAGGGTACTCCGAGACGCCAACGAGCAGCGCCCACCGCTTGCCCGGCGTCACCGTTCCGAGAACGGAGGGGGTCGCCTTAGGCGCTTCCTCGACGGCGAGGGTGCGGGGTTCCTGTCCCCGCGTCGCGGCGACCAACGAGCACGCGAGAACAAAACACCATGCGAATCGGTCGTAGCACGTCCGTGTCATCTTCGACTCTCCAAGTCATGGCTTTGCGGCGAGCTCCACAAGAGCGCGGGCTTTGACGCTGTCCGTCGCCTGAAGGGTCGGCGTCTGCTCCCGTTCGTAGAGCTCGAAGGCGGCTTTCGGGACGCTTCGGGACAGATAGCGATCCAGTTCGTCGACGGTAATCCGCGCATCGGCGTCTGACTCCGCCTCACCGCGGACACCGCGCAGGAAGAAGTAGGTGAACAACCCGTGCCGAACGGCGGGATACGACGAACTCCACTGAAAACCCGAAGCGGCGGAGAACACGGCGATGCCCGCCTTGGCGACCGGGTCCACATCCCATACGGCTTCGCGTGCTTCCGCTAGCAGTCGCGGCGCGTCCGACTCGTTCGCCCTCCCGCTGCCGCTGAAGCAACTGTCGAGGACGACGGTCACGCTTCGCGCTCCAAGCGCGGCGAGACGCGAAAGGACGTCGCCGAGCGGGACGCACGTCTGCGCCGCGTAGTTTGGGTCGCCGTCGTAGGGGACGAGAATCGGCTTCACGCCTTCGGGCGTAACGGAGGGAGCTCCGTGACCTGCAAAGTAGAAGAACACATCAGCGGCGGACGGGGTCCCAAGCGTCTTGACGCGGCGCTCCAGCCAACCGTCTTGGTCGAAGACGCGGGCGAACTCGCCCTTCGTCGCGCCGGAGTCCGTGCGGACGAGGATGTTCGACGGTTCGAAGCCAAACGCTTGTAAGAGATAGCTGCGGACGGTCTGCGCGTCGCGGAGGGCGAACGGGACGACGGGCAACGGCGCGGACTTGTCCTGCGGGTAGTCCTCGACGCCGATGACGACGGCGACGCCGTGCGGGTTTCTTCTCTTGGCGAGGGGGAGGTTCTCGTCGACGTTGACGCCACGAGTCCGAATCGTGGCAGAAACCGGCTTCGGCGGGTTGCCGGAATCTTCTTGAAACGTCGCTGTGATTGAGAGTTCGCCGGTCTGCAAGGTGAGTTCGGCTTCGATTGGGACGTCGACGGAGCGCTCCGAGCGCGCGGGAATGTCGCCAACTGAGACGGTGGGCGGAGCGGTGACACCGGAGACGCCGGAAGTCGAAAGCGTCGCCGTGACGTTCCGGGCGTCTCCGTCGCCGTCGTTGCGGACGATGATGCGGAGCGTCGCGGATTCGTCGGCTTCGAGGGTGTCGTCTTGGGAGGAATCAACGAATGTGGCGGCCGCGTTCAGAGTGGTAGCCGATGTAATCGTCGTCAGTTCCGGTTCGGACGCTACTCGCGCGATCGATGTCTGAGATAGTTCGAGGGAAATGCGTCGCCAGACACGGGTAGTTCTGTCAACGGAACCAGATGCGAGAAAACGTCCGTTTCTACTGAACGCAACCGTATAGACCCAACCTGTGAATTCAGTGAGTTTCTTGAGCTCGGTACCGGTCGTTACGTTCCACAGACGCACTGTACGATCCCAAGAGCCAGTTGCGAGATAACTACCTGACGGATCGAACGCGACCGACCAGACTTCGTTTTCGTGTCCACGGAAATCGCGTATGCGTCTACCCGACGCGACGTTCCATATTGCTGCGGTACTATCAGACGATGCCGTTGCCAGATACTTACTATCTGGGCTGAACGCCACAGAATTCACGTCGCCCGTATGTCCTCGGAATACCCGAACCTCACTCGCGGATTCGACATCCCATAAACGAGCGGTGTGGTCGGCAGCACCAGTCGCGAGATAACGACCGTCTGGACTGAAACAAACAGACCGGACCCAGTTCGTGTGGCCATTCAATACGCAGCGTTTTGATCCCGTCCTAACGTCCCATAGTCGCACGGTTTGGTCTTCTGACGCGGTTGCAACGAGGCATCCGTCGGGACCAAACGACGCCGACAGGACTCCTCCGCTGTGCCCCCGTAGGGTGCTAATCTCTTTTCCGGATTCGGCTTCCCAGATACGCGCTGTTTTGTCCCACGACGCGGCGGCGACGAGTCGATCGTCCGTGCTGAAGCAGATCGATACGATCCCACCACTGAAACCTTTGAGAGTACGCAGCTCACGTGAAGACGAAACGTCCCACAGCTTTGCGGTCATATCGTCGGAACCGGTCGCGAGGAATCGCCCATCCGTACTCAGACTCACCGTATTGACAGGAGCATGATGCGAGCTGAAGATTCGTATTTCGCGCCACAAAGGCTCTCGTTCGCGAAACGTATAGCGGGCTCGTTGCCAATCAACCCACACAGACACGAGTATCAGATCACCGTCAGCGATTTGACACATGCCTTGGGCACTTCGGAGAGCGTTTTTCGCGCCTCGCGCGAGTTCGCGAGGCATCTGTAGTCGCAGTTCGACCGGAGGCTGAAGGTAAGTAGCGTGCGATAACGTCGCCGGAAACTCACGCGCGTCTGCTTCGTAGACTCCGAGCGTCATCTGCAACGAAACGACGAATCGCTGCCCTTCAATTTCAGCAGTCTCCCTCGGAATACGCGCCGTTTCCGCGTCCAGACGCGCCCTGTACTCCTCCGTCGTCTCGAACTCATCCTTCGGCAGACTCGGCACGTTCGCCAGCTCTGCGCGGAGTTGCCGGATGCGCTCCAACGCCGCGGCGAGGTCGGCTTCGTTCCCGGGCGTCGCCGCGTTCGCGTACCCGCTGATGGCGAGAGCGAACGTCAAGGACAGCCACAACCGTCGTCGCATCGTGCACTCCTCTCATCGTTCACGGGCGCATCGCCCGCGCGAGCGTGTAGCAACTCCCGTCCGCCGGGTTCCGCCAGCGCTTGACGACTCGGAGACCGGTCAAGCGCACGTCCACGTCGACCGTCGAGACGCCGCTCTGCTGAGCGTTCTCGCGGCGATGCAACTCCCGCACGACGGCGCGCGCCGCCTGTGCGAGTCCGAGTCGAGCGTTCCGCTCGGCAACCTCCCACGACGACTCCTCGTGGTAGTAGGCGACCGAGACGCCCACCGCGTAGAGGCATGTGGGGTCCTGGGGCAGGCTCGTCGTCCACGCCGGTGGCTTCACGGGGAAAGAGATCGTCTCGTCGTCGAACGAGAGTCGTGCGCTCGACGGCCTCGCTAGCAGGACGAACACCAGTCGGTCTGACGCCGACTGGGCGATGGCTTCTCCGTCCTTCTCGTACGCGCGGGCGCGGGCATCGTCGAACGCCTCGGCGGTGTCGTTCCCTGCGAAGAAGGTCCCCAACACGTCGCGCTCGATGCCTCGTCCGCCTTCGTACGAGACGCTGTCTTCAATCGCGAGCGCAGCAGCTGCGACATGCCGTGCCGACGCTACGGAAGACGCCTCATGGTGGTATGCCGGACTGTATCCAACGGCGTAGGGCCCCTCCGGCGTCTCGAGAAACCACCACGGATAGCGGCTCTCTGCACCCGACGAGAGGCGGTGCCCGGCGCATCCGGCAATGACGGAGACGGAGAGGACTCCTGCGAGGAATCCCCTCCGTCCCAGGCTCTTGCTGGTAACCACCGGCTACTGCCCTGAAGCCGTCCCGGAGCCATCGCTTGCCGCGTTGCCGAGGGATGGAACCGCTGGCGGCGTTCCGGTTCCCTGCTCCTTCTTCCACTTCTCGAAGGCGGCGACTTCCTGTTCAAGCTCCTGGAATCCCTGCGACGCCCGGAACCGCGTGTAGGCGTTCTCCTGAGCGCGCAGGCGATCTCTCAGACGATAGCCGGCTTCGCCGAGCGGCATTTCGAGGAGGACGTAGACACGGAACCTCCCGTTCTCGTTCATAACAGCCTGCTTGGACACGCGCGTTCCCGCGATGACCTCGTTGGCGACCGATTTGGAGACGTTCGTGTTCATCCGGAGCAGCTCTTCGTCCTCGGCAGCGCCGGTCTGCTCCATAAAGGACTTGAACAGCGCAGACACCTTTGCTTCGGTCGCATTGGCGATGGAGACCCGCGCAGCGTGCTCCGCGCCATCCTTCGCCATCTGAAGGTCCCGCGAGTCGTTCGTGCCCGTTCCGTACATGAAGTTCGCGTCCGTCGGCGGGTTCATGTACCAGTCAGGGATCTGCGAGAGCGCCTGATCGACTTTCCTCTCGTCGGACACCTGCTGTGGGCTCTTCTTCGCGCCTCCACACCCGACGACACTCAACACCAACAACGCGACAAGCCAACGATTCCGCCCCATGGCGTTTCTCCTTCGGATCGGTTTGTCTGACCCGGGTCCCGTATAGCGTAGGTCGTATGGCTCCTTTCTGTCGATGCCCTGCAGATCACTGCGAAGGGATCAGAACAAAGCTGCTTCCGGGCTCATTGCCCCGGAGCTCTCCCCAGCGGGGCTGCGGCACGACACGTTCCAGGTATCCGTGGATCTCCTCGAGCGTGAGGATGCCGTCGGTGCCGCCGAACGACCTCAGAGCTTCCAGAAACGCCCGCGTGAACGGGCTGTGCTGCCCCGGTCTGCCGTCAGGCACGTACTCCTTCGCGCCGGCGGTGATGTATCGCCGTGTCGCGTACTCCATCTTCCGGCGCAGGAACTCGCTCCGCGTCGCCTGTGCGTAGTCGCCTTCGACGTCCCTTCGAGGAGCCATCGCCAAGGTTCGATCGAGCGTGCCGGCGAAGCACGAATCGACGACGAGGAGCACGTGGCGGCAGTCAAGGGCTTCGAGAACCTCGGTGACATCTGCGTGGGGAAGGAGCGTCTCGTAGAGCGGATCGTCCTTTGGGTTCCGACTGTCGCGGAAGGCGAGATAGCCTCGCTGGATCCGCTCCGAGAAGAACCCGTGACCCGTTACGAAGACGAGCAGTTGGTCATCGCGACCGAACTGTCGCTCGGCGAGGGCGTGGAGCGCAGCGCGGAACTGCGAGCGCGTCGGATTGCGGAGCACGTGCGTCTCGCAGCGATATGCCTCGCGGAGCTCGCGATCCACGGACTCTATGTCCGCCACTGGATTGGCGAGATCGGGCAACGTGTCGTAGTCGCCGGTGGCGACAAGGAGGGCATAGGTCTTGAACGCCGGCGCCGGTTCTACCGCAAGGCTGATTGCGACCGTCTGCGGCGCCGACACGGCTCCCTGGTCGTCGACTGCCGTCGCGGACAGCGTGTTGATGCCAGGAACGAGCGTAACGGCGAATGCCTGCTGGGCGGGAGCGCTTGACCCCTGACGCATGTAACCACGGGCTGCGCTGACAGGGCTGCCATTGTGGATTAGGCGGATCTCCGTCACGCTGCCATCCGAGTCGCGCGCCTGCACGACGACGTCCAAGCCGGGATACGTGAACGCTTGACCCTCGGATGGAGACTGCACCGAAACGGACGGAGGCGTGTTCGCTACGATTCCTGTCGACCACAGGATGATCGTCCCGTCAGCCGAGCCCGATGCGAGCATCTGGCCGTCCGAGCTGAAGGACACCGATTCGACCGCATCCGCATGCCCTTTGCAGGACGTTCGGAGTCTTCCCGAAACGGCATCCCACAGCTTCACCGCAGGATCCACAGAGCCTGAGGCGAGTGTGCGACCGTCCGGACTGAACGCCACCGAGAGGACCGTAGACGCATCCTTGATGGTTTCCCGCAGACTTCCAGACACCACGTCCCACAACTTAACCGTATGGTCACCAGAACCCGAGGCGAGCGACCGGCCGTCCGGGCTGAATGCTACCGAGCTAACTCCGTGCGTATGTTCTAGAGTCGCTCGCAAGCTTCCCGAAGCCGCGTCCCACAGCTTCACCGTGGTGTCAGTCGAAGCCGACGCGAGCGTTCGAGCGTCCAGGCTGAAAGCCACGGACCGGACACTTCCCGCGTGCCCCTGCAGCGTCGTCCTAAGGATGCCAGAAGACGTGTCCCACAACTTCACCGTCTTGTCTTCCGAGCCCGACACGATCGTGCTACCGTCTGGGCTGAAGGCCACTGCTATGACCCAGTCAGTGTGCCCTCTTAGAGACGCTCGCAGGCTTCCGGACGGCACGTCCCACAGCTTCACCGTATGGTCCCAGGAACCCGATGCGAGTGTCCGACCGTCTGGGCTGAAGGCTACCGAATAGACCTCAGACGCATGTCCCGTAAGTGTCTTCCGCTGGTTCCGCGATACGATATCCCAGAGCTTCACCGTGCCATCAATCGAACCCGACGCGAGAGTCCGGCCGTCCGGGCTGAAAGCCACAGACATGACCCAAGACTCATGCCCTTGGAGGGTCGCGATCCGCGTCGGCGTTCCCTGAGCGAGGGCGTCGGGTGTACCCACGGCTGCGCAGAGGAGCCATGCTCCCGCCAATAGGAGTTGCCATCGTCTCATCGAGGCGTCCCCCCCTCGCGCCGTATTGTCGTTAGCGTCAGAGACGTCGTCGTGTTGTCATCGACATCACCTTGGCGCACGAACCCCCGGTACCGCGCCATCGCAGATCCCAGCGATTCGTCGAGAACGTCATACGAAACACCGGCAATCAGCTGACGACGCGTTTTGATGGGAGGAGGGGTCTTGACGTAGGCGAACCCTTGGACTCGCTCTACGCCGAATGGAGCCGAAACGCTGTAGCGTTCTGGGATCTCAACGACTCGGTTCGCCATCGTCGCAGGGATCGTGTAGTCCTCAAACATCACGACGCGCGTGCCATCCGCCAAGTGGTAGAGCAGACGCACGGTGCATGGCCGGTTCGTCCGGACGTAGAGCTTGTAGACGTCGCCTTCCTCGAATGCGAGACCGTCCGCCCCACGGTTCGTCCACAGTTCCAGCCGAAGCGCGCCTGAGACGACCTCCAGCTCGGCGTCGCCGATCTCGTGCGAATCCGCCAGCGCTTCTGCAAAGTTCTGCGGGCGAGTGTCCAGATTCGCCTCGACGGCGAGCGCTCGGGGCAGTACGACCCTGGCGGACCCGACGCGCTCGGCAGTCTCAACTCGGTCCGCGAACCCGATGATCTCGATGTCTTCTCCGGACTCCACGTACGCGCTCCGAAGCAGCACTCTCGCCGATGACTGCCTCGCGGCGTCACGGCGCGTGTCCACACCTCGCGCCTGGAAGGAGGTCGTCATCGGTACCGCGCGCGGGCCAAGAGCGACCTCGATCAACCTACGGAAGTGGCTCGCGAACGGCGAGGAGAAACTGGCGCTGGAATAGACTGGCGTCTGCACAAGCACTGCGCTTCCCATGGGCGCGCAGCGGTCGAGCCTCCGCACTAGGAGCGCGGCAGCATCTGCCAACGAAGTCGGCGCGGCGTTCTCGACCTGATCGATCTCGGCATCGACCGTGCTTGACGCGACCGGAACAGTGGGCGGTTCGCCGTGCACAACCAACAGCACAGCGAGAGCATCGTCTAGGCGGGCAAGGAGCGGGTAGATGGCGGCGTAAGCTCGGAGCGCTTCGTCCCTCCGGCCAGCATGGGCAAGGCGGCGCGCGTTCTCCAGCGCAGCGCTGATCTCTTGTGCAGTGCGGTCAGCAATCTCGTAGTGGAGCCGCTTGGCTTCTTCACGATCCACATACGCAAGAGCGTAGGTGGTCTTCCCCTCGTCGCGGAGGCGGTACTGCACGCCGGCGATCTCCATCGACGCTGTCGACACGGTCTGCGACACTGCGACCGACTCGAAACGTTCTCCGATCTCTTCTTTGCGGCGAAGGTACTCGCTCTGGACGACCGTGCGGATGGATTTGACGAGGTCAGCGCGCGCGTCCTCGCGCGCTTCGCGAACACGGTCTTGCGGGTCCGTCGCTGTGCTTATGCCCTTGCCGAGGAGGTATACCGTCGGCGCGAGACCTTCCGAGCTCGCCACATCGCCGCGAAGGACGCCAGCCGACATCAAGACGCACACGATCAGAGCCCCGGTCCACGCTCGCGACATATCGCTCTCCTACTCCATAGAGGCTGTGCGGACTCAGTACCCGACAATGATCTGCGTCGCCGCGCCGGAAACTGTCGGGTGCTGGTCGGCTCCGCGGAGACGTCTCGCCATATAGGGAACGCCCTCAGCGTCGTCCGTAAGGAATGAGGCGAGTTCGCCGTTCGTGAGGCGCTTGTCGCGGTTCGCGTCCGCCGCGCCGGAGAGCGCTTTGAGGAGGTAGTAGGTCAGGAGCCCGTGCTTCATGTCGTCGTACCAGACGCTGACTTCCGTCCCGCGCGAGGCGGTCACCACCGTCGCGTTCGGCAGGAGGAGCAACGGGTTGTCCACCTCGATAACGACGGGACTGATGCCGGAAAGGAGCGTGCCCGCCGGGCTGGAACCGGAGAAGCAGGCGTCGAGGACGACGGTCACCTGCGTGGCCGGTATCTTCGCGAGGTTCGCGTAGAGGACGTCCAACGGGTATCCGTTCAATTCGAGACGGCGGGGGTCGCAGTCCGTCGGGACGAGATAGCCCTTCTTGTCGCCAACGTTCGGGGCTCCGTGACCGGAGTAGTAGACGAACACCTCCGACTTGCCCGGCTTGACAAGGTCGAACAGCCGTCCCCTGTGCGAGTCCTTCGTGCCGAACAGGCTGTTGAACACGGCTTGGGTCGCGTTCTCGTAATAGAGAATGTTCCCATCGCGGTATCCGAACGTCGAGGTGAGATACTCCTTGACGACGGTCGCGTCGCGGTTCGCGTAGGCGACGGGCGGCACGTCGCGCGTCCCGTAGTCGCGGTTTCCGATGACGACGGCGACGGCGTCGGGACGGCTGTTCCCCGTCTTCGGGATGTTCATGTCGACGTCGACGGTGAGCGTCGGGGCGGGCGGCGCGTCGGGACGCCCTGTCTCCTCTTTGCCCGAAACAATGACCTGATTGGGTTTTCGGGTCTGCTGGTTCAGCGGGAGGGAGACCGTCAGCGTTGTGTTGTAGCGGGATCGCGCCTCCGTCACGCGGAGTTCCAGGGGAATCGCGCTCGCCGAGAAGCGCTTCGCCACGAAGAACGAGAAGGTGATCTTCTTCCAGCGACCCGCCCGCAGCTCGCCGAGGTCCAACGTCGTCGTCGGCGATTGGTAGACGACCCCGTCGGGAACGCTTGGCGTCACGCCCACGCCGCGGGCGTCGCCCTCGCCGGCGTTCTGGAGGATCACCGAGACTTCGATGAGCTCGCCGGGCTCGATTCTGCCGTTGCTGTTGCCCTGCGACTCGCCTTCGCGGTCGTCGTCCACGCCGACGGCGGTCGGGGGTATCTCGAAGCGCGGCGGGCGCAGCGGGCGCGTGGTGAAGGTCACGATGACCGGGTCGGCGTCGGCTCCCCACGTCGCTTCGAGGACGTCGACCTGCACCCGCGCGGTCTGGTCGGGAATCGTTTCGACGGCGCGAATAGGGATGGAGACCTTCGCCGAGGCGTTCGGCGCGATTTCGGCGACGGTTTTCGTCGCCTCGAACGTGATGCCCTTTGCGTTGTCGAGGTTCGTCAGTTGGACGTTGAGGTTCCGAGCCGCGCCTCTGCCCGAGTTCGCGACGGTGACTTCGATGGAGCCAGTCTCTTCGCCGTCGAGAAAGTCGTTGCCGGAGGGTTCGACGAAGGCGAGCGTTGTCGTGAGTTGGGGCGGGTAGTTCTCTCGCGGCGGCGTTGCCGCGCCTGCGTAGGAGGACACGTCCCACAACCGCACCGTCTTGTCATACGAACCCGAGGCGAGCGTCCGACCGTCCGGGCTGAAAGACACCGACCAGACATAGGACGTATGCCCCTCGAGCGACGCGACTTCCCGGCGCGACGCCACGTCCCACAACCGCACCGTCTTGTCAACCGAACCCGAGGCGAGAGTCCGACCGTCCGGGCTGAAAGACACCGACAAGACCGGTCCCGTATGCCCCTCGAGCGCCGCGACTTCCCGGCGCGACGCCACGTCCCACAACCGCACCGTCTTGTCACCCGAACCCGAGGCGAGCGTCCGACCGTCCGGGCTGAAAAGCACCGACGTGACCGGTT
>Ga0194120_10007834_pt1 | contig 14391 bp, 12 predicted proteins | sample TA2MahCa65mmetaG_FD_148642 | JGI IMG/M metagenome (GOLD analysis project Ga0194120, IMG submission 148642) | Freshwater microbial communities from Lake Tanganyika, Tanzania - TA2015019 Mahale Deep Cast 65m | ecosystem: Environmental > Aquatic > Freshwater > Lake | place: Tanzania: Lake... | reverse complement strand
CTGAAAGCTGTCGAAGGGGTTCATCGATGATGACGAAGGCGATTCGTTTCCACCAGATCGGCGGGCCCGAGGTCATGCGCTGGGAGGATGTCGAGGTCAAGGACCCCGGCCCTGGCGAAGTGACCATTCGCCAAACCGCGATCGGGCTCAATTTTCTCGACACTTATCACCGCTCGGGCCTCTATCCCCTGCCGCTGCCTTCGGGCCTCGGCTCGGAAGGCGCGGGCGTGGTCGAAAAGGTCGGCAAGGGCGTGAAGGGCCTGAAGAAGGGCACGCGCGTCGCCTATTCCGGCTTGATCGGCGCCTATGCCGAGCGTCGCACGGTGCCGGCGGATCGCTTGGTGCCGCTGCCCAAGCGGATTTCCGACAAGACCGCCGCCGCGATGATGCTCAAGGGCATGACCTCGGAATATCTGCTGCGCCGGACCTATCCTTGCAAGAAGGGCGAGATCATCCTGTTTCACGCCGCGGCGGGCGGCGTCGGCTTGATCGCCTGCCAATGGGCCAAGGCGCTCGGCGTCCAGGTGATCGGCACCGTCGGCAGTCCGGAGAAAGTCGCGCTCGCCAAGGCGCATGGCTGCAAATGGGTGATCGACACCTCGCGCGAAAATTTCGTCGAGAAAGTAAAGGAGATCACCAAGGGCGCCGGCGTGCCGGTGGTCTATGACTCGGTCGGCAAGGACACTTGGGAAGGCTCGCTCAACTGCCTGAAGCCGCGGGGCCTGATGGTCTCTTTCGGCAATGCCTCGGGTCCGGTCGCGCCTTTCAGCGCGACGCTTCTGTCGCAGAAGGGCTCGCTCTATCTCACGCGGCCGACTTTGGTGCACTACACCGCCTCGCGCGACGATCTGATGCGGAGCGCCAAGGCGCTTTTCGCCATGATCCAGAGCGGCAAGGTCAAGATCGAGATCCACCAGACCTACCCGCTCAAGGAAGCGGCGCAGGCGCATCGCGATCTCGCCGCGCGCAAGACCACCGGCTCGACGGTGTTATTGCCTTAAATCGGCAGTCCAGGAGTCGGCGTACATTTCTGTACTTTTGGGCGACGAGGATTTATATTACGAGCAAGTTTAGAGCCCATACAATGTAGGGTTTTTCGGAAATTTGGCTGGGTCAAATGGACAATCCAACTATTGCATTGTCGACGGGCGAAAAACTGCGCGTCGCGTTGTTATGGCCGAACGGGTTTGATCCGGAATACCTTATGCCGATCTCGCTCGGCTATCTGAAAAGCAATCTCGATCCCAATCACTACGACGTTCGGATTTTTGACAACGCACTGCGCAAGCTTCCATCGACGTCGCCAATTTTCCAAGACGAACTCTCGGCATTTGCGCCTCAAGTCGTTGGCATTTCATCTTGGTCGCCAATGTTTCCCGAGGCGCTTGCCTTGGCTCGGGTCGCCAAGTCGATCCTGAAAGATGTCGTCGTCGTGGGTGGCGGTGCGCATATTTCGAGCTACTACAAGAAAGTCATGCATCACCGTGAATTCGATTACGTCTTTTGCGGCGAAGCGGATCTGTCTTTCGGCGACTTCTTGCGCGAATTGACCAGTGACCAACCCGATTGGAACAAGGCGGGTGGCTTGGTCTATCGCAAGCCTGACGGCACCCTCGCGACCAATCCGACCGTACAGATCGATGATCTCGATACGATCAAGATCCCGGATTATGAAGCGATGAACTTGCCCGGTTATCACGCCGCCGGCTATCGCTGGAATACGCGCGTCAGGGACAATGCGCCGATTTGGATTACGCGTGGCTGTCCCTATCGCTGCACGTTTTGCGCAGCGCCCGATCTCAACGGTCGGCCCGTCCGCACCCACAGCATTGAATACATGGTCAAGTGGATTACCGCGCTTTATCACGAAAAGGGCGTGCGCTGGTTCAACATCATCGACGACAATTTTACTTATCATCGGGAATACGCCAAAGCATTTTGCCGTGCGATGATCGACCTGAAGTTGCCGGGTCTGGGTTTTGGCACGCCGAACGGCATTCGCATGAGCCGCGGCGACACCGAACTCTGGGCCTTGATGAAGCAGGCCGGATGGACGACGGTCATTGTGGCGCCGGAGAGCGGCTCGGAGAACACGCTCAAAATCATGAAGAAGGATCTCAAGCTCGAGATCGTCCCGCGTGTCGTGCGCGAATTGCGCGAAGCCGGCCTCAAGGTCCAGGCTTTCTTCATTCTCGGATACCCGGGCGAGACGCTCGACGACATCCAGAAATCGGCTGACTTGATAGAAAAGTGCCGGTTCAACTTCGTCTTTATGAACAATTTCCAGCCCCTGCCGGGGACCCCGGTCTATGACGATCTCGTCGCCAAGGGCGAGATCGAAGATGGGCTCATGCCGATCAACTATTCTGACGGTGTCCGGGTCTATACGCCCAAAGGGCTGGAGAACTTCAATTTCCCGGGCTTCGTTTTGAGTACCTATTTGCGTATGATGCTGAGAGATCCGCTCAACATTCCTTACATGTTGACATTGTTTAATCCCCTCATGGTGATCAAGAAAGTCCTGAAAAACTTGGCTAGTATGTTCAAGGGTGGTCCGGCGCCCGGGGGCGGCGCGGTGCTTCAGTCGACATCGAAGTAACTCGCTTCGGTCACCTCGGGCATCGACGTAGCGCTTCGCTGGAATATGGCCAGAGGGTCTATCTTGTGGTGAGTACGGCGTCCGTGGATTTTGGGCCAGAATGTTCGCGCAGCTTCGCGACGATGACCGGTATTGGACTGGGCGTGGCCGCGATTTTCGGAATGTGGGCTGCTCTTCAGTTCTTGTACGGCACGGCCGTTCTGGTCGAAGGCAGTCGTTCCGAAGTCAGCGACTATGTCGGCTGGTTGGCCCTTGCCAATCGTGTTGCCGAAGGCAATTTGTTTCCGATCCTGACCGCGGCCGACCCCAAGGCGATGGGCTTCGGGCCCTTTCCCTATCTTTCGATTTGGTTCGAAGGTGGGCTGATAGCGGCATTCGGGCATGCCTGGGCCAAATTCATCGGTCTGGCGATTCTGCCCGTCATTTCGTTCTTGTTGATGGTCGCGATTTTCCGGCGCTATGTCAGCCTGCCTTGGGCGATCGCCCTTACCTCGGTCGCGCTTGTATCGTTTTCCGGGTTGCCGTTCCGGGAATTTCTCATGGGCCTTTTGGTGGGAGAAGGCTGGCGGGACCTGGGTATCCCCGAGCTGCCCGAAATCCTGCGCCAGCCCTTTCCGGCGTTGTCGCTGCCGATTTTCCTCGCCGTCTTCCTGATCAGCACGCAAAAGCGCCATCTCGATGCAAGGTTTCTAAGTGTCGCGACGGCCCTTTGGGCGATACAGTCGCAAACGCACCTCGTCTACGCTCTGGTCGGACTCGGTTTCTGGTTCGCCTCGTTTCCGATCCGTATCTATAGGCAAGTCGCCGCGATATCTCGTCAAAGACTGGCCTTGATCGTTCTGGCGCAGGCCCTGCTTGCCCTAGCGGTCCTCAGCCCGGCAATTTATGGCTTCTTGTCGACCGAGACAGAAACGCTTGGAGTCTTGGAGGGGCAGGACCGCTTCGGGCTCGGGTTCCATCTGACGTACTTTGTTCTGCCGACCGCCCTTCTCGGCATTGCCTATGCCGTCAATCGCGTCGATCCATTCGAAATCTGGATCAAGTTCTGGCCGGTTTTCGTCCTCATGGGCGTGGAGATTTTTTTGATCAACATGCCGCGTCTGTTCGGTGTAGGCATCGAACCGCAAGTCGTCTTCGAGCGCATCGGCATGTTGTTTCTTCATTTCTATTACTTCGTCCCAGCCATCTACTATTTCGAACGACCAGTGATGACGTATCGACGCGGCCAAGAAAGCGGGATCTGGGCCTCGAGGCTGAGAGCGGCCCTGGCTTGGTGTTTTGGCCCGGCCATACGCTGGTTTCTTCCGGCGCTGGTTGTCGCGCTGAGCTTTTTCGCGCTTTCGTCGGCGTTGAGTTCTTACGATCGGCAGAAGAATTTCAGGGCGCCCGGGGCGCAAGCGGTTGGTGTCGAGGTCGAGGCCTTGGCCAAAGGCCTGTCGGCCGGCCAGGTCGTCCTATCCGACAATATTACGACGAATCTCGCTCTGTCGGGTACGACCCGATTTGCCTCGGTGTGGGCCGATCGCTTTAGCAATCGGATCGGCGTGCAGGATGCGCTTTCGCGCTTGGCCTTCCACGCAAGACTTTACGGCTGGAGCGAGGACGAGTTCGTCGCTTTCATGGCACCCGGCGCTATGCAGAGCGACGATCCGAAGACCCGTATCGCTCTGACCGGCTCCGATGCCTCGCGCTCGGGAATCGGGTTTTGGTTGGTCTATCATCGCCAATCCGCAAGCGCCGAACGCCGGACAATCCAGGAACAAAACGCAAGATCGGCCTATCGGGCGGTTTCGATCGACGCCGCTTTGACGGAATACCGCGTCGAACGTATTTTTTCGAAGTCCGACCTTCATGGCCGGCTGTCCTACGACAGGGCAGAAAAGGTCGGAAGCGGGTTCCTGTATCACCTCAATCCACCGACATCGCGGGAGACAAGACGATGATGATGTCGAAGGACATGCGTGCCGGCGTTTGGTACGGCCCGAACGATCTCAGATTGGAAAGCCGACCGATCCCGGAAGTCGTCCCGGGCTCGCTTCTGGTCAAGGTCAAGGCCTGCGCGATCTGCGGCTCGGATCTTCGGATCGTCAGCGACGGCAATCCGCGCGTCTCGGCGCAACGCATCATTGGGCATGAGATTTCGGGCGAGGTGGCCGAGGTCGGCGCCGGCGTAACCGCGTACAAGGTTGGCGATCGAGTCTCCTCCGGCGCCGATGTGCCCTGCGGAAAATGCCGCCACTGCCTGTCGGGCCGCGCCAATTGTTGCGATGTCAATTTGGCGATGGGCTATCAATTCGACGGTGGATTCGCCGACTACGTCCTCCTCGACCCCTTGGTCGTCACGCATGGCCCGATGCGGCGCTTTTCCCTAGGTCTCTCCTACGAGGCCGCCGCGCTCGCCGAACCGCTCGCCTGTTGCATCAATGGCTACGAACGCGCATTGGCCAGGCCGGACGCGAGTGTCGTCATATTTGGCGGCGGCCCGATCGGTCTCATGCTCGCGTCGCTCGCACCGATCTATCAGGCCCGGCGCGTCATTCTCATCGAGCCGGTCGCCGCGCGCCGCGCCCAAGCACAGAGTTTCGGCATCGATCTGGTGGTCGATCCGGCGAAGGCAGATCCGGTCGCGGTCGTGATGGACGCGACCGGCGGGCAGGGCGCCGACATGGTCTTCACCGCCTGTCCTTCGGTCGAAGCGCATGAGCAAGCGATTGCCATGGTGGCGAAGCGGGGCGTGGTCAATTTGTTCGGTGGCCTGCCGAAATCGGCAAGGCCGATTACCATGCTCTCGAACCACATCCATTACCGCGAAGCCTATGTGACCGGCTCGCACGGCTCGACGCCCGAACAACATGCGCGCGCGCTTGAGCTGATCGAGGCCGGGAAAGTCGACGTCTCGCGTTTCATCACGCATCGCTTCGATCTTGGCCGCCTCGATGCCGCCTTCGCGGCCGCGCGTTCGCGCGAGGGACTCAAGGTGATCGTCGTGCCGGAAGGCGGCACCTCGCGATGACGGTACAAACTCCAGTCGCGCCCAATCAAAAGCGCGTCGAGATCACGGCCTCGATCATGTGCGTCGACTGGCTGAGGGTCGGCGAGCAATTGACCGAGCTCGAAACCTGCGGGATCGATTATCTCCATTGGGATGTGGTGGATGGCTGGTTCGCGCCCGACTTCACCATGGGCTCGAGCATCATCAATCCGATCCGCAAGGCGAGCCGCCTGCCCTCCGACTATCACTTGATGGTCGAGGAGCCGAACCGGGTCTTCGATCAGTTCGAGATCTCTCCCGGTGACATTTTCACCATCCATCAGGAATGCGCGCGCAATTTGCATCGCGATCTGGTCAATCTGCGCCGTCGCGGCGCGAAGGTCGGCGTCGCGATTTGCCCGGCGACCCATTACGACGTTCTCGAATATGTCATCGAGGATATCGACGTCATCGTTTTGATGACCGTCAATCCTGGTTTCAAGGGCCAAAAGCTCGTGCCGCAGGTTCTGCGCAAGCTCGAGAAACTGCGCCGACTGGTCGACGACATGAAACTCGATATTCGTCTGTCGATCGACGGCAACGTCAATGTCGATACCGTGCCGGAAATGGTCGCTTGCGGCGCCGACATCCTTGTCGGAGGCTCGTCGGGGCTGTTCCGTAAGGACGTGCCGATCGACGTTGCGGTGGCCGAGCTGCGCGAAGCCATCGACGCCGGCTTGGCGCGCAGAGGTTGATTGAGGAGCGATGGCGACGATGAAGGCGCATCTGGGCATAAATACGGGTTTCGCGGTCAATCGGTACAGCGAACCGGAGGAATGGGTTCGTATCGTCGGGCGCGATCTGGGTCTGCGGCGCGTCCAACTGACCGCCGACATGCTGAACGTGGATCTGCCGGCGGCTATCGTGAAGAACCAAGTTGCCCGTATTCGCGCCGCTTGCGGCGAATACGACATGCGTATCACCAGCACCTTCACCGGCGCCTTTACTCGGGTCAATCATTTGGCGCATCCCGATGCCGAAGTCCGTCGGCACTGGATCAATTGGTTCAAGAAGTTTGTCGACATCACGGTCGACCTCGGCGCGGACAGCATGGGTAGCCATTTCGGCATTTTCACGCATGCTGATCGCAATGATCCGAAGCGCTATGCCGAGAGACGCCGCCAGAATATCGAAGCCTGGCACGAGATCGGTGCCTATGCGAAAGCGCGCGGTTTGTCGTTCTTGTCCTGGGAACCCATGTCGATCAAACGCGAGCAGGGCGAGACCCTCGCGGAGACGCGTCGACTGCAGGACGACGTCAATCGTGGCGCGCCCATCGATTTTCGAATCTGTCTCGATGTCGATCATGGCGACGTGTCTTCGCCGAACCCCGCGGATACCGATCCCTATGCCTGGCTAGCGGCCTTCGCCAAGGAGTCGCCACTCGTCCATATCAAGCAGAGTTCGAAGGACAAGGGCGGGCATTGGCCCTTCACCGCCCAACACAATGCCAATGGACGGATCCAGCCCGAAACTGTGCTCGAGACGCTCGAGCGGAACGGCGCCAAGGACGTCGAACTTTTGTTCGAGTTGTCGTTTCGCGAAAGAGAGCCGACAGACAGCACGGTGATCGAGGTTCTCAAGGAATCGGTCGCCTTCTGGCGGCCTTGGATCGCTCACTAGCCGGATCGAGCGGCCTTGCAGGTCGTCGTCACCCTTGCCGGGCATTCGCGCCGCTTTGCCGCCGCGGGCCACAAGGGACCCAAGGCGCTTCTCCAGGTCGGCGAAAAGCGGATGATCGAGCATGTCGTCGATATGTTCGATCCGACGGACAATTTTCATTTCGTCATCAACGAGGCCCAGCTTGCCGAGCGGCCGGATTTTCCCGAGATCCTGAAATCGATTGCCAGAAACGCCGACGTCGTCATCGTTCCACCCCATGAACGCGGTCCGGTTTGGTCGGCGCTCGCGGTACGGACGATCAAAGACGACGACGAAGCAATCGTCACCTACTGCGATTTCACGGTCGACTGGAGCTATGCGGCCTTTCTTAGGCGCGCGCGCGGGCATAGTGGCGCCATTTCGGCTTTTCGAGGATTCCAACCGGCATCCTTCGGCACGACGACGTACGCCTACATGCGAACCGAAGGCGACCGGATGCTCGAACTTCGCGAAAAGCGGAGCTTCACGGATCAGCGACATCTCGAACCGGCCTCGACGGGCATTTATTACTTCGGGCGGTGGAGCCTCTTTCGACATTATGCCCGGGAGCTTCTCGACAAGCCCTCATCCGAATTGCCGGAAGCTTATGTCAGCCTCCTGTTCAATCCGATGGTCCGCGACGGTCTCGACGTCGTCCTGCACGATGCCGAGCGCTTCATCTGTCTCGGGACGCCGGAAGACTACGAACAATACCAATTCTGGTGGCGGTATTTTCGCGACGACAGCGCCATGGCGAGCGGCCCGTCGCGGGGCCGCAGACGCGTCAACATGCTTCCGATGGCAGGGGCGGGCAGTCGCTTTCGTCACGAAGGCTATCGCGTGGCCAAGCCGCTGATCGCGGTGCGCAGCGAGCCGATGGTGCTGCGTGCCGCGAAATCCATGCCCGTCGCGGATCACTGGATATTCTTGCCGCGCCAGCAAGACCTCGAGCGTCATCCGATTGAACGAGTTTTGCGACAATTCGTTGAATCCTGCTCCGTCGTGCCGGTTGAGACCCTGACGTCCGGTCAAGCGGCAACCTGTCTTCTCGCCGCCGATGGCTTGAACGAGGACGATGAGTTGTTCATCTCGTCTTGCGACTATGAGGTCCGCTACCCGCGCGAGGCGTGGCATCGCATCGTGACCGACCCAAGCATCGATGGCGCGATTTGGACCTATCGCATGCGCGGTCTACCGATCAAGAACCCCGAGGCTTTTGCCTATTGCCGGGTCGCCGGCCATGGCGACGGTACGGTGATCGCCGAGGTGGTCGAAAAACGTCGGATCAGCGATCGACCGGAGCTGGATCCGATGGTCGTCGGCTCGTTTTGGTATCGCCGCGCCGGCGACTTCATTCAAGGTGCGCGTCGAATGATCGATCGCGGCATTACGGTCAACGGCGAGCATTATGTCGCGACATCGATCAACCAATTGATTGAGGCGGGAAAGCGTTTCGTCATCTTCGAGGTCGATCAGTGGATTTCCTTCGGCGATCCTTTCGAACTACGCGTGCTCGAATGGTGGGACGATCATTTCGCCGCCGGACGACCCGGTCGGCGCCGAAACGAACGCTGAGCGAATTCAGGCGTTTCGCATCAGCACCTTGACGATATCGTGACTCTCGACGCGCCGCCGATGCGCGTCCAGTTTGCGCATCGCCTCTGGCAATCCCTCGAGATCGACCCGAAGCGTGACGAGCGAAGCCGGATCAAGGCCCGCCGCCATCAGGTCGAGCGCGTGCGTCCAATCACTCGGCGCATTGCCGTCGTAGGACGAGTTCCATGTCCCGAGCAGCTTGATTTCCTTGCGCAAGAGCGAACTGACCATCGCTTTTGGTATGGCCAAGTCGCCCGAAATATTGCCCATCCAAACGACCGTGCCGCCAGGCGCCACGAGGTCGATCGATCGACGGAAAGTCTCCGGCGCGCCGACGGCTTCGATCGCGACATCGAAGGACGTCGCATGCCGCTTGACGAAATCCGCCCAGGCAACCTCGTCCCTCAATGTGACGCCATCGGCGCAAAAAGGCTTGACCATGTCGATCTTGAAGGCATTGCGATCGAACACGTGCAGGCGAAGATCAGGGCGTCGCGTCGACAGAATCCGCGCGGCAATCTGTCCCAGAAAGCCAGCACCGAGAAGGGCGACCGATGCCCCCGTGGGCATGCCGCCTTGGTCGGGCTTCTCTGTGAGCCCCCCGCGATCCAGCGCGTGAACGACCACCGCCGTCGGCTCGGTCAGGGCGGCATTTTCCAGGGACACGGCGTCGGGAATCCGGAGCAGGTTCCATGACTTCACGGCTAGACTCTCGGCAAAACCGCCGTGCCGGCGCGAGCCGTAATAGTCGTAAGAGCGACAACGCGCGAAAGCGCGCGCCTGGCAGGCATCGCAGCGAAAACAGGGCAGCAAAGGAAAGACCGTGACGCGTTCGCCGATCTTGCGCCCGCGGACGTCGCTGCCGATCTCGACGATCTCGCCGGCAAGTTCGTGACCCATCACCAAAGGATAGAAATAGGCGCCACCCTGAAAGGCCCGGGCGACATCCGACGAACAGATGCCGGCATTGCGAACCGCGACGCGGCACTCGTCCGCGCCGAGTGTCGTCTGGGCGATCGAGGCCAGTTCGATCCGGCCATTTTCGACCAACAACGCCGATTTCATCGCGGCGGCTCCCGGGTCATTCCCATAGTTCCGGCTTCTTGGTGCAGACGGCGGCGGGCTCGATCCGCCACGCCGCGAAAAGTCGTCGCCAATCGGCGACTTCCGCTGGGTCTGTCCGGCCGACAAGTTCCGGCGAGACAAGGCAAAGCTTGAAGCCGGCATCGACCAGACGCTTCGCATCGCGCTCCTCGAGCGGCAGGCGCGTGAAGCAGTCGACCCAAATCCAATCGACCATACCGCGCATCGCGAGCGGGGTTTCGATGGACTCATATTCCGAGACCCGAAGCGCCGTGCGCCTTTCGCCTTTCCTCACGGTCTTGACCAAAAAGGGAAAAGACTGGTCCAAGAAGAAAAAGTCTTCGATTCCGCGTCGTCGCATAAGATCGAGCAGTCGCTCCTCAAGGCCCTCTTCCTTGACGTTCAGAATGAGGAGGCGATGGGCGTAGGCCTCGATCCAGCGTTCAAAAGATTCGCCCGCAACATAGGGATCGTGATGGATGATCAAGTCGTTGCCCTGGCTGCGGATGTCGACTTCGATGCCGTATTTTGCCGGTACGGCAGCAAGTTCGGCCCGGGTGTTGCGGCGATGGGCGACAATAATCATGGCGCGTTCGACAGCCTGCGTCTGAGTTCGAAACTGTAGCCAAGCGTACGGCCGATCAGACGAAATTTCGAGCGCCAATCGAAATTCCAGTGCGATCGACCATGAGCACGAGCGCCAAAGTGAACCGGAAAGCGCCGGATCTCCAATCCGCGCCGGCACGCCAGAGCATAGGCGTAAAGATCGAGCGAAAAGTCCCAGGGCGGATCGCTCCATTGTTCGAAAAAGGCGCGCGAAAACATCGTTGGCTGCGCGTTGATGTCCCAGAGAGGCCGGGAGAGGAGCGCGGTTTCAATCGCCGCCATGCCGACCGTGAAGACGACGTCGGAGAAAGGGCGGCCGTAACGACGCCCTTTGACGAACAGTTTCTTCGGGTCGGACGCATTCCTAAACAGCTCGAATCCCGATAGCGCGTCGCCGATATCGGTTTGCATGTCGGCATGAGTCCAGGCGAGAACTCCGCCGCGCGCATCCTTCAAGCCGGACAGAATTCCGAAGCCGTAACCCTGGTTCTTCTCGACCCGTGTCTTTCGTAAATACGGTCTTGAGACCATCGCATGGTCGAGCAACACGCCGGTTCCGTCGCTCGAGCCGTTATCGACGACGATCAATTCGGCATCGTCGCGCCGGCCGATCGTCGCGTCGGCGCGCTCGAGCAGCAGTAGGAGATTCTTCGATTCGTTGTAGGCCGGAACTACGAGCGACAGACCGATCGACATCATCCGCCCTCGATTGCCAAGACCATCGGCGTCCAAGGCGCCGCTTTCGGGACAATGGTAACATAATCGAGTCGAGGGTAAATCGAAGAACGGTCTAGTTATGCCCGATTTCATTCAATATCTGGCGCTTGGCGCGGGCTTTGTCGCGATGTGGTCTTTCGGCCGCATATTCGTCGAGCGCGATGTCGGCCTTTCCCTGCTCGTCGGATGCCTGCTCGTCGGCGGCGCGATCTCGACCGTGGCTTGGACTTTTCCATTTCTGACCAGACCTATTGTCGCCGTGGCGTCGGTCGTCGGTATAGTCAGGCTCGTCTATGACTGGCGCAGGAGTGCAATCGCATTTGAACTCGGGTGGCATGCGGCACTCACCATCGTCGCGGTCGGGGTCGTGCTCCGGTCCCTTGAGGCCCATTTCTACCGTTTCGGGGGCGAAGACACGTTGTATTGGCCGTGGGCCCTAGAATTGCTCCAGGCGGATTATCGCGGCGGATTGCGTCACCTTTTGTATTTTCCTTACGAGGCGGCGACCAACCACCTTTTGCCGAGCGCGATCGCGGCCGCCCTATGCGTTTTCGTTCCCGATCCTGCTTTTGGCGCAATACTCGAGGCGAAGTTCTTCCTGATAACGATCGTGTTCGGAACGACGGTCTCAAGACTGGGGCGGATGGCCGGCGCGAACCCGACGATCTTCGCGGCGGCTCTCGCGCTTTCCTTTGTCGTCTTTCGATCTGAAATCGGCGCCAGTCTGATCATGTCCAACTACGTCTATGCTCTGACGCTGATGGCGCTGTTTTCGGCCCTCATGTCGCCCGTCGGCCAAGACGAGGTCGAGGCGCGGCAGAGCGCCCTGCTGCTGGCCATCCTGTTGGTCACCTGCAAGGGACCGATCTTCTACATCGCGGCGGCGTTGTCTTTCTATCTTTGGTGGCAGTATCCGCCGCTCAGGTTCTCGCCGCGAACGATGGTGGTAGGCGTGCTGTCGTTGCTGGCGGTCTGGAGCTGGACACATGTCCCGACGCCCTATCAGGGAGAAGAAGATCAAGGCTTTTGGATCGCCAATCCTCTGAAGCCCAGACAAATTCTCATGATTGCCGATGTCGTCGGCTGGTCGGTTCCCGACAACTTCAAGGAAATCGCCGTTCGTTTCCTTGGCGGCTCGAAACCGCAAGGCGGAGGCAATACCACCGCCGAGCTGATCGCGACTTACCTGCCTGCCATCGCTCTGTTGCCCTACATCCTTGCCAAATATTATGGAATCAGCGCCGGATTTATTTACTTCGTGTACCGGCGCAATCGGCTCGCGCGGACGGCGATGATCGCGGTGTCGGTCTACCTCGTTGTGTCGGTCCTTGGTTGGCTCTTCTTGAGGAATGGCGGTTCATTTCGCCACCAGGCGCACGCCTACTTGTTGTGCTCGTTCTTGGGATTCGCGGCACTATTCTATTGGGCCATGGTCTCGCGATACGCCTTGGTGCTGGCGACGATGGCGGCCCTTTTCTTTGGCTTTGGGCGAGATGTCACCGATCCCTTCGCCGAGTTTTTGGCGTCGCGGTCTTCTGACCACACAGTATCTGCACTCGAAAAATCCGCCTCCGGCTTGCGCGTCGGCACGAAATTCTACGTTCCCGACAAGACAAAGACCAATTGGGAGACTCACGGAGACTTTGAAGCCTTGTCCCTAGGTCGGCGCATCGCTTGGCAGGACAATGCGCCGCTCCTCCTTTATTCGATCCGCCCATGGGTCCTCTGCAAGACGCCAGTCTACGACGTCGAATCGAGTGGATATCAGCGGCTCAAGGAATGCCACGATCATCCACCCTACAAGTATTGAGACGTTTACTGACTATATGCCGTCGCCAGGAGCCGCCTGACCGCATCAGGCCTGGGGATCGGCGCCACCGCGCCATAGCCCGTGGTCGACAGCGCCGCCGCGGCATTGGCATAACGGCCGGCTGCGAAAGGATCGTCGCCCGCGACCAGACGCGCGAGAAATGCGCCGTCGAAGGTATCGCCCGCGCCTGTCGCATCGACGGCCTCGACCTTCATCGGCGCAAGCCGCTCTCGCCGCTCCCTCGTCGCGATCAAGGCGCCGTCCTTGCCCAGTTTGAGCGCGACGATCTTGGGCCCAAGCCCAAGGTAGAAATCGGCGATCTTGCTCGGGTCATCGGTACCGACGAGCTGAGTGGCATCGTCGAGCGAGGGCAGCGCGATGTCGGCCTGCGCCATCGCAAGATGAATGACTTCCCGCGCGGCCTCAAGCGGCCAAAGACGCAGGCGAAGATTGGTGTCATAGGCGACCTGGACACCCGACCTGCGCGCGATCTCGATCGCCCGAAAACAAGCCTCGCGCGGAGCTTGGCCGATCGCCTGGCTGATGCCCGAAAGCTGCAGGATCTTGGCCCGCGCGACATAGTCCGCCGGCAGCTCTTCGGGCGTATAGCGCGAGGCGGCCGAACCCGCGCGGTAATAGGTGAAGTGGTGCCCGCGCGCGTCATGGCTGACGAAATAGATCCCGGTCGAGGCATCGCTTCGCCGCAGGACTTGGCTGCAATCGACGCCTTCTTGTTGCCAGAGCTCGGCGAAGGCATCGCCGAAGACGTCGGCGCCGAGCGCGCTGACATAGCCGGCGCGTGCGCCCTGACGTGCTGCGGCGATCGCGACATTGGAAGTGTCGCCGCCGAAGCCCCGCAGATAACTCCCGTCGGGCCTTTCGTTGAATTCGAGCATGGGCTCGCCCATGCAGACGATGTCTGGCGTCATGGTGTCCCTCGCTAACATCCATTAGGATGATCGCGCAACGAATTCCGAGGAGAGAATGATGCGGAGCTTCCAGGTCCAGACTTTCGGCAAGCCGCTTTGCGAGGCCGTCGGCCCGACGCCGGTGCCCAAGGGCACCGAGATCGTGGTCAAGATCACGGCCTGCGGCGTCTGTCATAGCGACGTCCATCTCTGGGACGGCTATTTCGATCTGGGCGGCGGCAAGAAACTGGCTTTCGGCGGCGGTCGCGCCGATGTCCTGCCGCTCACGCTCGGCCACGAGCCGGCGGGCGAGGTCGTCGCCATCGGACCCGACGCCAAGGGCGTCAAGGTCGGCGATCGCGGCATCGTCTATCCTTGGATCGGTTGCGGCGAATGCTCG
>Ga0194120_10007831_pt1 | contig 14393 bp, 12 predicted proteins | sample TA2MahCa65mmetaG_FD_148642 | JGI IMG/M metagenome (GOLD analysis project Ga0194120, IMG submission 148642) | Freshwater microbial communities from Lake Tanganyika, Tanzania - TA2015019 Mahale Deep Cast 65m | ecosystem: Environmental > Aquatic > Freshwater > Lake | place: Tanzania: Lake... | reverse complement strand
CGAGTCCGGGGGGTCGCCCGCGCGGCCGGCGCCTGAGCGCCTCCAGCCCGCCGGCGCGCAACGCCTCGTTCCAGTCGCTCACCGTCGAGCGCGTTACCCCGACCCGCCGTGCCACCTCCGCCTGCGACTCGCCGCGTAGCAACAGACGCCCTCCCCGCAGACGACGGCGCTGCAGCTCCCGACCGACCTTTTCTGACTTCCGCTATGCTCGCTCCGTCCGGGAATGTACATCGGATTGGACTCACGGCATACGGAACAGTTGCAAGGCATTTATGCAAGGCTCAATAGTGTAGCCGTTGCCGAGCCGCCGGGCGCAGGTCAACTGCGCCCTGGCGCAGCGGTATCTCGGAAAGCCGCAGTACCCACGGACAAGTGGACCGAACACGATGCCGTCCGCCGAAGACCGGCTCGCCAGCAGCAATCAGGGACGATCATGCTGAAGACCCCCTTGTTCGCAGGATTCGCAAGTGGCGCACTGCTGACCGCAGCGGCGGTGCTGGCCCAGGCCGCCGATCCGCTCGCTGTGCACCGTGCCGAGGCCGCCGCCGGCGGCCGGCCGACGGCCGAGCAGATGCAGGCCGGCGAAAAGGCCTTCCAGGCCGCGTGCATGGCCTGCCACCAGGCCGACGGCAAGGGGCTGCCGAACGCGTTCCCGCCGCTGGCCGGGTCGGATTACCTGAAGGCCGACAAGCAGCGCGCCATTGCGAATGTGCTGCACGGACTGACCGGTCCGGTCACGGTCAACGGACAGACTTTCAATTCTGTGATGCCGCCAATGGGGCAACTCACGGACGCCGAAATCGCAGCGGCGCTGACCTATGCGATGAACTCCTGGGGCAATGCATTTGGCGCGGTGGCTGCCGCTGAGGTAGCGGCCGTGCGTGCCGGACCGAAGCCGGCGAAGACCGCCGGGTCGCCGACCGAGCACCCCAGCACGGCGGTGGCCGAACTGAAGTATCAGGCCGGCAGTTATTCCGGCACCGGCTCCGGGGCCGGCGTCGAGATGGTGATCTCGCCGGGCGCGCCGGACATGACCCGAGCCGAGTTCGATGAGGCGACCAGGATCTACTTCCAGCGCTGTGCCGGCTGCCATGGCGTGTTGCGCAGGGGTGCGACTGGCAAGCCACTGACGCCGGATATCACGCAGAAGAAGGGTACCGACTACCTGAAGGTGTTCATCAGCTACGGTTCGCCCGCCGGCATGCCCAACTGGGGCACGAATGGCCAGTTGACGCCGGAACAGGTGGACATCATGGCGCGCTACGTGCAGCACACGCCGCCGCTGCCGCCGGAATACGGCATGCAGCAGATGCGCGCCTCGTGGAAGGTGCTCGTGCCGCCGGCGGAGCGCCCGACGCGCAAGCTGAACGATTACAACATCGAGAACATCTTCTCGGTGACGCTGCGTGACTCCGGTGAGGTGGCGCTGATCGACGGCGACTCGAAGGAGATCATCGCAATCCTGCCGACCGGCTATGCGGTGCACATTTCGCGTGTCTCGCATTCGGGCCGCTATGTGTACACGATCGGCCGCGACGCCAGGATCGACCTGATCGACCTGTGGATGGACAAGCCGGCGATCGTCGCCGAGATCAAGGTTGGCCTCGAGGCGCGCTCGGTCGAGACCTCGAAGTACAAGGGTTTCGAGGATCGCTACGCGGTCGCGGGCACCTACTGGCCGCCGCAGTACACGATCATGAACGGCGAGACGCTCGAGCCGCTCAAGATCATGTCCAGCCGCGGCATGACCGTGGACAATCAGGAGTACCACCCGGAGCCGCGCGTGGCCGCAATCGTCGCCTCGCACGAGCACCCGGAGTGGATCGTCAACGTCAAGGAGACCGGCCAGATCCTGCTGGTCAATTACCAGAACATCGATAATCTGAAGGTCACGCAGATCGGCGCCGCGCGCTTCCTGCACGACGGCGGCTGGGATTCGACCAAGCGCTATTTCCTGACCGCGGCGAACCAGTCCAACAAGATCGCGATCATCGATTCGCGTGAACAGCGCCTCGTCGGCCTGGCCGATGTGGACAAGATCCCGCACCCGGGCCGCGGCGCGAACTTCGTCGATCCGGAGTTCGGTCCGGTCTGGGTGACGAGCGCGCTCGGCAACGAGAAGGTGACCTTCATCGGCACCGATCCCGTGGGCCATCCACAGCATGCCTGGAAGGCGGTGCGGGTGCTGGCCGGGCAGGGCGGCGGCTCGCTGTTCGTGAAGACGCATCCGAAGTCGCATAACCTGTACGTGGACACGACGCTGAACCCGAGCGAGAAAGCGAGCCAGAGCGTGGCGGTATTCGACATCCGCAACCTGATGGCCGGTTACGAAGTGCTGCCGATCGCCGAATGGGCCGACGTCGGCGAAGGGCCGAAGCGGGTCGTGCAGCCGGAATTCAACCGGGCTGGTGACGAGGTCTGGTTCTCGGTGTGGAACGGTATGAACCAGCAGTCGGCGATCGTGGTCGTGGACGACCGGACCCGCAAGCTGAAGGCGGTCATCAAGGATCCGCGCCTGGTCACGCCGACCGGCAAGTTCAACGTCTTCAATACGCGCAACGACGTCTATTGACACTACGGTGCCGGACGTTCGTTTGGTTGTGAACGTCAACCGAACCGAACGTCCGGCACCGTCATGATCAGAAGGTGGTCCCGGCGGTGATGGCGAAATGGCGCCCCGGCTCGCGATACAGGGCCAGCAGCGGATCGCTGGCGAGACGGCCGCGGACTGCTGACCAGTCGTAGTAGCGGCGGTCCAGCGCGTTGAACAACCCCGCCTGGATCCGCAGGCGTTCGCCGGCCTGCCACTGCAGCGTCAGATCCACGGTGCTCCAGCCAGCCGGACGGAACTGCGTTCCAGACGGATCGGCGAGGCGCTTCTTCGCGGCTGACCAGGTGACGTCCACGCCGCCGCCGAGGCGGCCAGCCGCGGACTGATAGCGCAGCCCCAGCGTGCCGCGCGCGGGATCGATCGTGTTGAGCGGCTGGCCGCGGGTGCGGTCCTCGCCGCGCGCCCACGAACCCGCGGCGCGCACCGACCAGCCCGCCAGCACCGCGCGCCAGGCGCCGAGCTCGAGGTCGAGGGCCGCCTCGGCGCCCTCGATGCGCGCGCGGGCCACGTTGCGCGACTGGAACAGCGTGTAGCCGGTGGCCGGATCGACGCCCAGGTTGACCCGCGACTCGATGAAGTCCCGGTAATGGCTCGTGAATGCGCTGATGCTGCCGCTGATCACCGTCCCGGAGAAGCGCAGCCCCGCCTCGACGCTGTCGCTCTGCTCGGGCCGCAGGTCCGGATTCGGGATTGCACGATAGCGGAACTGTGGCAGGTCGAGGCCGATGTTGACGTCCTCGAAGGGCTGGGAGCGGAATCCGTGCGCGTACTGCAGGAACAGCGTCAGATCCTGCCGGACCCGGAAGCCGAGGCCGAGTTTCGGCGACAGCGACGCCTGTTCGATGCCGACCGGTTCGGTGTTCGGATTGTCGGCCGCGTACAGCGGATCGACGCGCGGCGTGAGCCGGTACCAGTCGGCGCGCAGCGCCGGGATCAGCGACCAGCGCCCGTCGCCGGGGCGCCATTCATCCTGTACGTACAATCCGGCCTCGCGGACCCGCGAAATCGGAAAGTCACGGACCGGCAGCCTCTCGCCCAGGATCGTCTTGGTGACCGGGCCGCCGGGGAGATAGGTCTGCTGCCCATCGCGCTGTTCGACGACGCGGGTCTCGCTGAGGTCGAGCCCGGCGATCAGCCGGTGCGGACCGTGCGCGGTCGTGAGTTCACGCGCGAGAGTCAGTTCGACGCCGCTGATCCGCTCGCGGTAACGGAATTCACGCTGGATCGTGCTGGCGGCGACCGGTGGTGCCGCGCGGCGCTCCTCATCGGTCCGCTGGTGCACGTCGGTCTCGCTGCGGTACAGGCGCCACTCGCCCTGGTCGATCGGGCCGACTCCCGCGAAATGCTGATCGAGCAGGATGGAGCGGGTCTCGGCCGTGTCGTCGCCACGCATCAGGATCGTGTTGGCGAAGCGGCCGCCGGACAGTTCCAGCGAGTCCACATCGGTCAGGGTTCGCTGCCGGTTCCAGCCGAGCGTCAGCCGTACCGGCTGGCCGAAGCCGTGGAACACGGCGCGGGCCAGCACCGCATCCGATGCGGCAGCGCGCGGATTGGCCCGCGGCTGATCGGAGTTGTTGTCCAGCTCGCCGCCCTCGCGGTGCGACCAGGCGAGCAGGCCATCGAATTCCCCCTGCCGGCCCGCCAGCGTCAATCCGGCCAGGTTCGACTGGTCGTCGCCCGCGTAGCCGGCACGCAGCCTGGCCGCAAATCGCCTGCCGGGTTCCAGCAGGTCGGCCGGATCCATCGTGGTGATGGCGACGACCCCGGCAATGGCATCGCTGCCGTACAGCGCCGAGGCCGGACCGCGCAACAGCTCGATGCGCCGGATGAGTTCCAGGTCTGCGAACTGGCGCCCGCTGTTCGAGAAGCTGCCTGCGGCGAAGGTCCTGGCCGCCGGCACGCCATCGGTCTCCACCAGCACCCGGTTGCCGCCGAGCCCGCGGACGTTGACTCCGCTCGTCCCGAACCGGTGCGGATCGCGGGCCAGCGAGATACCGGGCTCCCCGCGCATCGCGTCCCGCAGGTCGAAGGCCACGGCCAGTTCGAGGTCCTCCGCGGTGATCACCGATACGGTTGCGGCCGCGCCCTGCAGCGGCTCCGGCAGCTTGCCCACCACCGTCACCATCTCCAGTTCGGCCGGGTCCGCGGCCGCGCGGGCCAGGCCCGCAAGCAGCAAGACACCGGCTATGGCGCTGCGCAGCGTCGAGTTCATGGGCCTCAGTATCGCCCGATCAGCCGGGCGGCTACCATGCGGTTTCCTACGGATGACGCAGAGGAGACTCCGGACTCGACCCGGGGGCTACCCTTGAGCTACCGCCAGCAAGTCCAGTTCCCGACCAAGGAGACCGGCCTGCGCGAAGACGTGCATGCGCTGGGTGGGCTGGTCGGGGAAATCGTCCGCGACCAGGGCGGCGAAGAGCTGTTCCAGCTCGTCGAAGGCGACCGGGTCACGGCCATTCGCCACCGCGAAGGCGACCCACAGGCCCGGGTCGAACTGCTGGTCCGCACTGCCGATCGTCCGGCCGAGCTCGCGCGTGACCTGATCCGTTCCTTCGGCAAGTGGTTCGAGGTCGTCAACCTGGCCGAGATGGTTCATCGGCTGCGCCGCCGGCACGAATACCAGTCGCGCAGTGACCGGCCGCAACCGGGAGGCATCGGCGACTGCCTGTACCGGTTGAAGGCGGCCGGCTGTTCCGGCGAACAGGCGCTGGAACTGCTGCGCGGCGTGACCATCTACCCGGTCTTCACCGCGCACCCGACCGAATCGACCCGGCGCACGCTGCTGCGCCAGCAGCAGCAGATCGCCGACCTGATGATGGAGCGGCTGGACCCGACGCTGACGCCGGCCGATCGCCGGGCCCTGTGGGAGCGCATCCGCACCGAGGTCACCGCCGGCTGGCAGACCGAAGCGCACCCGCGCGAGCGGCTGACGGTGGCCGACGAGCGCGAACACGTACTGTTCTACCTCGCCGAGGTCGTGTACCGGGTCGTGCCGGCGCTGTACGAGGAACTGGCGATCGGCTTCGACACCGTATTCGGCCTGCCGCTCGAGCTCGGCCGCATTCCGCGGCTGCTGCGGTTCGGCACCTGGGTCGGCGGCGACATGGACAACAATACCGACGTGCACGCCAAGACCGTGCGCGAGACGCTGCAGCGCCAGCAGCAGTTGATCATTTCGACCTACTACGACGAGTGCCGCGCGCTGTCGGACAAGCTGTCGCAGAGCGCCGGCCGGGTCGGCGTCAGCCGCGACCTGGAAGAGCGGATCGCCGAGTACGAGATCCTGCTGCCGAACGCCCGCAACAGCACGCCGGCCCGCCACGACCGGATGCCGTACCGGATTTTCCTGGCGCAGGTCGCTGAGCGGCTGCGCACGACCTACGACGGCCGGCCGAACCACTACGAATCGGTCGAGCAGTTCATTCGCGACCTCGAGGTCGTGGCAGCCAGCCTGCGCGCGAACCGTGGCCGTTTCGCCGGGCTGTTCGCCGTCGAACGCCTGCTGTGTCGCGCCCACACTTTCGGCTTTCACCTGGCCACGCTCGACGTGCGCCAGCACGCCAGCGTGCACCGCGAAGTGCTGCGGCAGGGACTCGGCCGCGCCGACTGGCTGGACAGTGCCCCGGCGGCACGCACGGCCGTGCTGCGCGAGTATCTGGCGCGCGACCGCGGCCAGGCCGGAATTCTCGATGCCGTCGGCCGGCGGACGCTGGCGGTCTTCGATGCGATGGTGCAGGCCCGCTTCAAGTACGGCGAGCGCGCCATCGGCGATTATGTCGTCAGCGGGACGGAGGCCGCCGAGGACGTGCTCGGCGTGCTGCTGCTGGCGCGCTGGGCCGACATCACGGACCGCGGCAACGGCGAGGTCCTGCTCGACGTCGTGCCGGTGATCGAGACGACCGGCGCGCTCGACCACGCGGGCGGCATCCTGGCGGAGCTGCTCGACGACCCGATGTACCGCCGGCACCTGGCGACGCGCGGCCAGCGGCAGACCGTGCTGGTCGGTTTTTCCGAGAGCAACCGCGAGATCGGTATCGTCGCGTCGCGGTACGCAGTCTATGAGGCGCAGGTCGCACTGCTGCAGGCCGCCGCGGGGCGGCACGTCGAACTGTCGCTGTTCTACGGCCGCGGCGGCACGGCGAGCCGCGGTGGCGGTCCGCTCGACCGGCTGGTCAACAGCGCTCCCCCCGGCGCGATCCGCGGCCGGTTGCGGGTGACCGAGCAGGGTGAGGGCATCAGCGACAGCTTTGGCCTGCGCCGCATTGCGTTGCGCAGCTTCGAGAAAGCGGTGTTCGCCGTGATGCAGGAGCACACGCGCGTGGTCGAGGCGCATGCCGAGCACCACCTCGAAGTGATGCAGCGGATTGCGGCCGCGAGTCGCGCGCGCTACCACGCCCTGGTCGGGGGCGAGCCGGCGTTCTACGACTACTTCCGGGCGGTGACCCCGATCGACGTCATCGAGCGCATGCAGATCGGTGGGCGGGTCGCGTATCGCCCGGGGGAGGGCATCGCGGCGCTGCGCACGATTCCGTGGGTGTTCGCGTGGAATCAGAGCCGGCACGCGCTGCCGGGCTGGTTCGGAGCCGGCAGCGGTTTCGATACCGCTGCACGCGAGCTGGGCGCCGAACGCCTGCTCAAGGCCTGGGTCGAGTGGCCGTTCTTCGCCAACCTCATCGACGACCTCGAGCTCGAGATGGTGCGCGCCGACCTCGGCATTGCCGCGCACTACGACGAACTTGCCGAACCGGCGGCCGAGCGCCTCGCGGCGGAAGTCCGCAGCGAGTACGCGCTGGCCGCGCGCTGGATCACCTGGATCAAGGGCGAGGTGGACCTGCTCGACAGCCGTCCGCGCGTGCAGCGCTCGGTGCTCCTGCGGTCGCCCTACCTCGATCCGATGCATCTGATGCAGGTCGATCTGCTGCGGCGCTGGCGGGCCGGGGGGCGGGAGGACCGCGCCCTGTACGAAGCTCTGGTCGCCAGCGTGTCCGGCATCGCGCTGGGTATTCAGGCAACCGGCTGAGGGTGACCGGGCGTCGGATTTCTTGCCATCGGAGCTGCCCCCGATACGTCCTCGAATGGCCTTTGTCAGGACAAACAAAGAGTTGGCGATGCTGGCCCGGCAGTTGCATCGTTTCGCGTGACGGATTCGACTGTCTCCGCCAGGGGATCGCGGAACGGGGGGGGGGCCGGCTCGCTGCCGGGGCCTTTCCTTTCGGGCCCGGCCCGGAGCGGTTCGGCTAGAATGTCCCGCCCTCACTGAACGCCGGACCCGCAGCGCATGAATCACGAGAGCCCGAGCGAGCCGCGCATGGACGCGCAAGCCCTGTACCGCGAAGAGGTCTTCACCGACCAGCGCGTCGGCACGATCCGGCGCCTGACACCGGTGCAGAGCGACGGAGGTGACGATCCGACGCGTCCCGTGCTGTATATCGGCCAGGCCTCAGTACTGACGCCCATGGGCTCACTGCCGATCAGTTTCGAGCTGCAGGGGAACAACCTGGCTGAAGCAGCCGCGCAGTTCGGGCCGGCCGCGCAGCGTGCGATCGAGGAGACCGCGCGCGAGCTGCAGGAGATGCGGCGCCAGGCGGCCTCGTCGATCGTGATCCCGGAAGCGGGCACGGCGGCCGCGCTGAAGGGCTTCGGCGGCAAGGGCGGCGGGGGTATCCAGATCCCCTGACCGGGCTCAGGGCGTCGCGGTCTGTCCGGGCTGCCCGGGTGTCGCGGGCGGAGAGGATGCACCGGCCCCGGTGTCGCTGCGCTGCTGGCGGGTCTCGAGCCAGTCATGCAGCAGGTTCCATTGTTCGAGTTCCGGGCGCACCCGCTCCGGCTTCAGGTCGTGCAGGCCGAACCCCAGTTCGGTCGCATGCACGTAGCTCTGCGAGTCCCGCAGTGTCGTCACCACGGGGATCTCCATCTGGTCGAGGAACCGCATCAGCGTGCGGAAGATGATCGTGTTCGGCCGCACGCGCGTTGCGACCACGCCGAGGCGACTCTCGCGGCGCTTGATCTTGCCGTCGATCAGCAGATGCCCGATGCAGCGCGAGCAGGCATGGATGTCGATGTCGGATAGCAGCACCGGCACCAGCACGGCGTCGGCCTCACGCACGTGCTCGTGGAACTTCGGCGCCTCGAGCGCGGCCGGCGTGTCGACGATCACGCGATCGGTGCCGGGCGGCACGCGTAACTGGAAACTCCGGGTCACCGCGAGGTTGCGGGTGTAGGCGGCGACTCCGGCGATCGCCGGCCGATCGGGTGGACGCTTCTCCAGCCAGCGCATGCTCGAACCCTGCGGATCGAAGTCCATCAGCAGCGTGCGCAACCCGCGGACCGCATACATCGCGGCGAGACCGATCGCCAGGGTGGTCTTGCCGGAGCCACCCTTGGGGTTCAGGACGACAATGCGGAGCACGGGGTCTCCCGGGAAAAGCTGAGCCGAGCCTACCCCCCCCGGCTCGGCCGGGGCGCAAGCGCCGGCCGTCCGCGGGAGCGATTTCCGGCTGCGGCTGCGACGGATTTCACGCCCCGCCGGGGCTATGCTGGCGGGGCCGGCGGAATATGAATCCGCGGCTGCCACCGGAGGCTGAGATGCTGGTAGTGATCTTCCGGGCGACGATCCGCGACCTGGACGATGAATACAGGCGCACGGCCCAGCGCCTGCGGGAGCTGGCGCTCGGCCGGTACGGCTGCCGGGGGTTTCATTCGGTGACCGAGGGGCGGCAGGAGGTCTCACTGTCCTACTGGCCGTCCGCGGCTTCGATCCGTGCCTGGAAGGCCGACTCCGAGCACGCCGCCGCGCAGCGCCTCGGCCGTGAGCGCTGGTACGAGTCCTACACGGTCGAGGTCGCGGAGATCACGCGGGGGTACCGGATGCAGCCACCGGCTGCCGGCCCTGCAGCCAGCGGGTGATCAGACTGAAGGCCGCGGCCATGACCAGGATGGCCATGACCAGCAGGATCGGCGGCGCTCGTTGACGCGCAGATCCGCGCGCTGGCGAGCCGCATCACCGCGGTCGCCGACCCGGACGGACGGCGCACGCGCGGCTCCGGCGGCGCACTCGCGATCCGGATGAGGGATGGCACGGTCCACGAAGGCGTGCTCGGCGAAGCGCTCGGTCACCCGGAGCGGCCGCTGTCACGCGACAAGCTGATCGCGAAGTTCATCGATTGCGCCGGGCGGGCGGCGCGGCCGTTGCCGGTGGCGGCCGCCACCGCACTGGCCGGGCGCCTGCTGGCGATCGACGAGGCGGCGGACGCCGGGGCCCTGTTCGCATCGAGCCACGCGGCCGGCTGACGGAGCGTGGCTGGCGGCCCGGGCTCATCCTGTGAGCCACCGGCTGCCGCAATCTGGTCCCGCTGGACGGACGGCTGGCAGCTCAGCCACCCAGCGGGAGGAAGCATCATGTCCTCGATCGCGATCGGCCTGTCGGATCCGGAACAACGCGTCCTTTCCTGGTTCTTCGCGCCGCCGGAACCGGGGCCGGTGCCGGCGCCCGCACCCGCTCCAGCGGCAGGAGCGCGCGAGCCCTGGCGCTGGCGGCGTTGCGCCGATTGCACCGATTCTCCTGCGCGTTGATCTCCAGCACCCGGGGACCGGCACGCGGATCGATATCGTCTATCGGCGCGCGTGGATTCCGGGCTGGGATCGCTGGATCGTCTTCGGTGTCGGCCTGCGCTCCGACGGGTACCCGTACCGGTCCGCCTATGGACACACGCCGAATGAGCCCGGCGCCGGGCCGGGGACGCGCAAACTGCTGGTCGAGCACTGGAAGCAGCAGGACCTGCGGGCGCTGTTGTCCACCCGGCGGCCCGCTCCGGCGGGGCTGCTCGAACTCTGCATCCAGAGTCGCGGCGACCCGAACTTCCGCCCGCCGAACGGGCTCGCTGCCCGTCTGCTGGAACAGCCAGGAGCGATGGCGTCTGCGACCGCGCTCGAATGGCTGCGCGAGGTGTGGCTGGACGTGAGCATCGGCCGCCCCAAGCCGCACGGACTCATGCTGGCACGAGCCGAAATCCCGGATAGTTGAAAGCACCCGCGATCGTGTCACAGTCCTTGCTCGAGACGCTTACGCCGCGAGCAATGTCACGCCACTGCGCCCGGACTTGAGTTGCAACTGAATCGATGATCGTCCTGGCATCCTCTGCGCTCAACAGAAAACGCGCATGCTGCGACAGAAGACTTGCGGCATTGGCGTAGCGGCCCAGGTCGCCGCAGGCCATGGCGAGGTCGCGGCGCTCGAGACTGACATGAGGCGTGGGCACGAGATCATAGGCGGGCGAAAGCTCCCACTGGTCGTCCATCGCAATGACGGCGTGATTCCTCGGGTGATCATCCGTGTTCGAGGTCAGTGCGTTGAAACACATGCGGCGAAAGAGCTCCGCCGCATCGAGCTCGGGTTGTGCTGAGAGGCGCCGCAGCTCTTCCACGAGCAGCACATAGGACCACTTGGCGCGGTCGGTGTAGGCGTCTTCGGCGCGCAGGAGCGTGAGAGCGCTCAACATCCGCGCCCGCCGGTAGCCGCCTGCCGTCAGCCGGCGGTCGAAGCGTCTGACAAGGAGGACATCGCGGTCGCCGACCATCGTGATCCTGCTCTCGGCTGTCCTGATGCCGCAGGCGCGCGCGAGCGCCAGCATCGCATGCTCCACCCGGGCGTGGTTCCACTTGTCGTCGGGGCGATTGAACTTGGCGATCCAGAGTCCATCATCATCTTCGACGACGGCCTTGGGGCGCGCACCGCCCATCGAGGTTGCCGCCAGCATCAATTCCGCCACCTGACCGGTGTCAGGATGTTGCGGCAGCTCCTCGTCCGCAACGATGGCATCGGCAAGTTTCTGCAGCGTCTCGAGATCGAGCGTGCGGTTGAATTTGCGCCGCGCGGGTGGCGGCTCCGCGCTCGTGCCAAGACCGAGTGCCCCAGCGCGATCGTCGGCCGAGCACAGGAGATAGTCGATTTCCTCCGGCGCCGGCGAGCCGAAATGCCGGTCGATGACCAGTCGTCCCCAATAGTCCGGGCTCGCGTCGCGCAAGGCGCCGAATACTCCGTTCAGCAGGGTCGTCGTATACGGCGTCCTGCCCAGCTTGAGATCAATTGGGTCGAGCGGTACGGCCTCAGGACGGGCCAGATAGCGCTGACCGTAGAAGAATTCACCGATCGCGAGGCCGTGGCGGTCGACGCGGCGCGTGAACTTGCCTGCGGCGACGAACTCGGTTTCGCCCGGCAGCGTGACGTACACGAAGCAGCTACGGTTCCCGGGGCTAGAAGTCATCGTCGCGGCTCACGGTCCGGCTCGTGCGCGCGCGTGCGCGCGTGCGCGAGCGTGCAAGACCTTCCAGATCGCGGGCGGGATCGGCGATTGTCTCGACCGATGCCAGGAGGTCGTAGGCCCAGAGCAGCGCCATGTAGACGACTGCGCTCGTCGTGGGTTTGCCTCGCTCGGCGTCGATCACCGCCCGGCGTCCGGCGCCGATCTTGCTGGCAGCCTGCTCGAGTGTCAGGTTGCGGCGCAGCCTGGCCGTCCGCAGGTTGGCCCCCAGGTTCTTGAGTACCTGTTCGACAGCGTAGGGCGGGCTGTTGGTGAGGGGGGTCTTGCGACGCATGTCGTTCTATATAAAGAACGTTAATCAATATAAGACGCTATATAAAGTATCATTACGATATCAACCATGCAACCGTACATGACTTCGACGACGACCTGAGCGGGGGAGCTGACCTTGATTGCCCTGTCAGCCCGTCGTGATGCGCCGATGGCCGGCTGCGGCCGGCATCGGCGGCAGGGCTATGCGCTGCGCGGCGCGATCTGCCGCTCGATGCCGCGCGCGTTAGCGGCTTCTGCGCAGCGCAGGTCGTAGGCGGCCTGGAGGTTCAGCCAGGAGCGCGCGTCGCCGCCGAAGTAGCGGGCGAGCCGCATCGCGGTATCGGCGGTGACACCGCGGCGCTCGAGCACGATGTCGTTGATGCGTGGCGCCGGCACCGCGAGCGCCCGCGCCAGCGCGTTCGCACTCAGCCCAAGTGGCTTCAGGTACTCCTCGCGCAGCACCTCGCCGGGGTGCACCGGGCGCATGCCGTTCTTGAAACCCATTGCTGACTCCTCAATGACAGTCCACGATTTCTACATCCTGCGCCCCGCCGGCGGGCCACCGGAAGCACAGCCGCCACTGATCGTTGATGCGGATGCTGTACTGCCCGGCCCGGGCGCCGCGGAGCGCCTCCAGCCGGTTGCCCGGTGGGGCGCGCAGGAACCCGAGCGTTTCGGCCGCGTCCAGTTGCGCGAGCTTGCGGGTTGCCACTCTGGCGACACCTGACCAGCGGCCGCTCTTCCCGGTTGTGAAGAGCGCCTGAGTCTCCTTGCGCCGGAAGCTGCGGATCATGCCGGCATCGTATAACGAATAACGTTAAACGGTAAGTGCGGAAGTGAGGGTGCTGGACGGAGAGTGTTGCCGGTAGCTGCCGAATTGGCGGGTGCAGGCAGGGTACATTGGAGGAACGACACGGGATTTTGGTTGTGCTGCGTGACGTCGTGCTCTGCGGCGGGCCCGCACAGAGATGACCAGTGCTGCGCCGCTTCCGGCCCGTCCCCAGCAGCCAAAGTCAGATTCGCTTTACCAACGCCACCATGATTGCTCGCTCAGCGGACTTGTGTGGTGTGGAACGGTCACCGGTTTCGCGCCTCTAGGGATGCCGAGGCTGGCCCAATAGGAGGATGGCTTCGTGAGTGTGGTTCTACCAGAGACGGTGGACAGTCGTGTCCAGAACTCTCAGTCAGCCGGCCCGGCGACCCCCGGGAACGGCCTGACTCGTGGTTCTGATTGGTCGGGGTGAGCTGTCTTTTGAAGTCCCTGCGGTCCCGATCGAGCAGCAAATGACGGCCACGCGGCGCCCGCCGATTGCCGCCCCCGCCCGCCGGGCGTAGCATCAGCGCCGCTACACACGCATGTCAATAGCGGCGCTGCATGCGCGGAATACTAGATCCCGTAACGTAAGCGTATGCCGAAAACCGGACCATCCAAACTCACTGCGGAAGAAAAGGCGGATGTAGCCAGGGCGCAGGCCCAGTGGCGGCTGCACAAAGCGAAAACCGGAGAGACGCAGCTTCGGTTGGCGACCCGTCTCCGGGTAAGCCCGCCGTTCGTATGGCAGTTGCTGAAAGGCTACCGGCGCATCAGTGAGGATTGGATGCTAAAGCTGGCGCACGCATTCGACGTGCCGCCTTCTGCAATTAGCCCAACGTTAGCGAGGAACTTCAACCGCAAGGTTGCGACCAGTCGATTCCCGAACGCATCAAGTGGCAAAGATTCGCGCTGCCGCGCGGACATGATGCAGAATTCCCCTGTAACAACAATAAGGGGGGTTATCATCATGAACGATTCGGCTAGTTGGCAGTGGACTGAAATGCTGCCAGCTGAGGGGGCAATCCCGTGGGCTCGACCACGGCGTTACGCGCTCAGAATCACTGGCGATGCACTCCAGCCCAGGTACAAATCTGGGGAATATCTGATCGTCAGCGAGACTGATCCGCCGGAACCTGATACGGACGTGCTTCTTCTGCTCAGGGATGGCACCGCCATGATTCGTGAGCTCGCGTCGATCAGGGACGGCATGATTGCCCTGCGCGCAATAGGCACCGGATCGAGGCGCACGATCAGACAAGCAGACGTCGATTTCATCCACCGCATCGTCGGCAGAGCCGATCATTCCGAATTCGGCAGCAGGGCCGCCGCCTGACCCCGCTGTACCATCCGGCCGCCCCGCCGCGATCGCTGTCCGGGCAATGCACCAGCACGCCCG
>Ga0194120_10007830_pt1 | contig 14395 bp, 17 predicted proteins | sample TA2MahCa65mmetaG_FD_148642 | JGI IMG/M metagenome (GOLD analysis project Ga0194120, IMG submission 148642) | Freshwater microbial communities from Lake Tanganyika, Tanzania - TA2015019 Mahale Deep Cast 65m | ecosystem: Environmental > Aquatic > Freshwater > Lake | place: Tanzania: Lake... | reverse complement strand
CGGGACATTTATAATATTCTTTGTTAATTCATTTATTTTCTTGTCATCTTTATTTATCAAGGCAATAATATTCCCTTTTCTTGCCTTTACTTCCTGCATGTTGCTTAATATCTTTTCATATGTTGAATCATAAGGAGAAACAAAAACAACAGGCATATTTTGGTCAATCAATGCTATTGGCCCATGTTTCATTTCAGCTGCAGGATAACCCTCTGCATGCACATAAGATATTTCCTTTAATTTTAATGCCCCTTCCAATGCGACAGGAAAATTTATTCCTCTTCCTAAATAAAGAAAATTCTTATTATCGTGGAATTTTTTTGCCAATTCTCTTATTTTATACGAATCTTTTAAGACAATTTTTATTTTATCCGGGATTGTTATTAATTCATTCAATAATTCATTATCTAATTTTTCATTTTTATCTTGTTTTATGTACAAAGATAATAAAATTAATGTTGCAATCTGTGATGTAAATGCTTTTGTGCTTGCAACTCCAATTTCGGGCCCTGCATGAATATAAATTCCAGAATCAACTTCTCTTGATATTGTGCTGCCTACAACATTTATTATCCCTAAGGTTTTAACATTTTTTTCTTTAGCCAACCTTAATGCTGCTAAAGTATCTGCTGTTTCTCCTGATTGAGAAATAACAATAATTAAGTCATTTTCATTTATTATCGGGTTTCTGTAACGAAATTCAGATGCATAATCAACCTCAACAGGAATTTTTGTAATTTTCTCAATTAAATATTTTCCAATTAATGCAGAATGCCATGAAGTTCCGCATGCTGTTATTATTATTCTTTTTAATTTCTCAGGGATATTTATTGTTAACTTTACTTTTCCGTCTTTTATTCTTCCTCTAAATGTATTTTGGATAGCTTCCGGCTGTTCAAATATTTCCTTTAACATAAAATGCTTAAATCCTTTTTTCTCAATCTGATCAATAGTCCATTTTATTTTATGGATTTTCTTGTCAATTAATTTTCCATCAAGATTTTTTATTTTACAGCTGTTTCTTTTTACAATTGCAAATTCATTATCATGCAGATAAATTACTTTTTTTGTGTAGCTTAATATTGCGGTTGTGTCAGAAGCAATAAAGTTTTCATTTTCTCCCAGGCCAATTATTAACGGAGAACCGCGTCTTGCAGCAATTATTTTTTCTTCATTATTTTTTATAACCGCTAATCCAAAAGTTCCTTCAACTAATTTTAAAGCCTTTAAAACAGCTTCTTCAATATCATTATTATAAAATTTTTCGATTAAATGTGCTAATACTTCAGAATCTGTTTCAGAGACAAATTTATGATTTTCTTTTATTAATAATTCCTTTAAAACATGATAATTTTCAATTATTCCATTATGAACAATTGCTATTTCATTCTTACAGTCTAGATGAGGATGAGCATTTATCTTGTTTGGCTCTCCGTGAGTTGCCCATCTATTGTGGCCAATTCCTAAATTTCCATTTAAATTTTTAAATTCTTTTTGTTTTTCTAATTCAGAAATTTTTCCTTTATCTTTTAAAACAATTAATTTTTTATTATTTATAACACAAATTCCAGCACTGTCATACCCTCTATATTCTAATTTTTTTAATCCATTGATTATCAAATCTTTTACTTCCCTATTGCCTAGATAACCAATTATTCCGCACATAAAAATTGAAGAAAATTTAAAGTATTTAAAGATTTGTTTAAGTCCAAGAAGCTAAAATTCCGCCGGAGATTATTAAAACAGCTAAATAATTTATATTTACTTCAGGTATATTTTTATTAAGATTAATTTATTCATATATTTATTTTTTTAATTTTTCTCGTAAGTTTCCTTTAACAATAAAGAATCTTTCTCAACATTAGGACTTTCGCATATAACGACTCCTTTTAATTTAAATTCCTTCCATACTTTAACTAATTCTTTATAATTAAAGTCACTTTCTTTTAAATTTAAATGATTTCTTTCCCCTTTCTCGTTGTAATTTATTCCCTGACAATGAAAATGAACATTGTCCAAGGCATTCCTTCCTAATTTATTTTCAATTAAAGATAGAACTTCTTTAAATTCTTCTTTTGTATTATATTTTCCATTATTATAAGCGTGAATATGACTCCAATCTATGCAAGGAAGGACATTTTCAAATTCTTCTGATAATTTTATTATTTCATTTATATTTCCAAATTGAGATATCTTACCTGCTGTTTCTGGACGTATAAAAATTTCAATCTCATCTTTTTTTAATTCCTGTAAAATTAATTTAATAGCTTCCTTAACTTTGTTATAAACATCTTTTGGATTATCTTTCATATAATAAGCTGGATGAAAACAAACGGAATAACCTCCACATAAGTGAGTTATTTTCGCACTTTTAGTTATTCTTTGTATACTCGCATACCATTTTTGTTTTTCTTGCGCATTTAAATTAATATAATAAGGAGCATGGCATGTTAGTATAATATTATTTTTTTTTGCTGTTTCTCTTACCCATTGTGTTTTTTCTTCTGAAATATTTATAGAGTGAACAAATTCTAATTCCATAGCATCTAAACTTAATTTCCTGACTTGATTTATGCCGTTTATTGTATCTCTTGGATTAGTAATTAAAGGAATTCCAGATGTTCCAAAATTTAATTTATTTAATTGAATCATGAATAAAATTAATAATTTTAAGTTTATAAATATTTTTCATATCCCTTCTTTTCAATTTCTTCAGCTAATTTATAATTTCCTGAATCAACAATTTTTCCATTAATCATAACATAAACTTTATTTGGCTTAATATATTTTAAAATTCTATTATAGTGTGTAATCAAAAGAATTCCGGAATTATTTTCTTTATTAATAGTATTTATTCCATTAGCAAAAACCTTTAAAGAGTCAACATCGGCACCAGAATCAACTTCATCGATTACAGCTATGCTCGGATTTAAAATAGCTAACTGCAATATTTCTGCTCTCTTTTTCTCACCCCCTGAAAATCCTTCATTTAAATAACGATCCATAAAACTTTTATCCATTCTTAATAATTCCATTTTTTCTTCTAATAATTTCTTGAATGCAATAACGCTTAATTTTTCATGAATTGAATTATATGCAGTTCTTAAGAAATTTATCAAACTTACCCCTGGAATTTCAACAGGATACTGAAAGCTTAAAAATAATCCTAATTTAGCCCTTTCATAAACTTTTAAGTCAAGAATATTTTTTCCCTTGTAAATAATTTCTCCTTTTGCAACTTCGTATTTTGGATTTCCCATAATAACGTTTGCGATTGTTGATTTTCCGCTTCCATTTGGGCCCATTAATGCAGCTATTTCACCTTCTTTGATTTCAAGATTTAATCCTTTAACTATTTCTTTTCCTTCAATATTTACAAATAAGTTTTTTATTCTTAAGTTCATTTTATTTTCCTTAATGCATTTAAAGCTAATAAAGCACAGTTCATTCTTGCGGGAATAATTTCAACATTCAATAATTCAAGCAAATAAGTTTCATTTAGTTTTTTTATTTCATTTAATGTCTTGTTTTTTATATCATCCAATAAAATATCAGCAGATGCCAAGCTTATTGCACATCCTTTTCCATTAAATTTAGCATCAATTATTTTATTTTTTTCAAGCTTGATTTTTATTTCAATTTCATCTCCGCACGAGGGATTATGCGAGTTAATTTTAATATTGTAATTATTTAGATTTCCTGAATTATTTGGATATTTATAATGCTCTAATATGTTTTCTTTATACATGTTCATTTTGTTTTATACTTATTTATTATACAAATTTCTCCTTCGTGATATATGCAAATTATTTGCTTTCCGTTGATTATCCAAAAATCAAATAACTTTAATTTATTAATTATCTTATTTATAAGTGGAAGAGCATCCCTTGCACTTATTGAAAATCTAGGTTTATCATTTTTTATTATTTCAAAAAAAGTTTTTCCAAACATTGTATAATTTAAATTAGAGATGCTATAATAAGATTCTATTAAGGCTTCTTCATTTTTTGCTAATTCTCTAGAATCAAAAACTAAGTCAACATTTCTTTTTATTTTTTTAACTACATTATTCAATGTTTTTCTATCATATCTTATTGTTTGTGCAATTATTTTCATTTTTTAAACACCCTCTGAACTTTTATTAATCCATTAATTAATTTATCAACATCTTTTTTTGCATTATAGATATAAAATGAAGCTCTTACACTTGAATTTATTCCTAATTTTTTATGCAATATCATAGCACAATGGTGAGAAGCTCTTACACAAATATTATTCTCATCTAAAATGCTTGCAACATCATGTGCATGAATATCTTTAAAATTAAATGCAATTACTCCCAATCTATCTTTAATATTCTCATTATAGATTTTTATATCTTTAATTTTTTTTAATTTATCTAATGCATATTTTGTTAATTCTTCTTCGTGTTTTTTTATATTATTCATTCCAATTTTATTTAAATAATCTAAAGCATGTAAAAATGAGATAACATCTGCAACACTCTGAGTTCCGCCTTCAAATCTTTCATGATCTTCTTTAAATTTTAATGTTTCTTTTGTAACTTCCAAAACAGTTCCTCCTCCGGAAATAAATGGGGTTAAATCTTTCAATAATCCTTTTTTACAATATAAGATCCCAACACCAAAAGGAGCGAGCATTTTATGTCCTGAAAAAACATAAAAATCAGGATTTAAATCTTTAATATCAACCATCATATGGGGAACGGCCTGAGCACCATCAACCAATAATTTCACATTGTATTTATTGCATATTCTGCTTATTTCTTTTATCGGATTGATTGTGCCGAGAACATTTGATACATGGGTTATAGAAAGAACTTTTGTTTTTTTGTTTTTTAATAAATCAATTAATTCATTTAAGTCAATTTTGCAATTATTAACTGTTAAATAGCCAATCTTAAATCCTATTTTTTTGCTTAATAATTTCCACGGAACAACATTTGAATTATGTTCCATCTCTGTCAATAAAACAATATCATCTTTTTTTAATATTTTTGAAAAATATCCAAAAACAGCATAATTAATTGCTTCTGTTGTATTTTTTGTAAAAATTATTTCTTCTTTATCGCAGTTAATAAACTCAGAAACTTTTTCTCTTGTTTTTTCATATAAATTTGTTGCTTCCTCGCTTAAAGTATATAATCCCCGATGAATATTTGAATTATATTTTTCATAGAATTCTTTTATAGCATTAATAATTTGAGCTGGTTTTTGTGAAGTTGCAGCACTATCTAAATAAATTATTTCTTTTCCATTTATTTTTCTTTTGAATATTGGGAAATCTTTTTTTATGTTTATCATTTTATTTTTTCTCCAATTATTTCATCTAATTCACCAAAATTAACCTTGTTTATTATCTCGTTTAGGAATCCTTTAACAAGGGTTATTTTAGCTTCTTTTTCATTTAAACCGCGAGACATAAGATAAAAAAGCATGTTTTCATCAAGATAAGATGTGCTTGAACCATGAGTGCATCTTACTTCATTATTGTCAATCTCAAGTTTAGGAATAGAATTTGACTGTGAATTTTCATTTAACAATATTGTATCATTTTTTTGGTAGCCGTTTGAATTATGAGCATTCTTGTTTATTTTTATTAACCCATTATAGTTAACAATTGATTTGTCATTCAATGACCCCTTTGTTAACATATTAGAATAAGTATTAGGTGCATTATGAAATGAATTTATATTAAAATCAAATTTTTGATCATTATTGACTGCAAAAACTCCAAAATGCTCAAATCTTGAATTTTCTCCGTCTAAATTTACATTAACATTAGAGGTTATTAATTTGCTTCCAAAATTTAAGTCAAACAAATTAAAGTTTGAATTTTTTTCAAGTTTAGCATTTCTCTCATTAAAATTAATTATATTTTCATGAAGTTTCTGGAAATTAATCAAGTTAAGTTTTGAGTTTTCCTTCAAATGAATATTAAAATTATTTTTGCAGTCTTTATTAGAATTAAAGTTTAATAATAGATTTAATTCTGAATTTTCATTTAGAATTATAGAAAAATTATCATCATCATTGATAAAAATATTTAATTCTTTTTTCTCGTTTCTTGGAATTATTATTTCATTCATCCTAAGCTTCCTTCCATTTCCAATTCAATTAATTTATTCAATTCTAATGCATATTCTATCGGTAATTCTTTTATAATCGGCTCAATAAATCCATTAACAATTATTTGATTAGCCTGTTCTTCTGTCAAGCCTCGGGACATTAAATAAAATATCTGTTCTTGAGATATTTTTCCAACAGTTGCTTCATGCGCTATGCTTGCCTTGTCCTGCTTAATCTCAATTACAGGAATTGTATCGCTTTTAGAAATATTGTCAAGCATTAATGCATCACACTGCACTTTTGATTTTGCGTTTTTTGCATTTCTTGAAACAATTAACAATCCCCTATATCTTGCAATTCCCCCATTTTTTGAAATACTTTTTGATTTTATTACAGAAGTTGTATTTGGAGCTAAATGATAAATTTTTGCTCCAATATCTTGAATCTGGTTTTTTCCTGCATAACCCATACTTAAATGATCTGCCCTAGAATCTTCTCCTTTTAGAATACTGCAAGGGTAAACCATTGAAACTCTTGATCCCGTATTACCGGTAACCCATTCTATTAATCCATTTTTTTCAACAATTGCCCTTTTTGTATTTAAATTATAAGTGTCTTTGCTCCAATTTTCAACGCTTGAGTATCTTAATCTTGCACCTTCCTTAACAAATAATTCAACACATCCTGCATGAAGTGAAACAGAATCATATTTTGGGCTGGAGCATCCTTCAATATAATGTGCTTCTGCATTTTTTTCAACAATAATTAATGTATGCTCAAATTGTCCGAATGAGCTAGTATTCATTCTAAAATAAGCCTGCAATGGCTTTTCTAATTTAACATTTTCAGGAACATAAATAAATGTACCGGAACTCCATACTGCTCCATGCAATGCGGAGTATTTATGCAGCGTTATTGGAATGCATTTTGTCATGAAGTATTCCTTGACTAAATCTGGATATTTTTGCAATGCAGAATCCATATCTTCAAAGATTACCCCTTTTTCTTCTAATTCTTTTTTTAGCTTATGATAAATATTTGTAGAATTATGAGCAATAATTCCATTAGCAACAAAATTATGATGATCTTCAACTTCAATATCATAAGTTTTTTCTTCCCCTATATATTTTATATCTTCTATTCTAGAAAAACCAACATTTTCACTACAATATTTCCTTATTGTTGTACCATCTAAACTATTATGATAACCAAAATTCCTTTTTTTAGCTTCTAATCTTAATTTTTTAATAGGGTGTTCGCATGGAATTGATTTTGTTCTTCCGCTTATTTGAATTCTATGACCAATTTTTACAATATCTTTATTTACAAGTTTGTATTTAAAGTCAGTTATTTTTGATGTATCGAGACCACAATACACACAAATTTCTTTTATTTGTTTGAGAAGTTCGTAATTAATACTTGTAATAATAGCATCTTTCTCTTTTTTTCTTACAGTACCATCAGAATCAATATACCCTGCAATTAAGGCTAACTTTTGTTCTTTAGGAATTGTATTTACCCATCCAGGAATTTTCTTTGTTCTTGCATTACCAAAAAATCCGTTTTCTTTAAAGAACAAACATATTTTAGTAGAATTTATTGAAACTCTAAATTTATCTTCAGTTGTTATTTGATAATCAAAATATTCTTTAGCAATTTTTTTTATTTTATTTTTTAATTCAATTTGATCTTCAGGGACTGCAAAATTTAACCTCATTTTATCTTTAGCCCTAGAAATATAACCATCCCCTAAATAAAATCCGAAAAACCACATTAAATCCTCATTTGATTCATTTGGAAATTTAATTTTTGTATAACGATTTTCTATATTTAAATTATAAACTGCTCCAAATTGGTTTCTCCCAACAACATTTTTCTTAAATTCAATGTCTAAAAATTTAAACGATTTTCCAAAATTTGGAAGATCTGTAGCAACAGCAATTATACTCCCTTTTTTTAGTTCATTAAGATAAATCCACTTTTTAGAATATCTAGAACGTTTTCTTCCAGACTTTCTTTCATCAACCAATGTTAGGAAGGGATGATTATAAGTCGCTTTAATCGACTTTCCCCTAACTTTAATCTCAAAAACCGGGAGGAATCCTTTGTATAATATCTCTTTAACTTTTGATTTAACAATTATGTTTTTTTTCCCATCCCATACAAAAACTTCGTCACCTTTTTTTATATCCTTTATCTTAGTCATTCCCTTAGGATTTGTCGGTATTAGAGTATCTTCTGTTAAACAATCGTACTGGGCACCAACTCCGGAAAGATATTTTTGCTCTGCTTCTGGAATTCCTAATTTTGTGAATGTGTCTTTTATATCTTGAGGAACATCATCCCATGATTTTGAGTTTTGTTTTGCATTTGGAACAGCATAATAAATTATTTTTTCGGTATCTAAGTCATTTAAACTTGGGCCCCACTGCGGAACTTCTTTCTGCTTAAAAACTTCAAATGATTTTAATCTGAGGTTTAGCATCCATTCAGGCTCATTTTTGCTCTGAGAAATTTTTCTTATTATCTCTTCATTTAAACCAGGATTTGTTTTGTAAAGATGATTATCTGGATTTCTATGCTCAAACATCTCCTTTAATCTTTGATTTACATTCATTTTTCATATATGCAGACATCACAATTTTTAGGCAGGCTAGAATCATATTTATGGTGGATTTTGCAGATAAATTTGTTTCTTCTCATCAAATTATTTATCTTCTCAATTTCTTTCATTACATTTCCCTGGTTAATTATTCTTTTTGCTGCATTATTAATTGAGTTTAATATTGGATCTTCAAAATTTATTTCACTTGCCCTTTTTTGTTTTAAATATTGTGAAACTGCCGATTCAGTTATTCCTAATTTTAACGCAATTTCTCTTTGGGTTAATCCCTTATTTAACAGAGACTTGGCTAACTCTCTTCTTATTGCCGGGAGAATATACCATACTTCAATTTCCTGCGGATAAATCATAATTAACAATAGTTAAGTAAGGTTTTTAAAACTTATTATTTAAAATATTTTATGAAAAATATAGAATATAAAATTTCAAAATATTTTTATGAAAACGCGATAATAATAATTCCTGATTTTAATAATGAGAATAATTTATTATTATTCAAGAAATATTATCCAAAATATTATCCTGAAACAATTATTGATTTAGGATTTATTTCTTATAATACAAAGAATAGAACAAGTAATTTTGATATTTTAGATAAGAATAATTTTATTGAAATAATTAAGCTTTTAAAAGAAATTTTTAATGAAACTAAGGGAGATTTTGGATCTAATAAATTTAATTTCATGCACAAAACATTAGATAAAATCAATGAACAATATACTAAAAAGTTTTTTTTGAGATATAATTTTCCTAGATAATTCTTTTTTTAGTTACTTTATCTAGAATATGAATTACATTTACAGGACAGGCATCAGCAGCATCTTTATTAACGTTAAAATCTTTTTCTTCTATATCTAATCTTTCATAACCATCATCGTCTTTTGTTCCATTAACAACATCTGCTTTTCCGTCTTCTTTTGACATTACCCAGAATTCAGGGGCAATTACGGCACATGCACCGCAAGCTATGCAATTTTCCCGATCATGTTCTATCTTATATCTTTTAGTCTCCATAATAAAAACAAATTAAATATTCTTTTAAATTTAATGATTTTCATGAATTTCTTTTAGATGAATATCATGAACAACATTATTAACCTTATTTTCCTGTATAAAATTAATTTCAAAGAATTCATTTGATTTAACTAAGTTATAATTCTCGCATGAGATAATGCAATCTTTTATTCTCATCACCCTTCTAATACCATTATCAGATAAAGATAAATATTTATCTCCATTTCCTATTCTTTTTGGAAATCCGGTTTTAGAATTAATATATTTAAGGCTAAATCTTCCGGAACTACCACATAATGAATCAACATTATAAACCTCTGTTAAATCTGTCAAAAAAAGCCTTAATCCATATTCAAGATTATAATCTTTATCAACATCTATTAATCCAGATATAACAAAAGGCATATTTATATCAATACGATCCTTAAAATAATATACAACCTGTTCTGTTAGATCTTTTCTATAACCTTCATTCGGGCCATAAATAGGATAAATAATTAGTCCTAAATCTTCATTTAATTCTTTATCCAATAAATTATCCGCCATTAAAATTGAGCTTTCCCTCATATTTATCGGATGAGAATTAAAGTATTGGGAATAAATTTTCATGAATGCATTTCTGAAAAATATGTTGCTAACTTTTATTTTTCTATTATAAATTCTAAGAATATTTCTTTGTTCTAAATTAGATATTAAATCAGCAGGAGTATCCTTGTAAATATTGAGAAATTGGTCTATAACAGAATCTGTGTCATCATTATACGTAACTTGCAAAAGTTTTTCTTCCAAGTTCATATAGAATATAATTCAAAATGAATAAATATTTAAATCTAATGTGTCCAGTCAATTGTTAATCCTGTTTTGTTATTAAGGTAATTATAGCAAGATAAAGCTGCTTTGCAACCTTCTCCTGCCGCTACAATTGTCTGTTTATATGGAACAATGGTATTATCCCCGCAGGCAAATAATCCTTTTGTTTTGGTATTGCAGTTTAAATCTATGATAATCTCATTTTTTTCATTGACTTCAACCAAATCCTTTACAAAATCAACCTTATTTAAATAACCAATTTCAACAAATATTCCATCTAAATTTATTTCTTTTAATTCATTATTTTGTTTTATTATCAATGAATTTAATTTTTTTTCACCTTTAAATTCTACCGGGAAACTCTCCAAGATTATTTCCACATTTTTTAAGTTCTTTACTTTGTCAACTAATACTTGTTCTCCCCTGAATTCATTTCTTCTATGGATTAAATAAATTTTTTTGCAGCAACTGCTTAATATCAAGCAAGAATCTAAGGCTGAATTCCCTCCGCCGATTACAGCAACTGTTTTATCTTTATATAAATGAGCATCATAAATTGCATAAATGTGAATTCCCCTTCCTGAAAATTTTTCCTCTCCTGGAATATTTAACTGTGCAGGAACTTTTCCATAAGCTAGGATTACGCTTTTACTTTCATAAAATTCATTGTTTGATAATTCAACTTTGAAGAATTCATTTTTTTCAACATTAATTACCCTTCCCAAGATTATTTCAACATTTAATTCCTTAGCTTGTTTTTCAAATATTTTCATCAAGTTTGCTCCGTGTTCATTATAGAAACCAGGGTAATTTTGAATATTGCTTGTTAAAATTGTCTGTCCGCCTTTGTCTATGCTTATTACTAATGTTTTTAATTTTCTTCTGGCTGTATAAATTGCTGCTGACAAACCAGCTGCTCCTGCTCCGATAATAATTACATCATACATAAAATTAACCTTAAAAATAAGTTATTTAAATTTAATCTTTTAAATTAAATACCGAAAATTATATAAATTTAAAAATGATAAGAATTCTATGGAAATGGAACAACAAATATTAGAGAGATTAGAAGAGATAAAATTAGATTTAGATACAATTAAAGAAAGGATTATAGATCTAGATTTGGTTTTGACAGAAGATGATATAGAATCTTTGAAAGAAGCAGAAAATGATTTAAAACAGGGAAAAACAAAGAGGCTTATTTAAATGTATTCAGTTCATTTGTCTGAAAAATCTCTAGATTTTCTTAATAAATTAGACAAGCATATAAGAGAAAGGGTTGAAGAAAGATTAAAAAGATTATCAGAAAACCCAATTCCAAGCGATGCAAAGTTTATATTTAGAGAAGATAATGAAAAAGTATTTAGATATAGAATAGGAGATTTTAGAGTTCTTTACAAAGTTAAGCATAATGAAAATATTGTATTGATTGCAAAGATAGATAAAAGACCAAGGGTTTATGAGAGAATTTAATCTTTTAAATGAATTTCAACTATATCATCATCATTCAATTTAAAATTTAATCCTACTCTTTGTCCTTCAAATTTTACATTTTTTCCGAAGATTCTCGCAAAATCAAATTTTCTCAAAAAATCCTTATGAACATACGCTGCTAAATCTTTAATTGTTGATCCCTTGTTTAATGCAACAGGAGGATAATCCGGCTTTTTTCCAGGCTGTTTTGTATAAACCTTGATTAAGCTAAGATTTTTCCATATCAAATCTCTTATATCTTCTTGATTGTAATAATAAATTCTTTTAATATTAATATCATTTAATTCATTGTTAATCAAATCAAGCTCTTTTTTCTCTTTAAACATTATGATCAACAAATCACTCTGCCTTATTATTGCTAACATGCTTGGCCCAATATCAGAATACTCAAAATCTTTTATTATTGCCGGGATTTCTATAATTTGTATCTTAATTCCTTTATAATCTAAAATCCCTATTTCTGGCTTTTTTGTTGTAAATGGATAATGTGCAATCTCAACATTAGCATTTGTCAATTTTTTTAATAATGTGCTTTTCCCAGAGTTAACTGTTCCGACAATGCATATGGTTGCTGCACCTTCTTTTTTTATGCTTAATGATTTTCCTGAGCCTTTTTTCTGCTTTTTTTCTTTTTCAATTAATTCTTTATACTTGGCAATTTTCTCTTTTATCTGCTTTAACAAAGATTCCGAACTTTTGTGCTTCGGAGCAGTAGAATACATTTTCTTTAATGCCGTTAATTTTTCAGATATTGTTGCAGCTTTGTTAAATTCTTCCTCAGCTTTTCCATATTCATAACCTGCATTAATTGGCATAATTTTACAAAGCAAAAAGATTTTAAATACTTTTACATTTTTAGTTTATATGCTAAGACGGGAATTTTTGACAACAATATTATTTTCAAAACAGATAAATGATACATTAAAAACAATATTCAATGAACCCTTAAAGCAGGATTCTGTGAAAATCAACAAGAATCTAAAAAATAAATTAAATAAAATAATTGATTTTATTAAGGATAAAGGCGAGTATACTGGTGTATTAATAAACAAGGAAATTTATAATTATCATGAGTTTGTAATTCCAAATAAATATAAATTGCAGGCAAATGAAAGTTATTTCTCAATAATAAGATATAATAATAATTCATCAATGTATGATTTTAATTTTGATGGAATTCCCGAGATACAGGTTTTGGATCATAATTTGGGAGAAGATGATATAATTAATAATTTAGAAGATGCGATAAATGCAAATAATAACAAAAAATACAAAAATAATCATTTAAAGATATTAAAAAATAGCAATGAAATTAATAATTTGTTTGAAAAAGATATCGATGAAATATATTCTCTTCTTGAGTTTTAGCAAGTTTTTTAAAGTTAATAATTACATGATACTATGGAAATTAAGTTTGATGCCTCAAAATTATCTAATTTAACTGTAAATCTTATAGCAGCAATTGTGATTTTGCTGGTCGGGTTAGTAATCGGAAGATTTCTTGGAAATTTGGTAAAAAAAGTATTGCATGAACTTGAGCTAGACAAGATATTAAAAGAAAAAGCTAACTTCAAGATTCCATTAGAGCAGTTCTTCGGCTCATTGATAAAATATATTGTTTATTTTGCCTCTGTTATTTTTGCATTAAACCAGATAGGATTAAAGACAGCAATATTAAACATTATTTTGTTCATAATTTTGATTTTATTGATCGGGTTTATGTTATTAGCATTAAAAGATTTTATTCCTAATTTGATAGCCGGATTAATTCTTCATCAAAAAAGAAATATCAAGGTTGGAGAAAAAATTGAAGTTAATAATATTGAGGGAGAGATTATAAATTTCAGCCTGCTTGAAACAAAATTAAGATGCAAGAATGGAGATATTGTCTATTTTCCCAATTCGGTTTTAACTAAAAATGTTGTTATAAAAAGAAGATTATAGTTTTTCTATTTTATTTATTTTCTAGATTAAGGATATAATCTGGTTCGGCATAATCAATTTTGCTTTTTTGTTCTAAAAATTTTTTTATCATATGTTCTACATTAATAGTATCTTGAAACTTAATTAAATAAACTTTCCCAAAATCTGTTTCCTCATAATTTGGCTCATTTTTAAAATTTGTAAATATATTTCTTATATTATCAACAGTATGACCCTCAATTAATTTTATTAATGAACTTTCTTTTATACTATCTGGTAAATATTTTTTATCTTGATTTTTAATATACATTTTTAATTTCTTTACATCTTCATTATCTTTAAATTTAACAATTAATCTATGTTTATCATATAATTGCTGTTTATTTTGCGAGTATAAATTAATATTTTCTAGACTATTAAATAGCATAAATCCAATAAGATA
>Ga0194120_10007829_pt1 | contig 14398 bp, 13 predicted proteins | sample TA2MahCa65mmetaG_FD_148642 | JGI IMG/M metagenome (GOLD analysis project Ga0194120, IMG submission 148642) | Freshwater microbial communities from Lake Tanganyika, Tanzania - TA2015019 Mahale Deep Cast 65m | ecosystem: Environmental > Aquatic > Freshwater > Lake | place: Tanzania: Lake... | reverse complement strand
CGGTTCCCGGGACAATGTGAGGCGTTCCGTCCTGGGCGACGCGGTAGGGGGAGGCTCCGACCCTCGGATGGGACACTTCGCCGACGACGGAGAGACACGCGAGCTTGTCGAGATTCGTCCGCAGACCCATGGGGGCTCCTTACGCTGCCAGTCGGAGGGAGGTCGCGGCGCAGTTTAGCCCCCAGCGCGGATGACAGCAAGGCGAACCCCAATCCACGACCACCGCGCGACAACCCACCAAGGCCTCACGAAGACCGTTTTGGACTTCGAGCAAACTGAGCCGCGCTCCTAGTGGCAGGTTCCCAGAGCGGCTATGCATTGAGCGGCTTTTGTCTCTGCTTGACGCAGCGTCAACCCGCAGGAGCTTCCGTCCGTGGCACTCGACAGCGACTTCGTTCTGGAGGCTCTCCTGCGGCACAACTATCTGCCCATGCAGAAAAAAGAGAGTGAAGAACTTCCTCCCATCTTTTCGTCTTCGACGTTCACGCCTAACGTCGCCAGACAGCTCGCCGCAGCCAAGCCGGACCGGCAGTCGAAATGCGCACCGTGTCTCGGTTACGACGCTGTTGAGTACCGCTTGACACGCTTCAACAACGTCTCGCGAGCCTGCGCGATACCGCACCCGACTGCCTATGCTCTGCTATGTCTGTGCATCCATGACAACTGGAGCGATTTGGCCAGTATAGAGCAGAACCCCAGTAGCATCATACGTCCTCGCCGACACAGAGATGGGCGCCTGATCGTGATGGACTATGAGCGAAGCATGGAGAAACAGAGAGCAGCTCTCGTCAGCCGCACTGGTCAGCGATATGTGGTGACGACAGACATCTCGAACTTCTTCCCCAGCGTGTACACGCACTCGATACCGTGGGCCGCCGTCGGGTTCGACACGGCAAAGGCTACGCGAGGCACGAGGAGCGTCTGGTACAACAAGCTCGACACGTGTGCTCAGCAGATGAAGCGCGGTGAAACGCAAGGAATTGCCATTGGCCCTGCGACATCCAACATCCTGATCGAGCTTATCCTTGCAGTGATCGATAAAAAGCTCAGGAGTTTCTGCTCATCTAGGTAGGCCGCTTACGCTCGCTACATCGACGACTACACTGCTTGCTGTCGTATTGAGTAGGATGCCCGCGACTTCATTGTCCTCCTGGAGCGCGAGCTCGCCAGATTCAAGCTTGTCCTCAGCGTGGACAAGACACGGATCCGCCAGTTGCCTCGACCTCTTGACGAGGACTGGCTGACGGCGCTGAGGCTGTCCCTGCCGAGCGAGCCTCAACTCAATGCTCATGTCGCTTTGGCGTACATTGATCGGGCCGTTGAGCTTGCCGATAGGAGGCCGGATGGCAGCGTACTGAAGTACGCTCTGAAAGCCGTCAGTAAGCGGCTGAGTGCAGCAGCGAAGCTCGATGTGCTGCGATATGCCGTTGCTCTGTGCTTCCATCAACCCGTGCTGCTGCCACTCCTGCGGAACATCCTTCCTCCCAAGCAGTGGCCACGGGTCTTCGTGGATGAACTCAAGGAGCTTGTCCGCGAGAACGCGCGGTACCGAAGGTCGGACGCGATGGTCTGGGGGCAATATTACCTCCATGAGCTTGGTACTACGCTTGATCGGACCGCATCGAAGGCAGTCTACGAGTCCCAGGACTGTATGTCATTACTCCTGCTCTTCCTGTACGGTACGCGTTCACACCGCCAGTCTGTGGTTCGCTTCGCTGGCGGCCTAGACCCGGATGACGTCTACCGGCTGGATGAGCACTGGCTCTTGCTCTATGAGCTCTACCGCCGGGGCAAGATCCAGAACCCTTACCCTTACAATGACGGAACGTTCGACACCATGAAGACTGCCGGCGTGTCGTTCCTGACATAGCCCACCGAACCATACGCGGGCCACACAGACGACTACAGATACCCTCGAGACCACCATGTGCCCAAGGCTTCGAAGACATGCAGGGATACGTCGCCCTCTCCTGAATGCCGCTGCCGAACGCCCCACCTGCACAGCCGCTCCGGCCGAGCGTTCTTTCGCTATCTACCGAGTTCGTCGGCATCCATCCACGGGAAGGGGGATGGGACGGTGACGCAGGCGGACCGGAGCGTCTTCGAAGACGGTCCCTGTTGGGAAGCCTCGACCCAGTGATGAGCCTACGAAACAGACCACTCAGACACCGAAAACCGCATCGATGGCTTGGCGCGCCACGGACACCCACTTGCGGACGCGCTCCGGATCGCCCTGCACGGTCTCCACGTCCTTGAGCGTGATATCGACGCGGCATGCATTCACGCGGCATGCCTGTAGATCGCGTTCGAGAACGCGTCGGACATACCCCTCGTCGAACCCATAGCCGACCATGTCGGTCGGGCTTGGGCGGTAACTCAGGACGTAGTCGTCCCCGATGAGCTCCGCGCATCGGGCGCAATCCGCAGCCGGGGCGACGCCGATGCGCCGCAGATTCGGAATCTGCCGTAGCATCGGAATCTTGCGCGTCAGGTCTTCGCAGCATCCGTACGCGGTGAGACCGAACTTCTCGAGGATGGGGAGCTGATAGCGCAGGAGGAACTCCTCGTGCATCTGGGGCGAAACGAGCGTGAACTCCTGCGCCGCCATGTACGCCCAGAGCCGGTCGCGCGCCACACCGTTGACGTTCGGTTGAGGGTCCGGGAGCTCTTCAGCGTAGGGCATCGCCTGATTCTGGTGGGCGGACAAGCCCCAGTCGCCCGCCGCTTCGGCTTCGTCGTGCGTTTTCAGCACGCCGTCGCTCATGAAACGGCATAGGCGGTGAAGCCACTCCGGGTGATCCGCCATGTCCAACATGAAGTTCTCGATTCCCCGCAGATGCCCCAAATCTGTCGAGATGTCCGCCGACCACATCCGGTAGGCGGGGCCCCGATCCACATTGATCGTGATGAGATCGCCGATGGCTTCTCCGAGCCGTTCGACGTTCCGCGCTGTCGCCTGTTCGTCGATCTCGTGCCAGGGGGTGCGCAGCGATTCGAGGTCCGCCAACTGCTTCAGCGGGTAATCGAGCTTGTACGAACCGCGCGGCGTATCGCTGTGGCGGCGAGCGATGGCGACGCCCCACCCGCCGCATCGGTGCGTTGCCTGCACCGTGATCCACGGTTCGAAGATGGAGTCGTCATCGAGCGTGTTCCAGAAGAGATGCTGTCGGAACTGGCTCTCGTAGCGGCGTAGGTAGGGGTCTTGGCAAACACACCGGGACTCCGGCATCTCGCCCCACGCGAAGGCGCGGACGTAGATGAGTGGACGCGTCGGTTGGAGGCTGTTATGCCGTCGCCATTCTGCCCGTCGCCGTGCCTGGTCGGGATCAGCGCAGATGTCGAGGTACTGTTTCGCTAGGTCTCGGAGAACATCGCGATCCGTCATGGGTGTCTCGCCTTTCTGCCTATCCGATCCCTACCGACGATGACGCATTCCATTAGTACGCCAGCGCCGACGACGCGTCAACATAGCCGCAGAGCCACTTCTCCGCTATGCCGTCTGTCCGACCGCGTGCGCCTTCCTGCTATCCTCTATGTCCGTCGCGTATCTATCTATGTGAAGGGAGTAGACGGTGACGCCGGCGGACTGGAGCGCCTTCGAAGACGTCGAACTCGTCCTGGCGTCCCTGCTGGGGAACCTGGACGCGTTCGACGAGCTCGCCGCGCGCTACCGTCCGGCGATCGCCGCCGTCGCTCGGAGCATCGTCGGGGATGCCGCCGAGGACGTGGTTCAGGACGTCCTATTGCTCGCCTTCAAGGCGCTGCCGCAGTTGGAGGACCCATCGCGCTTCGGAGCGTGGGTTCACGCCGTGACGCGCCATCGAGCGCTGAGAGTCGCGGAGAGGTCGGCGCGCACGGAACCCCGCTCGGAGATCGACGAGGCGCTGCTCCGACGCAGCCGCGTCATCGCGCCAAGTCCTGTGGCGGTTCTCATCCTCAAAGAGGAGTGCGACGCGCTCCTCACAGCCGTCGAGGAGCTCGATCCCGACCACCGGATCGTCCTGCGGCTCTGCTATTGGGACGAGATGCCTCAACAGCGGATCGCCGACTTCCTCGGCGTTCCCTTGACGACGGTGAAATGGCGGCTCCACAAAGGGAAACGCGTGCTCTACGAACGGCTCAAGCCGATCCTTGGAGGAGACTGACAATGACCGAAGAACAGCAGCAGCAGGTCACGCATGAAATGCGCGCCATCATCCGGTTCCTGGAGACGACGGGCGAGACGGCGATGCACGCGAGTCTCACCGGCGCGCTCAAGAAGGGCGAGACGATGCTCATCCGGCAGTACAACGCCGTGCTGAGCCGTCTCGCCGAAGTTGGCATCGCGCCAAACTGGTTGTTCGAAGAGCTCGCCGACGATGCGGGGATCGACCACGTGGGCATCGCCGCGAAGCAGCTCGCCGCCTATCTAAAAGGCATCGGTGACGAGGGCGGCGAGTACGCCCATCTGCACATCGACCCCATGCGCGACTTCGGCAGAGCGTTCCGCGACGGGTTCGCGGGGTTCTTCGCGCACAAGCCTCCGGCTCCGCCGCATCCTCCCCGTCCCGGCGCGCCGCCACACGTCGCGGACGATGAGGGAGACGATTCCGGCGAGGAGTCGGAGCGCGACGGCGATCCGCAGCAGGCGGAGCTGCTGGCGAACGAACTGGCGCGGCAGATGCAGGACTTGGCAGAGCGCATGCGCCACGACGATCTGTCGCCGAAACAGATGCGCCGACTGGCAGAGCAAATGCGGAGGCTGGCGGAACGTCAGGGAGAGCTCGTTGGGCAAGCGCTCAGAGACCAATCTCGTCGCTGAGCGCTCGCCTGGAGCTCCTTAGCCGAAGAGCCGCTTGCGATCCTCGGCGACGCGCTGATCGTATGCCTTCTCGAGGACGGCGGACGGAGTGTACAAGGGTTCCAGCTCAGTGCGGAGCTTCCATGTGGCTTCTGCTGCCGTCACCAGCCGCGAAAGCTGTTCCGGGAAGAGCCCCTGGAACCCGTCCGACTTGGCGATCAATGGGTTCGGATGAGCTTCGACGAGCAAGACGGACGCCCCTGCGAACACGCTCGCGAGCGTCAGCGGGTGCACCAGGTCGCGGACGCCCGTTCCGTGCGAGGCGTCTACCGCGATGGGCAGATGCGACAGGTGATAGTGGAACGCAGCCACGCTGCCCAGATCGAGCGTATTGCGGGTATAGCGATTGGCGCTCATGACGCCGCGTTCGCAGAGGATGATGTTCTCTTTGCCCTTGGTCATCATGCGTTCGACCCACAGGAGGTACGCCTCCGAGTCGAGTGACGTGCCGCGCTTGTGGATGACGGGCAGCGAAGTGTCGCGGAGCCGGTTCAGGAGAGACGTGTTCCGGCTGTTGGGCTCGCCGATCTGCAGGCAGTCGACGCCGGCGTCTTCGTACTCAGACACCATCGTGTGGTCGAGGATTTCGACGGCGGTCGGGAGACCGAACTCCTTACCCGCCTTCACAATGTAATGGAGCGCCTGCCGCAGGTCTTCGACGGAATCCGCGCCCAGCCCTTCCCATCCACTGTAGGGACTGGAACGGTACTTGACAACGCCTCCGCGCAGAACGGAGCACCCGGCTTCCTTCACCATCTGCGCGGATTCCATGATCTGGACTTCGCTCTCGACGGAGCAGGGACCCGCGACCACGACCAGATCGCTGCCACCCACGACGACGTTCCCGATCGGAAAGCTCGTGTAGATCGGGTTGATGATGTCGCCTTTCTGGGCGGCGCGCTTGTAGGCTCGCGAGATGGGAATCAGCTCCTCCACGCCTGCCATCTCGAAGATCTCTCCCTGCGGCAAGGCGGAGATGTCGCCGTAGACACCGATCAATGTGATCTCGGTGCCGACTAGCTTGCCGGTCTGGTAGCCGAGCTCGTGCAAACGCTGCTCAACTGCCTGGATGTCATCGGCGCTCGCAGTGCGGCGCATTTTCACGATCATCTGAAAGCCTCGATCGCCTTTCACGTTCCCTGTGGTGTCATTCGATGCAGAACCGGCACGCAGCGCATCTGCGGCGACTCGCAAAGTGGAGCCCATTGTACGAACAGCAGCGCGCCAAAGCAATGATTTGCCGCGTTGCTGCCAGCCGTACTCGGGGAGTTCAGGATGGATCGGGATCGAGCCGGTTGATCAATGCGGCGGCGTACCCCGCTCCGAAGCCGTTGTCGATGTTGACGACCGTCACGCCGGAAGCGCAGGTGTTCAGCATCGCCAGCAGCGCGGCGAGTCCCTGGAAGCTCGCGCCGTAACCCGTGCTCGTCGGAACCGCGATCACGGGAACACTCACCAGCCCCCCGACGACGCTGGGCAGCGCGCCCTCCATGCCCGCGACGACGATGATCACGCGCGCCGCCGTCAGCACCGACGTATGGCTCAACAGGCGATGAATGCCGGCAACGCCCACGTCGTAGAGCCGCTCGACCCGGTTCCCCATGATCGTCGCCGTCTCGTAGGCTTCCTCGGCGACGGGAATGTCCGATGTCCCCGCGCTGACGACGAGGACGCCGTCTCGCGGCTCGACCGCGGAGGCGACGCGGCGGATGATTCGCGCGCGGTCGTTGTATTCCACATCGGGGATCGCCGCTCGGACGGCGTCGAAGACCTCGCTGCTGGCGCGGGTCGCCAACAGGTTCTCGCCCCGCGCGACGATGGCGCGGGCGATCTCGACGATGTGCTCGGTCGCTTTGCCGGGGCAGTAGATGACTTCGGGGAACCCATGCCGCAGCGAGCGGTGGTGGTCTACCTTGGCGAAGCCGAGGTCTTCGAAGGGAAGGTCACGCAGACGGGCGAATGCGTCGTCTACCGAACGTTCGCCAGCGCGCACTTCGTCCAGCAGACGACGCAGGTCCGTCAGATTCATCGGTAGGGATGCGCTTCCAGTGGTTCGTTTTGTGGGTAAGTGATCGTTCCCCACGCAAGACGCGCGTCCGATGTGGCTTGTGACCGTGGGAACCGGTTGGTTCCCAACCCCCTCCCTGCCCCTCCCCCTTGCGAAAGGGGAGGGAACGGGCTTCCTCCCCATTTATGGGGGAGGATCGAGGAGGGGGATGCATCGCCACAGCACTTGGGTCGCTTAAGTTGACACCAATGGTCTCAGACCCGCCCCTGCGACTCCACGCCGCTCGACCGAGCAATGGATCTGCGAACGGATCCGCTCAGTGGTCTTTTTCGTGGATGAACCCCGTGAAGTAGGGCGACGCGGCGCGTCGCCCCTACGGTACGGTGTCCGTGGACTCCATACAGATCGACGAAACAGACCACTCAGTGCCCGTACGGCAGCCGACGCTCGGATCAGGTGGCGACCGGCTCGTCGGACGGAGCCGCCTCGGGCAGCCCCTCGCCGTTGCCTTCCGCCGTCAGTTCGTTCCGCCGGGCACGGTACGCCTTCTTGCCCTCATCGACGAGGCTCTTGAGACTGGCGGTCAGGCTGCCCACGCTCGACTTTCCCTGCTCGACGAGCTCGGCGATCCGATCCGAGCCGTCTTCCACCAGCTCCGCGATGCGTTCGCGGCTCTCGTCGATGAACTCCTCGGTCTTCCGCTTCACGTCGTCCGAGGTTGCCTTGATCCGCCGCCGCGTCTCTTCCCCGCTGGCTGGCGCGAAGAGCAGGGCGACGCCCGCGCCGATGACGCCTCCGACCAAGAACGCGAGGATGACGGTTCCGGTGCTGTTCCCGCTCTCTGCCATGATGATTCCTCTACTTCCGTCGTAGAAGTTTGGGTTTCGGGATTGGCAACGCCCGGACGACGGCTCGCGCCCCACTGAAGAGGCTCGCCGCCTCGATGATCGGTCGGAACACGCGATCGCGGTAAACGGTTGCCTTGCGGATCGTATCGAGCGAGAACTTGCTCCCCTTCTCGATGACCACGGAGACCTCCGCCAGGCTGTCGTTCAGGCTGTCCGTCGCCTTCTGGAGGTTCTTCAGGATCGGTTCGATCTGGTAGTCGTTTGTCTCGCGCACAGCGTCCGTGAGCGCACGCATCGACACCAGCGCTTCGCCCAGGCGCTCCGACTGTGTTTCGATGGATTGCTCGACCTTCACCATCAGCGACACGATCTGCTTCATGTCACGGAAGAAATCCGCCGACATGGCACCGAGGCGCCAGAACCCAGCAATCGCCAAGAGGCTGACCAGGATGAGGCACACGTCGCGTGCTATTGCCAGATACTCAGCCACCTGCCGCCTCCATGGTTCTGGGCGCAACGCTCGGGATCCAGCAATCGCAGGGGGTCATGCCGGGCGAGCCGACCCCGGTGTTCAGCCTGAACGCGACTCAGGCGGACTCGCGGATCAGCGCTTCTAGCCCAAGGATACCCGCCGAACGCCCTACTCGCAACCGCGAGCGTTACGAAACGCGCTCGGAGACGATGTCTACGACGGCGGCAACCGCCTCGACAAGCTTCGACGGATCGCGTCCGCCAGCCTGCGCCATGTCGGGGCGTCCGCCTCCGCCGCCGCCCGCGATCTTCGCCACGGCTCCGGCGATATCGCCCGCCTTCAAGCCCCGGTTCGCGATCAGGTCCTGCGACACACCGGCGACGAACGCCGGCTTGCCGTCCACCTCCGCGCCGAGGACGACCACGCCGGAACCGAGCTTCCCGCGAACGGCGTCGAGCAAGCCCCGCAGTTCGTCGCGGTCGATGCCCTGGACGACCGATGCGACGACGCGCACGCCCTTTACGTCCTGCGCCTGTTGGACATAGGTGTCCATCTGCGACAGCGCCGCCTGCTGGCGAAGCTGCGCCGCGTCCTGCTCCAAACGCTTGGCGTCTTGGAGGAACCGCTCGATGCGGTCGGTCACCTCCTCGCGTCGCCGCGCGCCAACGAGGCTCCCCACTTCGTCCAGCGTCGCGTCGGCGTCGCGGAAGAAGGCGTACGCCGCCTTGCCCGTGATCGCCTCGATCCGCCGGACGCCCGCCGCGATGCTCTGCTCGCGCAGAATCTTGACGGGACCGACCGCCGCGGTCGATGGCACGTGGGTTCCGCCGCAGAGCTCCAGGCTCACCTCGCCCATCCCGACGGTTCGGACGACCTCGCCGTACTTCTCGCCGAAGAGCGCCATCGCTCCTTTGCCCTTCGCCTCGTCCAAGCCCATGTGCGCGATCCGCACGGGCAAGTTGTCGAGAACCTGCTCGTTGACGAACGCCTCGACCTCGTCCAGAGCCGCGCGCGGAACGCCCTCGTAGTGGCTGAAGTCGAACCGCAGCCGGTCGGGAGCCACCAGCGACCCCGCCTGGGCGACATGGGTTCCCAACTGACGTCGCAGACCCTCGTGGAGCAGGTGCGTGGCCGAGTGGGCGCGCATCGTCGCGCGGCGGCGCGTCTCGTCCACCTCGGCGACGACCCGCTGCATCAGGTCTTCAGGCAGATGGTCGATCGTGTGGACGATGCGTTCCCCTTCTTTCTGCGTATCGAGGACGCGGATGACGTCCGACCCGGCGGTCAGCGTTCCCGTGTCGCCGATCTGCCCGCCCGACTCGCCGTAGAACGGTGTGCGGTCGAGCACGACGTGATACGCCTTGTCCTGCTCGCGTTCCACGACGCGCACTTCGCGGATCTGCGCTTCTTCGGCGAGCGAGTCGTAGCCCGTGAATTGCGAGTGTTCGCCCTCGCTGACCGTCTGCCAGCGGGCGACGTCTTCGAGGTTCACGGCGAATCGACCCGCCGCCCGAGCTCGCTCGCGCTGCTCCGTCATGAGGACGTTGAACCGGTCGGTATCGACGTGCAGTCCGCGTTCCGACGCGAGAAGCTCCGTCAGGTCGAGCGGGAACCCGAACGTGTCGTAGAGCCGGAACGCCTCATCGCCCGGGAAGTCGCGCGAGCCGGACGCGCCGATCCGCGCGGCGACCTGCTCGAATATCTCCAAGCCGCGATCCAGGGTCTGCCCGAACGACTCCTCCTCGGCGTGGATGACGCGCTCGATGTGCTCCCGGCGTTCCACGATCTCCGGGAACGCGCTGCCCATCACCTCGCTTAGCGTCGGCACGAGTCGGTAGAGGAAGGGCTCGTGGAACCCCAGCATGCGCCCGTATCGCACCGCGCGCCGCAGGATACGCCGTAGGACGTAGCCGCGCCCTTCGTTGCTGGGGAGCGCGCCGTCGGCGATGGTGAAAGACAGCATGCGGATATGGTCGGCGATGACGCGCATCGGCACGCGCACTTCCGTCTCATCGCCCGTCGCGTAGTCCAGGCCGCAGAGCTCGCCCGTCTTGGCGAGGACCGGGGTGAAGAGGTCAGTGTCGTAGGTCCATCGCTTGCCCTGGAGCACGGCGCAGATGCGCTCGAACCCCATGCCCGTATCGACGTGCTTGGCGGGCAGGGGTTCCAGGCTCCCGTCGCCCCGCCGGTTGAACTGGATGAAGACGAGGTTCCATATCTCGATGACTTCGGGACAGTCACCGTTGACCTCGTGACTCATGTTGCCTTCGTCGCTCAGGTCGATGTGGATCTCCGAGCAGGGCCCGCAGGGGCCCGTCTCGCCCATCTCCCAGAAGTTGTCCTTCTTGCCGAATCGGACGATGTGGGTCGGGTCGATGTCGGTGACAGTCGCCCAGAGGTGGGCGGCTTCGTCGTCCGGGGGAACGCCGTCCTTGGCGTCGCCTTCGAAGACGGTGGCGTAGAGCCGATCCTTCGGCAGACCCCAGACGTCGGTGAGGAGCTCCCACGCCCAGGCGATGGCTTCCTTCTTGAAGTAGTCGCCGAAGGACCAGTTGCCCAGCATCTCGAAGAGCGTGTGATGGCGGCGCGAGTAGCCGACCTCTTCGAGATCGTTGTGCTTGCCGGAGACGCGGAGACATTTCTGCGTATCCGCTGCGCGGACGTACGGGCGCGAGCCGGTTCCCAGGAACACGTCCTTGAACTGGTTCATGCCGGCGTTCGTGAAGAGAAGCGTCGGATCGTTGGCTGGGATGAGCGAGTCGCTGGGAACGATCGCGTGTCCCCGGTCGCGGAAGAAGTTGAGGAAATCGTCGCGGATTTCGCGTGCAGTTTGCATCCGAAGCTCCTCGGTACTCGAAGCGGGGTCGCTGCGCCGGAAACCGTCAGGAAAGGTCGATCTCTCCGGCGTCGCTCAACTCGCGTAGAACGGCGTACGCCACCTCGTAGGAAAAGCCGCGCCGCATCAGGAAGTCGTAGAGCCGCCGCTGGACGACATCCCGCGTGAGGCTCCGATATCGCCGCATCTGCCGTTTCGCCAGTGCGAGCGCGACGATTCGCTCATCGTCGTCGCTGACGGTGCGCAGCGTCCGCTCGATCGTCGTCCGGTCGATGCCCTTCTTCTGGAGCTCGCGCCGGAGCCCGTAGAGCCCCTTGGGGTTGTGGCGTCGCCGGCTCTCGACCCACTCGGCGGTGAACTTCTCGTCGGAGAGATAGCCCATCTTGCGGAGCGCGCCGATGGCGTGTTCGACCGCGTCTTCGGGGAACCCTTTGCGCGCGAGCTTCTCGCGCATCTCCTGCTCGCTCTGATTGCGCAGGCGCAGCAGGTCGAATGCGGCGGCTTTGGCGCGGGAGAGCGTGTCTTCGGCGAGGAGCTTCTCGCGGCGCTCCGCGTCCAGCGCCATGCCGACGCGCACGCCGAAGCGCGTCAAGAGCGCGGCGTCGACGCTGAACGTCTCCCCCGAGTCCAACTCGACCGTACGGCGGGTGGAGCGTCGCGACACGAGATGGATCGCCACGATGGTCGGCGGAACCCCGTTGTTCATTGGACTCGAATGGTATCGGAGCTTTCCGACGCGAGTCAAGGAATCGGCTCGGCGCAGAGGGCTGTTTACTTCTGGCGGTGAGGGGCGGGGGCTCCCGCTTGCGCGAGACAGAGCCCCCCTCGTACTCTGTCCGTGGCGCCCATCTCGCGTTCGACACTGGAGGGTTCGGCAATGGCAGTCAAGCTCGCTAAGGATGGCGGCACGCCCGTCCACACGACCGGATGGCCCCACTGGCCCCAGAACCCCGAAGCGCTCTGGGATCAGGCGGTGGGTCCCGCCCTGCGCGAGGTGTTCCTGGGCGCCGTCGAGGGGCTGCCGGGAACCCGCGCCAAGCAGTTCGCCGCGAACTTCGCCCGGTACATCGGCACCGAATACGGCGTCATGATGCCCCACGGCACCGACTCCATCATGGCGGCGCTGACCGGCGCGCTCGACCTCGACGGCTTCGAGGACTCCGGCGAGGCGATCCTGCCCAACTACACCTTCATCGCCACCGCGAGCGCGGCTCTCGACCGGCGGTTCACCGTCACGTTCGTCGATATCGACCCCGAGACGTTCACGATCAGCCCCTCCGCCGTCGAAGAGGCGATCACCGACCGGACGCGCGTCATCGTGCCGGTGCACATCGGCGGTCACCCGGCGCACATGGACGCGATCAACGAGATCGCCAAGCGGAGGGGGCTCAAGGTCGTCGAGGACTGCGCCCAGGCGCACGGCGCGGAGTACATGGGGCGCAAGGTCGGTTCCCTCGGGGACGCCGGGGCGTTCAGCTTCCAGTCGAGCAAGAACCTCACGTCCGGCGAAGGCGGGATGGTCACGACGAACGACGCCGACACGCGCGACCGCGTCGTGGCGTTCATGGACGTCGGGCGGCGTCCCGGCGGCGCTCGATGGGAGTACCCACGCATCGGCTGGAACTACCGACCGTCGGAGTACCTAGCGGCTCTGTTGGATATCCGCCTGGCGGTTCTCGAAGAGCAGACCCAGCGGCGCAACGAGAACGCGAACTACCTCATCAAGCGGTTCGACGAGATGCCGGGCATCACGCCGCCGCGTCTGGCTCCCTACACGACCCTCCACGGCTACCACCTGTTCATGATGAAGTACGACTCGGACGAGTTCGGCGGGAGACCGCGCGGCGAGTTCTTGGAGGCGCTCGCGGCGGAGGGCATCGCCTGCACGAGCGGATACGGGCAGCCGCTCTCGCGCGAGGCGGGCTTGCAGCACCTCAGCGCCAAGTACCCCGGACTCATCCGCGAGATGCCGTGTCCCAATGCCGAAGAGGTCTGCGCCAAGAGCTTCTGGTTCTACCAGAACATGCTCCTCGGAACCCGCGACGACATGAACGACATCGTCGAAGCCATCGCCAAGATTCAGCAGGCGTTCCGCGAGCGATGATCCGCTGGGCGCGCGTCCCTCGCCTCGCCCGGGCGCTTGCCGCGCTCGTTCTCATCGCGTCCGCCAGTGGAACGCGCGCCGATCCTCGGTTCGACGCTGCCGTCGAGGTATCCCGCCTCGGTGGCAGCGTCGGAGACGCTCTCAACGCTCTCGACGCCGACGCCTTCGTCCGGCTGATGACGGACGCGCCCGATACCCTCCTCATCGGCAGCGACTTCGTCGCCGACAATCTGCAAGACATCGCGCTGTGGCTCGACGCGCGGATCGCCGGGCATCGGCGCGGGACGTTCGCGCCGTCGCAGCCCCGCGTTCTGCTGGAGTCCCCGGACGCCTGGCTCGAGCTCGAATGGACATGGGGAGCCGAGTCGGGGATTCTCATCGCGTTGTGCCGAGTCGTCGGCGGCAGATGGACGCTCTGGAAGGTGGACCTGGACGGCGGCGTGCGGAACACGCCGCAGCGAGGCTTCGACGCGCGCGTTCCCCACGCTCGGATCGCCGGAGCCATCGACATGATGGAGCAAGCCGCCACCGCGATGACGGACGGCGACTTCGCCGTGCTGGAAAGGTTCTTGCGGGAAGATTTCCGGTTCACCGACAATCGGGGACGCGAGTCCTTCGCGCCGGAGTCGTTCATCATCGCCGCGCTGACGCCGACGCCGCGCGGCGTCGACAAAGAGCGGATGACCCTCTTCATCGCCGACGGCGGCACACGCGCCATCGCGTTCCAGGACCTGCCGGATCGGCGCGTGTCGCTGGTGCTCCAACGGAGCGGCGGTCAGTGGCAGGTCGCCGCCGCATCGCTCAGCACGCCGCTTGATGTCCTGCCCGTCGATGCCCGGAGGCGCTTACCGGCGATGTGGGGTCGGATGAAGGCTTCCGCCGCTCGCGATCTCGCCATGCCGTAGGGTGTTCCCACGCTATCTAAGCGGCGTCCTATGATGGCGATAGGTTCTTCTCTCAGGAATCATCGGAGGACATCGAGATGCGGCACACCACCGAGATGATCGGATACAGCGACCGTCGGCGATCCGGTGTTCCCCGGCGTTCCTTGACCTGAGCACACCCCGCGCGATTGGCTATGTGTTGAGTCAATCGTCATCCACAAAAAACGTCCGCTCGCCTGTAGTAAAACGGTCAGGGTCGCATCCTTAACTCGAGGAGAGACGACAGACCATGGCTGTTGATGCGCTCCCCGAAGGCGAAGACAAGCGCTTCGAGGACGGCGTGTTGTCCCAGATCGGGGCAATCCGCCGCATCGGAGTGCGTTTGCTCAGGAGCCGCCAGGACCTC
>Ga0194120_10007826_pt1 | contig 14401 bp, 12 predicted proteins | sample TA2MahCa65mmetaG_FD_148642 | JGI IMG/M metagenome (GOLD analysis project Ga0194120, IMG submission 148642) | Freshwater microbial communities from Lake Tanganyika, Tanzania - TA2015019 Mahale Deep Cast 65m | ecosystem: Environmental > Aquatic > Freshwater > Lake | place: Tanzania: Lake... | reverse complement strand
TTTTACGATTAACTTTCACCAAGAAAAAAATTAATGATGCGATTGCAGTCAGTAATGACCAACTGCAATCACATCTGGCTAAAAAAAATCAACCAGCCCAATTCAAGAATGGAATGAACTTAGCAATGATTACATAAACCACCCAAATAATGAATATTGTAATTAATGACTTATTCTTCTCAACATTGAAGATTTTTCCTAATCCAACTCCAGCGACATATAATCCCCAAAGTGTGAATGGATTTAACTTTGACATAAAATATCTTAGGTCTGAACCTTTCTCAAAATCAACAAAAGTTGCGATGCTAATACCTTGGATTAGCTTTACCATCACAAAAGAAAGTATAACGACGAGTATAACTTCAACGACTCCGATCCAATAAGTCATTCCATATACTGTTAAAGCTCCTTTGTACTGACCTGTTCCTTTAAGAAGCTTTGTCCATACAATCCAATAGAATAAACTCACGAGGAATAAGAAAAGAAATATAAAGACTAATGCGCCAATACTTCTGAAAATAGTTCCTAAGCCCCCTTCCATCATTCTTTCAGCTTGTTCAATCTGCTGATCGGCTTGTTCTTGAGACATTTGTCCTTGCTCAACCGCATCCTTGAACTGTTTTTCCATTTGAGCACGCTGCTCGGCAATTACTTCAACTTTGATTTCTGGATTGGACATAATCAAAGAGTTAGATAGAATTGCTACAGCGATTAGAACAATCGTAGGTATCAACCAATCAATCGTTTTGAACTCAAACTTTTTTATGCTTTCAAAAACTGCTGAAGGTTCTGTGAAGATTCCGGTGACTTTATCGAAAAATGACAATTCCTGTTCAGTGGAATTTTGATCAGGTTGTAAGGTGCTTTCCTGCTCCATTGTACTCTCCTATGTTTATTAATGGATAAGAACACTTACTCAAATATAGAAATTTTACTAATATTTTTGTCGAAAATTATTCAACGCTTATTCGCTCTGCAGGACGGCTAAATCACAAATTCCAAAAGACAAATATCAATTATTTGAAAAACAAAGATCAATTCTTTAACCTTAAACCGCTAACCGAAACCAATAACTCAAAACAAAAAACTAACTTAATCATGCTGAACGATAAACTAAAACTTGATACTTGCTCCTCATCGACTTAATTTTGAACCATGAAAACAATCATTGAGCCCTTCAAAATCAAATCAGTAGAATCAATTAGATTTACTAGTAAAATTGAAAGAGAAAAAATCCTTAAAGATGCATTTTTCAATACATTCTTGATCCATTCCCAAGATGTTTTGATTGATTTACTGACAGACAGCGGAACATCTGCAATGAGCTCCGAGCAATGGGCAGGAATTATGCGCGGCGATGAAGCTTATGCCGGCTCTCAAAGTTTTTACAGATTTGAAAGTGTTATCCAAAAAATTACGGGTTTTAAATATATAATTCCTACACATCAAGGTCGAGCTGCAGAAAAGATTTTATTTTCAATCGTCGGAGGAGAGAAAAAATATTTTCCAAACAATACTCACTTCGATACAACAAGAGCGAATATAGAATATACTGGTGCCGAAGCAGTTGATTTTATAACTGAAATCGGAAGGCACCCGGAAAAGAGAGGGGATTTTAAGGGGAACATTGATCTGATCGAGCTCGAAAGTTTTATTAATGAAGTCGGTCCAGATAATATTCCATTTGTGATGCTTACAGTCACGAACAATTCCGGCGGCGGACAACCCGTCTCGATGGAAAATATTCGAGCGACGCGTAAACTTTGTGATGAGTATGGATTGAAATTATTTCTCGATGCCTGCCGTTTTGCTGAGAATGCGTATTTCATTAAAAAGAGGGAAAAAGGTTATGAAAATAAAAGCATTCTCGAAATTGCTCAGGAGATGTTTTCATACGCAGATGGATGCACAATGAGTGCTAAGAAAGATGCTTTGGTGAATATCGGCGGATTTCTCGCAATGAATGATGAAGAGTTGATGATGAAGTGCAGGAATGTTTTGATCGTTACGGAAGGATTTCCGACTTACGGAGGATTGGCAGGAAGAGATTTAGAAGCAATTGCTCAGGGACTCGAGGAAGTCATTGATGAAAATTATTTGCAGTACCGGATCCGCTCGATTGAATATCTTGGTGAAAAACTTTTAGCGGCAAATGTACCAATACTTGAACCGCCCGGAGGTCATGCGATTTATCTCGATGCAAAAAGATTCTCTCCGCATATTCCTGCGGATCAATATCCTGGACAGTCGATCGTTTGCGAATTGTATTTACACGGAGGAATTAGAGCCGTTGAAATCGGAAGTGTTATGTTCGGTAAGTATGATAAAGAAGGAAAGTTAATTCCGGCGAGACTTGAACTTGTTAGAATGGCTCTGCCGAGAAGAGTCTACACACAGAGCCATGTCGATTATGTTGCGGAAGTTATTATTGAAGTTTTTGAGAAAAGAAAATCTTTGAGAGGTATGAAAATTACCTATGAAGCTCCGATGCTAAGGCACTTTACAGCGAAATTCGAGTATGCTTAATTGAGAAACTCAATTTTGTATCAGTAGAAAATCAAAAGCAATAGAACACAGATCACATGGAGTCCTTCGCCGCAGCACTGTGTTGAACATGGTTGTTTTCTCGATACATCCCGACTCTTATTCTGAACCATTCATAGTCGGGATACTCGAAAACCTCTAAATGGTTAGCGGTTCTCGAGTAGTCCCGATTAATTAGTAAAATTCAACTCGAAATCGGGACGTATCGAGAGAACCTAAATTGATAATCTTCATGACCCTTCGGAGGCAAGCGTGACGAATTATCACGGATTAAAGTTCACGACAGTTTATTTAACTCGAACGTAAATTGTTTTTGATTCGACTGTTGAATTCGGTTCCCATGAACGGTTATATTCAAAGCGGAGAGAATCATTACCGATACTCATTCCCTTGAAGGTCCAAATTTCTTTACCTCCGCTGCCAACTAATCCAGGTCTATCCGGTAAATATTTATAACCAGCTGTATCCACGATTGAGACTGATGTTCGATTAATCCATTTCCAGGAATATCCAGTCGTGGGATTGGATTTCAATTCAATTTGGAAACTTTTTCCTTTTTCGATATCAAAATCAAATTTATAATCTGAACCATTATTATCTCCATTTTTTCTGCAAATAAAAAACAGAGAAGAAATGACCAATAAAAAAATAATCTTATTCATAGGTTCTTAAATGAATTAATTAACAGAGTTACGCAGAATGGATTTTTAGTCATGTTGAGTCCCGAGTAATCGGGACGAAACATCTAATAAATTCCGAAAATTCCAAATTCAGATTCTTCATCCGTCAGTTGACGGATTCAGAATGACTGTTTTGCGTAACTTAAGTTAATTAATTTTTATTCAGTGTCAGGTGATATCATTTTATAAACAAATCCTGCTAAAACGGCACCGACAATTGGTGCGACCCAGAATAACCATAATTGACCAACTGCCCAGTCACCAACAAATATTGCTTGACTTGTACTTCGTGCAGGATTCACGGAAGTATTTGTTACGGGTATGCTTATCAAATGAATGAGGGTTAATCCCAATCCGATTGCGATACCTGCAAATGCTTTCGGTGCTTTTGGATGAGTGGCTCCTAAAATTATAACAAGAAACATAAAAGTCATTACGACTTCACATATTAATGCAGAAAGCATGCTGTATCCGTCTGGGGAATGCATATCATATCCGTTGGCAGCAAATCCGCCAATTTCAAATCCTGGTTTCCCACTTGCAATAATATATAAGATACATGCCCCTGCAATTCCTCCCAGCACTTGAGCTGCGATGTAAGGGAGCAATTCTTTTTTACCGAAGCGGCCGCCTATCCAAAGTCCGATTGAAACTGCTGGATTCAGATGCGCTCCTGAAATGTGTCCCACAGCATAAACCATAGTTAAAACGGTTAAGCCAAAGGCGAGAGAGACGCCTGCAAATCCAATTCCAAGTTCAGGGTATGCCGCAGCTAAAATTGCACTGCCGCATCCTCCTAAGACTAACCAAAAAGTTCCGAAAAATTCTGCAATTAATTTTTTCATAAATGCTCCTAATAAATTGTTATTAAATTATTAACACGAATTAATTACTTCTAGTCTCCTAAACAAACAAACCAACATCGCTGAAGTAAAAAATTAATTTTCATTAACATATTTTCGTTCACAGCCGCTTTTTGATTTAACTTCAATTAAATCTTCCGGAAGACAAGAGTGAAAAGATAGAACGACTAAATCTTCATTTCCAGGAAAAAATTCATGCGGCAGATTTTTATCTATTATATACCAGGTGTTCTCATTAGATGAATCAAATGATTTCAAATCGCGCAATTTGTCGCCGATCATCACCTTACCGCATCCCTCAATTACTGTAGTATGTTGAACACTATTTGGATGATAGTGGGAGATTGAGGGAGTATTTTTTTTAATAACAAATATCCATACTGATTTAATTTCATCAGGCAGGGTAAACGGTAAGGAAATAGACTTAATTGCTTTACCTAAGAAAGGTTGATCTGATAAATTGAGCTCAAGCTTTAACTTTTCAATGATTCCTATTAAGTCTGAATCGTTAAAGATGAGTTCAGTAATTTTATTTAATTTTGTTAAATAACTTTGCTTCATATTTTGCAACTGCTAATTTTCTCAAATCATTTAACTTGTGTTAAGAACTCGACAATCTGTAAACTGGTTGCATTGCTTGGTTTAAATCTGATATTGCCATTCTGTTTAACACGTTCACAATTTCTTGGTCAGATAAATGTCGTATAAATCTCGGTGCAAAATTCTCATTTATTATCCAATCTTCTGTATGATAAATGTGTTCAGGACGATAGTGTCTAAATTCAATTTCAACAAAGTTAAAGTGGCTAATTACCTGTGTCCTGCCGTCAAGTGTAAAATCTCGTTGCAGTCCTGTCTGAAACAATGGTCTTACGAAACGCCAAGTTTGAGGGTCAACGCCACTAACACAAATGTTACCCTGGTTCATCCGTGTAATCCCAGTAATTATAATTTGCTTCCTGAATAGTCCTTGTCGGGCACACGTATTACAAAGAACACCAGCATTTGAAATTATTGGTGTCGTTAAGCGTTGTCCGCAGGCTATGCAATTAGTTTGAGTAACTGGCATCTGTGTCGTATTTTAAAATTGCCGCTAACGTTTCGCGGCTTTAAGAAGTGGCGATGAACCAAGACCAAGCCTTAACAAATATAGATAAAACTTTAAATTAAACCCCTTTTCCATTTCAAATTATTCGTTTGCCTCGCCATTTCTAAAACCCGCTGTTAGCTAATGGCATTTTTGTTTTAATAGTCTTTCAGTTAAATTTTCTAAATCTTTTTTTCTGGCTATTTGATCTATCCAATTTTTCGGAATATTATCAAATCCATAAAGAAGTCCTGCAAGTCCCCCTGTTACTGCACCTGTCGTGTCTGTGTCGCTACCTAAATTTACTGCTTTCAAAACTGCTTATTTGTAATTGTCTGTTGTCAGCAAACACCAAATACTTGCTTCAAGTGTATGTAATACATAACCGCTACTTTGAATTTCTTCTTCATCAAGTTTGTAAATTTCGCTTTTTAGTAGTCTGTCAAATAACGCAATTTCTTTTGGATTAATTGACAGACGTTTCAAGTGATTTGAAATCTCAGTTTGCAAGTTTCCATAAATTTTAAACTTGTCTTTTCCATCAAAAATTTGTTTCGCAAATTCAAGATAGTAAAAACAAGCAATTACTGATCGGATATGTCCGTGAGTGATTGACGAAACTTTTTTTGTAATGTCGTAGCGTTCGTTGATTTGTTTGTCAAGTATGTAAAATAGTAACGGCAAAATTCGCATAAGCGCACCGTTTCCATTGTCGCTTTCGTCAAAACCTCCTGCCAATTCTGGTTTCTCGCCTCGTGCAAGTCGTAAAATTGCTTGTCGTGTTGCTATGCCGATGTCAAAAACATTTCCGTGAGGTGTCCAATAATTTTCGTGATACCATTTCACAAAATTTTGTCCGATTACATTTAGATTAAAATCTTGTGTTAATGCTTCGGCAAGGCAAAAAGTTAGAGAACTGTCGTCAGACCAAGTTCCTGCTGGTAAGTTATATGTTCCGTAACCAATCATATCAGTTACAGGATTTTTTCTTATTGTATCACGGCTTTTAAACTCTACAGGAACTCCAAGTGCATCACCAACTGCGACTCCAAATAGAGCAGATTTAATACTGTTATTTTTGTCTGTCATTTTTTATGTGTAATGTTCTGTATGCTTGCAGCTAACGTTCTGCAAAAACATACATTGCCGTTGTCCCGCACCGAAAGGTGCGGGAAGAGCAACGGCATTGAGCGATTCGAGACTTAATGTCGAAGAATCTCTTAGGAAATTATTATTTGCGTCATGTTTTTGCTTGTTAGCTGCAGTTGCCCTTTCATCTGATTAAAACAAGTTTCTTGGTTTCAGAAAAAGAACCCGCTTGCAATCGGTAAAAGTAAATACCGCTTGGCAAATTTGCGGCATCCCACCTTTGCTCGTATGTTCCGGCCGGTAACTCCCCGGAATAAAGAATAGCTACTTCTCTTCCAATAAAATCAAAAACTTTTAGAGAGACTAAAGAACCCGATGGGAGACTGAACACAATCGTCGTGCTCGGATTGAAAGGATTCGGATAATTCTGATAGAGAACAAATTTCTCCGGATTATTTTCAGCGAATACTACGCGTGTTGTATTTGGAAATCTATACCTTAAAATTCTTGAAGAGAACTTAAATTCGCCAACCCACAATGTACTATCTGAAGCGGCTAATGATCCCGGCATGTGAAGTTTTCTATCCGAGATTCCAGGTAAAGTATTTCGAATTGATGTTTGTCCTAATACAACAACTTTGGAAGTATCTCCGGCATCATCAACATTCTTCCACATCAAAACTTGATTATTAGAATTATTAGCAATTGCAAAACTATTGTTAAACGTTATTGCGCTTGAAGGAAGATTTAAATTTAATTGTGGTGAACTCAATATAACTTTATATGGCGAAGGAACAACGCCAGGAATGAAATCTGCCACTTTATAAACGTAAATTCCTCTTGGATTTCCATCTTGCACAGTTACACAAAAATATTTTCCATCACTGTGAATATGATTCATGTTTGTTGCAGGCAAAGAGAAAGAAATAATCGGATTTACCAAGGGCGATGCTGGTATGCCCTGCCAGATTCCAATTGTTCCATTTCGGTTTGATAAATAAAAATATGAACTATCCAGCGCAACTCCTTTTAACTCTTGAAAAATAAAATTTCCAATAGAATTTGAATACACCGTTGAAGGTAATTCTCCATTTAGAGGAATTGAATTCCAAACTGCAATTTTATTTTTTCCTGCGAGAACAATTTTATTTTTATAAAGCGCATTATCCCATGGTGAGATATCAAGCGGAGCTGTTCTAAGCGGAATCTTAACATCGGGAGCTTTTCCGCTAATTGTTGGAATCGTTTTCCAAATCCATAAGCTTGCGTCGAAATCTGAAGACGCAATTAGAATTTTTCCGTCAGTAGCGACGACAGGATTTTGAATATAATTTATTGAATCGAGCGTATTTACAGAAACCGAAGAACTGCCTAAAGCAAAATCTGGTAACTGATTTGGCGAAGTTGGAATTGAATTGAAAATTTGGACATTATTTCCATTGTAATTATTTACAAACAATTTTCCGCCTGCATAAACTACATCGGGGCCATCACCATTTTTGTAATAAGGATTTGTAACTACAAGGTTCGGTCTTTGTGCTGAAGAAACTGGAATTGTGTTCCAAAAGTAAATCGATGACATTCCACCGGCAACGAGTTTCCCATCCGGAAGTTTTACGCCTTTTATCCAGACTTCATTCTCGTTAAAGAAATCATAAGTCTGATTTTGTAGAGTTGGAAAAGAATTCCAAAAGAAAGTTCCGGGTTTATCGCCGTTAACTTTTGCGTTGTGATCTCCAACAAAGAAAAAAGTATTTCCATCAGTTGAAATATTTCTTGGTGTGCCAAAGTTTGAATTCGTAATGGTATAATCGGGTAATTGATTATTGCTCGTCGGGATTGAATTCCAAAATAAAATTGAACTTCCGTGAGTTGCTACAACAGCAAGTCGAGTTCCGTCTGTCCAAACTCCCCAGGGCCAGCCGTATCTTATAGGAATTCCCGGTGGAGAAATTGCTGGAAGATAAATCTCGCAGTCGGCAGCTTGTCCATTTTGATTTGGAAACGTTCTCCAAATTAGAACCCTATCATTATCTGTGTCTGCAATTGTAACCACGCCATTTTGTGCAACCGAAACATTCCCAGGAAAATTTAATTCACTTTTTGATGAACCGGAATTATTCGATGTTAAACTATTTTGTCCAAGAACAAGATTCGGCATTGTATTCCATGAAGTTGGAAGGGAATTCCAAATCAAAACTCTATTATTAAAACGATCGCACAGTAAAAATCGAGTTCCATCGCTTGCAATACCGCTGGGATGATTAAAATATAAAGCGCCACCCGTATTATTAAATCCTACACCCGATAGCATAAGATCGGCATTTTGTCCGTTCACAAACCAACTTTGTGAAAGGACTAACCTTGTAAAGAAGAAAATAATAGCAAGTGTTTTCATCTTAATAAAATCATCTTCTTTGTTTCGGAAAAATCTCCTGCGATCATTCTATAAAAATAAATTCCGCTTGGTAATTGATTCGTCGCTGGCGAATTATGAATTGAGAATTGATAATTATATGTGTTGTTAGATTTTTCTTCATCGACGAGCGTTGCTATTTCTCTTCCAAGTACATCGAGAATATTTAATTTTACATAGTATGATTTTGGAATGTGAAATTTAATATTTGTCATCGGATTGAACGGATTCGGATAATTTTGATAAAGTTTGAAATCATTAATTCTGTTTTCTTCTATCGAACCTGTCGAGCCTGTTACCATCAAAGGTTGAATCCATCCTCTTTGTCCGGACGAATTGCCTATTTCAGCTCTAACGTATTTTTCAGTTCCGATTACTGTATAAGAAGCTTCGTTACTTGAAACCGTCGATAAAGTATTCCCGTCTTTGCCGATGAACTTAATTGAATTACCATTTTGGCTTTTTAAATATATTCTGTTCGAAGAATAAAAAATCGAGTCAAGTATTATTCCCGTACTGCAATAAAAATCTCCGTTTCGAATTGCTTTTACCAAAGTATCTTTATTATTTGATGAAGAATAAACCATTATCCAAGCTTTAGCTTGATGACTTTCGCGGTGCGAATCATCCGCAGCAACTCCGTAAATTAGTCTTCCGGTAGAAAGCACGCTATCCCATACTGAAATATCCGTATGTCCCGGTTGATTTATTGTTACACCATTGTAGATCTCAACATGCATTAAGCGACTTTGCATATTTTCTATTACTTGTTTTGCGGTAATTGGAATCTGGTCATATCTCGGATGATTTAAAAACGGGACAGCATTTTGATTATATATTAAATCTATTAGCTGTTGATGAGTAAGATTCGCTCCGCTAACTCTGCTCTTCAAATCAAGTGCAGTAAAATGTCCCCACAAACCGCCTCCTGAAATTCCTGCTTCCTCGCCATTTATTACTGTAAAATCCGGAGTTGAAAGAGGGGCAGCATTGAACCAGGCGCCATGATCTGTAAAAACTAAAAAATCATAACCTCTCGCTTTATATTGCGAAACCACTTTCGATGCTGTATATGAGGTATCGGTTATATCTCCGCTGTAAGGATAACAATGTGTGTGAGTGTTTCCTTTAAAATATTTTTTTTGTGCAAAAGAAAAGTTTGAGATTAATATTAATAAAACTAAAATGTTTGATAGAAATTTCATTCATCTCACTTAACGTTTAAATGAAATTTAGTAGAAAAGAATTTTAAAAAGAAATATTTTTTTTTACAAGGCCGTCTCAGAACTGTCATTCCGAATTCATTTCGGAATCCAATGTATGTATTTTAATTAAAAATTAGATCTCGAATCAAGTTCGGGATGACTAAAACAAACTATTGAGACAGCCTCTTTGAAAATCTATAGAAGATTACTTTTTATAGTAACATAAATCTGGTCTTACCTTTCCGTACTTCTGTTCAATCTTTAAGATGTTTGGAGCTAATTTACCCCAAAGCTCATCTTCTTCAGATTTAAGCTGCTTGCTTACAGCATCCATAGCTTGATGAAAATCAACGGCGTCTTTCGCAAACTCTGTAAGAGCAATCATGTTGTTGTTCTCGCCGATTTCCATTAACCAAATATCATAAGCGTTAGGAACATTTTTCTCCTCGTAAAGTTTTTTCCATTCTTTTAGAACTTCCATAACCTCTTTTCTTTTTTCTAATTTAAAGTTGAAGAAAATCCAATGTGCAAAATTTCCTTCTCCTTGTTTAAGTCTCGGATTTTTTGGAACGTAAGAAAATTCGGAAGACCAGCGAATAACGAATTCTTTGTGTGTCTCGATTGTCGATTCGTTTTGCTGGTAAAACTTGGTCCATTTATCTTTATCGATTTTATCCCTTGCTGCAACAAATTTTTCATACATATTATCTATCTCGGCAAAATTTGCAATCGGCATAAGATAGTAGTAGTGAAAATCGTCGCGCTGCGATGCATGAATTTGGGATACATCAAGCTTCGCTTCGTGCATTAGTTTTACCCAATCAGCAGAAGTATTTTCATACTGATCGAGCATGCTAACTTTTGCTGTTTCTTCGTGAACGAGAAACAGCTGATCTTTCTTTTCATTTTGTGCAGTTAACGATTGGAAAGCAAAAAGTGCAGCAAATGTAAAAAGAAAGTAGAAAGATTTTTTGGGATTCATAATTATTCTCCTTTCGGTTTTGAAGTAAGTTTTCTTTAAGCCCAGTGAATTGAATTGTGCGATAAATTAGTAAACTAATTTATTACTAACAAGAAGAAGTATTTTGGATGTTTAATTTAGAGAAGCTTCAAAAATTTTAAGCTCTCATTTCAGCAGAATCATCTTCTTTGTTTCAACAAAATTATTTACCTGGAGCTGATAATAATACACACCACTTACAAGTTCCAAATTATCATTTCCGAATTTTACATCATATTCTCCGGGTTGCATCATTTCATCAACAAGAGTTTCTATTTCTCTACCAAACACATCAAAAACTTTCAACGTGACATACTCATTACTCAATACTGAATACTTAATTCTTGTAACCAAATTAAACGGATTCGGAAAGTTTTGATAAAGTGAATATCCTTTTAGACTAGATTCTTCGTTTTCAACTGAAGTTAAAACGCCATTAAGTTGCGGTTGTACATTATTGTAATAAGTTCTATCAGCCAACTCACATGCTGAAGCAGAAATAAGAACCCAATTTTGAAATCCGTTTGCACCGGAAGGCTCAACTGCATTTCTTATCGAATTATGATCATATTGAGTTAATGCTGGATTATCTTTTGCACTAGGTGCAGGTCTTCCTAAAATGTATTCGACGTAAGAACGATCAGGATTTAACCGCACAAGTCTGGTTCCAGCACTTCTAAATTTTTCATATTGAATCAAAACATGCGGATGATCAGGAGCAGACTGAACATGATCAGTGTCTGATGCAACAACAAGAAACATAATACTCGGAATCTTTTGTTTTGCACTGTCAATCCAAAACTCGCCATTCCTCCATTTCCAGAATTCGGTTGTTTTATTAAGATCAGGCATATGCATTGGCGGGCTCAGAGGGATCAGATTCCTTCTTGTGGCTTCGCGCATCATTCTGTGGGAGTAAAAAACTTTTGGCTCGATAAAGCTTTGATACATTATCGGCGTAGCAAAGAAATCAATACCAACATCAGCTCGATTGTTTTTGTTTATATCGAAGAATAATCCGCCCCTCATCGTTGCAGTTGGCGGCCTGGAAACAATAATTGTATCATTATACGCAATTGTTGAGGTGTCAAATATTCCTGTTGATGAATTGTAAGCAGGATTTAAAATCGGATTTGTATAAATTGCCTGAAAACCGTAGGATCCGCATTCAGCGCCGGGCATTCCATCTCCAACCGGAGATTCCCAATTTACAATCCATGCGAGAGAATTTATTTCTTTGCCAAATATTCCTGCAACTGCAGTTGTAGCATTCCCTCCATTTGACCATCCGGCTATTCCTACATTACTTTTCAATGGGACAGTTGGATCTACAAGTTGATCAATATTTTTCCCATTGAGGTCTAATTTAGATCCAAGTGCAAATTTTATTATATCACGAAGCGCTTTGATACAATATTCCCCGCGAGTATCGTATGTACCACCACTTTGTGACGAGCCTGAACCGCTTCCAGGAAAATTAAAATTAATCTCAATAAAACCTCGGGGAACTAAATTTCCTTTTCCTGTACCAAGCCCTGCACCGTTGAATCCACCCGGAACATGAATTACTATCGGTGCGCCATTTGTGTATCTCGTTGTTGTAGGAATTTCTATTCTAAGAAATAATCCTGTTGTTCCGCCAACATCAGAGGGAATTCTCGTTTCAACAGATCTTTGTGCTAATGTTTGAGTTGCTATCGAAGTAATAAATATAAACGCAAGGAAAAAAATTTTTTTCATTTTTCCACTCTTTGTTTTATTAATTATTTAAGACAGATCATTCCTTTAATTTGTTTGCTCTCATTGTATTTCATAATTACGTAATAAATTCCGCTTGGAATATTATTAGCATTCCATTGGAGTTTTTGATATCCAACATTCTCGAGTGTTTTATCGATAAGTATCGCGACTTTTTCTCCAAGCAAGTTAAAGATAGAAATATTCACTCTTCCAGGTCGTGTAATATTAAAACCTATATTTACCTGACTGTTAAACGGGTTCGGATAACTCTGATAAAGTTCAAATTCTTTAGGATTATGTTCTTCGGCTAAATCAACTTTTGTAGGACTATTAGGATCGTAAATGTATGGTTTTGAATTATAAATAGTTTTCCAGTCATTGATGAGCGTAGTGAAATCAGTAATATTAATTTTATTAGCATCTCTCATAGCAACCAAAGGCTTAATCACTGTATTTTCAATAATTGTAATTCCGTTTATTGCGGTTAAAACGTTCGGCTTAATGTGATACGATGAAGTCAGCATTTTATTATTTGAAACTTTTCCGCTATCGTATAATGCAATCAGTTCACTAATGCTTGCGATATCACTTTTATATTGTCCTATACAATAAATATTACCCAAGGTATCATCTTTAAAATAATTGTAACGATCTTTTGGTCTCCACACACCACTAATTTGTGGATCATTGGTGTGATTTGGTGTTCCGCTTCCCATTAAAATATTTCCACGCCAAATCGCCCATGGATATTTTGTTCCTCTTACGGGAACTCGGTACCTATCCCAATTTTGAAATTGTGGAAGGCTTGGATCCCAAACATGTCCGCCGATTACTGTGCTTCCGCCAACGCCGAGAGAATCGAGGAGCCATGCAACATCAGTATAATTGTAACCAAGCTTTTCGTGAGAGTGAGGATCGATTATCACACCTTTATCTTCTTTTAAGTATCGCAGAATATTTTTTCCGTTTGTCGTTGCAATTACAGAAGAATCTTCATAAATAAAAGCTGCAAGAAGAATTTTCCAATCCGGCTGGTAAGACCACCTTACTGAATAAGATGAAGCGAGATTAGCCATATCAATTAACTTACTTCTAACCGATAAGTAACTGATTCTCGCTTCAGTTGTTCCCAGTACGCCGATAGGTAAGTTATCCTCTATGTGAGTGAAAAGAACAACATAGACTTTTGCCGGTTGCGCATTAGCCATTATTGTTATTAAAGAAAAGAGAACTAACAGTTTTTTCATTTGAATCACCTCCGAAAAAATTGTGCGGCTTTATTTCAGGACTATCATTTTTTTTGCGTCTCTAAAATTGTCAGAACTTAATTCGTAAAAGTAAATTCCTGAAGAAATATTAAATGCAGTGAATTCTATTTTATTATAACCTGCAGAAAACTCGCGGTTGGCAAGCTCTGCAATATTTTCTCCGAGCAAGTTAAATATTTTTAAAGATATTCTTGATTTATTAAAAATTTCAAATCCGATAATTGTCGCTGGGTTGAACGGATTCGGATAATTTTGGTAAAGTTTGAAATCATTAATTCTGTTTTCTTCTATCGAGCCTGTCAAGCTTGTAAACATCAAAGGTTGAATCCATCCTTTTTGTCCGGACGAATTGCCTATTTCAGCTCTAACGTATTTTTCAGTCCCGATTACTGTATAAGAAGCTTCGTTACTTGAAACCGTCGATAAAGTATTCCCGTCTTTGCCGATGAACTTAATTGAATTACCATTTTGGCTTTTTAAATATATTCTGTTCGAAGAATAAAAAATCG
>Ga0194120_10007819_pt1 | contig 14410 bp, 14 predicted proteins | sample TA2MahCa65mmetaG_FD_148642 | JGI IMG/M metagenome (GOLD analysis project Ga0194120, IMG submission 148642) | Freshwater microbial communities from Lake Tanganyika, Tanzania - TA2015019 Mahale Deep Cast 65m | ecosystem: Environmental > Aquatic > Freshwater > Lake | place: Tanzania: Lake... | reverse complement strand
CGCCGAACATCGCCTCGCTCTCGGCTTCCAGCTCGCGGGCGATCAGTTCACGAAGGCGATGAAAGAAAAACGCCCCTGTCTTGCGGTTCACTCCGCAGAGACTCGATGCGGTACGCGCCGTCGTTCCTGCTACGAAATGTTCGATCAGGCGATCCTGCTTCGAGACCCCCAATCGGCTCCGTCGTATCCGTCCCATGATAACTCCATAACCGAGTTATCTGGGACAGCCCCATGCGCTTTTATAATAGCGGTATGACCTCACGGTGTCCCAAATGCCGCTGAATTTCGACTCGAACGGCTTGCTCGAGAAGGCGCAGGTGCTGTTCAAGACCATCACGTCGGCGGTCACCTCGCTTGCGGTGATCAGCGGGTCCGGATGGATCGTGAGCACGGCGCTGACGCAGCAGCCCGTTCTCATCGAGCGCATCGAGCTGCCGGGCTCGCTCGAGGGCAAGGGCTACAAGAGCGAGGTCGTGCTTCAGCAGGTCCTCGACGAGATGCGCGCCTTGCAGGAGATCTCGCGAAGCGAGCGGGCCGAAAGCGCGTTCTTCGCCAAGACGCTGTCCTCCTCGCAGAAGATCGACGCTAATTTCGGCGGGCTCTCGGTCGCCAATGTCGAGAAGGTGGTCCGCGCCATCCTCGGAACCCAGCCCCGGATCATCACCGGCGAAATTATCCTCGCCGGCAAGCCCGACTCCGAGCAGCTCTTCGACGGCCGCCTCCGCGTCGACAACGCCGTCATCTCCAGACCCGTGAACGTCGCCGGCGAGCAGGCGATCATCAAGCGGTTCGCCTACGATCTCTTCAGCCATTTCGAGCCTTTCGGCGCGGCACTCGCCGCCTATCGCCGCCAGGACTTCGAATCCGCCCGTGCCTCCCTGAGGCAGGTGATCGCGCAAGGCACCACCGAAGACAGGAAGCACGCGCTGTGGCTGAGAGCGAAGCTCTCGGGCCGACTGCAGGAGGAGGCCGACCTGCAGGAGGCGCTGCAGCTCGATCCCAACTTCCATCTCGCGCTCGTGGCGCTCGTCGACCTCCGGCGGCGCCAAGGTCAGTTCGACGAGGCGCTGACGCTCGCCGATCGCGCCATTGCTGCCAACAAGGAGTCGCCCTACGGCTACCACGAGAAGGGTCGGGTCTTGCGCACGCAGAGGAAATTCGACGAGGCGATCCAGCAGTTCGAGATCGCCTGCGCGCAGAAGCAAAAATTCGCGCCGTGCTTCAACCAGATGGGTGAGGCCATGCTGCAAAAGCAGGAGAACGCGCCGAGGGAGGAGTCGATCCGGGCGATGCGGAGCGCGTATGAGGCGTTCGTCAAGGCGATGCGGATCGACGGCCAGCATATGTGGGCGCATTCGAATGCGGCTTATGCGGCGACGAGCCTCGGCAATAACGGCGATGCACTCTCCTTGATCAACCGCGCGCTGTTCCTCGACCCGAGCCTCCTGACCAACAGGGTCAGGTACGCCTACATCCTCTTCCGCTCCGGGAAGAGGGAGGAAGCGCTCACGCTCGCGAAGGCGATCATGAGCGAGAATCCCGGGATCTACCAGAACGAGACGCTGGGCTATGGCAGCCGCGGCGCGATGAGGACGATGCTGCAGTGACATCATCAGGCCCTCGTGCTGCGCTACCGCAATCCCCATGTTAGTCTGACGCAACGACACCTCCCGGGAGCCCCCCATGTCCGCCTGCATCATCGGTTGGGCGCATACGCCCTTCGGCAAGCATGACGCGCTTGATCTCGAGACGCTGATCGTCAAGGTCGCGCGCGAGGCGGTGGCGGATGCGGGGCTCGCGCCGAAGGACATCGATGCGATCTATCTCGGGCATCTGAACGCGGGCTTCGTGCGCCAGGAGTTTCCGGCGTCGCTCGCGCTGCAGGCGGATGACGCGTTTCGCTTCAAGCCGGCGACGCGGGTCGAGAACGCCTGCGCGACGGGATCGGCGGCGATCCATCAGGGGCTGAACGCGATCGCGGCGAAGAAGGCGCGTCGCGTGCTCGTCGTCGGCGTCGAGAAGATGACCGAGGTCACGGGACAGCAGGTCGGCGACATCCTGATCCGCGCCTCCTACCTCAAGGAAGAGGGCGACACGCAAGGCGGCTTCGCCGGCATCTTCGGGGGAATCGCGCAGCGCTATTTCCAGAAGCATGGCGACCAGTCCGATGCGCTCGCGCGCATCGCGGCGAAGAACCACAAGAACGGCGCCGTCAATCCGCTGGCGCATCTGCGCAAGGATCTCGGCTACGAGTTCTGCCGCAGCGTCTCGGACAAGAACCCGTTCGTCGCCGGCCCCTTGAAGCGCACGGATTGCTCGCTCGTCTCCGACGGCGCCGCGGCGGTCGTGCTCGCGGATCTGGACACGGCGCTCGCGTCGAAGAAGGCCGTGGTCTTCCGTGCCGCCGAGCATGTCCAGGACTTCCTGCCGATGTCCAAGCGCGACATCACCTTGTTCGAAGGCTGCGAGCTCGCGTGGAAGAAGGCACTCGGCAGCGCGAGGCTCGACCTGCTCGATCTCTCGCTGGTCGAGACCCATGACTGCTTCACGCTGGCCGAGCTCATCGAATACGAAGCGATGGGGTTGACGCCGCGCGGGCAAGGGTTTCGCGCGATCCAGGAAGGCTGGACCGAGAAGGGTGGAAAACTCCCGGTCAATCCCTCGGGCGGCCTCAAATCCAAGGGCCACCCGATCGGCGCGACGGGCGTCTCGATGCATGTGATGAGCGCGATGCAGCTCACGGGCAATGCCGGCGACATGCAGGTGAAGGGCGCGAAGCTCGCGGGCGTGTTCAATATGGGCGGCGCGGCGGTGGCGAACTACGTGAGCATCCTCGAGCCGCTGCGTAGCTGAGGTTTGAATTTGCGGCCGCTCGCCTAAGGGTGGTCTGCCGCGCGAAGGCTCTCGGCACGCAAGAGCCCGCCCGCCGCCTTCGTTTGCATCCCGCGCTCGCGAAAGAGACGATGTCCGGTATGCGCGATCGTTTGCGAGCGTTTCACGTCCCGCGCGCGAGCGACTGCGCCGCGGGATCGGCGATCCATGCCGCGCGCCCGATCAGGAAGCGGCGGAGCAGCCGCCCGTGGGCCTTGCCTTCGCTGCCGGCCTCACGCGTTACCGATGGCGCGCTGCTGCGCGCGCCACATCAGGCTCGGGAGGAGGTAGCGGCGCATCAGCCGGCCGTGATGACGGCCGGTCGCGACCGGCACCAGCCCGTTCCTCTCGACCACGACAACCGAGGCGTGGTTGTCAGGCTCGACGCAGGCGACGACATAGTCGAGGCCCGCGGTCTCGAAGGCGAAGCGCAGGACGGCCGCAACCGCCTCGCTCGCATAGCCATGACCCTGCTCGGCCGGAACGATCGCGAAACTGAGCTCCGCGGCGCGGCCGGAGACGCAGTCAGGGATCAGCTTGAGGCGAACATGGCCCACCGGTCGCCCGCCCTGGCAGATCATCAGATAGCCGAGCCCGAACAGGTGCCACTCGCCTTCGAACACGGCGCGCAGCTCCTCGATCGCCTCGCGGTCCAGTGGCGGCGCCGTGAGGCTGCGCGCATTGAGGCGTTGGTTGACTTCGTAGAGGCGGGTGACGTCGGCGCCGCTCATCAGCCGAAGCGTCAGCCTCGGGGTCGCCAGCATGATCTGCTCGGCGACCGGACGGCCAGTCTGCTGAAGGCCGAACGTGGTTGCAACGGGGGCCATGGTCCCCTTTCTAGGGCCTAACCGTTACGAAATATTTAACGCATGTTTATTTCTTGTGCAAGCGGGAAGGAAGGCCACGATATCGCAGGAAACCCGGCCGGGAGACGGGGCTTCGAGCGAACGGCTTGATCCCGGTTGTATATTCGGGCTCGCGGGGCCATCTGGGCTCAACGCGTTACGCACCTGCCGGAGCTTCCCGTGGACAGTCTCGTTCAGCTCGCCGCCGACCCCCATGCCTGGGCGGCTCTCGCGACCCTGATCGTCATGGAGGTCGTGCTCGGCATCGACAACCTGATCTTCGTGTCGATCCTGACCAACCGGCTGCCGGCGCATCAGCAGGAATCGGCAAGGCGCATCGGCATCGGGCTCGCGCTCGGGCTTCGCCTCGCGCTGCTCGGCACCATCGCGTGGATCGTGCAACTGACCCAGCCGCTGTTCGCGATCGGCGGCCACGCCTTCTCCTGGCGCGATTTGATCCTGATCGCCGGCGGGTTCTTCCTGGTGTGGAAGGCGACGCGCGAGATCCATCACAACGTCGACACCGGCCCCGAGCCCGACCTGCTTCAGGAAGGGATCAAGGTCGCCTTCTCGGTGGCGATCGTGCAGATCATCGCGCTCGATCTCGTCTTCTCGCTCGACAGCATCCTGACCGCGATCGGCATGACCGACGACGTGCCGGTGATGGTGATCGCGGTCGTCGTCGCGGTCCTGGTCATGCTGGCCGCGGTCAATCCGCTCTCGGCCTTCCTCAAGGACAACCCGACGATCGTGATGCTGGCGCTGGGCTTCCTGCTCATGATCGGCATGGTGCTGATCGCGGACGGCTTCGGCGTGCATGTGCCGAAGGGCTACATCTACGCGGCGATGGCGTTCTCGGCGGCGGTGGAAGCGCTCAACATGCTGTCGCGGCGAGCGCGCAAGAAGCGGGAAGCGGCACGGCGTGCGATGGACGCGGTGTCCTGACTTTCGGGCTCGGCGACGGCGCGCTCACGCGAAGGCCCCGCCGAGCGGCGGTGTCGCCAGCGCGCGCAGGACATGCTCGGGCACCGCATTGGCGCCGGAGACGACGAGCACGACGCGCTTGCCCTTGAGGCGCTCGCGCTCGGCCCAGGCGCCCGCCAGCGGCGCCGACGCGCCGAGCTCGACCAGCACATGGGCGCGAGCGATGTAGGTGTGCATCGCCGCGAACAGCTCCTCGTCGGTGACGAGCCGGGCGTCATCGAGCGCCGCCAGCATCGTCGCCAGCGCCGCCTCGGCAGGCACGCGGCAGACCAGGCAGTCGGCCAGCGTCGCGATCGGCCGCTCGACGGCACGCCGCGCGCGGAAGCTCTCGACCATCGCCGGCGATCCCGTGGCCTGCACGGCGACGACGCGGAGACCGGGCTGCACCGATTTGAGCCCGACGGCGGTGCCGCCGACCAGCGAGCCCGAGCCCATCGGCACATAGACGGCGTCGATGCCCGCGAGCGCGGTCGCGATCTCGAGGCCGAGCGTGCCGGCCCCGGCGATCAGGTCCAGGTTCTCGCCGTCGTCGACGAAGGTGCCGCCGGTTCTTGCCGCATGCGCGCGGGCGCGATCCTTGGCCTCGTCGATGTCGGCGCCGCCGAGATGCAGCGTGGCGCCGAGAAGCCGGATCATCCCGGCCTTCACCGGGTTGGGGTTGGCCGGCAGGAAGATATCGGCCGGGATGCCGAGCCGGCGCGCGGCGAGCGCCACCGCCTGGCCGTGATTGCCGGTCGAGGAGGTGACCGCGCTCTTCGGTCCGTCGATCGCAAGCAGCGCGTTGAGCGCGCCGCGCAGCTTGAAGCAGGCGATCTCGGAAGCGGTTTCCAGCTTGAGCCAGATCTCGGCATCGAGCAGGTCGGAAAGCGCCGGCGAGGCGGCCAGCGGCGTCGGCCTCAGATGCGGCGCCAGGCGCCGCGCGGCGGCCTCGACTTCGGCCCTGGTGATAGCCCTGATCCGCTCCGCATCCCCGACCATGGCCGATACCGGCTCCACCCTGTTTCGCCAGGCTCCGCGCTCGGCGACGTCAGGGGGAGCAGATACACCAGTCCGCGATGGAAGCGACTGAAAAAATCTTCAAAATTCTTCCGGAACTGTCGAAAGGCCCCAGGCTCGCGCGTCATCGGTTCGGCGGCGCATGGGCCGCACAACGCGAGGGAGATCCGACGATGAAGTACATGCTGCTGATCTACGGCGAAGAAGCGATCGATGCGGCTCGGAGCAAGGCCGAAAACGAGCAGCGTATGGGTGCGTACATGGCCTACACCAAGGCGATGCACGAAGCCGGCATCCTGGTCGACGGCAATCGGCTCAAGCCGACATCCGCCGGCTCGACCGTACGGGTCGCGAGCGGCAAGTCGAAAGTCCTCGACGGCCCCTACGCCGACACCAAGGAGCAGCTGGGCGGCTACTACATGATCGACGTACCCGATCTCGACCAGGCGATCGCCTGGGCGGCGAAGTGCCCGGGGGCTTCCGGCGGCGCTGTCGAGGTGCGTCCGGTCTGGGAGATGTAGCCATCGCGGAGGCGCGCGACGGCGTCAAAGCCCAGGCTGCCGCCGAGGCTGCGGCACGACGGAGCTACGGCAAGCTCGTCGCCTTCCTCGCGGCGCGCACGCGCGATGTCGCCGCCGCCGAGGATGCGCTGGCCGATGCCTTCGCCGCGGCGCTCGCGCATTGGCCGGAGGCCGGCGTGCCGGAGAAGCCGGAGGCCTGGCTGCTGGTTGCGGCACGCCGCAAGCTCGCCGATGCCGCGCGCCGGCATCGCACCGCCATCGCGTCTGCAAGCCATCTCCGCCTGGTCGCCGAGGAGCTCAACGCCGTGTCCGAGGAAACGCCGGTTTCGGACGAGCGCCTTCGCCTGATGTTCGCCTGCGCGCATCCGGCGATCGATGAGGGCGTGCGCGCGCCGCTCATCCTGCAGGCCATCCTCGGCTTCGATGCACAAGCGATCGGCTCCGCTTTCCTTGTCTCGCCGGCGGCGATGGGGCAACGGCTGGTGCGCGCCAAGTCGCGGATCAAGGAAGCCGGGATTCCGTTCCGGCTGCCGGAAGCGAGCGACTTGCCGGAGCGGCTGGAGGCCGTTCTCGATGCCGTTTACGCCGCCTTCGCCGAAGGCTGGAGCGACCCTGCCGGCACCGAGACGCGTCGGCGGGATCTGGCCGAGGAGGCAATCTGGCTGGGCCGTCTCCTCGTCTCGCTGATGCCGGACGAGCCGGAAGCGCGCGGCCTGCTCGCGCTCATGCTCTATGCCGAGGCACGCCGCGCGTCGCGTCGCAGCGCGGATGGCGGCTACGTGCCGCTCGCGCAGCAGGACCCGCGCCGCTGGGACCAGGCGATGATAGACGAGGCCGAGGCGCTTCTTCTCGAGGCGAGCCGCGGCGGCCGCACCGGGCGTTTCCAGCTCGAAGCCGCCGTGCAATCGGCGCATGTCATACGGCGAAAGAGCGGCAGCGCCGACTGGGCGGCGATCGTCGCGCTCTACGAGGCACTGCAAGATCTCACCGGCTCGCCGGTGGTCGCCATCAATCGTGCGGTCGCGATCGCTGAAATCGACGGTCCGACCGCCGGCCTCGCTGCGCTCGATGCGATCGGCGACGATGCTCGGCTTGCGACCTATCAGCCTTACTGGGCCGCTCGCGCTGGCCTGCTCGGGCGCACGGGCGCGATAGCGGAGGCCGACGCCGCCTATGAACGCGCCATCGGTCTCGAAACCGATCCGGCGGTCAGGCGCTTCCTGCAGGAGCGGCGCGAGATGCTTTAGCGACGCGGGGCGCTCGCAGCGGCGAGCAACGCGACGGCGACGAGGTTGGAAAGCGCGAGCGCCGAGAGCACCGCCATCGTTCCGGGGGCGCCCGCCCACTCCAGCAGAAACGCCCCCAAAGGCGGCGCGGCGGCCTGCGCGATCAGGCTCGGTGTCGCGAGCCGTCCCATCTGCACCGCGTAGCGGGCGCTGCCGAACAGCGCCAGCGGAACCGTGCCGCGCGCAATGGACCAGATGCCGTTGCCGGCGCCGTAGGCGATCAGCGCGATCGCGGGGATCGGGAACTCCGCCCATAGCGCGGTCAGCCCGCCTGCGACGAGCGCGACCGACACGGCGAGCGTCCACAGCGGATGGTGGCGGCCGCCGCTCAGCATCTCGGCGACGCGTCCTCCGACCTGCGCCGGCCCTACCAGCGCGCCGAGTCTGACCGCGGCGATGAGGCTCAGGCCTCCGGCCTGCAGGATCGCGATCGCATGCACTGACCAGATTGCCATGATCGTGCCGCCGGCGGTCATCATCGCTGCGAGCAAGGCGAAGACGAGAGGTCGGCGCGCAGCGGGCGTCTCGCCCTGGGTTCCTGCGCCGGCTGCCGTCGCGCCCGCGCCATCGCGCCTCTCCTCCCGCGGCAGCCCCAGAAGATGCAGCGGCAGCACGACGAGCAGCATGATCGCGGCATAGGCAAGAGCGGCGCCGCGCCAGCCGAGGCCTTCGACCAGCAGCGCCGACAGCGGCCAGCAGACGGTCGAGGCGAAGCCGCCCCACAGCGTCAGATGCGTGATCGCCAGGCGGGCGTCGGCGCCGAAGGTGCGGCCAAGCGCCGAGAAAGCGGCATCGTAGAGCCCGGCGGCCATGCCGATCCCGATCACCGCCCAGGCGAGAAAGTAGACCGCCAGGTTCGGAGCGGCGGCGAGAAGCACGAGACCGGTTGCGATCAGCACGGCGCTTGCGGCCAGTACAGGCCTGCCGCCGTGACGTTCGATCGCGCGTCCGACGCGGATGGCGGCGAGGCCCGCGACGAGGAGGCCGAGCGACAGCCCGCCGACCACCCAGGCGAGCGGCCAGCCCATATCGGCGGCGATCGGCCGCGCCAGGATCGCCGGCAGATAGTAGGAGGCGCCCCAGGAGAGGATCTGCGCGATGCCGAGCGCCGCGATCACCCGATGGCGGCGGCCCCGCGACATCGCTTGCGTCATGCGCGAGGTCTACGATCTCGCGCGCACCGGCGCTAGGGCGCTCAGTCTCCGCTGCAACCGGAGCTGCCGGCCGGCACCTTGACGCGGGGCTTCCCGGCGACGACCGCCGATGCGCTCTCCGTCTCGGCGGGACCGCAGCCGCAGCCGGATTCGCCCGCGGCCTTCGCTTCGACATCGGCGACGCAGCAGGCATCGGCCCCGGCAGGCGCCGGTCCGCCGCAGCATCCGCCGGCCGCCTCCGCGACCGCCAGCGCCTTGCCGACCTTCGGCGTCGCGTTGCAGACGCCGGTCTGCGGCAGCTCGAGCTCGACGCGCGCCGCGGCTTCGTGGTCGCCGGCGAGCGCGGCTGCGATCGAGCGCACCTGCTCATGCCCGGTCGCCAGCAGGAAGGTCGGCGCACGGCCGTAGCTCTTCATGCCGGCGATGTAGAAGTCCGTCTCCGGATGTGCAAGCTCCTTGGCGCCATGCGGGCGGACGGTGCCGCAGCTATGGAGATTGGGATCGATCAGCGGCCCGAGCGCGCGGGTCGATTCCAGCCACGGATCGAGATCGAGCCGTACCTCGCGCAGCAGGCCGAAATCGGGGCGGAAGCCGGTGGCGACGATCAGGCGGTCGGCGGCGATGCGCACCGTGTTGCCGTGAAGCGTCCCTTCGACCTCGACGGCGCCATCGTTCCGGCGCGCGAGCTTGGCGATGCGGAACGGCGAAAGCACCTCGATGCGACCGTCCTCGACCGCGCGTTTGGCGCGAAGGCCGAGCGCACCGCGTTCCGGCAGGGCGTCGGCGGCACCGCCGCCGAAGGCGCTCTCGAGCTGCTCGCGCCGAGTAGCCCACAGGATGCGCGTCGCCGGCGCCGTCACCTGCAGCTCGGTGAGCTCCAGAAGCGCGTTCAGCGCCGAATGGCCGCTGCCGACGACCATGACGGCCTTGTCGCGATACATATCGCGAAGCTGGCCGAGGACATCGGGGATGCCGTAGGCGATGCGGTCGGAAACGTCGTCCTCGCCCGGCACGGCGAGTCCGCCGGAGCCGATCGGGTTCGGCGTCGACCAGGTGCCGGAGGCATCGATGACGGCGCGCGCCTCGATCCAGACGCGGTTTCCGCCGGCATCGATGGCTTCCAGCGCGAAGGGCTGCGCGTCGCGGCCGGCGGTCTTCACCTTGTCGAAGTCCTTGCGGCCGACGGAGACCACCTTGGTATTGAAGCGCAGATGCGGGCGGACCGCCGGGTGCCGGGCGAGGGGCTCGAGATAGCGCGTGATGAGATCGCCGCCAGTCGGCACTTCGTCGGAGGGCGGCGCCTTCCAGCCGGTCGCTTCCAGCAGCGCCCGCGCGGCGCGGTCGGTGGTGAAGCCCCAGGGCGAGAACATCTGCACATGCGCCCATTGGCGCACGGCATGCCCGACTTGCGGGCCGGCTTCGAGCACGAGCGGCGTCAGGCCGCGTTCGAGGAGATGCGCGGCGGCGGCAAGACCGACCGGGCCGGCGCCGATGACGGCGATGGGGAGACTCATAGGACGACCTTTCGGATTCAGGCGGCGCGGGCGTGCGGCGGGGAGGCCGCCGGCGGTGCGGCCAGCGGCTGAAGGAAAGAGACGAGATCGGCGAAACGCGCGGACTCGAGCCGGTAGTACATCCAGCGGCCCTGCTTCTCGCCGCTGACCAGCCCGGCCTGGGTCAGGATCTTCATGTGATGGCTGATCGCGGGCTGCGAGAGCCCGAGCAGACCCTCGATGTCGCAGGCGCAGACGCGGTCGGGCAGCACGCAGCAGCCGGCATCCGGGCGGCGCAGGAACTCGACGATGCGCAGCCGGGCCGGGTCGGCAAGCGCCTTGATCTGGAGGCTCAGGTCCATGCGCCTCAATATATCGATGGATTTGAATATGTCAATGTGAAGAAGCGGGCGCCGTCGAAAGAAGTGGACGTGAGGGTTGGTTCGGGTACGTCGTCGTCGGCGTTGCCTGGACCGTCCTCGAGGTGATGGCGCGTGAGTTGGATCTGCCGGCTCGACGCCGGTTACAGCCTAACCCTCACGCCGGATCGCGCTCTCGTGCCAGCGGCGGAGCAGCAGGTGATTCAGGCCGGTGAAAGAGAGGAAGATCAGGATGCCGGTGCCTGAGATCAGGAACAGCGCGGCATACATGCGCGGGATCTCGAGGCGGTAGCTGGCTTCGAGAATCCGGAAGGCGAGGCCTGAGCCCGAGCCGGCGCCGCCGGCGACGAACTCGGCGACGATGGCGCCGATGAGGGCGAGCCCGCCCGAGATGCGCAAGCCGCCGAGGAAGAATGGCAGCGCGCCCGGCACGCGGATGAACCACAGGATCTGCCAACGCCTCGCCCCGTAGAGGCGCATCAGGTCGAGCAAATTATGGTCGGCCGAGTTGAGCCCGATCGTCGTATTGGAGAGGATCGGGAAAAAGGCGACGATCCAGGCGCAGATCAGAAGCGCGATCGTCAGGTTGTCGACATAGACGATGATGAGCGGCGCGATCGCGACGATCGGCGTCACCTGCAGGATCACCGCATAGGGAAAGAGCGAGAGCTCGATCCAGCGCGCCGAGGCGAAGAGCACGGCGAGAGAAAAGCCGCCGACCACGGCGACGAGGAGCGCGAGCGCCGTCACCTGCAGCGTGTTGACCAGCGACGGCCACAGCATGTGCCAGTCGCGGACCATCGTCTCGGCGATCGAGAGCGGACCGGGCAGGATGTACCAGGGGATCTCGTTGACGCGGACCATCGCCTCCCAGGCGATCAGCACGACGATGCCGATCGCGAGCGGCGCTCCGATCTTGAGCCAAAGCGAGTCGCGCCGCGATCTCGGCCGGGGCACATCGTCGCTCATGCGGCAAGCGCCCGATGCAGGCTGCGCGACACGTCGCGGCAGAGATTCCCGTACTCGTCGGAAACGCGGAAGCGGTCATCGCGCGGGTAGGGGGCGCCGATAGCGATGTCCTCGACGATGCGGCCAGGCCTCGCCGACATCACCAGGATGCGGTTCGAGAGATAGACGGACTCGAAGACCGAGTGGGTGACGAAGACGACCGTCCATCTTAGTTGCTGCCAGAGTGCCAGCAGATCGTTGTTGAGCCGGAAACGCGTGATCTCGTCGAGCGCAGCGAAGGGCTCGTCCATCAGCAGCACGCGCGGCCGCGTCACCAGAGCGCGCGCGATCGAGACGCGCATCTTCATGCCGCCCGAGAGCTCGCGCGGGAAGGAGCGGAAGAAGCCTTCGAGGCCGACCATGCGGATCGCCTCGTCGACGCGCGCATCGGCCTCGGCCCTGGCCACGCCGGCGACGCGGAGCGGCAGGCGGATATTGTCGGCGACGCTGGCCCAGGGCATCAACGTCGGCTCCTGGAAGACGAATCCCAGCTCAGGATGCGCGCCGGTAGGTGCCGCTTCCGTCAGGCCAGGCCAGTCGATGCGCCCGCTGCTCGGCTCGATCAATCCCGCGATCATGCGAAGGATCGTCGACTTGCCGCAGCCCGACGGCCCGAGCAGCGAGACGAAGCTGCCGGCCTCGATCGCAAGATCGACGCGCTCGACCGCGAGCGTGCCGCTGGGAAAGCGCTTGGCGACGCCGGAGAGGGTGACGAGGGGCGGCATCAGGAACTCGTGTTCCCTCTCCCCCGCTCATCGCGCGGGAGAGGGGACACAATCATCGGGGAAGTCGCGCGCGCCCTCCCACGGGCCACGACGACTACAGCCCGACCTTCTTGTTCACGAACTTGGTCGTATAGGCCTTGGTGTAGTCCGTGCCCGGCGCGTAGACGCCGAGCGCCTGGGCGTCGTCGAAGGCTTCCTTCCAGCGCTTGTCGGTCATGGCACCGATGCCGAGCGTCTTGGCGTCGCCGGAATCGACGATGCCGTATTTCTTCATCGCCTCGATCGAGAAGGCGATCTGGTCGTCCGTCATGTCCGGGTTGTCCTTCTTGATGAGGGCATTGCCGGGCGCCGGGTTGCCGTAGAGATAATCCTTCCAGCCCAGGATCGAGGCGTCGACGAAGCGCTGCACGAGGTCGGGCTTCTCGTCGATCAGCTTCTGACTCACCTCGATCGTCGTCGAATAGGTGCGATAGCCGTTGTCGGCGAGCAGGTGCACGACCGGGGTCACCCCGGCCTTGATCGCGGCATAGGGCTCGGATGTGGCGTAGCCCTGCTGGCTCATCTGCTTGTCGGCGAGGAAGGGCGCGATGTTGAAGGTGTAGGGCACGACCATGTCGTCAGTGTAGCCGAATATCTTCTTGAGATAGGGATAGAAGCTGACGAGACCGGCCTTCGAGATCAGCACCTTCTTGCCTTTGAGCGCGGCCAGCGAGTCGTTGCCGACGCCCGGATGCGACATCAGGATCTGCGGGTCCTTCTGGAATATCGCCGCGACCGCGCGGAAGGGGATGTTCTTCTCGGCGAAGGCGAAGACGCTGTCGGAGTTGCCGCCCATGTTGAAGTCGACGCGGCCGGCGATCATCAGGATGTTGTTGTCGATCTGCGGGCCGCCCTGGCGGATCGTCACCTCGAGGCCGTATTTGGCATAGATGCCGGCGGCGACGGCCTGGTAATAGCCGCCATGCTCGGCCTGCGCCTTCCAGTTGGTCGCCTTGGTGACCTTGTCCTGGGCGAACGCCGGCGACGATACGACAAGCATGGCAAAGGCCGCGGCGACGAGAGACGAGCGGGTCATGGTGCCTCCATGGGGATCATGGCCGGGGGATGACCGCGCGGCTTGGCGGAACATCGCCGTCGCGGGCTTCCCGATTTATCGCGCGCCGATGCCGGCGCGGGCAAGCCTCAGCTATCGTAGGCGACGAGCGCGGAGAACGGTACGTCCAGGCGCTTGCGCCCACCCAAGAAAGTGAGCTCGATGATGCAAGCGGCAGCCGGCACGATGCCGCCCATGTCGCGGACGAGCCCGATCGCTGCGGCGAGCGTGCCGCCGGTTGCCAGAAGATCGTCGAGGACGACGACGCGCTGGCCGGACGAGACCGCATCCGACTGCACTTCCATGGTGTCGGAGCCATATTCGAGCTTGTAGGTGAAGGATTTCGTCTTCCCCGGCAGCTTGCCCTTCTTGCGCACCATGACGAAGCCGCAGCCGAGCTTGAGCGCGAGCGGCGCCGCGACCAGGAAACCGCGCGATTCGATGCCGGCGAGAAGGTCGGGCTTGTACGGGGCGATCTGGGCGGCGAGGCGGTCGACCGTCGCCTGCCAGGCCGGCGGGTGCTTCAGCAGCGTCGAGATGTCGTAGAAAAGAATGCCGGGCTTGGGGAAGTCCGGAATGCCTCGGATATGCGCTTTCAGATCCATCGAGGGGTCCGGTTCCGGGGGGATCGGCGAAAGGCCGCGCACCCTAGCCGGCCAGGGTGCACCGCGCCAGCGCTTCGCGGGTGCAGCGAATCGCGGATCCCGCCCGCCGATCCGGACGCGCTTGGAAGCACGAAGCTGAACTATTGTAAGTTAGGGGCTGTCCCAGATAACTACCTGAGATGACGCTTAACCCATTGTTTGATCTGGGTTAGTTGCTTGGATGGGTCACTGGTGTTGAAGCGCCACTCGCACTCTTTCAAGAATAGCCCGAAATGGGCCTTCGGGACACCGTTGAACTTGCGCATGTGGCGCTTGGCCTGGTTCCAGAAGTTCTCGATGCCGTTGATGTGATTCTGCCGATCAGCGAAGAGCTCGGAGTGATTGATCCGGAAGTGCTTGAAGTCGGATACGTCGAGCACGTTGTAGCCCTTCCAGCAATCGGAATAGAC
>Ga0194120_10007818_pt1 | contig 14410 bp, 14 predicted proteins | sample TA2MahCa65mmetaG_FD_148642 | JGI IMG/M metagenome (GOLD analysis project Ga0194120, IMG submission 148642) | Freshwater microbial communities from Lake Tanganyika, Tanzania - TA2015019 Mahale Deep Cast 65m | ecosystem: Environmental > Aquatic > Freshwater > Lake | place: Tanzania: Lake... | reverse complement strand
CGTCCGGCGGCGCCCCCGCCCCGCGTGCGTCCACACCCGCCCCGCGTGCTTCCACACCCGCCCCGCGTGCGTCCACTTCCGCTCCGCAGGCCGCGTCGGCTCCGAGCGTCGGGAAGTCGAGCGCCCCCGCTCGCGCGCCGACCTTCACGACTCCCAAGGTGCAGGCGGCCGCGAAGTCGCCCGCCGGCTACGTCGCGCCCGCGGCTGCTGCGCCCGCGAGCGCGGCGCCGAAGAGCGCGGCGCCAAAGAGCGCGCCGGTGTTCAGCGGCTCGCGCGGCGCCGGCGCGCACGTCATCGGCGGCGCGCTCACGCCGACCGAGATCCAAAAGCTCATGGAGCACGCCGGCGCTGGCTGTCCGCTCGGCCCGTGCAAGGGCTGCTCTCACCAGAACGTCGCGACGGGCGCGTGCAACGCCTGAAGTGACCACGCAATCCTTTTCCACACTCATTTCGGAACTGATCCAACATGGCAACTGAGAACCTGGTCGCCCTCGGCATGATCGAGACCAAGGGCCTCGTCGGCGCGATCGAAGCGGCCGACGCGATGTGCAAGGCCGCGAAAGTCACACTGCTCGGCCGCTACGAGAAGTCCGGCGGCGGCCTCGTCACCGTGATGGTGCGCGGCGAAGTCGGCGCGGTGAAGGCCGCGGTCGAGGCAGGTGCGGCCGGAGCGCGGCGCGTCGGCGAGCTCGTCGGCACGCACGTGATCCCGCGGCCGGCGATCGACCTCGCGGACTTCCTGCCTCCGGCGGACGAGAAGAAGAAGTGAGCATCAGGCCGCCCGCACCGCGCATTGCGTGAGGTCCCATGTCTGTGCGTTCCACTCCGGCGATCGAGCTGCGCGGCGCGGTGGTCATCGACCACATGCAGCCGCAGTTCGCGGCCACGGTCGCGGCTGCGAGCGACGGCTACTTCCCGGTCGTGGGGGAGAGCGCGTTTTGGCTCGAGGCTCGCCCCGGCATCGTGATCAATCGCCTGATGGACGTGGCGCTCAAGCGCTGCCGCGTCACGCCCGGCGCGCTGGTCACCGAGCGCAGCTACGGCACGCTCGAAGTGCACGGCCCCGATCAGGGGCAGGTGCGCGAGGCGGGGCGGCTGATCCTCGAGGCGGCCGGGGTCGGCTACGCAGACGGACTGCGGCCCAACGTGCTCACCGACGAGATCATCCGGCAGGTCGACAGCCACCACGCGATGCTGATCAATCGCACGCGCAACGGCATGCTGCTGCTCGCGCAGGACACGCTCTACACGCTCGAGGTGAATCCGGCCGTGTGGGTGCTGCTCGCCGCGAACGAGGCCGAAAAAGCCGCCCCGATCCGCATCGTCGGCCTTGGCGCGCACGGCGCGGTCGGTCGTCTGCGCCTGGCGGGGACGGATGCGGAGATCGACGCCGCGGTCGCCGCCGTGCACCGCGCGCTCGCAGGGATCGCTGGCCGCGACAACGTGGGAGTCGACTAGTGTTCCTCGGTCGCGTCGTCGGTGAAGTGTGGGCCACGCGCAAGGCGTCGGACCTCGATGGCAAGCGCCTGCTCGTGATCGAGGCGCTCGACGAGCGTCGCGAGCCCGGCGCGTCCAAGGTCACGCCCGTGATCGCGGCCGACCCGCTCGGCGCGGCCTTCGGGCAGCGCGTGATCGTCGCCTTCGGCAAGGCCGCGCGCGTCGCCTGCGGCGGCGACGGCGACTACGCGTTCGAGGCCGCGGTGGTCGGCATCGTCGACGAGCTCGACGCGCCGCTCGCGCCCGCGCACTGGATGCACAACCCCGGCGGCGGCGAGCCGCTCGCGCGCTCGCCGCGCAAGCAGTGGAGCTAGCGATGCTGCTGGGAACCGTCGTCGGTCAGGTCTGGTCGAGCGTCAAGGACCCCTCGCTCTCCGGCTGCCGCTTTCTCTTGATCCAGCCCTACACGCGCGACGGCAAGCACAACGCGGAGACGTTGATCGCGGTCGATCCGCTCGGCGCCGGAGTCGGCGAGCGCGTGCTGGTCGTGTTCGGGCGCGCGGCGCGCCACGTGATCGGCAAGGGGCACGACATCGGATTCCAGACGGCCGTGGCGGCGATCATCGATCGCGCCGAGTTGTGCGACGGAGCCTCGGTCGGACCGACCGCGGCACAGGATCGACCTGCAGCGCTCGCGCGCCAAGGGAACAAGGCATGAATCGCAACGATCTCAATCCGGACCTGCGCGACGACGTCGCGCTCGAGCCGTGCATCGGCCTGCTCGAGCTCTCCTCCGTGGCGCGCGGCGTCGAAGTCGCCGACGCGGTGCTCAAGGAAGCCGCCGTCGAGCTCCTCTTCGCGACGCCGGTGCAGCCGGGCAAGTACGTGCTGCTCTTCACGGGCGCGGTGCTCGACGTGCGCTCGAGCGCGCGCCGCGGAGCCGAACTCGCCGGTGCCGACCTCGTCGACCAGCTCGTCATTCCGCAGGTGCACGAGCAGGTGATCCCGATGCTGCGCCGCAAGGGCGGTCGCATCAGCGGCCAGCTCGATGCCGTCGGCGTGATCGAAACCACCACCGTGGCGAGCGCGATCGTCGCCGCCGACGTGGCGCTCAAGACGGCCTCGGTCGACCTGATCGACCTGCGCGTCGCCAACGGGCTCGATGGCAAGAGTTTCTTCGTGCTCACGGGTTCGCTCAGCGACGTGCGCTCGGCGATCACCGCCGGCGCCGGACAGGCGGGGACCAGCGGGCTGCTCGCGCGCGAAGTCGTGATTCCCCGCCCGCATCCCGAGCTCACGCAGCACCTCTAGGCGCGGCGCGCGAACCCCGTGGCAAACCAGCGGCTCTACACCGAGGCGGACGTGCGCGCGATGCCGCGCGGCGCGCGGCTCGTGCTCGGTGCTGGAACGCTCGCGACACCCTCGGCGCTCGACGCGGCCCACGAGCTCGGCATCGCCGTGCTGCGCGGCGAGCTCGCGCTGCCGAGCGCCGCGTCTCCCAAGGCGAACTCCGCAGGCTGCGGTTGCGGCAGCCGCTGCACGCCGGGCGGCTGCACCTGGTCCAAGATGCTCTCCAGCGACGCCACCTACGTCGTCGTCGTGTCCGACGGCCGTGCCACGGTCGCTCGCATGACCCCCTCGGGCCCCGTGCCCTTCGCGTGAACCATGACTCGCTTCCTCACCAGTGAAGATGTCCGGCGCGCGAACTCGCGCGTGATCGAGGTCGACGAAGGCACGATCGTCACCGCGCAGGCGCAGGACACGGCGCGCGAGGCCGGCATCGTGATCCAGCACCGCAGCGGTTCGTCCTACGCCGAGCCCGCGCCGAGCCGCGGTCCGGATGCGAGCCTGGCCCAGCGCTCGCTGCCGCACCTGCCCGAGCCGCCGATGGAAGGCGAGTTGCAGAGCTTCACCGGCGTGGTCGTGACGGCGGCCGGACGCAACCGGCCCGGCGTGCTCTCGGAGATCACCGCCGCGATCGCGAGCTCGCAGGCGAGCATCCTCGACATCTCGCAGAAGGTCGTCGAGGGCTACTTTCACATCGTGCTGATGGTCGAGCTGCCTCCGGGCTCGGGCTTCGCCCAGATGAAGTCGACGCTCGAGTGCATGGGCGGCCCCGACGACTATGTCGTGCGCGTGATGCACGAGCGCGTGTTCCGTTTCATGCACCGCGTCTAGGCGCGCGCCCCAAGACCACCGATCGAGCGCGACCATGCCGTTCACCGACCGCGAGATCCTCGAGACCGTCCGCATGATCGAGCTCGAGACGCTCGACATCCGCACGATCACGCTGGGCATCAACCTGCTCGACTGCGCCGACCCCGACCCCGAGAGCGCCTGCGAGAAGATCTACACCAAGATCGTGCAGCACGCGCGCAACTTGCAGGCCGTGGGCCGCGGCATCTCGGAGGACTACGGCATCCCGATCGTGAACAAGCGCATCGCGACCACGCCGATCAGCTTCGTCGCGGCCGCGAGCGCGACCGACGACCTCGTGCCGTTCGCGCGCGCGCTCGACGCGGCCGCCAAGGAGTGCGGCGTCGATTTCATCGGCGGCTTCACGGCCTACGTGCACAAGGGCTTCACGCACGCCGACGACGCGCTCTTTCGCTCGATCCCGCGCGCGCTGAAAGAGACGGCGCACGTGTGCTCGTCGGTGTCGCTCGGCACGACCAAGGCCGGCATCAACATGAACGCGGTGGCGCGTTTCTCGGACGTGATCCTCGAGACCGCGCGGCTCACGGCCGATCAGGGCGGACTGGGATGCGCCAAATTGGTGTGCTTCTGCAACGCCGTCGAGGACAACCCGTTCGTCGCGGGCGCCCACATCGGCACGGGCGAGCCGGAGACGGTCGTCAACGTCGGCGTCAGCGGTCCGGGCGTCGTGCGCGCCGCGATCGCGAAGCTCGGGCCCGAGCCCGACTTGCTCGCCGTCGCGGAAACCGTCAAGCGCACGGCCTTCAAGATTACGCGCATGGGCGAGCTCGTCGGCCGCGAGGCCGCGCGCCGCCTCAACACGACCTTCGGCATCGTCGACATCAGCCTCGCGCCCACTCCGGCGGCGGGAGACTCGGTGTCCGACATCCTCGAGCTGATCGGCGTCGATCGCACGGGCGCTCCCGGCACGACGGCGGCGCTCGCGCTGCTCACCGACGCCGTCAAGAAGGGCGGCGCGATGGCGAGCTCGTCGGTCGGCGGGCTCTCGGGCGCGTTCATTCCCGTCAGCGAGGACGCCGGCATGATCGAGGCCGTGCGCGTGGGCGCCCTGAGCCTCGCCAAGCTCGAGGCCATGACCAGCGTGTGCTCGGTCGGCCTCGACATGGTGGCGGTGCCCGGCGACACGAGCGCGGCCACGCTCACGGGGATCATCGCCGACGAGATGGCGATCGGCATGGTCAATGCCAAGACGACCGCGGTGCGCATCATTCCGGTGCCGGGCAAGGGTCCGGGCGAGACGGTGGAGTGGGGCGGCCTGCTCGGCACGGCGATCGTGCAGGACCCCGGCAAGTTCTCCTGCGCCATCCTGCATCGCCGCGGCGGGCGCATCCCCGCGCCGATTCAGAGCTACAAGAACTAGGTCGCGCGGCGCGCGCGGCAGGCCGGTGGAAAAAAATTCCATGCGCGGGGCCCACGCCGCCGCCGCGTGCCGTTTTCGAGCCTGAGTCGAACCTGAGTCGAGCCTGGGTCGAGCGTGCGTCGAGCGTGCGTCGAGCCCAAATCCGGCCAGAATCGAGCCAGAATCGAGCCCGAATCGGTCCTGAAGGAGGCCTGAGTCGGGCTCGCTGCGCGGAAGCGTGGCCTGCGCACCTTTCGCGCTCAAGGGCCCGGGACGTGGCTCCGACAACTCAGCAGCGATCCACACCCCTTTGGACGTGCCACGCGAGACCCCACCGTGAGCGAGCCGATCCTCTTCGTCGACGACACGCCTCAGACGCTCGACCTGCTCGTGTGCATGTTCGCGGGCAGCTTCGACGTGCATGCGGCGCGCTCGCCCGAAGAGGCCCTCGAGCTGTGCGAGTCGCGCGGGCCGTTCGCGGTCGTCCTGAGCGACTACCACATGCCGGGGACGCGCGGCAGCGAGCTCCTCGCGCGCATCCACGCGCGTTCGCCGCAGACCGTGTCGATGCTGCTCACGGGCATGGCGGAGCTCGACATGGCCGTCGAAGCGTTGCACCAAGGCGGTGTGTTCCGCTTTCTGGAGAAGCCCTGTTCGCGCGCGAGTCTCGCGGCAGCGCTCGAGGACGCCCTCGTCGAACACCGCCGCCGCGTCGCGGAGCGCGCGCGCGAGGAGGCCCAGACGCGTTCGCGCGCGTTGTTGCAACGCCAAAACGGCCAGCTCGTCGATCGGATTCACGCGCAGATGCGCGCGCTCGCTCGCCTGCAGCGCTTCGTCGGCGACCTCAACTCGTGCGAAACGCTCGAGCTCGTCGCCGAGGCCACCGCGCAGGCGGCGCGCGACGTGTGCGGCGTCGGTTGGACGCGCGTCGAGTTTCGGGTGTTGCCGCGCGGCATGAGCGGCGTGATCGAACGAACCTGCGGCGAGCGCTTCGAGCGAGCGTCCGAGCGCGTCGCGTTCGCGACCGCGGAAGGCGAGCTCGGCGCGCTCGAGTGTTCGAGTGAGGACACGACCGGTCGCGCGCTCGACGCCACGGACCGCGACTTGCTCGCGTCGATCGCCGCTTCGGCCTCCGTCGCGGCGCGCAACGTGTTGCGTCGCTGCGAGCGCGACGAGGCTCAGCAAGCGACGATCTTCGCGCTCGCCAAGCTCGCCGAACAGCGTGACAACGAGACCGGTCGCCACCTCGAGCGCGTCAGCGCCTACTGTCGATTGCTCTCGCTCGGCCTGCGCGAGGCCGGGCACTTCCGCTCCGAGCTCACGGATGCGTGGATCGCGGTGCTCGAGAAGTCCGCGCCCCTGCACGACATCGGCAAGGTCGGGATTCCCGACCAGATCCTCCTCAAGCCCGGCAAGCTCGACGCGGACGAGTGGGAGACGATGAAGCGACACACGACCATCGGCGCGGACACGCTGCGCAGTGTGCTCGCGAGCGCGGGCGAGCAGCCGTTCCTGACGGTCAGCATCGAAATCGCGTGGTGCCACCACGAACGCTGGGATGGCGACGGCTATCCGCGCGGCCTTCGCGGCGACGCGATTCCGCTCTCGGCGCGCATCCTCGCGCTCGCCGACGTGTACGACGCGCTGACGAGCGAGCGACCCTACAAGGCGGCGTGGACGCACGCGGCGGCGGTCGAGTTCATCGCGCGCGGCGCGGGCGCGCAGTTCGATCCGCGCGTCGTCTCGGTGTTCCTCGAGCGCGGGCGGGACTTCGATCGCGTGCGATCGGAACTCGCCGACGACGTCGAGCAGGGCGCGCCGATCCTGCAGCTCGCGCGGTCCTCCTCGCGCGCGGCCGCGGGCTGAGGCGCGCGGGCGCGCGCGGCGCTACGCTGTGCGCCTGCGGATGCCGAAGTGGAAGCGCACCTTCGCCGCGGTCTGGCTCGCCAACACCGCCACCGCGATCGGGATGATGGCGTTCCTGCCATTCTTCCCGAGCCAGCTCGAACACCTCGGCCTGACCGACCGCTGCGAGATCGCGACGTGGGCCGGCGTGCTCTACGGCGCGGCCCCGCTGTTCGCCGCGCTCTCCAGCCCGCTGTGGGGCGCGCTCGGCGACCGAGTCGGGCGGCGCGTGATGATCCTGCGCTCGATGCTGGCGATCACGCTGTTCGTCGGTGCGATGAGCTTCGCGACGAGCCCCTGGGAACTGCTCTCCCTGCGCGTCGCACAGGGCCTTTTCTCTGGCTTCGTCGCGCCCAGCATCACGCTGGTGAGCGTGCAAGCGCCAGTCGAGGCGCAAGCGCGCGTCAGCGGCTGGCTGCAGACGTCGATGGTGCTCGGCGCGATCGTCGGGCCACTCGTCGGCGAGCTGCTGCGTTCGGAGCTCGGCGTCGGCGAGGTCTACCTCGCAGTGGCCGTGCTCTCGCTCGTGGCGGCGCTGGTCGTGTTCTGCTTTGCGCACGAGGATGCGAACTCGTGGCGCAGCGACGGTCAGGGGCTCACGCCGCCTTGCGCGCTGCGCACGCTCGTGCGCGACGTGCGCGAACTGCGCGGCAACGCGGCGCTGCGCGCCTCGATGCTGCTGCTGTTCTGCCTGCAGTTCGGCATGGGCGCCACCAACCCGCTGCTGGAGTTGCACGTGCGCGACGTCGAGACGTGGCTGAGTTGGGTGGAGCCCTCGACGGCGGCGCTCTACTTCTCGATGTCGGCGGCCAACCTCGTGTCGATGCCGCTGTGGGGGCGATTGGGGGATCGGCGCGGCGCCTACCGGACGCTGCGCAGCTGCGCGGCGCTGTGCGCGGCGGCCTTGCTCGCGCAGGGGCTCGCACCGAACTACGAGGCGTTGCTCTTGTCCCGCGTGCTGTTCGGGGTCGCCATGGCGGGCTCGGCACCGCTCGCCTTCGGAGTCGCCGCGGCGGAGTCCAGCGCGTCCCAGCGCGGGGGCGCCATCGGCGTGGTGTTCGCCGCCCGGGCCTTCGCCATCGCGGTGGCGTCGATGGCCGGCGGAGCGATCAGCGTGTTGGTCGGCGTGCGCGGGCTGTTCCTCGGCTCGGCGGCCCTGCTGGCGCTGTGCTTGGTCGTGCTGCGGCCGCCGCCGAGCGGGGGTGCGGCGGGAGTTGTCCACAATATGTAGGGTGGGGTAGACAGATCGGCCCCTAGGGATAGGATCGCGGCCTCCTCCAGAGGAATCCCCATGCAGCGCCCGCTCCGCATCTACTTCGTCGGTGCCCACTCGACCGGAAAGACCACGCTCGCCCGCTGGGTGCGCGACCAATACGGGCTGCCGATGATCTCGGAGGTGGCGCGCGGCGTGCTCGCCGAGATGGAAGAGCACCTCGACGCCATGCGCTCGCGGCTCGATGTGGTCGACCGTTACCAAAGCGAGGTCTTCGAGCGACAGATCTCGGCGGAGGCCCAGCAGCGGGGCTCGTTCGTCTCCGACCGCGCCTTTTGCAACCTCGCCTACGCAGCGCAGCACGCGCGCGTGCTCAACCAACTCGCCACCGATCCGCGCCTTGCGAGCTACATCGACTCGGTGAAGGACGGGCTGGTGTTCTTCCTGCGCCCGCACCGCGAGCTGCTCGCCGAGGACGGCGTGCGCGCCGGCGTCGCATGGGAAGAGGTCCTGCGCATCGACGGCATGGTCAAGCTGATGCTCGAGATGTTCGCCATCCCCTACATCCCGGTCGACTGCCTCCCGATGCAGGAGCGCGTGCGGCTCTTGGAGCGCGTGTTCTCGCTCGCCGGACTCGAGCCGGGCCACGCGGAACTCGCGCCCCACGAGCTCGTTCCGCGAGCCGCCGGTGCGACGCCGCACGCGCGCGAGTCGAACGGCAACGGCAACGGCGCGCGCCGCGAGCCCAGCCGCGCTCTCTGAGCGAAGCGAGGCGACGCCCTCGAGCGGCCTTCGCGCTAGGATTCCGCGCCCCCCGCCCGCCGCTTGGGCGCTCGAGGGATCGACGCACCTCCTCCCAACCTCCGTCCATCCGCGGACCCCGCATGTTCCAACCGCTGCTGCTCCTCACTCTGCGCGCGATCTCCCACGCCATCGAGGTCGTTCCTCCGCCCGCGGAAGCCCTCGTCCTCGCCCCGCTCTCCCAAGACGCCGCCGCCTTGCCCGCGCCGCAGTGGAAGGGCAACGTCTCGGCCGGTTTCGTGCTGACGGACGGCAACTCGAAGATGCGCCAAGCCAACGTCAGCGCCGACGCGACGCTCAAGCGCGAGAAGGACGCCTTCACGCTCGGTTTCCTGTGGGTCTACGCGGAAAACAACGCCACCGGCAACGGCTGGGTCCTCACCGATCGCAAGACGTTCGGCCGCGGCAAGTACGACTACTTCATCGCCGAGAAGTCCTACGTCTACGGCTTGGCGACGGCGGAAAACGACTTGCGCCAGTCGATCGCACTGCGCTGGACCGCCGGTGCCGGGGTCGGTCACCAGTACGTCGACACGGACGCGTGGAAGTTCGCGGTGGAAGCGGGTTTCGCGCACCTCGACACGCGCTACAAGAGCGCGTCCAACACCTCCGACGTGACGGTGCGCGGCTCGACCAACGTGGCCCACCGGGCGAGCGACACGTGGAGTTTCGCGCACGTCCTCGAAGTCTACCCCTCCGTCGAGGACGCCCACGACGTGTACGGCCGCTCTCAGTTCACCGCGGATGCGAAGCTCAGCGAGAACATGCTCGCTTCGTTCAAGTGGGTGCTCGACTACGACAACACGCCCGTGCCGGGCAAGGAGCGCGTCGACAACCGCTACCTGTTCTCCATCGGCTGGAAGTTCTGATGTTCCGACGGTCCTCGCGAGGCTCCGTGGGGGCTTGGCTAGTGCGGTAATGCCGCGACCAGCGCGTCGCGCTGGGCTTCGGCGAGCACGCGGCGCAGGTGCGCACCACCGATCCGACTCGGTCGCAGGGCGGTGTTGTGCTCGCTGAACAGCTCGAGCTCGCGCACGCCAAACCACAGTTCGGGCGAGGGAGAGTCCGAGGGTTGCGCGCGCCACGCATGGTGCGCGTCCCTCGCACAGCCCTCCAGACGGTTGAGCTCGCTCGCGAGCGCAGCGAGGTCGGGGCGCGGCAGTGGCGAGCGGCTCGGCAGGTCGAACCACGAGAGCGTGCTGATCGCGAAGCGCGCCAGCGTGCCCTGTGCGGTCTCCTGCGAGAACAGCACGCGGTCGCGCGGCGTGGAGCCGAACAGCGCGTGTCGGCCCGGCGCGCCCGCGGCGAACTGGCTCGATTGGGCGGTCCAGATCGTCCAGTCGAGGTGCACGAGGTCGTCGCGCGAGCAGGCCGCGAGTTCCGTGCGTTCGGCGCTCGCGCGCGCGACGCGCTCGCCCCACACGGCGCGCCACGGCTCGAGGTCGCCCGTGAGCAGCGTCGGCAGGAGCTCGAGCAAGCGCTCCGTCGCGAGCTGGTGTCGCCCGAGCGAGTCGCGTCCGGCGAGCTCGGACGCGATGGGGGACAGCGCGGGGTCCGCGTAGGAACCGACGATCGCGTCGACGGCGAGCGCGCGTTCGCTCGGGAACGCGAACAGGTCTCCGGCGCGCGCGACGTCGAGCAGCTCCGACTCGAGTTCGAGCGCGCGCCGCGGGTGGCGCACCGCGAACAACGCGCACAGCCCATCCGTGTCGTAGTGGTCGTTCGCGATCGCGACGCAACCGCGGGCTAGCTCGGCACGCAGCGACGGTGGGAGCCGGGCGAAGAGCAGCGCCGAGCCCGTCGAGAGATCGTGGCGCAGCTCCCTCGGCGTGCGATTTCCCCTCCAGTGGCTCAGGTTGAGTCCCGGTGAGTCGAAGGAGCCGTCGACCGAGATCACGGGCTCGCGCGGCGCTTCGCTCACGATGCGGACGGGAAGCTCCATGGCGCGCGCTCGCGTCGCGGCGCTCAGTGCACGTCGGCGGGCTCGAGGTTCGGCTGCTGCTGCACGAGCTCTTGCCACTTCTTCAGACGGCGCAGGTTGTCGGTGGAGTCGCGCTTGGCGATTTCGCGGACGGCGCGCTCGTCGGCCGAAATGTCGGTGCGCGCCAGCGCTTCGACGGCGCGCACGTTCGCCTGCGTGTACAGGTACTCCACGCGGTCGTACTCGCGCTTCAGGTAGTAGTGCAGCATGACCGCCGTGTCGTTGAGGAAGTTGGGGTCCTTGGGGTCGATCTCGAGCGAGCGTTCGTAGGCGGCGAAGGAGCGAGCCCACAGGTCCGCGAGCAACTCGGGGTCGGGCTTCGCGCCGCGCTTGCCGCGCAGGGCGTCGCCTTGGTCGCGCAGGAACAGCCCGAGGTTGTTCCAGTGGCGCGAGACGTCGGGCTCCAGGCGCGTGAAGAGGTCACAGATCATGGCCGCGTCCTCGTTGCGCGGGGGACCCTTCTGCTTCGCGGCGTCCGCGCACCATGCGACGAGACCGTTCAGCACGCCCGTGTTGCGGCCGAGGTCGCCGGCGAGCGTCTGCACGAGGCCCTCGGGATCGGCGCGGCGGAAGTTGTAGAGCGCTTCGATCGCCTCCGCGTAGCGCTGCTGGGAAAACGCCGCGCGGTACACGTAGTACCACGAATTCGCGAAGGCCGGCCACAGCCGCACGGCGTTGCGGAACGACGCCTCGCACTCGGGCCACTTGGCGTTTTCGAACTGCGCGAAGCCGGTCCACCACGAGACGGTCGCATTGCGCGCGTCGTTCTCGCCCGCGCGCGCCGCGAAGCGCTTCGAGCCGTCCTCGCACATGCCGAGGAATTTGGCCGAGCCGAGCACGTTGTAGGCCTGAGGGAAGTTGACGCGCGCAGGGTCCCAGCCGACGGCGGAAGCGAAGCTCGCCGCGGCGGAGGTCATGTCCGACTTCCAGCCGTGCAGGTTGCCGAGTTGCACGTGCACCTCGGCGAGCAGCGCTTGGCGCGGCAGCTGCGTCGGCGTGCCGAGCAGGTTGACCGCGCGCTCGAAGGACGTATAGGTCGACTTCCACAGCGTCTCCTTCGCGGCGGTGTCCTGCTCGGCGACATAGCGGGAGAACCCGATGCGCCCGAGGATCACATGCACGTCGGGATTTTGGCGGTCGAAGGCGAGCGCCTTCTCGGCCGCCTCGCGACCGGCTTCGAGATCTTGGCTGTACCACGCCGCCTCGGCGAGGGCGGTCCACGCGTCTTGAAAACGCGCGGCATCCGTCTTGACGGCGAGCTTGAGGCTGCGCGCCGCATCCTCGAACTGGCTCTGCGTGTACTGACCGGCGCGGTTGTTGGCGATCGCGTCCTTGGCTTGACCGAGGAACGCCATGCCGAACAGGTAGTCGACGAGTCCGGCGGGAGCCCCCGCTGATTTGAGCGCTTCGATTTCGAGCAGGGCGTCGTCGAAGCGCAGCGCCGCGATCCAGCCGCGCGTCTTCCACGCGCGCGTCGTCGGGTTCGGAGCTTGCTCGCACGCGGCATCGAACTCGGCCTGCGCCTCGGCCAGCTTGCCTTGGGCGAGCAGCGCGCGGCCCTTTTCGATGCGCGCTTCGGCGCTCTCTTGAGACAGGCTCGAACGTGCCGCGAGGTGCGCGTCGGGGGTCGACGGAAGCAGCGAGAGGGAGAGCAGCAGGAGGGTGGTGTGCATGGCAGGAACGGACGACTAGTCGCGGGTGGAGAGCGCCAGCTTGCAGCGTGGCACGTAGATTTCGCGGACGGACGGGCGCGCGCCCGGGCCGATGGAGAGCGCGCGCTCGAAGTAGTCGAGCGCGCGGCGAGGGTCACGGACGACGTCGCGCTCCAAATAGTAGATGCCCATGTACTCGTGCGCGTCGCCCCAGGCCTGACGCAGGCGATTGCGGACGCCCTCGTCCAAGTCCGCGGCGGCGAGCTGTCGTTCGCCGAGATGGATGGCGGCGTTCAGCAGCCCGCGCGCGACGTCGGAATCGATGTGCAGGTACTCGATCGCGATCAGCGCGGCGTCCGCCATGGCGCGGATGTCCGTCGGCGCGAGGCGGCTCGCGTCGAGCAGGCTGCGGTAGGCATGCTCGAACTGCTTGCGTGCGCGCTTGCGCAGATCCTCGGCGCGGATGCGGAACTCCGTCTGGAGCCGAGGGCCGATCGGGAGCGCGGCATCGATGCCCGCGCGCTCCTGCAGCGCGAGCAGGCGGCGCGGCTCGCGGATGCGTCCGTCGGCCGCGAGCGCGAGCTCCTCGGACTCCGCGTGCGAACGTTCGGCCACCGCGCGGTACACGCGTCCGCAGTCGAGCGCCCACGCTACGACGTCGGGCTCGTAGCGGTGCAGTTCGAGCAGCACGCTGGCCGCCTCCGCGAGCGTTCCGCGGCGTTCGAGCTCGGCGGCCACCGCCGCGAGCCCCGCGACGCCGGAGCGAACGTTGGGCGGGTGCGCGTTCGCCATCGCGCCGCGCTCGAGCCTCTCCATCGAGCGAAAGCTCTCCGCCGCGGCGATGGGATCCCCCTCTTCGAGGTGCGCCCAGCCGACGCCGGCGCGGCAGGCCGCTTCGTTGCGCAGGCATTCCGCGCGCAGGCGCGCGTCGATGGCGCGCGCGGCGGCGAACTCGCCCTCGGCGACGCGCAGCGCTGCGCGCCGCTGTGCGGGCGGCATCGCGAGCTCCTCGAGCCGCTCGAGCGCGGGTGTCCACCAGACGGCGACGTTCGCCGCGGCGTGGGACCGCGATCGTTCGCAGGCCGCGATGACTTCCGCGCTCCCGCCGCGCAGGCGCGCCACGCGCGCCAGCTCGCGCGGCAGCTCCTCGTCGGCTGGAAGTTGCTCGAACGCCCGCTCGAGCGTCGCCTGCGTCGTCGCGAGGTCGCCGCGCGCTTCCTCGATTCGAGCGAGGAGCTTCCACAGCGAGGCATCCTGCGGTGTCCACGCGACGCAGGCCGCGAGCGCGGCCGCGGTTTCCGCGCGCAGTTCCTCGCTCGCGTCGCCCGCCGACTCCGCTTGCGCGAGCGCGTCCGCGAACGCGAGTGCCAGCGTGCGCTCGGGCAACTCGCCGCCCAGCGGCCGAGCCTCGCGCAGCGCGGCGCGGGCGAGTCGCGCGTATTCGAGCGCCTCCGTCGGCTGCGCGAGAGCGCGCGCGGCGCGGCAGGCTCCGAGCCACGATTCCGCGCCCGTGCCGGAGCGCAGGAAGCTCTGGCGCGCTTCGTCGATGCGCTCGCGCGCGCCACTCGCCGTGCCGACGCGCAAGTTGGCCTCGGCGTGCACGAGCAGGACGCGCGGCTCTCCGGGAGCCACACAGAGCGCCTGCACGGCGACGGCGAGCGCCTCGGCATCCCGACCCTGAGCGAGCAGCGCGCGCGCTTCCGCGACGCGCGGCACGGTCAGGAGGTCGTCGAGCAGGGCGCGGGCGCCGACGAAGTCGCCGCGCTCGATCGCCTCGCGTGCGAGGCGGGCGAGCCGCTGTGTCTCGCCCTCGGGCGCGTGCTCGGCGGGCTCTTGCGGCGCGAGCGGCGGGGGCGCGGGCGGCG
>Ga0194120_10007814_pt1 | contig 14413 bp, 18 predicted proteins | sample TA2MahCa65mmetaG_FD_148642 | JGI IMG/M metagenome (GOLD analysis project Ga0194120, IMG submission 148642) | Freshwater microbial communities from Lake Tanganyika, Tanzania - TA2015019 Mahale Deep Cast 65m | ecosystem: Environmental > Aquatic > Freshwater > Lake | place: Tanzania: Lake... | reverse complement strand
GAAAAACTTTTTCCCTCGGAGGCCCCGATTCCGGGACCCGGAAAAAGTGTCCGAATTCAAATCGGAATCACTGTCCGATTTGGATCGGAATGACTGTCCGAAATGAATCGGAATCGGTGTCCGAATTAAATTGGAATCGCTGTCCGAATTGGCCCGGAATACGCAGCTGCGCCTCAGAAAATCTTCACGACGCGCATCCTGCGTGCGCCGTGGACAAATCAACCGACAAAAACAAGACAACCAACGAAAGAAACACGAACATGAAACGCATCATCACCTCCACCCTCGCCGCGCTCGCTCTGTCCGCGACGCTCTCCTTCGGCGCGGAACTCCTCAACATCGACCGCGCGCCGGTCACGCGCTGGACGCTTACGATCCCGTGGCGTTTTTCACCGAAAAGGCCGCCGTGAAGGGCGACTTCAAGATCACCGCCACCCATCAGGGCGCGACTTACTTCTTCGCCTCGAAGAAGAATCGCGACGCCTTCCAGGCGAAGCCGGAACGCTACGTGCCCGCTTACGGCGGCTACTGCGCGGTCGGCGCGGCTCTGGGCGTCCTGCTGCCCGTGGACATCTCGACGTGGCAGATCGTCGATGGCCGGCTCGTGCTGAACTACAGCGCGGACGTGCAGAAGATGTTCAACAAGGATCCCGATGGGAACCTCAAGAAGGGCGACGCCAACTGGCCCAAGCTCGTCGCTGACCACGCGAAGTAACCACTCACGGTAAAGGGCCGCCCGGCTTGACCCGGGCGGCCCATCCCCACGGAGCTTTCCATTTGCCTTGGAGGAGGAAGGCGCGGCCATCGCGGCGCACATCCGCTCCTTCCTTGCGAAGCAGAAGCTGTAAGCCTCCAGTCTAAGCTCGCCAACCCACCATGAACTCACACACTGAAACCGTTGCGATGAGTGATTCGAAAACCGCCTCCAGCCAATCCGGCTTCCGCTGGAAGTGGCTGCTCTACGCCGGCGCGGTCGGCGTTCTCATCGCCGTTGCGAAATACTTCCATGTGCAGGAACTGCTCAAACAGGCGCTTGATTGGGTCGGGCAACTTGGCCCGTTGGGGCCGATGATATTCATCGCGCTCTACGTGATGGCGACCGTGTTGTTCGTTCCTGGCTCGGTGCTGACGCTCGGCGCGGGTGCGGTGTTTGGCGTGGTCTGGGGTTCGGTTTACGTCTCCATCGCGGCCACGCTGGGCGCGACCTGCGCGTTTCTGGTGGGCCGTTATCTCGCCCGCGACGCTATCGCCCGCAAGATCGAGGGCAACGATCGCTTTGCCGCCATCGACAAGGCCGTGGCGAATGAGGGCTGGAAAATCGTCGGGCTGACCCGGCTCTCGCCGGTGTTTCCCTTCACGCTGTTGAACTACGCCTTCGGCATCACGCGGGTGAAGCTCGGCCATTACGTGCTCGCGTCCTGGATCGGCATGATACCCGGCACGGTGATGTATGTGTATGTCGGTTCGCTCGCCAAGGCCGCCTCAGGCGAACGCACGCGCACCACCGGCGAATGGGCGCTCTATGGAGTCGGAATGCTTGCCACCGTGGTCGTGACCCTCTTCGTCACTCGCATCGCCAAGCAGGCGCTGGCGAAGCGAATCGTTTGATTGGGTCGAAGCCCGCACGCCTGCGCTGGAAATAACGAACTTACTTTTATGACCGAACAAACTTCACCGCCCGTCCTCCCGTGGGACGCGCACAATCAGAAGCTGGTCTCCAATGTTCATCCGACAGGCTGGAAGAATCCCACGCCGGCACCGCGCTACAACCTCGTTGTCATCGGCGCGGGCACGGCGGGACTGGTCACCGCGGTGGGCGCGGCGGGACTCGGCGCGAAGGTCGCGCTCATCGAGAAGCATTTCATGGGTGGCGATTGCCTGAATGTTGGTTGCGTGCCATCGAAGGCGATCATCCGCGCCGCCCGTGCGGTGGCTGCCGTGCGCGAGGCCGGCGAGTTCGGCGTGAATGTTCCGCCCGGCACGACGGCGAACTTCGGCAGCGTGATGGAGCGAATGCGCCGGTTGCGCGCCGACATCAGCCCGCACGACTCCGCCCAGCGTTTCAGCGAACTCGGCGTGGACGTCTTGCTCGGCGCGGGAAAATTCACCGGCCCGGACACGATTGAGGTTGGCGGGCAGACGTTGCGCTTTGCGAAGGCCGTCATCGCCACCGGCGCGCGCGCGGCCGCGCCACCGATTCCCGGCTTGAAGGATGTTCCCTATCTCACCAACGAAACGCTGTTCTCGCTGACCGAACTGCCGAAACGTCTCGGCATCATTGGCGCTGGCCCGATTGGTTGCGAGATGGCGCAGAGCTTCGCGCGCTTCGGTTCGGAGGTGTTCCTGGTCGAGGCGGAGCACGGCATCCTGCCGCGTGAAGACCGCGATGCTTCGGAGATTGTTCGCACCGCGATGGAACGCGATGGAGTCAAACTTCTCTGCTGCGGCAAAGACCTCAAGCTCGCCAAAGACCCGAGCGGCGTGCGCCTGCAAGTCGGCTCACATGGCCAAGGCTACGACGTGCTGGTGGATCAACTCCTCGTCGCCGTCGGCCGCGCCCCAAACGTCGAGGGACTCAGACTCGAAACCGTCGGCGTCGAGTTCGACAAGAAGGGCGTGAAAGTGAACGACCGTCTGCAAACTTCCAACCCGCGCATCTACGCCTGCGGCGACATTTGCTCGCCGTATCAGTTCACGCACGCCGCGGACTTCATGGCCCGCATTGTCATTCAGAACGCGCTGTTCAAGGGTCGCGCCAAGGCCAGTTCGCTCATCATCCCATGGGCGACCTACACGTCGCCGGAGATCGCGCACGTCGGCCTTTACGAAAAGGACGCGAAGGCGCAGGGCATCGAGGTGGACACGTTCACCCAGGAGTTGAGCAAGGTGGACCGCGCGATTCTCGACGGCGAGACCGAGGGCTTCGTGCGCGTTCATGTGCGCAAGGGCAGGGACGAAATCGTCGGCGCAACCGTCGTCGCGGCCCATGCGGGCGACCTGATCGGCGAGCTCACCCTCGCCATGAAGGGCAAGCTCGGCCTGAAAACCATCGGCGCAACGATTCACCCGTATCCGACGCAGGCCGAAGCCATCCGCCGGACCGGCGATCTCTACAACCGCACCCGCCTGACGCCCTTCGTAAAAAACCTCATGCAACGCTGGCTCGCCTGGCAGCGGTGACTTTGTGGTATGAGAACATGCCCACCAAAATCCCAATCCACTTTGAGACGCCTTGGCGTTGGGTGGTCGGCATCCAGCACGGGCAAGTTTTCCACCAGATCATCCCGTCCCAGCCGCTGAAAGGTCGGGCGGCGGCACGGGTCTCACGCCCTCCGCGTCGCCGGGTGGCGTCTCCCTTGCGCGATTCACCGTCATGGAATAATCGCCTCGGCTGATTGCTCTCAACTGCACGAACGCACGATGACGAAAAACAAACCATTGATTCTCGTCGGACTATGTATTGCCCTCACCTTTGTCTTGCTGGCAACGACGGCGACGCGGCGGCTTTCCGATAAACGAAACAATCCCGGGGAGACTTCGCCTGTGGTGACTCTTGCCGGCGCGCCCACCCCGGCGTGGGAACTCAAGGACGTGAACGGCAAGATGGTGAAGTCGTCCGACTTCGCCGGCAAGGTGGTGATCCTTGATTTTTGGGCGACGTGGTGCGGGCCGTGCCGGATGGAGATTCCCGGTTTCATCGAGTTGCAGAAGCAATATGCGGACAAGGGGCTGGTCGTGATTGGCATTTCGTTGGATCAAGACGGCGCGAGCGCGGTGAAGCCTTTCATGGAGAAAATGGGCATCAATTATCCCATCGTGCTGGGGGACGAAACCGTCGTGAGCGCCTTTGGCGGCATCGAGGGCATTCCCACCACGTTCATCATTGATCGCGACGGCAACATTGTCGGCAAACACGTCGGCTACACGCCCAAAACGGAATTTGAAGCCGACATCACTAGCGGCGGACATCTGTGCATGTCGCCACAAACAAAACCAAACACACCAACACCATGAAGCACTCATCGCGCTCGCGCTTTCGCGCCAAACTGTTTCTTCCCTTGCTCGCCTGCACCGCCACAGCGTGGCTTTTTCGTGATCCCATCCGCACCGGCGTCGCCTTGCTGGTCGCGGGCGCTGGCCTCGCGACGGAATCCGTCGAGGCCGCCCCGCAAAGTCGCGGCTTCTTCAATGGCTTCAACGTGTCCAACGCCACCATTCCCACGAGCGAAATTCTCTCCGGCGGACCGGGCCGCGATGGCATTCCTTCAATTGACAAGCCGAAGTTTGTCCGCCCCACCGCCGCGAACTTCATGCTCCCGGATGACCTCGTCGTCAGCGTGACCATCGGCGACCGGACGCGTGCGTATCCGCTGCGGGTTCTCGTGTGGCACGAAATCGTGAATGACGATCTGGCCGGACAACCCATCGCGGTGACGTATTGTCCGTTGTGCGGCACGGCGATGGCGTTTAATCGTCAAGTCGGCAACCGCCCGCTGGCGTTTGGCGTCTCCGGCCTGCTGCACAACAGCGACGTGCTGATGTATGACCGGCAGACTGATTCACTCTGGTCGCAACTCGCGATGAAGGCCGTATCCGGCCCTCAGGTGAACGCCGAATTGGAATGGCTGGCCAGCGAACATCTGACCTGGGCGGCGTGGAAGGAGAAGTATTCGCAGGGCGAAGTGCTCTCCACGCAGACCGGCTCGCAGCGCAACTACTCCGGCAACGCCTACGCCAGTTATGGACAAAGCCCCGATACCATGTTTCCCGTGCCGACGCACCGGAAGGAATTGCCGAAAAAAGATTGGGTCGTCGGGGTCATCGTGGACGGCGTGGCTCGCGCGTATCCTTTGAAATCCCTGCCGCCCGGCCAGACCGTGCGCGATGAACTCAATTCTGCCGCTCTCGAAATCACTTACCACCCCGCCACCCAACTGGCGGTGGTCAGGCGGATAGAAAACGGCGAGGTTCTTCCTTCGGTGAAAGCTTATTGGTTCGCGTGGCAGGCGTTCTATCCGCAAACTGGATTGTGGCAACCACAATGAAACCGCCTCGTCTGCTTGTTCCAGTCGTCGGTCTGACTCTCGTTGCCGGTGTCTGGTTGTTTCGCGCGCCGTTGCAGGACAAGATCCGCACGAGTGCCACGCTCGCCAACGACGCCTCGAATTCCGAAGCCGTCGCCGAGATGATCGAGCAAGCTGCCGACCCGCGCGCGGCACTGCTGGCAGCATGGAACTCAGGGAAGATTGTTCATCGCGAAGTGGCCGTCAGCGCGATCCGCCGCGTTTTTCCAAACGACCAGCCGCTGCCCTCGGAATTCGAGTCCATTGTTCTGGCCGGCGCGCTCGATCCGGATATGAATGTGCGTGAAACCGCGCTTGGCATATTGCTCGAACGCAAGCATCCAGCTCTGGTGGCGCTCGCCGCCGAACAACTCAAAGACCCCGATCAACAGGTGCGGCTCCTGGGTTTGAATCATCTCAAAGCCGCCCCGCCGACGGTCGGCATTCCGTTTGTCGCGGCGCTCTTGAATGATCCCGACATCGCGGTGCTCGGCCTGAGCGTGAAACTCATTGAGAATTGGAGCGCGGAAAAGTTTGGCGTGAAACTGGCCGACACCGTCCAGGTCGAAGACAAAACAAGCGGCTTGCAGGAATTTCAGCCGGAAGGCAGCGCCAAAACCCAAGCCGCCGCCGAGAGAGCCAAGGCATGGTGGGCCGAACACCAAAGCGAGTTTCCTCCGGTACGCCTTCAAGTCCCCGCCGAAGCCTACTCGGCGCGAAGGCCCCTGCCAGCAGCGAATTTCCCACTTCACACTTTGGAAGGGAAGCCGGTCCGGCTTTCAGACTTTCGCGGCAAGGTGGTACTCATGAATTTCTGGACGACGTGGTGTTCCGCCTGCGTGGGCGAAATGCCCGCGCTCGTGGCCTTGCAGAAGAAGCACGGCGACAAACTGGTCATCCTCGGCGTGTCCTTGGATTACGTTCCCGACAGCCACGGCCACATCGGCGGCCACGCGGCTGTTGAGGAACAGAAGCACAGCGAAGGCGACCACGACGACCACGAGGTCGCCGCAGCGGCGTTGAAACGCGTGCATGAGAAAGTGGCCCGCACCGCCAAAGCGCGAAACGTCAACTATCCCGTCCTGCTCGACGAGCACAACGAAGTCGGCGGACGCTACAACGGCGGCGAACAGCCCACCACCGTCATTGTGGACGCTCAAGGCAACGTGCGCCGCCGTTTCGTTGGTGCGCGCAATCTCGCGGTGTTCGAGGCGATGATTGCGGAGGCTTCGCAACAAGGACACACGTCCATCGCGTCTGATTGAACCATTTGCGGGCGGTGCAATCGTGAGCTTGACCGCAGCGTTTGAGGGCCTGGCGCGACATGTCATTTTTGCGGAGTTGGATGAAGCTGTTGGTTCGGTTTGGCGCGTAGTTTTGAATGGTCAAGCAGAGTGGCTGGCAAAAAAGATTCTGCAATTTGACCTGACATTGGAAAACGTAAAAGCCGTTCTGAACGAGAATGCTACCGAACTGCGCGAGAAAGCATTTCAGACAATTCTGCGAAACCGAGTTCAGCGCGGCGGGATTCTGGCCGATGGTGCGGGGTTGATAAAGACCGGCGAGAGTGGGCGTGGACTTAATTCACGGTGGTATCCTGAAACGCTGGCCCGGCGCATTCGTGAAATCAACCAGCAGAAGGACCGCATCACTTTTGTCGAAGGTAACGGCTTAGATCTGATCGAGGAACAAAAAGCGGATGCGGAGGCGGCGTTTTACATAGATCCACCCTACACTCTTGCGGCTCGCCGGCTTTACAAGGTCTGGCAGATTGATCACGCACGGCTTTTTGCCGCGATGGCTGAGTGCCGAGGCGATTTCTTGATGAGCTACGACAACACAGCGGAGATTGTTGCACTGGCGAGGAAACACAGGTTTGAGAGCAGGCCAATAGCCATGAAGAACACTCACCACGCCAAGATGACGGAACTGCTCATCGGAAAGGACCTCTCGTGGCTGAAAGATTAGCAACCTCTTCTAGCCGGATTTCAATTGGCCGAGCTTGAACCGCAACTGTTCCTCAAATCTTTCTTTCGACAGCGGAACACCGCCGGTCAGAGACTTCACAGAAGCATCGAGTTTCGTGAACACCACTTCACGCGGGACAAGCGCCCAACCACCGGGCTTGATATCGTAGCCAACAACAAACCAGGCAATCTCTGCATTTGAAAGATGGCGCTCACGATCCAAGCTCACCAGCGACCCAAAGAACGCCTCATCAATGACGACCGCCATCTTCTTTCCCCAAGTGCGAATCGTTGGAACTTTCGTCTGAAGTTGTGGCAATAGTCTCTTCGGCCCTGAACTTCGCCAGTCTGGCCGACGGTGCCTGGCCGGAAACGGCAATGCGTTCGTTTCAGTTTGAGCGAGCATCTTGAATTCGTTGGCCATGCTCTTGCCTGAAAAATAAACCGCCTGGAGTTCAAGCGCGCACCAATCCATCGGACTTTGTGTAGGATGCACGAGGACGTTGTCGATGCGCCCGATAAAATTGCGCGAGTCATCATCTTCTTCGTCGGGTGGCGCTTCAGGCCGCAGGCGGTCGAGAAAACCGATCTCACTGAGAACGATAGGCTCTTTGGTTTGAAGCAATGTTTCTCCAACCCAACGGAACAAACAAAACTGGAATAAACCGCCGCGCCCCTCTTTCCTATGCTTGTGAACGAAACGGATTACGAGCACGCGGTATCAACTTATTACGAGGCGCTCTATGCGTTCGGCTACAGTCTCGCCGGCAACGAGGACGATGCCTGCGAACTGACGCAGGAAACCTATTGTCGCCTGCTCACCAAGGGCAGCCAGTTGCGCGATGCGTCCAAGGTCAAATCGTGGCTGTTCACCACGCTTTACCGGGTGTTCCTCGGCTGGAAAGATCGACGGGCTCGGCTGCCACATTTTGAAATCAGCAGCGTCGAGGGCGAATTGGCCGCCAATCACCCCCGCCTATGTGGACGTGTTGGAGAATGATGCCATTCGGGATGCGCTCTTGGAACTGGAGGAGCATCACCGCACGCCACTGACGCTGTTTTACATGAACGACCATTCCTATGAAGAGATTGCGGAAATCCTTGACGTGCCCATCGGCACGGTGATGTCGCGGCTGTCACGCGCGAAAGGGTTGCTGAGTGAGCGGCTTGTCGCCCGCGCCATCGGCATCGAACGCGAGAACAAGATTTTACCGATGGAACGGAAAACCAATTCACAGTCGTAATTGTATGAACAACGAAGAAGCCAAATTGATCCTGCAAGCGTATCGCCCCGGCGGGCAGGACGCGAACGAGCCGCGATTCCGCGAGGCGTTGGAGCAGGCGCAGCGCGACCCGCAACTCGCGCGTTGGTTCGCGAACGAGCACGCACTCGATTCGCGCATCAGCGCCAAGCTCAAGGCGTCCATCAAACCACCCGCGCATTTGAAATCCCAATTGCTCGCGCAGCAAACAATTGTTCGCCCTCTCGTTTGGTGGAAACAACCCGCGTGGCAGCTTGCCGCTGCTGCGTGCCTGGCATTGCTCGTCACCATCGCGGCGATGTGGCTGAAGCCCCGTCGCACGGCTGACTTCGTTCAATATCGCGCTACGATGGCCGAGTTCGCCGGGAAGAAGCTCGACCGGCTTGATCTGATGTCTCGCGACATGGCCGAAGTGCGGCGCTGGCTGGCGCAAAAAGAGTCGCACGCTGACCTTGTGCTCCCTGTTGGACTCGATGGCCGACCCAGCCTCGGCTGTAGTCTGCTTGAATGGAGCGGCAAAAAAATTTCGCTCATCTGCTTCGAGTTGGAGAACCGACAGATGGCGCATCTCCTTGTGATTGACAGCGCCTCGTTCAAAGACGCGCCGGAGTCGCCTGTGTTCAATCAAATCGGCGAAGTCGCGACTGTCAGTTGGAGTCGCGGCGGCAAAACCTACGTTGTTGCCGGCAAGGGCGGCAATCAACTTGACCTGATGAAACTCCTCTAGGGCATTCGCGATTTCACATCATGAACACAGTGAACAACCATCGTTCCGAATCAGCGGTCAAGCAGCGCTACTCCACCGCTGCCAAAGCGCCGGAAGCCGCGCTTTGCTGTCCGGTCGAATACAACAAGGACCTGCTCAAAATCATCCCGCAGGAAGTGATCGAGAAGGATTACGGCTGCGGTGATCCGTCGCGTTATCTGAAACGCGACGCCCAGCCATGGCAGACGGTGGCGGGCATCGAGTTCCGCTCCGTGACGGTCGAAGCCTTCAAGGGCAAGCAAGGTGACTGCCTGAAACTGAACCAGTCGGCTGTCTATCGCGGCCCGTTTCGCGAAGTGCTGGATGACGACGGCCATCGCCTGCGTCGTGGCGAACGCGTCGCGGTCTGCGACAAAACGTTCCAGCTCTACTCGCAGCCGCCTTACGCAGAGCACTTCGAGTTCATCGAACCGCGCGTGCCGGTGAAGCCGGAGGACGTCAAGCCGTGGGATCGCAGCCGAGCCCACCTCCGTCATCTGTGCGAAACCAAGGGCATGGATTACGATGCCAGCACCGCGCCCAGCCAGTGCTGCGACGGAGGGTCATGTTGCTGACGGGCGCAGCCACGCGCATGAATCGCTTTGCCGAAAAACTTTCGCTCCACGGACTGAGCCTGCGCCGTGCGCGCTTGCAGACGCTGCAAATCAACGTCGGGCGTAAGTGCAACCAGACTTGCACGCATTGCCATGTGGACGCCGCCCCGTGGCGCACCGAGATGATGCCCGCCGACATCGCGCGCCGTGTTGGCGAATGGATTCAGGAACATCGTCCGTCCGTGGTGGACATCACAGGCGGCGCGCCGGAGTTGAGCGAACATTTCCGCTACTTGGTCGAAACCGCGCGCGAGGCTGGCGGCCACGTCATTGACCGGAACAACCTCACGATCATCGAGACCGAGGCGTTCGCGTGGTTGCCGGAGTATCTGGCGCAGCATCAGGTCGAGGTCGTGGCCTCGCTGCCGTGCTATTCGGCGGACAACGTGGATGCGCAGCGTGGCGACGGCGTGTTCGCCAAAAGCATTTCCGCGCTGAAGAAACTGAACGCCGTCGGCTACGGCACGCGCCTGCCATTGAGCCTGGTTTACAATCCGCTCGGCGCAAAGCTGCCCCCGCCCCAGGCCGAATTGAAGGCGGATTACAAAGTGGAATTGCGCCAGCGATTCGGCATCGAGTTCACGCGCCTCTTCACGATCACGAACCAGCCCATCGCCCGCTTCGCCGAAGATCTTCGCGCGCACGGCCAATGGGACGCGTATCTGGAACTGCTCGCCAACAGCTTCAACCCGGCGACGGTCGAGGGCTTGATGTGCCGCAGCACGATCAGCATCGGCATGATGGGCGAGGTGTTCGATTGCGACTTCAACCAGATGCTCAAGATGCAAGTGCGCAACGGCCAACCGCTCTTCCTGTGGGACGTGACGCCCGCGCGGCTCGACAACTGGGAAATTCAAACCGGCGTTCATTGTCTCGCCTGCACCGCCGGGAGCGGCAGCAGTTGCACGGGGGCATTGGGCTGTGGTTTCATGCCGACCGCGACGCCTCTTTCGCTGGTGCTGTTCACGCGCCTGCCACGACCGGGCCGCGCGAAGACCCGGCTCATTCCCGCGTTAGGGGCGGAAGGCGCGGCTGAGTTGCAGCGCCGCATGACGGTCCTGGCCGGACCTTCCTGCGTCACCAGTTCATCTTGCTGAGGCATTTTCTCGGAGCAAAGCCCTCGGCACTTGCCTCCGCGCGATCCGGTCCGCCACAGCGGAAGCCGTAGCCGGAAACCCGGATGCCCTGCCGGGCGACGAGACTTCGTAGTTTGGCGGCGAAGAGTCGTAGTGGGATGATTATTCGTAGCGGCTTCCAAAGCGGAAGAACTGCGGATTTTCCAGCAATTGCGGGGTTTTGACGAAGAACAGCGGTTGGCACGAGTCCTGTGATAGGAGGTGTGTCGGCGATGAACGTGCCGACGACGAAACGAAGAAAAGCAACAAACCAAACGAACATGAGCGCTCCCAATCTCACCCAACTTGCCCCGCGCAGCCCGCGCGTGCGCCTCGGCGGCTACACCATCCTTCCGCGCGTCCTCGACAAGGCTCCTGCGTTCCCATTCCGGCCGGACTCCGTTACCCCAGTTACCTCCTGTTTAGATTAGAACAAAGCCCTACTAAGTGGTCCGTTTCGTAAATACGCTCACGTTCGTTGCGCCCAATTTGGCCTGGGGCAAGGCGCGACGAGCGAGCATCCCCCGCCAGTGGGGCTGTGACCGAGGAGCAACGCAGCCCCAGGCAAAATTCGGCGCAACCCGAAGGGCGGCAGTTCTTTTTCGCCAGACTTCGTTGCTTGCTCCTTACAGATCCACTTCGGGATATGCTCGTCGCTCGCGCCTCGTCTGGCCGAAAAATCCCTTGCCGCGAACGTGATCGTATTTATGAAATGGACCACTAAGGTTTCTGACCCGGCTTGTTCCCCGCCCGGCCGCGCGCTCCGGGCTTGATCGCGGTCTCCGCCGGGTCCGGGGAAGGCACTTTCAACTGGGCGCGTAGTCGCGCCAGTTCCTGTTCCAACTCTTTCTGCGTCACCGCATATTGCGGCGCGCCGTACACGTTCTTGAGTTCGCGCGGGTCCGATTTCAGATCGAACAGTTCCCAATAGTTGAACTCCGGCTCGTAAAAATGGACGAGCTTGTAGCGATCCGTCACGACGCCGTAATGGCGGGCGACGCTATGAGGGCCGGGAAACTCGTAGTAATGATAGTAAAAGCTCTTGCGCCAATCTGCCGGAGTTGAGCCTTTGAGAATGGACGCCAAGCTGCGGCCTTGCATCTCGCCCGGCACTTCCACGCCGGCCGCTTCCAAAAACGTTTCGCCAAAATCCAGATTGGAAACGAGGTCCGAGTTGACGCTGCCGGGTTTCGTCACGCCCGGCCAGCGGACCAGCAACGGGGTGCGGAGCGATTCCTCGAAAATCCAGCGCTTGTCAAACCATCCGTGCTCGCCGAGGTAAAAACCCTGATCTGAGGAATAGACCACAATCGTGTTCTTATCCAAACCGGTCTCCTTCAGGTAATCCAGCAAGCGCCCGACGCTTTCGTCCACCGACCGGACGCAACCGAGGTAATCGTGCATGTAACGGTTGAATTTCCAGCGCACCAGATCGTTGCCCTGGAGATTGGCTTTGCGGAACTCTTCGTTGCGCGGCTCGTAGTAAGCGTCCCATGCTTTGCGTTGTTCGGGCGTCAAGGCTTGCGGCGGCGTGAGCTTGAGATCGCGCGGTGTCATCGTGCGGGCGATGGTCATGTCCTGGTCGCGCTCCGCTTTGCCTCGGCCGGCGTAATCGTCGAAGAGTGTGTCCGGCTCCGGATATTTGCGGCCGCCGTCGTGGTTGAGGTATTTCAGGTTCGGTTCCCACTCGCGGTGCGGCGCTTTATGCTGGGCCATCAGGAGGAAGGGCTTGTTCGGATCGCGCTTCTTCAGCCAATCGAGCGCGAGATCGGTGATGATGTCCGTGACGTAGCCTTCGTGTTTCACGCGCTCGCCGTGGCGGATCATGGGCGGATTGTAGTACTGACCCTGGCCGGGAAGGATCTCCCAGTAATCGAACCCGGTCGGATTGGAGACCAAGTGCCACTTCCCGACGAGGGCCGTCTGGTAACCCGCCTTCTGAAGTAATTTGGGAAAAGTCATCTGCGACCCGTCGAAGCGGCTGTTGGTGTTGTTGTAAAAGCCGTTCGCGTGGGAATATTTCCCGGTCAGGATCGTCGCGCGGCTCGGACCGCAAATGGAATTCGGCACCAGGCACCGATCGAAGCGCATGCCTTCGCGAGCGATGCGATCCAGGTTCGGCGTCTGGATCAACCGCGAATCGTACGCGCTGATCGCTTGATACGCGTGATCGTCGGAGAAAATGAAGAGGATGTTCGGGCGGGCTTCCGCGCCTTGGCTTGAAGACAGGCATCCACAAAGAAGACCGCAAAGCAATGCAAAGGGGGCGCGCAGTTGGTTCATGGAAGTATTCATAACGCGCAGAGCTCCCGCTCGACCAGTTCGAAGTGGGGGGCGGTTCAGGGGAAACTTGCAGAGCCTCCAAGCCATGCGCACGGCCCTTGAACTGGTAAGGACGCGTTCCACCGCGTCCCTGAAATTGTCTTTTCGATCGCGGAGTAAAGTCAGGGACGGAGTGGAATCGGTCCCTACCAGGTTGAGATACGCCCACAATCCCGTCACTGCTTCGCGCCGAGGCAATAGAGGAACCCTTTCCCCAACGTCCAGGCGCGACGGGATTGGGTCACGTCGCCGCGCCCGCCGGCCTGTAAGCCAGCGAACCGCCCGTGCGGCCTCCAATGCAAAACACCATGTCCTGGTACAACGGAAAACAAGGTCCGGGAAGGCATGCACCTCTTGACCACCGTCCGAGAGTCTCTCGGCCGACTGGTCGGCAAGTAGTCGAAGTTACACCGACAACCGGACAATCCGCGCGCCGAGCTGTTCGTCCCAACGCGAGAGGTAACTGAGCGTCCGATACACCTGTTCGAGCCGGTCCAGCGGCAGCACCCTGCGCCGTTCGCCCGTTCCAACGGGAGGAGCGCCTTCCCAAACCGGATTCATGGCTTTCAGTTCGTCGGCGACCTCCTCTCTTTTGGCCCGGATGGATTGCTTCAACGCCTGCAATTGGTCCACCCATTCGAGCGCTTTCTCGAAGTATTGCGACTGGAGCAAGGGCGCCGTCACTTTGGATTTCTCACGCAGAAAAGCATCCACGTTCCGGCAGATCTGCCCGACCTGAAAAGCCAGATCCGCCGCGCTCGAAGGCAGGCGTTCGATTTCCACTGGCCTGGTCTCCGACTCGATTTCCAGCAAGTGGCGCAAGCGATCCTTGGGTTCGCGCAGGCAATGATAGGCGGCGTTGATCTCGGCTGAGCGTTGGTTTGCCGCGTTCCGTTCTGCTTCGGACGCCGAATGCAGGCGGTCGGGGTGGGCGGTCGCGGAAAGGGCCAGAAACTTCTCCTTCAAGGAGTCCGAGTCAATCCAGGGCCGCCGCGGGAACTGAAGGTGGGCAAAATAATCGGGCATTCGAGGGTCACGGGATACGGGCGCTGGCTTCCGTCAAATCAAAGGCCATTCATTCCTGAACTGTCCCTCCGGCTCTTGCTCTTAATCGTAATCCTACTCTTGATCCTTAATCCTTCGATTACGATTAGGAGTAGGAGCAAAACACGGCTGCAAACCTTAGTGGTCCATTTCATAAATACGCTCACGTTCGCGGCAAGGGATTTTTCGGCCAGACGAGGCGCGAGCGACGAGCATATCCCGAAGTGGATCTGTAAGGAGCAAGCAACGAAGTCTGGCGAAAAAGAACTGCCGCCCTTCGG
>Ga0194120_10007812_pt1 | contig 14421 bp, 18 predicted proteins | sample TA2MahCa65mmetaG_FD_148642 | JGI IMG/M metagenome (GOLD analysis project Ga0194120, IMG submission 148642) | Freshwater microbial communities from Lake Tanganyika, Tanzania - TA2015019 Mahale Deep Cast 65m | ecosystem: Environmental > Aquatic > Freshwater > Lake | place: Tanzania: Lake... | reverse complement strand
CGTATTTCATCAACCAGGACACACTCGACATCAAGCAGATACGCATATTCTATGAACCAATTTAACGACAACACTAACTTCCTCGACATCGAGGGCTTCGTCAATAGCCTCACTGAGGAGCCTTCGTTCACCCCGAGAAAGCTCTCCGACACGTTCTTTATTGTTACCACTGGTGGCTCGTCGAGGTTCTATGTGTTCGATGTCGTATCAAGGACCTGGAAGACCACCGTAATCTCTTAGCCTATGTTAAAGACATCCGATGACATCTTGAATGACGTAGTTCGCAAGCTCGGTATCACCACGACTACCGCGTTCTATACTGATACTATCCTGAACCAGTGGATAAAGCAGGGAACCCGATGGGCAACTTCCTACAAGAAGTGGCCCTTCACCGAGGGTCGAGTGTCCACCACCTACGTCGCAGGCACCGAGGAGTGGTCGTTCGAGGGCTACAAAGCTGACTCGTTCCGCATCATGACAGTCGGAGGCAAGCGGTTGGATAAGCTGAACTTCGATGACTACCGGATATTCCGTGAGGAGACACCTGACTCCAATGACCGTGTGTTCTCCGACTTCGGCAGGCTGGTCTTCATCAACCCGAACATTGACGCCTCTGGCACGCTCACTGCCTATGGCCAGCTCCAGCATGTAGACATCGACACCACTGACAACACCGCCACCACGCCGTTCTCTGAATGGGACGAGGAGGGTAATGAGGCCATCGTCGAGAAGGTACTCAGCTTCGCCCGGCTGCGCGAGCAGAAGAGCCGCGAGGCACAGTACCACCACGAGCGGGCGAAGGAGATTCTCGATAGCCTATACAAGACTATCGGAGACGAGCAGTTCAACTACAAGACCCACTCGTCTCGAGGAGGCATGTTCAAATACTTCGATATCCTAAGAGGTGGACTCCGCGACGACATTACCAACACTGACCAATTCTTCTAGTATGGTTATTCAATATCAGGTTCAGGCAGGGGATACGGTGGACGCAATCGCCAAGCGGTTCGGCGTCAACCGTGGCGACGTTGCGGGGTTCCGCTCCGGAGACCCGAACACCATCCTCCCGGGTGAGACGCTCGATGTCGCAGAGCCGCTCGTGGCCACTACTGCGGTGTCCACTCCCCAGACTCTGGGTGGCCAGAAGCAGCCGTCGCTCGCCACTCCTTCGATGACGAATCTCCAGGCACCTCTTCTCAGTGACCCAGCGAATAAGCGGGTGGACTTCTCCAAAGTTTCATTCGGTACAGTGAAGAATCCCACTGCCCCCCAGACTACTGGCCCGGTCAGTGCTCCTTCCCCTGCTGCGAGCACTGGGGCATCCGCGACTGGCACCGCCTCGGCAACGCAGACGTTCACCACCCCCTCTGGAGCCACAGTGGACGCCCAGGGCAATCTCATCGAGGGCCCGGAGCAGAAGTTCTTCGGCCAGTTCGGAGTAGACACCTCGAAGCTCCAGCAGGGCTTCTCCCAGAATCCGTTCGGCACCATCTCCAGCCTAGTGCAACAGGTCATGCAGGCTACCCAGCTCCCTGATGTGCGCGACAGTATCACCTCGATGTCGAAGGAGATTGAAGACCTCGCCAACCAGCGAGACTCCGAGATAGAGGCAATCAACGACAACCCCTGGACCTCTGCTGGCTCTAAGGCTGAGCTGGTCAGGAAGATAGAGGACCGCTACGAGAAGAAGATTGCCAACCGCACGAATCGCCTCACCCTCATGCAGACTGCCTACGAGAACGCTCGTAAGCAGGCAGAGTTCGCTGCGACGACCGCTCTCCGGCTCTACGGGGATGAGCGCAGCATCCAGGCTGACGCTATCCAGAAGGCTCTGGACCGCGAGGAACGCCAGCTTGAGGCAGAGCGCAAGCTGAACGAGCCGCTCTCCGTCTCTGAGGCCAAGGCTCTCGGCGTACCGTTCGGCACCACCGCGAAGCAGGCATACGGCCTCTATGCTCAGACTGACCTCTCCTCTGGAGGTGGCTCGGTGCCATACGGCTCTGGTGATGTGAACCTCGGTCTACTCGCCTCGAACATCCGTGCCCTGGTAGGTACTACGAAGCCAAATGCCGCTGCCTTCGATGCAGGACTCAAGAACGCTCGAGCAGCAGGCCCTGAAGCAGAGCGTTCATACCTCATGGCGCAGTTCATCGACAAGGTTCTCACCGGCAAGGAGAAGACCGACTACTACAACCTCTACGAAGGCTCCAATGCCTACGCTGAGGCGATTGACTTCCTCGAGAAGAACCCAGACATGAACATGGGCTTCTACAAGGCCACGTCTGAAGGTCTGAAGCCGAAACTAGGGATGCCACAAGACCCACGATACGCAGTGCTTCTGGCACTTATCAACCGTGCGGAAACGCCGATTCGTCTCGCCACGGCTGGTACTGCACTCACGCCTCTGGAAAAGGAGACCAGCGAACGCAGCCTCTTCTCGAAAGAGTCTGATGTGCGGGTGGTGCTTGCCAAGATGCAGGCAAACCGCATCCTCTACGAGAACGCTCTTGCTCGTAAGCTCCAAATTGGTGCTGGCGTAACCGCAGAGGTGGCAGGTGTGAAGAGTCCGACACAGGTAACAGAGGAACTTATGAACATGAATATCAGTACCCTCCCGACCCCAGGAACAGGCAGTGGCTTCTGGGATAGCGTTATCAGCTTCTTCATCTAGCGTATGGCAACAGACCCTAACATCTATAAGGCAGGGACTCTCGGCTCGCAGTACCAGCGTGACTTCGCTGGCGAACTCATCCCTACTATTGGTTCTATCGCCGGGAGCTACATCGGAACCGCAGCTGGCATTCCATTGGCACCCGCTACCTTGGGGGCCAGTATTCCGGCGCTCGGTATTACTGGCTCCGGCCTTGGCACCGCAGCTGGCGAGTTCCTCCAGCAGGGTATCGAGAAGATTGGTGGTGTCCGCGATGAGTACGACCCGGCACAGATAACCGCAGCAGGTCTCCAAGGAGCGACAATCGAGGGCCTATTCCGTGGCGGTGGCAAGCTGGGGTCGGTGGCCATGAAGAAGTTTTCCCCGACGCTCTTTCGGTTCTTCACCGACGTCGGTGGCTTCCCCAAGGAAATCGTCGATGACGCTCTCAAGCCAGGCGGCAGCGCAGGACTGAAGGAGGGTGGCAAGTCTCTCTACCACATGGTGCAGACGACCTCTAAGAAGCTCGCGGACAAGGCAGTAACGACAGCTGCTGAGCACGCAAAAGCTGTGAAGGGACTCACCAAGGGGGTTGGCAAGATTGGTGTCGTTGATGATATGGCTATTGCTGCGAATAAGCTGAAAGAAGCTGGTAAATCATTCAAGGACTTCATGAACATGCAGGTGGCCATTCCAGGACTGAACAGAACATGGAAAGTGAACGGTAACATCTCGCCTGGTAACATATCGTTCTTCTCCAAGCTCCAGGCAGAGATAGCAGACGACGGTGCCGTCAGTCTTGCAGGAGCACTACCAAAGGGACAAAAGGGGTTCCTGTATTACGCAGCGATGGCCGATGACTTCGATGGGATTATGCAGGGTGGCTTGACCCCAGGTAAGACAACCGGGTTGTTGGCTGAGACACCAGAGCAGGCAAGGAAGTTGGCTATGGATTTGTACGCCAAAACCGCTGGGCTACCTGTGGATGATGTAGCTATCTTACAGGTTAGTGTTCCAACTGCTGCGCAGCTCAAGGGAGTATGGGATGGTGCTACAAAACTCTCTGTAACTGCTGCCCCTGCTGCATACGCTAAGGTGAAGGGAAAGGTTGCTGGCTTCCTCAGTAAGAACAACATCGGTGTAGGTAAGGATGGTGCGCTTGCCTTCAATAGGCCGGTTAACCCAGACGAGATAGCGCAGGCTGTTGCTCAGACGAGCATCAAGGATGCCTGGGCGAACGTCCTGAAGCTGGGTGCTAACCCCACTATTATGAACATCGACTCGGTGCTCAAGCGTATCATCAGGATTGGAACCCTGCGCTCTGGTGCAGGCCCGCTTGACCCGACGACGAAGGCAATCATCAAGGAGATGTCAGAGCAGGTGTTACAGTTCGCTGATGACCTCGGCAAGACATCCCCCTTGTATGCTCAGTACGCGAAGCTGGCTCGTGAGAACACAGTGAAGCGGTGGATGCTCAGCGAGGCCCAGTCGGTGTTCAAGGGCGTCACTCATCTCAAGACCACTGACTCAAGGAAAATCATGGAAACCCTTATGAACATGTTCCAGGAGGCTGGCTACGGCACGAAGAAGCTCGTCGGTGAGGTCGATGAGCTGTTGGGTACTCAGAACGTCGGCACAGCAGCTGGAACCGTCCTCAAGGACATACTGGAGCGGCAACCATCCACCACGATAAGTCCACTGCGTACTGCTGGGGTTCCGGGCATCCTCACTCGAACCTTCGAGGCAATCCCCCGCAAGGCAGTCGCAGGGTATGTCGCTACAGGGAGGTTCATGACCCCAGAGTACATGCCAATCATCAACGTCGCAGCAAAAACACTCGGTATCGGGACCGATGCAGTCCTTCGTCTGCTCGGCCAGCTCTACCTCGACAAGACGAAGAACTAGCCTATGTCACATGGCGACCCACACAACGCCCCATTCGTCTATGGAATCCTTGCGATAGCTGGTGGTGTTGCCCGGTATCTGAACATCTACCTCAGAGGGGGTAAGTTCCACATAGCGAAGTTCCTGGCGTCTGGGTTCGTGGCGGGCTTCTCCGGGTACATGTTCGCTCTCTTCGGAGAATCCACCGGGATGGACGGGACAGTCCTCTATGTCATGGCAGGTCTTGGTGGCTTCTTCGGTGAGCAGACGCTCAAACTTATCCTTGAACGATTCGAGTAATATGAGACTTGCTTTCTACTGCCCCACGAAGCCTCGCAACGTATCGCAGGCCTGGGGCATCTACAATCCAGCCTATCGGCAGTTCGGCTTCTCCCGGCACAACGGCACGGACCTCCTGCCGAGTCCCGATAAGAAGCTCCACTGGCCGGTGCAGAACTGCTGCGTCTACGACACTGACTGGGGAGACTCCACCGGCTTCCGCATAAAGGCAAACACGCTGGACTACTACGACTTCCCTGATGGCAAACGAGCCAGGGTCAACATCATCATGATGCACCTGGAGGCCAAGTCGCCGGTCCCTGTGGGGTCTGTCATCAACGTGGGAGACTTCGTAGGTTTCACGGGTAACACTGGCTTCTCCACCGGTCCCCACACGCATGTCATGGGTCGCCGCATCGACACGGGAGGCAACCTCATGGACCAGAATGGGGCAGACAATTCCTTCGACCTCTTCGAGTATTGGACCGGCTTCGCAGCACGCGACTACGGTGCTGTCCTCACGACATACCAGACACTTTCTGGTGTGCTATCCAAACTCGCCAGCGCGTTATCGTCGAGACGCGCCCCGTAACAGAGAAGACGTATGGATGCAAAGAGGTACCTCATCTCGTCGCTCGTCACCTTCGCTACTGCTTTCCTCATCGGCGTACTGCCAATGGTAGGCAACGTAGGATGGGAGAGTGCGGCACTCTTCGGTCTCATCGCAGCTGGCGTTCGCGCTGGTGTGAAAGCACTGGTGGAGACTGCTGGCTATCGAGGCTAGCAATGAAAAGAAGCCGCCCCGAGAGGGGCGGTTTTCTTATCGGTCAAGCCACTGCTTGAGCATCTCTTGGAGTTCCCGGTAGGAGTCTATCTGGTGAGTGATACCGGTTGCCCCATCAGGGTACTCATTGGTCTTCGGAGAGCCGTGCATCTCCACATCCAATGCCTGCATCTGGGCTACGAAGCGTTCGCAGTCCTTCTCGGTGCGGACCTTGGTGTCCTCGAGGCGGGCCTTCTCATCCTTGTTGCCATCCTTCGGGAAAGCCTCCAGCTGCTTGGTGATGGTCTCGAGGCGGGAGCGGCTGGCTTCATGCTCCTTGCGGATGTCCTCTCGAATCTCAGCAGTCTTGAACAGCTTGAATTGGAGGTCCCAAATCATCTGCTCGACGCCCTGAATCTTCGAGGTGAAGTGCGCAATCTGGGAAGGTCGCTTGTAAGTGAGGAAGAGGCGAGTAGCCTCGATGCTGGCAATGATAGCCAGGAGAATCGTGTCTATGGTGAACATATTACTTACGTTTAGGTACCTTAGCGGTGATAATGTATCCGAAGGTATTCTGGGGATGGCCGTCATCGCCGTCCCAGACTTCAGTCGGAATCTTGACTACCATGATATCATAGAAGCCATGCTTAGTAAGGAGCGCACGGAAGTTGTGGACGTTGTACCCATCGAGGTACTTCGTCTTCATCCGGAGCCACCAGCTCTCGCTGTGTAGCTCGCAGAACACTGCTCTGTGCCTAGCGATACGACGGACCTCCTTGATTACTTTGTCCGGGTCTGAGATGTACAGCATGAGCATGTCCGTCAGGACTATATCTGCTGAGTTGTCCGACATCATTACATCGTCTGCCGGGCAGACCTTGAGGAACGCACCCTCGAAGGTCTTCTTAGCCGTGGCGATGGCATCTGCGTTGATGTCGGTGCCACCCATCTGCCTTCCCGGGAAATGTTTCACCAGCTGCACCAGGTTCGGGCCAGAGCCGCAGCCTATCTCGAGGAGCGAGTGCCATTTGAACCTGCCGAGGATTGCTGCGAGCAGCTGGCGATGCGGGTGGTTCCAGGTATCGGTGTAGTGCACCTTCCAGTCAATCTTCCGGTTCTTCCACCAGGAAGCCCAGTCTTTCGTGGAGCGTCTAGTTGCGAATGAAATCATAGAACGATGCGAACACTGGCCTCAGTAACCACTGCTTCTCTCCCGCTAGGTAGCGGAGCTTCCTCTTCATAGCGTAGGGCATCTTCATGAATAGTGTCCTGCGGAGGCTCTTCGGGAGCGTCAGTCTGGCAGTGGGACTCAGGCCGAACTGCTTCAGGATAGTAGCCCTACTTTCACCGTGAAACTCCTTCCCTGCGTATGGATGGTCGAAGACTGTGCTGATGTTCTCTCCATGTGTTCCGACGATGAACCCTCTGACCGCTCCCATGTACTGTGCCGGTAGGTAGTCCTTCACATACTCATGAGACTTGTATGGTCCGGTGTAGAGAACATGCTTGAGAGGTTCTATGAATGTTTCACGTGGAAAGCGGATGGTGTAGAACGGTGGGGTGGTCTGCGGATTCCACTCGCACAGCTTCCCACTGAGGTAGTCCATGACATACCCATACCTGTAGCCGAAGACGTGCACGTCCTTGTGTTCCACGAAGAACGCCTTGGTATCCGCTACGAACGTGGTGTGGTAGATGTCGTCTGACGGCTGAATCGTCATCAGCACCTCATCCTCATCTCGCATCGCGTTCAGCAGGTCTCCCATCGAATCTCGAACCGAGGAGACCAGCCGCTCGTAGGCTACTGAGTCGGGGTACTTGTCATCCCAGAAGCATACTCCGGAGTAGGTGAAGACGTTCCTGAGTCCGATAGCATCCAGGTACTGCTTGAGGTCGATGACCTGCTGATTCCCTCGCTCTTCGTATCTCCAGGCACACCATAGAATGAAATCCCGGTCAGTCTGTCGGAGCAGTGCTGGAACGACGAACTGCTTGAAGATGGTGATGCGGTTACGAAGCCAGCGATTCCCACGGAATCCATCGTAGAGTCCAAGTCCTGTCCACGGTACATGGAGGAAGTGTATCACTTGTTTAGGTTCCATGGATAACTGTTTAGCGTTCTCTGGTAATACTCACGAACCCCTTTCGGGCCTTCCTTGTTCTTGAGGCGGTTCAGCTCGTTGATAAGGTGGTGGATGCTCCGGAATCCAATGAGGTGGGGATACTTGTAGCTCTCTGGAGCGATAGCATACTGCCCACAGAGTACCGCCTTTGCCAAGATTTCGCTAAAGCCATCCATCTCGAGGTTCAGCCGAAGACCGGCCTGCATCTTCTGAGTCTCCATGTTCATCTGGTGCTTAGGGACTCTCCCATGGACATAGACGTTGCTGTGCTCGGTCTTCCAGTCGGGAGACCCGTAGAGGTGGAAGTCTACGTCGCACAACGGGGCTATATCCTCCACGATGCCCCAGCCGTACTCTATCTCTCTGCCTCGGTTCGCAGACAGATACACGTCTGGCCTCGCTGCGCTGTGGTAGGTGTTCTCATAGAGACTGACATCCCCGAGGAATGACGGCCCTACCTGCGCAGTGATACCGATGCGCTCCAGTGCCTCACGCTCCACCTCATTCTCCACCCACGACTCGCAATACTTGTTTATCCATTCGGCGAGTGGCTCTGGAGCGACGCGGATGCCGCCGCCTTCCTCCAGCCAGTAGCCGTTCGTGAAGTGGGTGATGTCTGACCCCGCCCAGAGAATCCACTTCTTTCCTTGGTGCCTCCAGAGTGCCCAGAAGTCCGGGAGACCATAGAGACCGAAGAACACGGTCGGCTTCTCCTTATCCTTCTCTGCTTTGTATGGCTGGATGCCCCAGATATTCTCCGCAGTATCCTCCAGGGCACCGAGAGTTGGAGACCACCGACACCTGTAATCATTTGTTTCCGGCATATTCCTTCGCTATGTTGATAAAGTCTACTAACACGGGGTGTGGGGAGCCTATCTTGGAGCGGTGCTCTGGATGGTAGGGAACTGTCACCATGTTCGGCGGCTTGTGCCATTCCTCAAGGAAGGTAGGGTCAACGTCATACTTGGTCCACCAGTTCTCTCCATCTCGGAAGCCGATGATGGCTCTCTGGCGCATCCTTACCACGAGCGTGCCTCTGCCGAACTCCTCGCTGGTAGCATTCTTCACCTTCAGGACATTCCTAGCGTATTCAATGGCAGCAAGCTGATGTCCCCAGCAGATGCCGAGCACCGGCTTGCCAGCCTCACGGTAGTAGCGAATCCGCTCTATTGTGTCGTTCGCTCCCGGTGTGTAGTGGGAGCCGCAGACTATCAGCCCCTCGTAGGAACCCCAGTTAGGGTCTATCTCTGTCAGTGCTCGGCGCACCGATGCCTGGAACATCCCTGTTACCTCCATAGGCGAACGAATGATGCTATTAAACGGTAGAGCCAATCATCTGTCTTGAAGTCGGTGTGCGGACGCTTGCGGAACGACATCGCCCGCTTCTCAAGGCCGATTTCCGGGTAGACCGGAGAGAGTGCCAGCTCCTCGAGAGCCTGGCTCCTGGTCAGCTGGCCAGAGCAGATGAGCGATGAGAGGTGAGCCTTCCGCTTGTCGATGCCGAACTTCTGGAATAGGTAGAAGCTCTGGAACCAAGAAGTGAAGATAGACTCCTCATGCTTGGCACCATACTCTTCCCACCCGTACTTCTCCTTGAGAATCTTCTTGGCCTCTTCCTTGTTGTAGTCCACATAGTCCAGGAGATAGACCGTCTTCATGCCATACCACCAGCGGTAGATGTTCCATTGAAGGAGGGAGCAGGTCGGCAGGCCGGTAAGCTCGAACCCTGTCATGCGTCGGTAGACATCCTTGATATGCACCAAGTCTCGAGCGTTGTAGCCCCACGACGCTGGCATGATGCTCTCGGTCGCCGCGTTCCCTCCAGAGAGGATGTACTTCACGCCATAGAGTTTCGCCATCTCGTAGGTGGTAGCCATGAGGATGTGGTCTGTCGGTATCTCCAGGTTCTTCTGCCCTGCCTTCATGAAAGCTCCCTGGAGTTCCACGAACTTCTGCTTGTCGATGACGTAGCGGTAGAACGGCACCTGGAGCGTCTCCACGAGCTTCAAGATGTTCTCATCAGAGATTTCAGAGTTCCAGCCATTATCTACCGAGTAGCAGATAGGTTTCAGGCCGAGACTCACTGCGAGGTGCAGGAGATAGGAGGAATCTACCCCTCCAGAGAGTCCTATAAGACAGTCGTACTCCTTGCCGCTGTCCTTTATCTCATTCACCACCTCTGCTAGGTGTGGCTTCAGAGCCTCAGAGAGAGCCAGCTCCCGGTCAGCGTTGTGGCAGAAATTACAGCCAGTCTCGTCCACGACGATTTCCTCAGCTGACCCATCCATGACACAACGCTGGCAGTAGAGCATATTACTTACCCCTGCTGTCCATTATCTTCTTCATGTCCAAGAGACCGTCCTTGAGGGTGAACTTGGCCTTGAACTTGAGCATCCTCTCAGCCTTCGAGCAGTCGAACCAGAAGCGGGTTGGGTCTACTGTTCGAGCTGGCTGCTTTTCCACATCTCCCTTGTAGCCAAAAACCTCGCAGACCATCTTCCCTGCCTCTTCTGCGGTCAGTTCCTCTTCCGTACCGATGTTGAACGTATTGTTCCAGACATCCCATGGAGCAGTGAGAGCCAGCAAGTTAGCTGCGGCGATGTCCTTGATGTAGGTGAAGGAGTTGCTTTGCGCACCTCCGTACAGGACTGGAGCGAGACCACGGTTGATGCGGTCTAGATAGCCACCGATGAGGCCGTGCATACGCTTCTCTGCTCCGAGGAGATGAGCGTAGCGCAGTATGATATGCGGGTTCACCTCCTTCACATAGGTCTCTCCTGCGTACTTCGTGCAGCCGTAGACGCTGTTGCCCTTCGCTGGCCAGTCCTCCTTGATAGCCCCGGTGAAGTCCGTGATTGGCATGTAGACGCTCCCGGTCGAGGCGTAGACGAGCGGGATGTGGTACCTATCCGCTACTTTCGCCACATTCATCGTGCCGATGACGTTAGTCTCGAACGCTAGCTTCGGGTTCTTGTCTGCGTCTGTGAATCGTGCGATTGCTGCGAGATGCAGGATTCTGTCTGGCTTTGCCAGAGTGACCACCTCTTCAATCTGCCCGTAATCTCGGATGTCGTACCCATCCATCAGGTCATACCCGATGACATCATGCCCATTCGCTTCTAAGAGCTTGCAGGTCTCAGTACCTACGAACCCCTTGTCTCCAGTTACCAATATCTTCATATCATTTGTCGTTTAAGAAGAAACCCATAATAAGAGTGTTCCCGACTACCATAGTGCCGAACATCAAGCTGGCGAATCCTAGCCTCCCAGTGAATGCGTAGGAGACTGCGAATCCCCAGAGCAAGGTGGCTATGCGAACCTTCCAGAACGTGTTCATGACTTGATAATCCAGAACCCATCTACCTTCTCTGCCCGAGCTTTCTCTTCCTCGGTCATCAACTCCTCAGTGAGCGTCTCACCCTCCCGCAGGCCGATGGTCTTCTTCGTTCCACCTGCGATGCCGATAATCTGCTCTGCCAGAGCGTTGATGTTCACTCGCTTCCCCATGTCGAGGATGAAGATTTCCCCACCCTCCCCAAGTTCTGCTGCCTTGATGACGAGACTGACAGCCTGCGGAATCGTCATCATGTATCGCTCCACCCTATCGTCAGTGACGGTCAGTGGCTTCCTGGCGTTGTGCTGCCGCTGCCATATCTGGAGCAGCGAACCTCGAGAGTTCATGACGTTGCCGAACCTGACCACAATGTATCCCTTCCCTTGGTTCAGGGTGATAATCTCGGAGAGTCTCTTGGTGGCTCCCATGACAGAGTGCGAGGAGACTACCTTGTCCGTGGAGATGAAGATGAACTTCTCCAGCGTCTCGCGGTGGGTCTTGGCCTCATGGATGAGGTTGTAGTGGCCCACCACGTTCGTCTGGATAGCCTCCATCGGGGTGTATTCCATCAAGGGGACGTGCTTGTAGGCAGCGCAGTTGAACACTATCTGCGGCTTGAAGTCCTCGAAGACATCATGGACCGTCTTCTGGTCTCGGATGTCTCCTACCCTGCCCCAGACGTTCTCCAGGCCCTCGATAGCATCGAAGAGGCCAGACTCGTTCGTGTCTACGACGTAGACCTTGTGCTTCCCGGCCAGCTGGCGCACCAGCTCCGAACCGATGGAACCGGCACCGCCAAAGACCACGATGCGCTTAGACGAGTCTTTTGACTGCTTCCGCGACATAGGCAACTTCTCCGTTGGTAAGGACATCGTTACAGGGGATGCGCAGTGATGCCGCCTCGTAGATGTCTGCTATCGGCATCTTGCCACAGGGCATCGGATACTCGTTCTTCATCGTCTCGACACCCATCTCCTTGAGCTTGTCGTAGACGGTATCCCGCGCCTCCTGGTTCTTGAAGGTGATGATGAAGTCCTGCCAGACACGACCCTCAATGTTACCAGGGAGACCAACGACACCCTTCAGCTCCTTGAGGTAGAACTCGGCTACCTCCTTTCTGCGGGCAAGCATCTCTTTCAGATGGGCGATGCGGACGTTCAGGAAGGCTGCCTGGAGGTTGTCGAGGCGGGAGTTGATGCCCCACCTTGAGTAGTCTTTCTTGTAGTGGTTGCGCAGCTCGGCAATCTCACTGGCTAGGTTTTCATCATCAGTGACGAGACCACCTGCATCTCCGAAGGCCCCGAGAATCTTGGCTGGGTAGAACGAGAAGCAGCCAGTCCTGCCGAAGGTGCCTGCCATCTTGCCATACTGGGTAGCCCCGAGTGCCTGGCACGCATCCTCGATGATGTCGATGCCCTCTGCGTCAGCAGTCGCCTTGAGTAGCTGCATATCCGTGGTGATTTCACCAGAGATGTGGGCGGGGATGATTGCTTTGGTACTGTCCGTGAGAACGATGCCGTTCGTCATGTCGTAGAGCACGGGAATTGCCCCGAGCTGGGCTACCACCTGGGCAGTGGCCACGAAGGTATGCGATGGCACCAATACCTCATCGCCTCGGCCGATACCGAGTGCCCAGAGGCTGAGATAGAGCGCATCAGTCCCGCTGTTGAGACCGACTGCGAACTTGGAGCCAGTGAAGGCTGCGAGGTTCTTCTCGAAGTCCTCGACATCCTGGCGCAGGATGAGGTCTCCATTCTCCATGACACGCTTATAAGCAGTGTCGTAGTCTGCCTGGTGCTCCTTGTAAATCAACGCTGGATTAAAGAATCGGACGTTCATATGCTGAAGTAAGCCGGACCTTCCCGGTGGTATTCATTCGTAATGCTTGTAATGGCCTCCTCTGAGGTCTGCGGGAAGTAAGCGTTCAGGTTTGGTAGGTTCTTCACTAGGTCCTTCTCCTCAGAGCCATAGAGGTTGTGGGAGTGGCCGAGGAACTTGTACGCTGCTGACCCCTTCACCCCGAAGAGCTTCACGTTCGCCTTGCCATAGCAGATGTCGTTCCTGACCTGCTCATACGGCCTCAGAAGGATGAAGTTGGCCATCGTGTAGACGTAGGGCTTCAGACCTGCCTGCGCCATCCCTGCTGCCATGCCCATCATGTTCTGCTCAGCGATACCGGCGTTTAGGAACTGCTCTGGAAACTTCGCTCGGAACTCCTCTAGGAAGGAAAAGCCGACATCCCCGACAACAAGAAGGATTGACTTATCCTTCTCGGCTAGCTTCGTCAGTGTCTCGATGAACTCCTTACGCATACAGTTCCTTCTTAGCTGCCTCGTAATCTTCGTCAGAGACATGTCGATAGTGGTAGGTGAGACTGTCCTCGAAGAAGGAGACCCCCTTGCCCTTCGCGGTATCGCAGATTATCACTCGCGGCTTGTCGTAGTTGAACTCACGCTCCTGAAGCGCGCTCTCTATCTCCTGGTAGTTGTGGCCGTCGATGGTCATAACCAGCGCACCGTGACCCTCGAACGCTCGCTGCGCGTCGATATATAGAACGTCCTCTGTCCTTCCCATTGCCTGCCAGCCGTTGTTGTCTATGAGGAAGACAAGATTGTTCAGCTTGTGGTGGGCTGCGAAGATGATGCTCTCCCAAACTGTCCCCTCGTTCAATTCACCATCCGACATGATGCAGTAGACCGTGCCAGTCTCTCCCTTCAGCATCTTTGCGTAGGCCATGCCGACCGCGATAGGAGTGCCGTGACCGACTGCTCCACCGTTACAGAGCACGCCAGGAACGTCAGTCTCTGCCAGACCGAGGAATGGAGGATTCGGGAACTTGTCGAGGTCTTCGTATGAAATCTTGCCCTGCTTGGCGAGGAAGTAGTACACCGAGGCTGCTGCCCATCCCTTGCTCCAGACGACCACATCATCACTGGAGAGGTTCTCATAGAGAACGGTTGCTATGTCGAGTACAGAAAAGTTGGATGCGATGTGCGAGGTCTGTGCTCGGTGCACCATCTCGAGAACCTTCAGTCGCGCATCCCGCGCTAGTTGTGAGTATGCAGCCATGGTTGGGTTATGCTGTGCGAAAACTATACCACACTAGCTAAGGGGCAAATGATTGTTCCCTAGCTAGTAGGAGTGAGCGGGTGCGTCCAAGGTTGGAGAATCTAAACGGAACAGCTAGCACACGAAGAATGTAGACGCCAGTAGACACTTCATTACGTGTTGCTCACTCCTGCCATCAGTATACACGGGGTTCTTACTTCCATGTAAGATGGTGTGGATAACCATGCTAGAACAAGGAGGGTGTCGATAGTTTGGCGGCAGCAATACGCGCCTCGGCAATCTTTATGTACTCCTCGGACATCTCGATTCCTATAAAGTC
>Ga0194120_10007809_pt1 | contig 14423 bp, 10 predicted proteins | sample TA2MahCa65mmetaG_FD_148642 | JGI IMG/M metagenome (GOLD analysis project Ga0194120, IMG submission 148642) | Freshwater microbial communities from Lake Tanganyika, Tanzania - TA2015019 Mahale Deep Cast 65m | ecosystem: Environmental > Aquatic > Freshwater > Lake | place: Tanzania: Lake... | reverse complement strand
GGTTAATAGCTACTAACAAGGCCATGAGCTTTGTGGACGGATTCCAAACAAACTGCAATTGGTCTCTTTCGCGGATCATCAGCAAAACGCCCAGGAATAATGTTGCCTCAGAAAGAAAACTATAGGCCAGTCCCTTGTTAAAAAAAAGATAGGCCCCATAGACCAATATCAACCAGTTAAAAAAATATTCCTTTGCTCTCATGAAAAATGAGCCATTAATTGGTTACGCAAACGAAGTAGTTTAATCAAGGTCCAATTGATTCGACCTTGATGATCCAAGGGATCAATGGTGCTTTGACCCGGACCTTGAGCAATTAGTTCCGGCACTATTCCCCCCAATCGTAAATAAGAAGTATTGATGTATCGCTTGAACTCATCGACCGGCAAATGCAACTTGCCGGTTTTTTTCAATAAGTGATCGGCTGCTTTTTTATTCAAGCTATAACCATAAGCTCCGCTCACTGATGATAGCACAGGCTCTCCTGCCCTATGCAAAGCATCTATGGCAACGCAGGTGCTTTTTTTCAAGGACAAATTACCTAACCAAGCTCCCCAGAAAAATATATCATAAGCACGGGTAAGACTGGCAAAGTTATTTTGTAGTAGCGCAAGCTCTTGTATTTGACTATCGGATTCCAGAATTAAAAAATGTTCTTCCGGATTTTTTTGCGCGCGGATCTCCATCCATATTCTACGGTTGCTCAAGAGTACACCTAATTCTCCCGGTAAAAAGGGATTGCCTTTTCGATTTCTTGCTTTTGCCAGTATATTTTTTGCAAAGGGAACCCGGTCATTTGCAGGATAAACAGCATTGGCTTTTTGGAGAAGTGGTAATTGTGTAAGCAGCTGTTTTACATTGTCAGCTCTTGCTGCTTCATGCGCTGCTGTTATAACGTATCCCCGTATCACTTACTTATTGATCAAATTTAAAAAAGTATTCACGCTTCCTTTCTCAATCTAAAAAGCAAATAAGCCGGATTAAATATAAGACTTGTTGTAGCAAAGGCCAGTAAAGAAGCCCAGACGGCGCCGGGGAGTCCCCATTGAGTAAACAAAAAGCCCGTCAACAATAAGGAAGCCGTACTTTGAAACGTAGACACTATTGCCGGTGTGCGGTTATATTTCAAAGCAGCCAGAAATACCACAGACACATGATCTAAGATTAACAAAAACACATAAAGTGTATATACCCTGAACACCGCAATGCTTTCCGCACTATGATAATGACTCCACCAACTAAAAAGTTCATCTCCCTTCCAACCCAATAATCCAAATGTAAATAAGGAAAGTCCTAACACCCGAGTAAACACCTTCCGGAATTGTTCACGCAAACCCTTCCAATTTTGTTGGGCTTGCATGGCGGAGATAGAAGGGAACAACACCGCAGTAAAATTGGTAAGCCCGGTACGGAACACTTCAAAAAAGCGGAACACCAATAAAAACACGGTTAGCTGTGCTGCACTAAGATAATGTTGCAAGAGTAATATCTGAATATTATAAGTGATTACGGTAGCCAGCATGCTTTGAAAATACCAGAAACTATACTGCAACTGACTACGCAATACCTTCCACTTAAAAAATTTCCAATGAAAAGTAAAGGAGAGTTCTCGGCCCGCTACACGCAATAGTATTAGGATAAAAAAAACATTCACTATAAAACTGGTGGCCAGCAACAAGGATACAGAACCCTTAGCACTCAACAGGTATAAGAGCCCTGCTTCCAATATGGTTCTTCCTATTCTTATCCATTTACTCAGGTAAACTTTGTTGATGGATTGAAAGATGGCTTCTGCAAAAGAAGAAAGTACGTTTTGCACCACTAACCCGGCCAGTAGTATTGCCAACAAAGCCTGATGTTCGGTGCCCACTACCCAACCCATTGAAAATAAAAAATAAATGATGGATGCGGCCAATATCAGTATTAAGAAATAAAAGAAAAAAACAGCATTAAGCAGACTGTTACGTTGTGCAGGTTCTTGAATGAGGCGATGGATCAATCCGGTGTTTAATCCAAAATCAAAAACGGAAACAACCAGGATCAGATTGAGCAACACTCCATAAGTACTATAAGCAGTTTCGCCCAGGCGTTGCACTAATAAGGGTGTAAGCACCAGGATAGAAAGAGCAGTTACCACCTGCGAACCAAAAGTGGATCCCAGGTTAATCAGGTAACGGGAGTGTTTTTGAAGAGCGTGTAGTGCAATCATTCAGGAGTAACGGATTCTTTCTGCTTGAACCCAAATTTACAATTGCAGAACGGCCAACCAATTTTATCGCCGAATTTTTTTAGCTTTTGATTAATTCCGGTTTTGGGCCAATGAAATTCCAAGTTCCGGGGCAATTCATACTGCACAGAAAAACTAAAATTAGAAACAGGCTTATCAGAAATGGAAGGCCCATCATTGCCCCCTCCAATTTTAACCCATTGATAGTTGAGTGATTTACCTACATTGTAGGCAGCGGATAAGAAGAGATTTTTCACACGAACCTGTGCGTGGGCACCGTAGGTAAAACTGGCCCAGTATTTAAAATGAGGGCCATAGCCCAATGCACTTGATAAATTTTGATAGTAATTCATTTCGTTATTGTGCACCCAACGTTCCCCGTGCACACCAATTCGGTTCTGACCATTTATCCAACTAATTCCCAAAAACTGACTATTACCCCCCGGACCTATACCTGCACCCAATAGTTGTCCATGATTGGTGTAGCCCTGCCTAACTTGTGGATGCGTGTACCAACTGCTTACTTTAGGGATACCAAAAGGACTAACGGCGTTAAATGTTAAGCGAGGATCAGGCAACTGCAAATGAGACAGTTCCATACTCACTTCAATATGATTTTGTCCACGCAGCTTCATCCATTTTCTTAAACCAAATACATATCCAACAGGGATAGTATCCTCAGTTAAATTCCAAGGAGTAGGTAAACGATCCGCCCTTCCAAACTCTCCATATATTTCCGCACCATCCTCAGGCATAGCATAACGGAAAAATAGCGAACCCATCTTAGCCCCCTTACCCTTTGGTATGGTCATTGAATAGGGATAAAGAGGAATGGGATCACCTGTTGCATTTTCATAGGTTTCATAACCATAGTAGGCCGCGGCATAGCCAATATGTAAATGCTTTATCCAACGAGGTTTCCAACTAAACACAAAACCTAATAGCTGACGGCGAATATTTTCTTTAGGTATATAGGCTCCTGGCCAGTATTGTTGTTGACGAAGATTCTCCACCGGTTCTACACCAGATGAGTCCAGTTTACCAAATACCGCTTGCATTTCAATGGAGCCAAAAATGGTTTTAACGGGCTTTGCAGTTTTTACATCGGCATGTAAAAATCCGGGTGCATTGTTGGTCATGACCAATGCGTTTCTACGCCCAGGGCCCCACCAAATATTTTCATTAGAGAGCCCCACTGAAAAATGATCAAATAAAATTTTTGCAGAAGACTGACCTAAATAAAATTTCTCAAGCGGTTTTGTTCCAAATTGCTGCGGCCAATCAATAACATTCAACTGATAAAAATAAAGTCGGGTAAAATAGTTTCCGTCCCTAACCTGATCACTAATGCTAGCCTGTTTCAGATTTTCCGCTTTAACATATTCCGGTTGAAAATCTACTAATAACCTGCCCAACTTGAGCTGCACCCCTGCGGTAATTCGTTCTTGCCAACCGGTGGCGGAATAAAAACTTTCGTTATTAATGGTCAGCGGAACCGAATCATTAAAACTTCGAGAGTACCCTATACGTTTGAATGCAATCCAATTTTTTTTTGTGCTCTCCCAGATCTCGGGCATTATTGGACGAATGGTAAAAGAGTAATCAGTAAGATTTTGTTTGGCAGCTGCCGCGCTATCCAGAATTTGAATAGTGCGTAATCCGTCAGCAAGATCATTTTTCTGTAAAAAGCCATTGTACTGTGCCTGTGCAAAGGCGCTAATGAGCAAAAAGCAAATTCCAGAAATAATATGTGCACTTGATTTGATCACCAGAGATATGAAAGTTGTAGGTAGGAGTAAAAATTGTTCCGGAGATTATCACGGGTCCAAGCATAGTTTTTTGATCGCGTAAATTGTAAGTCTCCACTCAACATTAAACGCCCTAAACGATATCTTCCATTGATACCATAGGCCCATTCGTTCCAAAACACATCCCGAAGTGCAAAGAAGTTGGGACCTGCTAATTCTTTAGGGTCATGTTGAATTCTTTGCACAGAAGCTCCCAATCGGGCAAAGCCTTTGAGCCAGGTAAATTTGATGGTTTCTACATTATTTCCCATTCCACTACCAGCTCCCAGGAGCTGACGGTTATTGGTCATCCCCTGCGCCACTCCCCCATGTACATACCAATTACCAGCGTTTCGTAAAATATAATCCACCGACTGGGACATATGCGTGAGTTCTCCTGAAAATTCCAAAAAGCTGTTGCGCCTAAGTGGTAATAATTTTCTTCCCCCAACAATATATGCCGCAGCATGCACTGGATCCAATGCAAAATCCCTCATATTCGATTTGTGATCATTCCAGCCGTATTCAAAATAAAATTCAGTATGTGCTTTGGGAAATACCCAGCGTGCGAACAAACTGATTTGTTGATCTCTTCCAACCGGATCATCGCCCTTGGATTTGAAAATATTGGTCAATACAGGCAGATAACGTTGAATAAACCTTCCACTGAGTGCTTGAAAATCTTTTTTATAAACCTGAAAAGCCCTTGTAGCCCCCAAGTGAAAATTTTTAAAAAAACTGGGCTGATAAGTAACTACAATAGCATTAAAATATCGCCATTGATCAGAAAATGTTCTGGGCTTGAGATGAAAATTTTCCCAAAGCCCTCCTGTTAAAGTAGAATCCTCGTCCAGACGCCCGGCCACCAGTTGTCCTTCAAAGGAACCAATGGGTAAACAAAATGGTTGAGTGGTTGAAAGAGTAAAATGATTAAACCCTGGTGCATGATTAGAGAGTAAAAGACTACTATACTGCCCGGGGCCCCACCATAAATTTTGCGTGGAGAGTCCGGCAGCAAATCCTCCCACATGCAGTAGCGCAGAAGATTGTCCCGGTAAAAATTTTTCCTGAAATCCATTGGTTGGTGCACCATAGGATCCATTATGTTCAAACTGCGCATTCTGCGAGCGAATCCATTGCGGTTGAAATTGCACACTTACCGGACCATATCTGGAATAAATCCCCGCGCTCGCCACCGTTTGCACTCCTTTTGCTGCTAACATAGCTTCATCATTCCAGCCAAATGGATGATGCGTGTTATTCTTAAAAGTGAACTGAGCAGGAAGTAAACGCAACACCCCCTTGTTATTGTCAAAATGTATGGAACGGAATAACCTGCCGCTACTATCCATATCATCAAAAATAGCTTGTACAGTAGCATCTGATTTATAATGAAAAGGACGAACGGCGAATGAAATATTAGGATCCAGCTGACCGAGCAATTGCAGATTACGGAGTGTTGCATCCATATCCATCCAACCTACCGGAGAGGTTTGTGCGGTTGATACAGGGGTTAAAAAAAGTAACCCAACCAGTGGAAGAAACAAATAATTAAAAAATCTTGCGCAAAAATTGCAAAGACGCATGCAGAATAAGTTCGGTTATTGATTCCGCCTTGTTGGAGTCTCTATAAAAGTAAGCACAATAAATAAAACCAAAGCCACTCCAACACTTAATAGCAGTAATTTAAACAATGATTTTTTCTTGTCCACAAGTGGATACACAGGCGAGTCGAGCAATTGCATCACCGGTGTTTGACTTGCAAGGGTAAGCCGAGCAGCCTCCAAATTCTTCACTACTTCTGCATACAGGGTATTACTCAGTAAGCGATCCCGTTGAGACAATTCAGCAGGAACCGTAGCCTGACTAAAGGCTGCATTGGCATTGAGTACTTGTAGATGGGCAGACTGAAATGATTTATTGTTGGCCAGTCTGAGTATGGAGTCTGCCTTGGCTTCGAGTTTGGCTACATTAGCCGCCATATAACCCGTTTTAATGGTTATGTATAATTGCTGTGTTTGTGCAACCACACGCTCAGCAAATAATTTAGAGAATTGCTGATTAGAAGTGGTAACCGTAAAAGCAATGATAGAACCTTTTTTATTTTGTCTTTCGGCTACAATTTGTTTTTTGATCAACCGGTCTGCCATTAATCCTAATACACTATCATAAATAGCAGCATGGGGCTTACTCATTTGCAGTTCCGAAAAAGTCAGGTTATTCAAACCGGAAGGCAGATCAACCTGGTTCATAGATTTGTACAAATCGGCCAGCGTACTAAGATTGGAAGCTGAAGTACTATCTACCCTTGAGAGTAATACTGTGGTCAGGATACGACGAGACTGCAAAATATCCAGGATATTATCACCGCTAAAAAGTGTTGAGCCCCCACTCATTGAAGCAATGTCAATGCCAAAAGAAGAAGCTATTCCGCTAAGGCCAGAAGAAAGCGAGGAGGATTTTTCCTCCAGAACAAAACTAACACGTGCCTCATAGGCAGGCCTTTGAAAAAAATAATATCCAAGAGCAAGAACTAAGGCTATACCTGCTAAAAGAAAAAAAGTACGTATTCGTTGCAGGAGCAGCTTACCAAAATCCTGCATTGCAGTAAACAAACTACCCATTACAATAGTGGAAGAAGTATTGGCAGTCATAAATTATTGTCTGAGTATAATTACCAAAAATCCTAATACCGAAGCCAATCCTGACACAATGCCTACGGCCTCTCCTGTTGAAATTCCTTTACGCTCTGGTTTTAACGGAATGTAGATCTCCGCACCCGGGCTAATTACCGGATTAGATCTAAAAAATAAAAACTTTCTGGCATTGCTTACCTGGCCATTGGCATAAACAGCATATCCTTTTTTGCGATACGCATTAGCCGCATATCCACCAGATTGACGAATCACTGTTCGATAGTTCAATCCAGGATAATAAACAATTTGTTTGGGCACATTAACTGCACCCAAGGTTTGTACGGTTTGTAATTGACGAGGAATACGGAGCACATCCCCTTCTTCCAAATAAATATCGTCTCGTGAACCCGGATTACTCAGCGCTTGATCTAATTGAATACCTACCGGTTTTAAAAAACGCTTTTTGATTTCTGTAAGCAAGGAGTCTTGATCATATTTTTCTTCGAGAATTTCGGCAGACTGCAAAGGTTCTGCATTTGCAGTGCTTTTGTTTTTTTGTGCTATTTGATTTTTGGCCTCTACCAGTAAGGTATCAGAAATAAAATTTTGCGAATAAGTTGTACGCAGCAAGGTAGCCCCCTGCGGATAGGCCATGTCTCGCAAACCACCGGCTCTTTTTATTAAATCAGAAAGTCTTTCCTGTTTTCCGGCCAACACATAAGTGCCCGGATATAACACTTCCCCTTCCAGGTTCACCCGTAATTGTGTTTTATATAAGGGCGAACGACGAACCGATACAATATCAAACGGCTCCAGTGTGCTTTCCACTAATGAAGCCGAATGGTCTTGATCCAGATTAATTGTTTTAATAACCGCATACTTCATCGTATCCGATTGCTGCGTAGTGTTACGCAAACGACGAGAGATCTCTACTTGCGCACGGGATGCTCCTTCGCTAAATCCACCTGCCATTAATACCAGGTCCATGGCGTTCATCTTGTCCAGAAAATTATACTTACCCGGTTTGTTTATCTCTCCGTTGATGGCAACAGTGTAAGTTTCGCGAATAGCTGATTTGGTATAAATATGAACAGAGTCCTCCGATTGCAAAATCAAATCAGTAGCTCCTTTTAATACCTGCTCCACATTAAATGATTGCAAACTGGATTCTCCAATTGTGTTTACCCGACGAATTACCGCATGGGCCAGATAAGCATCCTCTCGAGGTACCGCAATAGTAAGTAACTGATGTAAATTTTTTGTTTCAGCTGCTCCATAAATACCCGGTCTTTCCACTGCACCTGTTACTTGTACCCGGTTGATGAATTTAGCTTGCAGTGAGTCTACCATTAACGTATCTCCGCTGGATAATTTAAAATTACTCCATTGCCCGGGCGTAAGCGAATAAGCTTCCTTTCTGGTTTTACCCAGGCGAATCACAGAGACAAAATCCTTAACTCCCACCGGAGAAATACCGCCTGCATAATCGATCAAGTCTTTTGCCGACTCTGTGGCAGTAGCTTCATATAAAGCAGGTTTATTAAATGCCCCTTTAAGTGCCACACGTGTTTGACAATAACCCACCCGAATTACATCGCCATCCTGAAGTAATAAATTCTTTGACAGATCTCCGCGAAATAAAAAATCATACAGGTCAAAGTTGACCAGCTTTTTTCCGTTTCGTACTAATTCAATACTACGCAAGGAACCAATTGCTGTGGGACCGCCTGATAAATACAAGGCGTTCATCAAGGTAGACAAAGAGGAGATGGTTACGGATCCAGGTCTGTTTACTTCACCTATTAATGTAACGCTGATACTTCTGATTTGCCCCAATGAAACCTGTACGCGAACCGCACCCGAGTGAATGCCCGGATAAATGGCGCTAAGTGATTTTTTGATTTTTGCAGTAGCCAATTCAATGCTTAGCCCACCCACGGTAATAGGACCTAAATTGGGATATCGAATAGTTCCCTCTGGAGAAACCATTAACTTTTTTGTAATATCAGACACCCCAAATACATCCACCACTAATTGATCTCCGGCTCCAATTAAATAATTCTGCGGAGTTGCAATATTTAGATCGGGTTCAAAACTGAGCAACTCTTGTTCAAATAAATCTGCACCAAAAATGGGAAGGGCTCCCGTGCTGTCTTTTTTTGAAACCAGACGCCGAGTTTTATTTTGGTATTGTCTTTTATCATTGTCTTCCACTTCAACCCCCTCACTTATTCTTTTTGCAGATAATTGCTCCAACCGCTTTTTTAATGCAGGCAATTGAGCAGGTGTAAAACCCAATTCACGGGCTTTTAACTCAAAGGCAGAAACAGACAGCCCGTTTTCTTTTCCGGCATCAAAAAGCCGTAACAAATGTTGATCGGAAATAAGAGCCGGATCACCAATTGGTTGGGCCTGTGTAAACCCGGCCATAAAAACCAGCGCCAGGAACAAAAAAAGACGATTATTATACCGCATAATGAGGGTATCAAATATACAAACTAGCTGCTAGACCCCCCGCTTAGGGTTTAGCAGATCCGCTGCTTTTTTTAAAATGGCTTCCCCAATGGTCTGAAATCGCAAATGCATCCGAGGATTGATCACAATTTGTTGATAACCATTTTTTTGTAGCTTATCCGCTATTGAAAAATGTTCGCAACGGGCCTCTACACGCTGATCTGCATTGGGATAAACACCATAAGATAAATCATTGATTTGCTGATACTTATATATAGACAATCCCCCAAAAGCGGAATAAACAAGGACCAGTTTATCTGAGGTCTTTTCCTGTTTCCATGCCCGCTGAATTGCCTTTAATTGCCCCTCGTTTTGCGTTGTGTTTTCTTGCCCAAGTGGTACCAGGGCATAAGTATCGTGGTAGCGCTCTTGCAAACTTGGAGAAACTGAGTAGCCATAGGCCGTGGCCACATCCCATTCCGCTGCCCGTGAAAAAGAGTTCAATACTCCTTCCAAACTGATTCTGTCAACATCAAAATCCATTACTAAAACAAAATCCGGAGCGCTGGTCTGAGTTTTTAAAAAATCAAGGTATTGATTACGCAAAGCCGCGAGTCTGGAAATGCGTTTAGCCGCATAATAAGGATTTACTTTAGCGTCAGGGGTGTTTTCTAATGCAGGTACTACCCCATCGATAATATGTAAGAAAGAACAAGTGGCCGACCAATTTTCTAAAACAGTTCTGGTTTTATCCTGGCTTCCATTTTCTACCACCACAATTATGGTGGATTCAAAATAGGCAGACAGGGCTTCAATGAAATGAATATTCGCAGGTAATTTATTTGCACAATTACGTGCTAACCCACAAACGGCCAATCGCATTTTTTTTAATTGAGCAACAGCATTACCCATGCCCTACTTTCTATTATGATAAAACAACCGATAAATAATCAGGAACACAAAAAATAAAATAGTACCCGTCCATGCAGCTGTGGGATCTTTTAAAAACACCCCTGTTGCAATAGCAATATATGCCACAATAAAAAAGCCCGCTACATAGGGGGTAAGGGCGCTGTATTCCTGGGTATTACTACTGGAAGCCGATGCGTGCTGGCGTTTGCGCAAAATAAAAATGCCAGCAGCAGAAGTGGCCATTCCAATACTGTCTAAAAACATGCTGAAGTTGAGAATGGGATCAATTCCCTTTCCAAAAAAACTAATCAGGATAGTAGTGAGTGCAAATATGGTTAAGCTATTGGAAATGGCACCCGTTTTTTCGTTGCGGTATCCAAATAATTTAGGAAACACTTTATCCTGACTCATGGCCAACATCACCCGAGGATTACTTAATAAAATCACATTTACATAGGCCATCACCGACAGGAACATTAGTCCATCAAATACTTTAGCCCCTGCCTTTCCAAACCAAGCTTCACAGAGTAAGGCCCCAATGGCCGTTGCGTTTTTCATGGGCTCATACCCTATCACTTTTGTATAAGCCAGGTTTATTGATAAATACAGTAGCGTTACAATACCAATCCCAATTAATATTCCCCTTGGAATGCCACTGGGCTTTTGAGCCTCTGCTCCAAAGTTGATGGTTTGCTGATAACCCCCAAATGCAAAAGATACAGGTATCAATGAAATCAAAAACAGAAGCCAGGGACTTTTATCATTTAGGGTATAGGAAGGATCGCCAGTGTTATATCCATGCGGTTCTACCATTACTCCTTTTAATGCACTTGCAATCAAAACAACAACCATCGTTAGCTTGGCGATAGTCAATAAGTTTTGTGTACGGCTACTGGTTCTAAGCCCTGAAAGATTGACCAAGTAAAACGTACCAACCGCAGCAATGGCAACTCCTGTATTAAAAAAAGTACCGCTGGGTTTGCCGTATAATAAATCACTTACATAATCTGCGCCTATCAAGGTAACAATAGCCAGTGATGCCGCATTACTGATTAGGATGATGGTATTTACCGAAAAGCCAATGGCAGGATGGTAGCATTCCGCAAACACTTTGTAGTAGCCCCCCATGGCAGGTAAGCGTTTACCAATCTCCGCATAGGTTAAAGCACCACATAGTGCAATCAACCCACCAGTAATCCATACTCCAAAAAAAATAGTTGCTGTTCCTGAAGTAGCCGCCACAGATGCAGGCACCCGAAAAATTCCCATACCAATTACCAAACTCACTACAATCAAGCTAATATCAAACAAACTCAATTTTTTATTGGCACTCATATTGGGATTTTAGGAACAAACAAGATACGAGTTTAGTTTTTCACAAAGGGTTGATAACTTAGAGTTAATCCAATTTGCTATTCAGCTACTTTTGTTATCGATACGGTTTCCGAAAGGAATCAAAAGGGAAATCCGGTGAAGTGTAAACTAGTCCGGTGCTATCCCCGTAGCTGTAAATCCTGCCGCCAGGCAACGCTGAAGAAAAAGCCACTGTACAATCGGGAAGGCCTTTAGCGAGGATGAGCCAGAAGACCTGCCGCATCAGTACCAATTTTATTCAGCTTTCGGGTGAAAGGCTTGAAAATCGAAAGATGTAAGGGCGTCTTTTAATTTTCTACTTTAACTCCGGAAGCAGTCACACAAAAAATTTGCAACATGCAAAAAATTTTTTTAGTGCTGACTGCTCTGGTAATGAGCAGCACACTGCTGGCACAACAAGACACTAGTTTTTTACAAGAGGTGGTGGTAACCGCCAACAAAGTGGCCAAGAAACAAACGGAGACGGCAAAAGTGGTTTCGGTCATTAATCGAGAAATGCTGCGTCAAAGTGGAGGACGCTCTCTGGGCGAACTCTTGAATCAGGTAGCCGGTGTTACCGTACCGGGGTCTAACAACAACCTCGGAAGTAATCAAACCATTTCTATTCGAGGCGCATCTGCAGGTAATGTATTAGTCTTACTGGATGGCATTCCCGTTAATGATCCATCAGTGATCAGTAACTACTTTGATATTAATTTATTGAGCACCGATCAAATTGAACGCATTGAGATATTAAAAGGCGGTCACTCCACCTTGTACGGATCTGATGCCGTGGCTGGTGTGGTCAATATTATTTCCAGAAAAACACAAACCGGTAAACCCAATGTCAATGCCTCGCTTGCAGGCGGAAGTTTTAATACACTCCGTAGCACTATAGGAATAACAGGTGCTGCTAAAAAAACGGATTATCTCTTGCAACTTTCTTCCATTAACTCAGATGGATTTTCTGCCTCTGCTGACTCCGTTGGTGATAAAGGATTTGACAAAGACAAGTATCAACAAACAACTGCAAGAGCACAGGTGGGCTATAAAACAGGTTTGCATGGTAAACTAACCACCGGCCTTTTATACAGTAGATATAAAACGGACCTGGATGCCGGTGCTTTTAAGGACGAAAAAGACTTTGTTTCCACCAACACCAATCAACAATTCAATTTGGAATGGCAGCATCGGGGAGCAAAAAATAACCTTTCCGTCCAATATCAATATAATCAGGTAGAGAGAAATTATTTAGACGATTCCCTTTTCCGCAGCAGCGCTTTTGTTCGCTTTGCAAAAAGCAATTACATAGGACGTTCTCATTTTGCAGACCTATATGCCAGCACTAAGCTCCAAAACTGGGAGTTACTTGCAGGCGCAGATTTCAGACATCATAGTACCGTGCAAGACTATTTTTCCGTTGGAAGTTGGGGTCCTTTTACTGCCCCTACCTTACGTGCATACATGGCACAACTGAGCGCCTATGGCTCTGCGGTTTACCAAAAAAATAATTTTACCACAGAATTAGGCGGACGTTTCAATTATCACAGTGAATACGGCAATAATGCCACTTTTACCATCAACCCGGCTTACCGAATAAATAATGCCGTACGCATTTTTGGAAATCTCTATACCGCTTATAAGACCCCTACACTGTATCAACTTTTTGATTCCTACGCAGGCAACGACAGTTTGCGCCCGGAGAAAGGTTTTATTCAGGAATTAGGAATTGATCTTTCGCAGGGAAAAAAATTTAGCGCACGTGTAGTTGCCTTTAATCGAAAAAGTAAGGAAACCATCATTTATACGTATAACCCCTTAAGTTGGTCCGGAAAATATTTAAATGTAAGTAGTCAAACCAATTATGGTTTTGAAACAGAATTGCAATGGAATTTACAGCCCCTTAGCATTCGGGTAAACTATGCCTACACCAACGGAAGTACACGTAGTGGTTTTGATGGAACAGGATTAGCCATTGGGAAAGACAGCAGTTATTACAATTTGTATCGCATTCCAAAACATGCCTTAAACTGGCAAGCTAGTTATCAGCTCAAGAATTGGATATTTAATTTGTCCGGAAGAGTGGCTGCTTCAAGAGAGGAATTTATTTATGGAGCCTCGCCGATCACCATGCAAGGTTATGCCACTGTTGATCTGTACTCGGAATATCGATTTAAGAAAGTAAAAGGACTACGCGGGTTTATGGACCTTCGTAATCTTACCAATACAAAATATGAAGAGATCCGGGGCTATAACACAAGAGGCTTTAATGTAATGATAGGACTGTTAGTGGGTCGGTAAGCTTTACCTACTTTTGCAGGAAAGTCTGACCTATGAACTTTAACCTCAAAGAATTTTTAACGCTCAGTTTTACGCTTTTTGCGGTAATAGATATTGTAGGTTCGGTACCGATGCTGATCAGCATCAAAAAGAAATTAGGCAGCATCCATCCTCTGCGGGTTACGCTAATCTCCGGAGGATTGATGGTGCTTTTTTTCTTTATGGGTAAGCCACTCTTAAATATATTAGGTGTGGATATACGCTCCTTTGCTGTGGCCGGGTCCATAGTGATTTTTATTCTGGGGTTGGAGATGGTATTAGGTATTGAATTTTTTAAGTCAGATAATACCGACGCCACTTCTACTGTGGTGCCCATTGCATTTCCGTTGATTGCAGGGAGTGGAACGCTCACCACCATCATGTCGCTCAAGGCCACATTTGAAAGAAGTGACCGGAATGAATACATGATCCTATTGGCAATTGTGTTAAACCTGCTGGTAATATTTTTTGTACTCCGTTCCCTCAATTGGATAGAACGCTTACTGGGTAAAGCCGGTTTGATGGCAGTGCGTAAGTTTTTTGGTGTAATTTTGCTGGCTATCGCCGTGAAGGTCTTTGCAGGAAATGCTGCCGGTCTTCTCCGATAAACCGGCCTCGTAGTACAATGGATAGTATAAGAGTTTCCGAAGCTCCAGATACAGGTTCGATTCCTGTCGAGGCTACTAATAAATTTTAATTACTATGAAAGGTATTGTTCTTATTAGTTCTTTCCTGCT
>Ga0194120_10007806_pt1 | contig 14426 bp, 14 predicted proteins | sample TA2MahCa65mmetaG_FD_148642 | JGI IMG/M metagenome (GOLD analysis project Ga0194120, IMG submission 148642) | Freshwater microbial communities from Lake Tanganyika, Tanzania - TA2015019 Mahale Deep Cast 65m | ecosystem: Environmental > Aquatic > Freshwater > Lake | place: Tanzania: Lake... | reverse complement strand
CTAGCGTCGGACACTTAAAGGGACAGCGCTACGTTCCGCTGTCGCAAGCAATGGACGTACTCGGAAAGCAGTTCTGCGGCCTACCCGCTCATATCCCAAGTTCCTTGAAGTTCTTTTGGGACGCCCGAAGTCGGATTATTCATGGAGGTCAAGCCGACCCAGAAGAAATTCTCCGGGCAATCGACTCCGGAATCACGATTTTGAATGCGTTGAAGGCGTTCCCGCGCGAAGTCAATGTGGTGTATCACCCTGGGGTAACCGTATTTCGAGATCCGCTTTGCCAAACACCTTGGCCAAATGTGCAGGGCATCATTCTGGAAACAGAATCTCCGGGAGGCACCAAAAAATCCTTTCGGATATTTCCGACGACAAAAACTCACTTCAAGAAGGGAAAACGCGTCGCTTGGGAATGGAGCGACCAACAATCTTGGGGTGAAGCCTGGTACAAAGATCCGGATACTGGGGAAACGAAGGTTGCATGGTCATCCGCAATGGAATTCGTTGGCCGACATTTGGATGAAGTGTGAGATGACGCCTAATCCTTTAATGCAGCGGACGCGCGCGAGCGCGCGCCGCTGATTACCGACGTTAGGCGACACTCCACGAATGTGGTAGGATGCCATCGTGCCAACGGTCTTGAAGAACGGTCCATACCGCATGTACTTCTTCAGTCATGAGCCGAACGAACCGCCGCATGTGCATGTCGACCGCGATGACAAGTCGGCGAAGTTTTGGCTTCACCCTCTCGCATTGGCACGGAATTTTGGGTTTCCCTTGCGCGAGTTGCGGCGGATCAGAACCCTGATCGAAGACAACCACGAGAAGCTATTGGAGGCGTGGCATGGGCATCTTAGCGCTCAGCGCTGACGAAAGAGTCCGGGATGTGCGTATTTCGGATGACACGCTGACGGTCGATCTGATGGACGGTCGGACGATCTCCGTGCCGTTGCTGTGGTACCCACGGCTGCTCGCCGGAACGGCGAAGCAACGCGCCAACTGGAAACCATGCGCCGCGGGATACGGCATTCACTGGCCAGACCTTGATGAGGACCTCAGCACCGAAGGGCTTCTGCGAGGAGCGCCTGCTCCGGCCGTTTCCGCACAACGCCTAACCCGCCGCTCCAGGAAAAAACGGTAAAAGGCAGGCCGCGCCGCTAAACTCAACCGTTAGCTCATGGCTTCCAGCAAGCCACTCTTCGCCATCTGCCATCGGCTATCAGCTCTTGTTATTTCGTTGTGATCTGGAGGATCGTGCCCCGTTCTCCGCTGGCCCATCCGCGATCAGGCTCAGGAAAGGTCAGGCCATAGAGAGCGGCTTTGGTGCCGTGCTCCTGTTCGACCCAGGTAAAGCCCCCGTCGGTCGTGCGAAAGATGCCCCCCCGCTCCCCCACAACCCATCCGACTTTGGCATCGGTGAAGCGGATTCTGAGCAGGTCCGTCGGCCTGGAGCAGGTCTTGATGCAGACCAGGGTCCGGTCAACCCACTGCTTGCCGCCGTTGATGGTGTGAAACATCGCCCCTTCGTTGCCGACCACCCAGCCGTTCAGGGGATCGGAAAAGAACACATCGAAGAGAGTCGCCGAACTTGGGGTCTCCTGGGCAACCCAGGTGACGCCTCCGTCATCGGTGACCAGCACCGTTCCCAAAGCTCCTGAAACCCGTCCGTTCTGCCGATCCACAAAATGGACCGAGTAGAGCACGGCATTGGTTCCGCTCGTCTGGTCCTTCCAGTGCAACCCTCCGTCCTCTGTGTGCAGGATCGTGCCGCCGGCCCCGACCGCCCAGCCTGAAGAAGGCGTCATGAAGCACAGGCCGTAGAGCGCCGATTGCACCCCGCTGTTCTGCGGCGCCCATTTTTCCCCTCCGTCTTTGGAATGGAGGATCGTGCCGTTCGAACCGACCACCCAGCCGTGCAGTCCGTCGGCAAAGAAGACCCCGGTCAGCAAGGCCCCGGTGCCGCTCGACACAGACTTCCACCGTTTGCCCCCGTCAACGGTTCTCAGGATGGCTCCCCCGCCCCCGACTGCCCATCCGGCCTTCACGTCACGAAAATAGACGCCCATGAGGGTGGTCTCGGTTCCGCTCTTTTGAACCTGCGAGACCGCTTTGGCCTCGGCCGCCCACAACGGACCGTTGGGGACAGCGGAGCACAGCACTGTCAGGGCGACCGTGAGGTATGGCACAAATCGAAGCGGCATCGTTTAGTCCCGGTTCGGGTCAGGGTTCCCGAAATAACCCGGATCAGGAAGTCCCTTGCTCTGGATGGTGAACTGCCCGGCCTCCACCGTGACCCAGCGCTTGGCCGTGCAGCAGAGGCCGTCCGGCATCAAATCCCAGGAACCGCGCCGCACCAAGAGAGGGCCGGTGCTGGCATCGGTCATGAAGGTCTCGCGCTTTCCAAAGCCGAAGACGTTGCGCCGAGGCACCCGCACCTTAATTTCCGTATCGGTCCAGGACAGCACCATGCCGGCGACGCCGCTGAAGAGGACTTCGCTGCGGGCCACATCCTCCCCCATCTTGATCGGCATGAAGTCATGGCCCCCTTCGTTCAAGCCGGGCTGGGTCGCCTCGGTCGTCTTGATGAAGCTGCCGAAGCCTGAGCCTGTGATCGTGACGATCTCGTCCAGCCCGGCCGTGACCGGCGACACGGCCTCCACCTTCGGAGCGACCAGGGTGAACGTGCCCGCTTCCGTCGAGACGAGCCCTCGCTCCAGGCAGCAGGAACCGTCGGCCTTCGGCACGACGGCGCCGCGCCGCACCACCACCGGGCCGCTTTTCGCGCTGTAGGGAACCCAGACGTCGATTTTGTCGTCGTGCCAACGATAGATAATGGCCGGCACCCCGCCGATCTCCACGCCGTTCTCGCCTTTATTGAAGTCGGCGAAGGCATAGGGAGTGGCGCCGCTCTCGGAATAGAAGCCGAAGTGTTCTCCGGTAATGCGCAACAGACTGCCGATGGGAGCGCTCGCGGGAGACAGGCCGGTCGCCTTCGGCACTTCCACCGTAAACTGCCCCATGGTCCGCTCCACTTGCCCCAACTTGAGCACCAAGGGACCGCTGACGGCATTCAACGGCACATGGACGACAATGGTCCCATCCGTCCACTGCGCCACCGTCGCCGGACGGCCGGCGATCAGGACGGCATCATCGGGCTTTTTGTTGGCTCCGAACCCCTTGCCGAACAGCACCACTTTGGTGCCGGCCGGCCCGTGGAGGGGATCGACTTTGATCGAGGGCAGGATGTTGAGCCGGGTCGCATTGCTCACCGTATATTCGACCGGCGCGCAGCAGGACCCATCCGGCAAGGGGTCGGAAGAAGCCAGGCGAACCACCACGTCACCGGACCCGGCATTGGCTGGAATCTCGACATCGATCTTGTCGTCCCGCCATTTCCGCACCCGAGCCGGCACCCCGCTGACCAAGACATCGTTGACGCCGAACATCGTATTCGGATCTTTGGACCCGGCCGTATTGCCGAAATAGGCTCCGGCGATCTGCACCACGGCGCCGGGTTCGACCTCAGCCGGCGTCACCCCCTGGATGGTCGGCTTCAGCACCGTAAAGGTGCCCACCTGAATCTTCTTTTTGCCTTTCGTAATCTCCACCGGTCCGCTGACAGCCCTGAACGGGACCTTGACCGACACCAGCTCGGGCTCCCAGCGCTGGACCAAGGCCGGGACTTGATTGAAGAGGACGCGATTCTCCTGCGTCGATTTGAACTGGCCAAACCCCTTGCCCGTGATGGTCACCGTCGCCCCCGGCGGCGCGGAGTCCGGGGCGAGCGCCGCATCGGCGCTCCGAGGAACTGTCCAGCCGGCTACCGACAACCCCACACAAAACAAGACAACCAGCCGCATTGGTTACATCTCCTGGAATCACGAACGTGAGGTGGACTTACATCCGAGCGCGATGACCAGCCCGACCTCTCGGCATTCGCGCAAAACAAGCCATGAAGGTCGAACCGAGGCATGCCATGGAGCGCGGGAGTGCCTGGACTATAGCAAGCGCCATTTTTTCCTGTCAAGCGAGCCCGACCCGACCCTCCGGCCCAAACCCCTTGCCGTTCCCCGATTGGGCCACCTATAATACCGCACCCATGGAATCGGCACGACCCAGAGCTTCGCTCCAGACCATCGGATGCCGCCTCAACCAGGCCGAGACAGCCCTGCTGGCGGACCGGCTGAGGCAGGACGGGTACGACCTTGTGGAGCCGGGGCACCGGACCGATCTGCTGGTGCTCAATACCTGTTCCGTCACGGACCATGCGGAGTCGGACTGCCGGTACGTCGTCAGGCGGACGCTGCAACAATCCCCCCATGCCTTCGTAGCCGTGACCGGTTGCTACGCGCAGACCGGGGCCGAGGCCCTGAGCCTGATGCCCGGCATCGACCTGATCGTGGGCACCCAGTTCAAGATGAGCCTGCCGAATTTGCTCCCCCCGCCGCAGGCCCTGCGCAAGCGGCCGGCCCCGCACCTCATGCACAGCAGAACCATCGATCGCGACGACTTCGTCCTGTCCGGAGCCGGCGACTACGACTCCAAACGGGCGAACCTGAAAATCCAGGACGGCTGCAACTTCATGTGTTCCTTTTGTCTCATCCCCTTTGCGCGGGGACACGAGCGCAGCCGACAGATGGACGACACGCTCAGGGAAGCGACCGCGCTCACGGATCGGGGACACCGGGAACTGGTGCTCACCGGCGTCAACCTGGGACGCTATGCCCAGGACGGCCGGACCCTGCTCGATCTGATCCGGCGCTTGGAACAGATTCCTTCGCTGGACCGTCTTCGCATTTCTTCGATCGAGCCGACCACCGTTTCGGACGACCTCCTGGAACACATGGCGACTTCCCCCAAACTCTGCCGGCACCTGCACCTTCCGCTTCAAAGCGGCGACGATGGAATCTTGCAGGCCATGAACCGGCGGTACCGCGTCAGGGACTACGCCGCCTTTGTCGAAAAAGCCCGGGGCTTGATGCCGGACATAGGACTCGGCACGGACGTGATGGTGGGGTTTCCGGGAGAGGGCGAGAGGGAATTTTCCAATACCCTGGCCCTGCTCTCCGACCTTCCCTTGGCCTACATCCACGTCTTCAGCTTTTCTCCCAGGCCCGGCACGGCCGCGGCAGGCTTGCCTGGGCAAGTCGATCCGGCAATCATCAGGACGCGCAGCAAAGCCCTCGCGGAACTGGCTCGCGCCAAACGGCTGGCCTTTGACCAGGCCTACGTGGGCCGGACGGTCCGGGTGCTCTTCGAGACCCCAAACGACGAGGGCCTCTGGAACGGCCTGACCCACAACTACATCCGCGTGGGAACGCGGAGCGAGCGGGACCTGACGAATCAATTTATGCCGGTTGAGATCACCGGCGTGATGGACGGGCTGGCGGTGGGGCTACTCCAGTGATGGGGCCTGCGCGCTGAGTCCCCGGCGATTCTGGAAATCGAATCCATGAAAAAAGAATTGCACATGTTGCCGCCATCGCCGCCCCTGGTCCAGGCCGGGCTCGACGGCAGTCCGCCGGACAGGCGTTCATCCACCCCGCCCCCCTTGCCTCACGCCGGGCACCTGGTGCATCTCGAAACCTTCGGCTGTCAGATGAACGAGTACGATTCCGAGTTGGTCCGCGCGCTGCTCAAGGCGGATGGCTTTGCCTTCACCGAGGACCGCGAACGAGCTGACGTGATCCTGATGAACACCTGCGCCATCCGTGAAAATGCCCACAACCGGGTCTACGGCCACCTGGCGACCCTCAAGACGATCAAGCGGCAGCGGAGCCTCGTAGTCGGCGTGTTGGGCTGCATGGCCCAGAACCTCAAGGAAGAATTACTCGACCATGAGTCGGTCGTGGACCTGCTGGCCGGACCGGACGCCTATCGCCGCCTGCCGGGCCTGGTTCGAGAGGCGCTTCACAAGCACGAGCAGGGCGTGGAACAACCAAGCATGGCCGTCGATCTGTCCGAGTACGAAACCTACCAAAACGTCATGCCGGATCGGACCCAGGGCATCAACGCCTGGATCGCCGTCATGCGCGGCTGCGACAACTTCTGTTCCTTCTGCGTCGTCCCCTACACGCGCGGGCGTGAACGGTCGCGGGAGGCGCAAGGCATCCTCCGAGAGGCGGAGCGCCTCATTGCCCAGGGGCACAAGCAGATCACGCTGCTGGGGCAGAACGTGAACTCCTACAAGTTTCAGGATTGGGACTTCGCCCGCCTCATCACCGCCGTGGCGGACCTGCCCGGCATCGAACGGGTCCGGTTCACCTCCCCCCACCCCAAGGATTTTCCGGCGGCTCTGTTGGACGCCGTCGCCGGCCACCGAAAAATCTGCAAACACATTCACCTGCCTCTCCAATCAGGCAACGACCGGATCTTGACGATGATGGACCGGACCTACAGCCGCCAGGAGTACCTGGCGCTGGTGGACGCCATCCGCCGCCGGCATGCCGACATCGTCCTCAGCACCGACATCATCTGCGGATTCCCCGGCGAGACGGACGATGAATTCCTGGACAGCTACCGCACGCTGCAGGACGTGGGCTATCACGAAACCTTCATCTTCAAATACTCGGAGCGCAAAAACACGATCGCCGCGCGCAAATATCCGGACGACGTGCCGGAAGCCGTGAAAGCGGACCGGGTTTGCCGCCTCGTAGACCTTGCGAAGTCCATCTCGCTTCGAAAAAACCAGGCCATGATCGGCAAGACCGTCACCGTGCTCGTTGAAGGAGACTCGAAGAAATCGTCGGCTCAGTGGATGGGCAAATCCGACGGCAACATTACGGTGGTCTGGGAAAAATCAACTCCTCTGACGCAGCCAGGCAAGATGGTCTCAATCCTGGTCGATCAGGCCTCGGTCACGACGCTGTTCGGCGCCGAAGCCGTCCCGTCCCTCGCCCATGATTCGCCTAGTCGCCGCTGACGCCTTGCGCCATCCAACGATCCGCCTGCTGACCATTCTCGCCGTCTTCACTCCGCTAGGCTTGGCGACCAAACTCTACGAAGGTCCCGGCGCCGGCTGGACCCATGCCTATGCCGGCGCACTGTGCTATGAGTTCTTCTGGGTCTTCCTGCTGAAGCTCCTCTTCCCCCACGCATCGATCCTGTCGCTCGCAACCGGCGTTTTTCTCGCCACCAGCTGGCTGGAGTTCCTTCAACTGAACCATCATCCCTGGCTTGAATGGGTCCGTTCCTTCTTCCTTGGAGAGGTCCTTATCGGCAATAGCTTCGACCCCTGGGATTTCCTCTACTATGGAATCGGGTCTGCCGGAGCCGTTCTCCTCTACCACGCCTTGATTGCACCTTCCCATACCCCTTAGATCCCCACACATCCCATTCACTTCACGGAAGCCGGCCCGTCAAGTCCTTGACGAATCAGACGCAGCCCTCCCCCCTGAGACAGACGAATACACCGCATTCGTGGCCGAGGCCATAAGGAAAACCGTGCAAATTTTGTCCGGAGAAGCCGTTCCGCGCATTTAGTTGCCTACTACCCCTTTAGTTCAAGCCCCTGACAGCCGACATTGTCTCTAGAAAGTAGTGAATTTCTAGGGAGATGCCAATCGATTCACAGTGGCATAAAACATGCTTGAAAATTCATCTCGTCAGTTTCTAAACCGGAGTGCTCTATGAGCCTGGAAGGCATGATCTCAACGGGATTGATCGGCTGGATGGTGATGGGCCTCGTGCTGATGGGCCTCGGCATCTGGTAAGACGGCGGTCTGTTTCCCCTCTGCCGCTAGTACCGTCTCAGGGCTGGAACCTGAAAACCCCACAACTGTCCGCGAATTACCGACCAGAGGGCCTGCCACACGGCATCGAGGTCCGGGGCCGACCGAGCCAGCACCTTCACGGCAACCCCCGGCACAGCCGGTTGCGAAACACCACCCAAAACCCTCTCCGAACAGTCGGCCAACACCCCGGACAAACTCTCTTCCATACGCTCCCAGCCCTCAGCCCCCGCCTGATCGTTGACCAGATAGAGCGAGGCGACATAGTCCCATCCACCGGCCAGCCCGACTCCGTCCTCATTTGAAGTCGGCGTTAGGCAACCCCTCTCCAGCAAACTTCCGCCTGAGGCCGTTGTGATTCGAATCTCGTTGGACAATTCCGTAAAGGACCATCGTTCCCCCCGCGCGATTCGTCCCGATGCGATCGCATCCCAGATCACAATCGTCGCGCCAGGCGCCAGCGCCGCATGAATCGTTTGGCGATACCGAGACCCGGCAAAGGGGATGGTCACCTCCGGCACCCATTCCAGGATCGCGCCCGGCCCCACGGTCAGCTCCACCGACTGGACGGACGGCTCGCCGAGAGACCGGTAGACCCGGTTGGCTGAGGGGGTGGAGAGGATCGCGTGCGCGTCGGCTCCGAGCGTCGCGCAGAGGCTCAAGCGATCGCCTCCGACCAGGCCGCCGGAGGGATTCAGAAGAAAAGTGCAGGCGCTTCCGGTTTCGTCGAGGGCCATCGAGGGAGAGAGATGCCAGGGACTGCGGCTGCGGGACCTTGCCAGGACCGTCCGGCTGCCGCGCCTGACGTAGTCCAACACCAGTTCCCCGTCCAGGCCGACGGATGAGGTCTTCTCACCTGCGGCTGTTCCTCCTGTTCCCGTCATAAGACCCGCCGGGTCAGGATCGTTGCCGTTGGGGCAGATTGCGCTCGACCCACTCGATGACAGGGGGAAGACCCTGGCCGGTCAGCAGGTTGGCAAAGACGAAGGGCAGGTCTCCCCTCATGCGGCGGCTGTCCCGATCCATCACGGCAAGGTCCGCACCGACGTAGGGAGCCAAATCGATTTTATTGATCACCAGCAGGTCCGAGCGCGTGATGCCGGGGCCGCCCTTGCGCGGAATCTTGTCCCCCGCCGCCACGTCGATCACGTAGATCACGCGGTCCGCCAATTCGGGGCTGAACGTGGCGGCCAAATTGTCGCCTCCGCTCTCGATGAAAATCATGTCCACGTCGGGGAAACGGGCCGCCAATTCATCGATGGCCTCCTGATTGTGCGAGGCATCCTCGCGGATGGCCGTATGCGGGCAACCGCCGGTCTCCACGCCGATGATCCGCTCCGGAGGCAGCACGCCCCGCTTCGTGAGGAACTCGGCATCCTCCTTCGTGAAGATGTCGTTGGTGACGACCGCCACGCTGTAGCGGTCCCGGAGGCGCCGACAGAGGGCTTCCACCAGGGCGGTCTTGCCGGACCCGACCGGCCCGCCCACGCCGATGACCGGAATCCCCGCCCGCCTGGCCTTGGTCGGCCGGCCGTTCCCATCGTGATGATGACCGTGGTCGTGTTGCCCGCTCATGACCGGAACAACCTCATCGTTAACCGTTTGTGCCGCATTGCATGGATATCCTGCACCGGGGTCCAAGCCGTCATCTCCATTTGCTCCCCAGCCGCGCCGCTGAGCGTTGAGAGCATCGGCGTCCACTCATCGAGCAATCGTTGCGCCTCCCGTTGTCCGATCGGAAACAACTTGAGCGAAGCCGACACCAACCCCACCGCGTGTTGATACAGATAGGCCGCCACGGCCTCCTCCTTCTCCCACCCGCAAGCCCCCAGGGTCAGCCCCAAGCTCACAGCCACATGGCCAGGAGTCCGCCCTGTCTCCACTTCCGCCAAATAGTCCTGCAAGATTGACGAGGGATTCTGCCCGGCGACAATCCTGATCACCTGCCGCCCCATCTGACGGCTGGCCATGCGGGTTTCTCGACAGAGATTCATTGCCTCTAATTCCCAATCCGCTTCCTTGGCCCCTTGCCCCTTGCCCCTTGCCACAGCGCTCCACGCCCTCGCCACCGCCACCGCCTCGCGCCGACCCAGCCCTTGCATGAAAAAGTCCTTCGCGTAGAGAGAAAGCGCCTCTCCGGTTCTGACCGCCCCTCCCTGCACCGCCGCTTCCAAGCCGGATGAGAAGGCGTAGCCGCCGGAGGGAAAGAAACTGTCCACGAAGCGAACACCTCTTAGAAAGCTGACCGTATTCATTTCACCATGCTTCTCGCAATTGCTTTTCGATAGGAATCATATTGCGTCCTTGCACTGGTTCTGTCTAACAGGCTGATCAAAAAGGCGTCCAGCAAGGCCGCAGGGATGCGAGGACCCCGAAGCGTACCGGAGACGTACGTTGAGGGGTTGAGCGACCGAGAACGCCGCTGGAGGTCTTTTCCATCAGCCTGCTAAAAAAGAAAGTAGCGTTGCGCCATCGGCAGCAGCACCATCGGTTCGCACTTTAAGAGCAGCCCGTCGGCCCGGACTTCATAGGTCTCCGGATCCACCTCGATCCTCGGAAGCGCATCGTTCAGCTTGAGGTCGCGCTTCCCGATGCCACGACAGCGCTTCACCGCCGCCACTCGCTTGCGCAAGCCCAGCGAACGAGCCACCTCGCGGTCCAGAGCCGCCTGCGACATGAAGGTCAGGCTGGTGCCGAAGGGGGCACTTCCGAAACTTCCGAACATCGGTCTGCTAAGGACCGGCTGCGGAGTCGGAATCGAAGCATTGGGGTCGCCCATGGCCGCCGCCACGGGAAACCCGCCTTTCACAATCATCTCGGGCTTGACGCCGAAGAAGGCCGGCTTCCAGATGACCAGATCGGCCAGCTTGCCCGCCTCCAGCGACCCGACTTCATGCGCGATTCCATGCGTGATGGCCGGGTTGATCGTGTACTTGGCCACGTAGCGTTTCGCCCTGAAGTTGTCATGCGGCTGTTTGACGATCGTTCCATCCGCCGCCAACTGCCCGCGCTGCACCTTCATCTTATGGGCTGTCTGCCAGGTGCGGATGATCACTTCCCCCACCCGCCCCATCGCCTGCGAATCCGACGACATGATGCTGATCGCCCCCAGGTCGTGCAGGATGTCTTCGGCCGCGATCGTTTCCCGCCGGATGCGGGACTCGGCGAAGGCGAGGTCCTCCGGCACCCTCGGGTTCAGATGGTGGCAGACCATCAACATGTCCAGGTGCTCGTCCATCGTGTTCACGGTGAAGGGCATGGTGGGATTCGTAGAAGACGGGAGGACATTCGGCTCGCCGCAGACCTTGATGATGTCCGGCGCGTGGCCGCCGCCGGCCCCTTCGGTGTGATAGGTATGGATCGTCCGCCCGGCGAAGGCCTTGATGCTGTCCTCCACGAAACCGGCCTCGTTGATCGTGTCGGTATGGATCGCCACCTGCACGTCGTACCGATCGGCCACGTCCAGACAGGTGGAGATGGCCGAGGGAGTCGTTCCCCAGTCTTCGTGCAACTTCAGCCCGATCGCTCCGGCTTCGACCTGTTCGTTCAATCCCTCCGGGAGGGATGAATTCCCCTTGCCCAGAAAGCCCAGGTTGACCGGGAAACCTTCGGCGGCCTCCAACATCCGGTGGATGTTCCAGGGACCCGGCGTACAGGTCGTCGCGTTCGTGCCGGTCGCAGGCCCCGTGCCTCCCCCGATCAGGGTCGTGAGCCCGGCGGACAACCCTTCGGTAATGATTTGCGGACAGATGAAATGAATATGGGTGTCGATCCCGCCGGCCGTGACAATTTTCCCCTCGGCCGAGATGACCTCGGTGCCCGCTCCGATCTCCATCCCGGACGTCACGCCGGCCATCAGGTCCGGATTGCCGGCCTTGCCGATGGCCACGATGCGCCCGTCCCTGATGCCGATATCGGCCTTGACGATGCCCCAGTAGTCCAGGACCACGGCGTTGGTGATGACCAGATCGAGCGCGCCGCCGGCTCTGGTGGCAGCCGGAGACTGGCCCATCCCGTCACGGATCACCTTCCCGCCCCCGAACTTCGCCTCTTCGCCTGGCGTGGTCAGGTCCCTTTCAATCTCGATCATGAGGTCCGTGTCAGCCAGACGAATGCGGTCGCCGACCGTAGGCCCATAGAGATCCGCATGTTGGCGGCGAGGAATTTTCATGAAGCCCTCGTGTCGTGACTCGCGTTGAACGATTACCGTTGAACGATGAATCCCTGCTCGGCAGCGCGACGCAGCGCGGCCGCTTTGACCTGCGGGTCATCCAGCCTGCCGTTGGTCAGGCCATTGATGCCGTAGGCCACGCGGTTTCCTCCGAAAGAGACCAGTCTCACGCGCTTTTCTTCTCCCGGCTCAAACCGCACCGCCGTCCCAGCCGGCACCTGAAGGCGAAACCCATAGGCCTTCTCCCGGTCAAACCGCAAGGCATGGTTCACCTCGAAAAAATGGCAATGGGACCCGACCTGAATAGGCCGGTCGCCGGTATTCGAGACCGTCATCTCAACCGTTGCTCGCCCCTCAAGGGCAACGATGTCGCCTTGGCCAAGCAAGATTTCACCGGGGATAACATCGGATACCTCAACGCTTCTCATAGGACCGGCAGGCTTCCGCCTCTTGGCTTGGACCTTCGCCGGAGCCTTCGATTGAGTCCTCTTCGCAGGTTTCTTCTTCATCAGTTGCCCCACCGTGAAACCGCGACCGCCAGAAATAAAACCTAAACCGATCCTATCGGTTCATCATCTAATAGGCTGATGAACCGTCACCAACTTCGTCCCATCAGGAAAGGTCCCCTCAACCTGAAACTCGGCCAGCATTTCAGGAACCCCGGGCATCACTTCATCTCTGGCGAGCAAGGTGGCTCCATAGCTCATGAGGTCCGACACGGTCCGCCCATCCCTGATCCCCTCCAAAACGGCAGCGGTCAGGTAGGCCACTGCCTCCGGATAGTTCAGCTTGAGTCCCCGCCCCTTGCGATCCTTCGCCAACTGGGCCGCAACATAGATCAAAAGCTTTTCCTGCTCTCGTGGCGTCAAATGCATAGACTCACCCGCTCACCTGCCATGATGTGGACCCAACGCACGGCTGACTCTTACGCAATCGCAACAATAGGCCGACGGGACAGAAGCCTAGCATAAGGCCGAACGACATTCAAACCCGTCCCGCGCCAATCCACACGATTGCGGCTCCTCTCAACAAGGGGAGGCCGCCCCACGTCAAAATAAATAGATCACATCCAGCGACAAAGTCTCCTGGTGGTTGGCGGGACCGGCCCCGTATTGAAAGACGTTCTTATTGGAGTGGTCCTGCCGAAACTCCAAGCGGGTGATCAGCGAGTACATCGGCTTATATTGCAGCGTGTAGGTGGTCTCCCAGAGGGTCTGCGCAATGTCCGGGGCCGTTGCCGTCGGCGTCGCCCCGAAGCAGACATTGGCCTTCGGAAACGATTCGGTCCCGTTGCAAGCCGCATAGCCTCCCGCATCCTCGAAGAGTTCGCTTCGGAATCGAAGCCCCCATTGCTCCGTCACGTCATAGATGAGATAGCCGGCCACGCCATCCCATCGCGCATTTTTCGTCCGACTCAGCACGCTGCTGTTGGTTTGATTCGCATAGTAAGACTCCAACACGACGGCGGCTTTCTCCGTCAGTCGGACGTTGAGCGTGCCGCCTCCCTGCACCCGGTTGCCGCCGGATCCGGGAGTCTGCCCGTTCCTGGGCCCGAAGAGCCCGTAGAGCGTGAGCGTGACTCTGTCCGTGGGACGAAGCTTGAACGCCGACTCCACCATGAGCTTGTTCGTCGCATCGCTGGTGGCAGACGTAATCGAGTTGATCCCGCCGATGGAGAAGGACGCGTACTTGCTGAACTCGTAGGAGGCCCGCACCCCGAACGTCGTGAAGGGCTGCCCCAGCCCGAACAGCCAGGAGCGAGAATAGTTCGGATTGTCCGGACTCTCAAGCCCCTCGTACCCGATAAGCGTGTTGATGCGGCCCACCTTGAGATCGAGTCCCTTCCCGATCGGCGCCACATAGTGGACGTAGAATTCCTGGAAGTCGGCCAAGTTGCTCAGATTGGCGCCGCCGATGAATTTCGAGTCCCTCCCAACGTTGAACTTGACGCGGAACCCGACACGGTCCTCGATGCCCCCTCCGACCTTGGCTTCTCGTTCCAGGACGAACTTGGCCACGTTGGGCCTGAACTGATTGGCGTTGACGTCGAAGATCCGCAGTTGGTTGATGCCGCTCGAAGGGTTGCTGAAGTTCTGCGTGTAGGACCCTTCCAGATAGCCGGAGAAGGTGATGCCGAGGGTGTGGGAAACGACTCGCTTCCCTCCGACGTCCCTGCCGCTTTCCGTCGGGCTCGGCGCAGCGGCCGCGACGGCTAAAGACTCAAGGGCCAGGGCCTTGCCGGCCGCCCCCTGAAACAATGCGACGCAGAGGATCGCCCCGAGGCAGAACCGGCTCAGAACGAGTGATGCAATCCGACTCAGGCGGGCCTCCTCTGAATGTCGCGAATCTTGCCTGAAGCCGGACGGAAATGGAAGGAATCGGAGGATAAGGATTTATTTCAGGCTGGCCGGGATGCCCTTTACTGCGCGTATCGAACGAGCACGGTTTCATCGTGCGCGTCGCGCGAGCCACCCCCTTCTCTTACCCTCACTCTCCCCCCGCTCGTGGCAAGAGATTTATTTTCGCAG
>Ga0194120_10007805_pt1 | contig 14428 bp, 16 predicted proteins | sample TA2MahCa65mmetaG_FD_148642 | JGI IMG/M metagenome (GOLD analysis project Ga0194120, IMG submission 148642) | Freshwater microbial communities from Lake Tanganyika, Tanzania - TA2015019 Mahale Deep Cast 65m | ecosystem: Environmental > Aquatic > Freshwater > Lake | place: Tanzania: Lake... | reverse complement strand
CATTGCGGCCGTATTAATTTCTACACTACACTCTTCGGTTTTGTCGGGCGCATTTAGCTTTGATCAAATGATCTGGGAGATTGCAAAAATCAGCATGTTCATTGGCGGAACAGTAGCACTTGGGTGTCTTGGGATGCCAAAGGTTTTTTCGTTATTGTCAAACATTCCTAGATACGAAATCACAATCCTTGTGGCGCTAGGCCTTGCGTTTGGATTATCGTTTTTATCACACGAGCTTGGCTTTTCTGCGGTAACGGGCGCATTCTTGGCAGGCGTTATCCTTGCAGGCTCTAGATTCTCCGAAGATATCATTAATCTGATTACGCCGATTCGCGAAGTATTCATTGCAATATTTTTTGTCACAATCGGCGCCCTAATGGATATCAATATTATCGCGGAATATTGGCTTCCAATCATAATTATCACGCTAGTTACCATTGTGGGCAAGACTGCGTCTGTGTATTTGGGCGTGCGACTCTTCCAGCTTGGGCCAAACAATGCCATGGGAATAGGTTTGTCTATGGCACAGCTGGGCGAGTTTTCGTTCATTGTATTGATGGTGGGCCAAGACTTGGGCGCTACAAGCTCGTTCCTCTTCCCGATCGTAGGCATGGTTGTAGTATTGACTACGATATTTGCACCGTTCATGATAAAGAAAGGAACCAAGATGATGGTTGCGTATTGATCCTGTTCATATCACAACATCATCATCTATTGCATAAATGACAACGCAGCCTGCATAGCAGTTCCATAGACTGAAGTAAATACTCCTATGGCAAACAATCTTCTTCTATTGAACTCCATTTGTGGGGTTTCTTGTTCTCTCTCAACAAATTCATACTGATTAGTTATTTCGTTTTTTCTTCGTTCCCATTTCCACGTCACACTTGATATTAGTACTGAAATTAAACCAATGTAGATCATAAAATGAGAAATCTTTGTTATTGCATCTCTGATAATATTGAGAAAATTATTGTCTAGAGTGTTTTGAACAAATAAAGAAATTAATGAAAAATAACAATCGTGATAAAACAAATAGCCTTTTTCTTAGAAAAAACATCAGATAATTTGATTATGTTCAATATTCTTTCATGTGTGATTATTGATAAAAATACTCGTATACTTTCTAATATGAAATACTATGCCTTAGCTACTTTCATCAAGTCACGCATATGAATTTCCATTCCAAAACGCTGCTCATTTTTCTTCATGTAGCGAAATATGGAAATTAGATCCGCAATGCTACGAATGGCTGAGAACTTGCCGTGCATTTTCGCTCTAACAAAATTCAAGACCTTGCCATAAATTGCAAAATATTCCAGAACTTCTTCTCTGTATTTTGGCAAATTGTTGATGTTTTTGACAAAGATATCTGCACAAATCATACTGGGTATGATTCCTTCACCCAACAATGGATACACAGTACCGATTGATTCCCCAACACCGACTACCTTACCATGATAGAACGGCTCGCACATGTTTGGAGTAGCTAGTCTAATTGGGCGACCAACCGTCTTGGTTATTTTGCCGCCGTATTTTTTGAAAAACTTGTCAGTTTCCTCTACGTGGTTTTTCTTGTAATCACCAGCACCAATGTGGGCCATATTGTCATTTAATGGGAAATACCAGAAATATCCAGTCATCTTTGCAAATGGCTTTACAAAGAAATCATCAATTGGGACCTTGTCATCATACTGTATTTTGTACTGGTATGTTGGCAGGAAAAAATCTTTTTCAATTTTTGGCAAATAATTCCGATAAAATCCAGTGCAATCCACGATCATGTCGTATTCTTTTTCCAAGTCTGCTAATTTTGGTGAAACGCCATAATGAATCTTTACACCCTCAGACATTTTCTTGATTAGACCAATTTTATCAAAAGTAACCAAACCCTTTAGCTTGATGTCAAATCGCTCGTTATTGTTCATGTCAATGTGCATGTCTTTTCCATGGTGTATGATGAAATCATCAAAGTTGATTCCAGATTTTGCACATAATTCCCGCATTTCGTTTGCAGATGTGCCCCATGCACAAATAGAATCATGGTTTTCCTCTGTCATGCGTTCATAGCCTACTACCTCATGGTCTTTTTTAAGCCTGGATACTAGATATCCACCTGCTACACCAATTCCTACTACGGCTATTTTCATCGAGTTGGAATTTTCCTTGGTCTAATAAATAGAATGTGAGATGTTTAGTGTAATTGGCAGCAGTGATCGGCGTTATTGTACAATAACCTGCATGTTTTATTTTACAAAGACCATGTTATACAATGAATCTTTGTCTTGCAAAAAATGCAAAATGCCCAAAAAACCGTAAAATTTACGCACAAAAGTTACGGTAGTTGCCTATTCTATGTATAATGCCGGCTTGAACGGTCGTGCCATCCTTGCCTTGTTCTTTGGATCATATTTTGCAGTGTCCGATTCTGTAAAGACCTGCATGTCTACTCCAAATTCCTTTTTGACTAGTGCAGATAATTCCGAAGACAGGACAGCAGTTTCGTTGATTGGCTCTAGCTCTGCTCTGATCTTTCTCATTTCCTCAGGCTCTGCCAAAATAGAGTTGACAGATTTTTTGACAAAGTCTGGGTCTTTTTTGATGTTTTCAGTTTCTGGATTTGCAATCAAATCCTTGATTATAGCGCCAATGTTTGTCTGACCGGCAACTACACTTGCAGCAATTTTGCCAAACGCCTTGACCTTCCAGGGATCTGCAGTGTACAGGACGATTTTTTGTGGAGTAATCTTTGTTACCTTGAGAACATTTTTGATGTCTTCTATTGTGGATTGTAATAATTCCTCTGATTGTATTGACGAAGAATCTGTTGAATTGCTTGGGACAGGCCAAGCTGATCTAGACACTACGCCAGAATTGCCCAGTCGCTCCCACATTTCTTCTGCTAGATGTGGTGCAAACGGAGACAGCATTGCAACCCGCACAGCAAGTATTTTGTGCAATATTCCAGAAACGTCTGTTCTTCTTTTGACTTCTACTCTTTTTAGATACCACTGCAAGTCAGATTCAAATGAAAACAAAATGTGATGCAGAGCCTCTCGCAATCTCATTTTCTCTACTGCACCAGTTGTCTGAATAATTAGATGATCGAGCCTGCCAAGAATCCAGTTGTCTTCTGATTGCAGCTTGGCAGGCATGCCTGGCTTGTGCCTGACACAGTCCTCGTAGATTGCCTCCAGCTTGCCCTTGATTGTATTGACTGATTCCAGATTGAAATCAGCATCTTGTAGTAGTTCTGCAGATATGATGATAGCAAGGCGAATCGGGTCAGCACCATAGTCTTGGATTGCTTTTCGTAGCGGGATGATGTTTCCCATTGATTTTGACATTTTCTTGCCATCCATCAGTACTGAACCGTTTACCACAATCTGTTTTGGCCAGAGTGCTTCTGGAAATATTGCGACATGATTCAGTACGAAAAATGTCAAATGATTTGGAACCAGGTCGCGTCCAGAATGTCTTGCATCAACTGGATAGAAATATGCAAAGTCGGTTCGTATTTTTTGTAAAACATTTTCCTGGACACCACATTTTGCAGCTGTCTGCTTTGCATCACCATTTCCATAAAACACAAACTCGAAAAATTCATCAGAAAGCGAGTCTGCCTTTAATTCTCGAGAATTGACATATTTTGCCAAGATATAGTACGCCATGTAGATTACGGAATCCGACAAGCTTTCTACAATCCAGTTTTGGTCCCACGGTAGATTAGTTCCTAGGCCATGCTGTCTTGCACATGCCCTTTGTCGCAACCAGCCGACAACATAGTTGAATTCAGTTCTGATTTCATTTGGCAGAATGCTCATCTTCTCAAAGCACTGGTTTGTCTTGTCCTTCCAAGCTTGGTCTAAATAATTGAGAAACCACTGGTTGTTCAATAGTTTTACAACGCATTCTGCTCCACATCTGCATCGGATAGGTCCGTCGTTTAGCTCTAGCAGAATATCCGAATTCTTTGATTCTGCAAGCCAAGCCTTTATCGTGTCTTTTGCTTCAGAAACCTTGAGCCCTGCGAATTTTCCAGTGTTCTCACGCAGTACTCCAGAGTAAAATTCCTTGGAATAGACCTCGTTTGTAGCCTCATCGAGTCTGGGGTCGTCCTGGTTTGTAATTCCCATTTTCTCAACAATTTCTTTAGCAGGAATTTCGCCAAAGCCTTCTGTCTTGATGATTGGAATTGGCTGTATTGTACTAGAATTTTGTTTTTGATAGTCGACTAGTGCTTGATAGTCAAATGGCGCGTGAGCTGGAACCGACATTACAATTCCAGTTCCTGTCTGTGATTCGACAAAGCTTGCAGGAAACATTGGAACTTTTTTGTCCAGTATTGAAACGGTTTTTCCTACCAGCTCAGATCCGGAAACTTCGGAAATAACTGTAATGGATTTGTTTAGAAATTCGAGCTTGTATGCACATTCTGGGCTTACAATCCAGGTTTCGTTGTCTACCTTGATCTTTTTGTATTTTATGTTAGGATTTATCCAAAGGTTTGTCACACCAAATATTGTCTCCGGGCGCAGTGTTGCAGTTGGAATTATTACATCATCTAGGTGGAACTTTACCAAAATGTATTCAGTAAAGTCCGGCTCTACATCGCCTAGTGTGTCGTGTTGTGATACTGGATTTTGGTCCTTGGGACACCAACCAACAGGGTGCGACCCCTGCACTACAAAGTTGAGCGACTTTAGTTTTCTAAACTGCCACTCGATGAATTTTTTGTAAACCGGATCTATTGTGGTAAATTCTCGTCGCCAGTCTATGGAATAGCCCATCTCTATCATTCCTTGCTTGATTTCTTCGTGGAAATAATCCGCAATTTTGACAGGTTCTACAAATTCCTTGATGGTATCTGGCGGGACATGGTATAGTTTTTCAAAATTCTCGATTAGTTCTTTGTCGCCTTCTTGGACTCGCTTTGCCATTCCTAGTATAGGCGTACCAGTATAGTGGAATCCCATCGGAAACAGAGTGTTATACCCATTCATGCGCAAAAATCGTGCGTGGACATCTGCCAATGTGTATGTCCTACCATGGCCAATGTGTTGAGGTGAATTGGGATACGGATATGCAACTGTGATGAATTTTTTTGTGCGCGAGTCAGGCTCTATTTCAAATTCTTTGCTCTGTGACCACTTGGCGCGCCATTTTGTCTCAATGTCATTCCAGGGAATCATGCATTCACTGTCTTTTTGATTAAAAATTCCGCATGGGTCAATGCGTCATTTAGTTTTGATACGTCTTTTCCGCCGCCTTGGCCAAATCTTGCATCGCCTCCACCAGAGCCGCCAAGCTTGGATGAAATCTCTTTGACTAGATCTCCTGCCTTGAAGCTTGCCTTTTCTCCGGCAAACACGATTATTCTAATTCCAGATCCTTTTACAATCAATGCGCAATAAATCAGAGTCGGGTCTGCCTTGATTGCCTCATCGCCTACTGCAATGTGGAATTCATCATCGAGTTCTTCTTCTATTATATGATAGAATTTCACGGGACCGAAAACTTTGGCAGACTCTATTGCTTCTTTTGCAGATGTCAGACTTGTTCGCTTGATTAGCTGCTTTAGCTTTTTCTTGGCGGCCTCTGAATCAATCATTGCATGCTCAAACGACTTTAGCAGTTTTTCCCGGTTTGTTCCAAGTGATTTAATTATGTTCATTACATCGCCTTCCTGTTTTTGAACGAAATCAATTGCAGCTTGGCCTGACACAAACTCCATTCGAATTACTCCATCCTGAATTCTCTCTGTCTTTGTGATTTTGATTAGTCCAAGATCGCCTGTTCTTTTGACATGCGTTCCACCACAAGCTTCTACATCAAAGTCTTCAATTTTGACGATTCGAACTGCCTTGACAGGCACGACTCCTCCTTGGTATATCCTAAATCCAAATGTCTGCTCTGCCTGGCCACGCTCGTATTCCTGTATTGTTACTGGGAGATTTTTCTGAATTATCATGTTTGCATAGTTTTCAATTTTTTTGACCTCTTCATCTGATAAACTGGAATGATGCGTCACATCGAGCCTTCCATAGTCTTTTTCCTTGTATGCAGAATGCTGCCAGACCCAAGAGCCCAAGACATTTCTTGCAGACGAGTTTACCACATGGGTGCTGGTATGGTGTTTTGTAATGTTTGCGCGCCTTGCTGCATCTAATTCACAATGTACAGTGTCGCCTTCCCTGGGAGCTGCTCCCCTGATCTCATGCAACACAGCATTGCCATGTTTAGTAACATCAATGACATCTTGGCCGTTGATCTTTCCATGGTCTGGTTCCTGTCCTCCACCCCTAGCATAAAATGAAGTCTTGTCCAATATGACAAACTTGCCCTTGATCACCTTGAGTATCTTGGCGTCAAATTTCGGTGGATCGTCTTTGTAAAATAACAGATCAGTGTCTGCAATGCCAGCCAAGTCAAACTCCTCTGCAGCCTTTTTCTTCTCAGACTGGTGCAGCTCAGATAGTTTGCTGTAAAAGCTGTCAGGAATTTCCGATATTACATCATATTCTTTGAGATAGTCTGGCGTGACTCCATCTGATTCGTATAGTCGAATCATGTCGTCTACGGTTAGCGCTTTTTTCTGGGCCTTGAGGTTTTGAGCGGTTTTTTCCATTCTGGATTTTGACTCGTGGTATCTACCAACTTCAATTCCAATGATTATTTTTACCTCAGAACGATACTGTTCCAGCTCTGGGTAGGTATTTTTTAGATAGTCAATGTGGGCATCAATTAGCTCGTCTAGGTCTAGTTTTAGTCCGAGTCTGTCTATTGTAGCCATAATTCTTCGAAGGATAATTCTGAGATTGTATCCACCACCTACGTTGCTTGGTAATGCGCCATCAGATATTGCAAAGATAAGGGTTCGCAGATGGTCTGCAATCATGTAGAGGCCTTCAAGTGGTGTAATCATCTTGGAGAGGTGGTTTTCAGACAAATTAGATGCCTTGATTGCCGCTTTTCTTACTTGGGATAGGTCTGGGAATTTTTCCAGATTTCTTGCAATCTCGGTAAAGTATTTTGTCAGGATTTGAGAGTCTGTATCAATTCCTATCTTTTGGAATAGTTTTTGCGTTATTGGGCCAAAGCAACAGTCATAGGCAGTCGGCGTTCCCATTGTAATCCATGCGAATCTTTCCAGGCCTGCACCCATGTCTATGATTTTCTGGTCCAATGTTGTGTGATTTCCAAGCTCTCCCTGGAATTCAGTAAAGACTGCGTTTCCAAGCTCTAGGCCCCTAACATAATATTCCAATGATGAACCAAACGAGCCGCCACCAGCCCAGACATCTTCTACAAATGTGATTTCGTTTTTGTTTATTCCAAATGATTCGGTGAGTAACCTAAAGTCAAGATCAACACATTCGTCCTTCCAGTAGCCCTTGTCGTTTGGAATGCTGTGCTGACCAATCATGCAAAAGCTGGAAAAGTGTCTGCCTGTTACTCCAACATTTTCTATATCCTTGAATCGAAGACATGTCTGCGGAACAACCAGCGGATTTGCAGGAAACTCAAAGACAACCTTGGAGCCCATTACTCTTTGAAAGTCAACAATGGATGCTATAGTAAAGTACAGGTCGTCTCGCCACCTGCACACAACAGGATAGCGACTAATTGAGGTATGGCCGTTTTTGACAAAAAACGATTCTACTTGCTTCCAGGCTTCGGTATAGTCAAATCGCTTTGATGTCGGGGGGTTGCCAATGAACGAATAAGTGTCATCAGAGTGATCAGGACATGCGTGTCTTGCCGAATCCAGAGTCCAAAAAAATCTCTTGCAAACACTGCATGATTTTCTTGCAAAGCCTTGATCTTGGAATAATCTGATTTTGTAGTATCGTTCCGGCTCTGCTGAAAACTTGGCAAGTATCTCGTCCTTGTTCATTCTGAAGAAAACTCTGGCTGACTAATATTAAGAATTACCGTTTAGGATCAATTAAATACGCAAGTTTTGCAATTTGATCAATGTTCGGCCGAAAACCAAAACAGCTCCAAGAAGGTAGCTATGTCTTTGCGACAAAGCCAGATGGTCAATACACCAACGTGATCGTCGGCGCAGTAACTGGAATTGACGGCGACAAAATCGGCGTTAGCGGCCTAATCATAAACATGGCAGGCCTCAAAAACAAAGTCTCACAAGGAAAGGCAGGGCCAAGATCAGAAGAAATTCTCAAAAACCCAACACCGGAAAGCTGCATTCTTGGACTAGTATACAGAACCGAGCATGACACATTCAATGACACCTTGAATATCAAAGAGAACAATGTGGTGGAAATGTCTGAAAAATCATTCTATGTTTTGGACGGCTGGATTCGCGAATCACTGCCAGAGTTGATCAACAATGTATTATCATTACCAGAAGGAGCAGAGCGCGACCAAGCAAAGAGAATACTCAAGCAAAGAAAGGACACGTTATACGACAAGAACCTAAAGCAGAATCTCTATTCTATATGTAGAAGCCTCAAAATCCTAAACTAGACGTAGTTTTATATTATCCCCAAAAAAAGTCACGATACAATGGAATACGTTTACGCTGCATTAATTTTGCACAAACTAAAGAAGGAAATTAACGAAGCTAACGTTAGTAGTGTTATCAAAGCAGCAGGCGCAGAAGTAAGTGATGCCCAAGTAAAGGCATTGGTTTCTGCACTAGCTGATGTAAACATTGAAGAAGCAATCAAGGCAGCTCCAGTTGCCGTTGCAGCAGCTCCAGCAGCAAGTGCAGGCGCAGCTCCAGCAGCTGAGGCAAAGAAAGAAGAAGCTCCAGCAGGTAAATCTGAAGAGCAAGCAATGGAAGGCCTCGCTTCACTATTCGGTTAATTCCACAAAATTTTCATTTTTACCTTTATCTAGCACGATATGCCATACGGTATAGTGGCAGACACACCGTTTCTGTTTCTGATCTATGTCTTTGATCTTTTTGGCACCATGGCCTTTGCAGTAACCGGTGCATTCAAGGCAATTGAGCACAAGTCCGACATTGTCGGGATTTTGATTCTGTCAATAATTACTGGTGTGGCAGGCGGAACAATCCGTGATGTAATAATAGGCAGATTCCCCCCAAACTCAATAGTCGATCCTCTATACGTAGGAATCAGCGTGGCGTCTGGCGTTGCACTGTTCTTTTTACATCCTTATTTGAAAAAGCACTGGAATCTGTTTCTGAAATTCGATGCTATTGGTCTTGGAGTGTTTTCCATTACTGGTGCAACATTTGCGTACAATATTTTTGGACTAAATTTTCTGGCAATCGCATTTGCAGGTATACTGACAGCAGTGGGCGGTGGAATACTGCGAGACGTCTTTGTAAATGAGGTACCATTTATTTTTGTCAAAGAGCTATATGTCACTGCAAGTTTTGTCGGAGTTGTAATATTCTATGGATTGCTGGTCGCAGAAATCCCACTATATCTGGCATCAATCATTGGAATCATAGTGACTACAATACTGAGGCTGGTGGCTATGAAGTACAACTGGAATTTGCCTAGGGCGAGAGAAAAATAATTTTATGCTGGAGTGTAGCCTTTTGCCTTTGAGGCAACAGATTGGGCTTGGGCATTTGCTTTTTGGAGTACTGCCTCTTTGGTATCTTCTGTGATATAGCCTGCCTCGATTGCAACGGATCGTGAGCCGTGTGCAGCCTTTGCCAAGACTTGCTTGATGTTGTCCTTTGTGATATATCCTGCCTCAATAGACAGCGATACTGCCTCTTGGTGTGCTTGAGCAAAGAGTCCTCTGTATGATTCCAAGTCTATGATTAGTTCTTCTCGCTTGTACTGGATCCCCTCTTCTAGTGCTGCATCAAGTAGGACTCCTGCCTCTACTGACTTGATGTCTAGTTTTTGCAGTAATGTCGCAAGCTTGTCAGGAATTGGCTGACCCTTTTTGACTGGAGTAGAATCTTTTAGAATCCAAATTGTTCCCTGGTCGATTTTGGTTGGAATTCCTGCTTCTTTGAATTCAGTAAGCATTGGACCTGGGGCAATGCCTGTGTTCTTTGCTGGTACGTTGATATCTACACTTGCAATGTCTCCACCACGACCGAACATCATGATTTTGTTCTTGCCAAGTAAAACGTTGAGTTTGAATGGTGACATGTTTGTAAACATCAAAACACATTGACCAGTCAGGGCTTCTGCCATCTTTGCAATTCCCGGAATACTTAGTTTTTCTAGTGCCTTTTGCGCTACTTTGTCTTTGATGCTAACAATTTCAACTTCGCCTAGGAATTTTTTTCTTAGTGGCAACATTTGTGATGAGCGAACCTTTTCCATTCTGACTAGTGCAGTTACTTTGTATTTTGTTGGAAGTTCTTGCAGCTGCTGGTACATCTTTGTCTTTTTTACAGGATAAGTTGTTCTGTTCTCGTGCATTTACTTTCTCGCCTGCTGTACTTGTTTTACTGGCTTGCCCATTGATGTCTTTACAATGATTCTTCTAATGTTCTTGTCTCCACTTGGAAGCTTTTTCTCAATTGCGTTTAGTACTGCATGAGCGTTTGCTGCTAGGTCGCCGTCATCCATGGACTCGTCTCCAATTTTGCATGACATGGATAAGGAATTCTTTACTTTTACTCGAATTGATGATCTAAATCTGTCAAGAAATGATTCGATTGGTGCGTTGAATGGAACTGGAATTGGCATTTTGCCTCTTGGACCAAGCAACTGACCTAGCACCTTACCGACTGTTGTCATGAGTTGTGTGTCTGCTAAGAAGAAATCATAATTATTGATAAATTTGCGAGCCTCTCGCTTGTTTGCTGCAAGTGTGTTTAGTTCATCACCAGAAACCACTCTGTCGGCATTTGCACTCTTTGCTTTGAGGCCCATGTCTCCTCCGGCCATCACACAAACTGTTGTTGGCTTGGAGAGTTTCTTTGGAAGCTGAATTGTCTCGTTCATGGCAAAGCCTTTCTTTACGTCGATATCCTTTAGGATGACGTACATTTCCAAGGTCTGCTTGAACTTACGTTCCTTGTCGGTGTCCTTGGCATCCTTTATCATTTTAACTAGTTCAGCTTCGTTGATCAACGAAAATCTTGCGAAAAGGCCTCTTTAAAATCGTTAGTGTTGGCAGGCATGGGTTTTGCTGTAAATTGTAAAATTTTCTAATTTCCACGCAGCGCATTGGATTATGTGCAATTTTTCACGCCTAAACTTACGTTTATTAACATCAAATCGACTCTTTTGAAAACATTGCATAAACTAGATGATTTGGACATGAAGTTACTATACGAGCTTACTCGTGATGGGAGCATCTCTGTACCAAATTTGTCAAAAAAAATGGGAATAAACGCATCTGTCTTGTATTCTAGAATAAAGCGCCTCACAAAAAAGAAGCTAATCAAAAAATTCACAATTCTAGTAGACGAGTCCCAGCTAGGAATAGGCGTCAAGGCAACAATTGGCATAAACCGAGATCCAAAGCTAAAGGACTCAATTCACAAACAACTACTCCAAACCCCAGAGATAGTGTCAATATCTGAAGTCACAGGCAGATTTGACATCATGGCCTCTGTTCACGCAGAAAACCTAGAAGAACTACACACCATAGTAATTGAGAAAATAGGCAAAATAGATGGAATCCAGAGCACAGAAACCTTCGTGGAGCTGCAAAAAACGGACAAAGAGCCGTCGTATCTAGTAGCTAAATAATCTAGTTGAATTTACTGTCGTATTTTCCTGCGTTTACATCTGCGGCAAATTCTTTAGGACTTTTGCCCTCAATTTTGATTCCAAGTGATACGCATGTTCCTGCAACTTCTTTTGCAACTGATTTTATTGAAGTAGCATATGATGATTCTAGTTTTGCCTTTGCAACTTTGACAATGGAATCAACTGTAATGTCGCCAACCCATGTTGAGCCGCTGGTTCCAGAGCCTTTCTGAATTCCTGCCTCTTTTAGGATCAAGGCAGATGCCGATGGAATTCCGACAGTTACTTCCCATTTTTTGGTCTTGGTATCGACTGATACTGTGACTGGGACCTTCATTCCCTCAAAGTCCGCTGTTTTGTCGTTGATGGCCTTGATGATTTCCATGATGTTTACGCCTAGTGGACCCAATGCTGGACCTAATGGTGGACCTGCAGATGCTCCTCCGCCTGTTACTAGTGCAGAAACTGTTTGTGTATCGGCCATGTCTGTGCTCTTTTAGATGACGATTTAATCCTTCCTAAGCGGATGTGGATATTTTCAGATAGTTAGAGTCTACAGTTACTGGAAGCTGGTATGGAGCATCAAGCAGAATTACTGTTGCTTCCTGCTTGTCGTTGTCTACTCTAGTTACTGTTGCCTTCATGCCCTTGAATGGACCTCCGATGATCTCAACTACATTATCCACTGCAATTGTAGGTGCAGTGCTCTTTGTAACGAGATATCCCTCAATGTCTTTGAATTCCATTTCGCCACGGAGTTGTCCGCGAATGTGTCTTATTCCTTGTAAAGAGTTGAATGCCGAATTTGCGTCTTTTGCCTCAACTACGATATATCCTTTGAGATTATCCACTAGTAAAACTGAATACAGATTGATCTGGCCATTGTTAATCTTGCTTTGGAGCAAGTTCATGACTACCTTTTCCTGACCTCCAGTGGTCCTTATTGCAAAAAGATGAGTTTTGATTTCTTGAGACAATTCCATCTATCCGAATCTGAACACCGAAAATACAAACTGAATTATAAATCCAATCGCCCCGATACCGCCGATTCCCAAGAGAACCAGCCTTAGGTGTTGCATATAGTCCTCTTTGTCGGACTTTTTGGCAAGCTTCATGGTGTTTACCATGTTTTTTATGGTTTGATTCAGATCCATTGGTGGAGTTTAATATGGTGTCCTTATATTTTTTGGGACATGGAACTACTAGTCGCATACGAACAAGACCCAGCCGGGCACAACATGGCAAAGTTTCTCTCAAAAAACATGACACAGGACGGCGACATTTTTCGGGGCAAAAATTTCGATTTGGTCATAATTCCTAGCCCTGCAATTTCTGCAGACTGGCTGGAGCAAAAATATCACTATGATGGATTTGTCTTTTTATCAAAGCATGCCGCCCAGTCAGGCGAGCTTGCACTTACCTGCCACAGTACAGGGAATTTTTCGTCTGCCCAGTTTGGAGGAAATGACAGACAGGTGTCAATTCCTCATCCTCACCTGCAAAAAGCCTACATGCAAAAATTATATCACAACAAGGATTCTTTTTCCGACTTTCAGGTAATAATAGAGGCAACACATCACGGACCTACTGCACTATCAAAGCCGACAATTTTCATTGAAATTGGCACAACAGAAAAGCAATGGACAGACGAATCTTTGTGTAGGTCTGTGGCAAAGCTAGTCCTAGAAACAATGTCGGAGCCGATCAAAAAATCTCCAGTTGCTATCTGCTTTGGCAGCACTCACTATCCAGAAAAATTCACAGAGGAACTAATCCGTGGAACCCATGCATTAGGAACAGTAATGCCAAAACATGCATTGGAATTCCTAGACAACAAGCTCTTTTCACATATTATATCGCAAAACAAGGAAGCAAAAACAGCACTCCTTGACTGGGCAGGCCTAGGTCATCACAAACAAAAAGTACTTGACTTTCTGAGCACTACGGATCTCCAAGTGATCAAACTCTGAACAAGCTGGACCAAAAAGTCTACAAGAAATTACTTGCAGTTCCAAAAGGCAAAGTCACTACATATGGCGAGCTAGCAAAAGCAGTCGGATTAGAAAATGGACAGCGCGTCATAGGGCAGATAATGAATCGTAACCCCTTTCCGGTTGTCATTCCATGTCACCGAGTCGTAAAATCAGACGGCAAAATTGGAGGCTATTTCTATGGCGAAAAAGTCAAGACAAAAATGCTATCTGATGAAGGCATAAAAATTTCAGATGGTAAGGTAAAAGATTGGGAAAAAACAGTCTTTAGGTTCTAGACTTTCTGTGCTCTTTAATTTCCTCAATTAGGCTTCGGAGGTGAGCAATGTTTCTGACAGTGTTGCCGCCTATCTTCTTGTAGATTGTCCAGAATTCCGGATTTGTGATTTCCTTTCTGTCCTTTGCTACCTTGAGTCGGTGTCGTAATGCTCGAACCTTTACTACATAGACTTCTTTTTTGCCTACGCGGGCGCCCTTGCGACCTTTCTTAGAACCGGTTGTGGTTCCTCTCTTTTTCTTTTGAGTTCTCTTGAATTCGGCTCTTCCACGTGATGTGCCTTTTGCCGACTTGATTGTAATTGCACCAGCTGTTATCAGGCCTCTGATGTTTTGTCTTGTGATTGCATCTGCGATGTCATCTGATCTTTCTGGGTCAAACTTGATTCTAGATAGACCTACTCCTACAACTCGTGATACGAGTCGTTTTTTGGTTCTAAGATTTACTACCACTTGTTCTCACTCTTGCGTTAAAGATCTTGAATTTCTTTTGTG
>Ga0194120_10007803_pt1 | contig 14431 bp, 10 predicted proteins | sample TA2MahCa65mmetaG_FD_148642 | JGI IMG/M metagenome (GOLD analysis project Ga0194120, IMG submission 148642) | Freshwater microbial communities from Lake Tanganyika, Tanzania - TA2015019 Mahale Deep Cast 65m | ecosystem: Environmental > Aquatic > Freshwater > Lake | place: Tanzania: Lake... | reverse complement strand
TTGATATTAAAACACATGGCGACCACCGCATTGCTATGGCCATAGCTATTTTCGGACTTAAACATACTGTAAATATTGACAATCCGGAATGCGTAAGTAAATCTTTTCCCGGTTTTTGGCAGCAATGGAGCCATTGGTTCCATTCAGACCGTTAATTTTGCATCCCATGGCCTCAAATTCCATCGGAAACATATTCAAAGTAAGCAGCTTCGGTGAGAGCCATGGCAAAGGTGTGGGCGTGTTACTTGATGGTATTCCTGCAGGAATTATTGTTGATGAAGCCTTTATCAGCGGTACGTTGCAGCGCAGGAGGCCCGGACAAAGCGCCCTGACAACCCAGCGCAATGAAAAGGACCATTTTGAAATCCTGTCAGGCGTATATGAAAACAAAACACTGGGAAGTCCACTGTGTATCTGGATTCCCAACCAAGACAAGAACCCGGCAGATTACGCAGACCTTAAATACATATACAGGCCCGGACACGCGGATTATACCCATGATGTAAAATATGGTTTCAGGGATTACCGTGGTGGTGGGAGAAGCAGCGCCAGGATCACAGCAGGCTGGGTGGCAGCCGGTGCCTTGGCAGAACTTGCTCTGAAGCAAATCTGGCCGGATATTAGCATAATTGCCTGGGTGAAGCAAATTCATACCATAACCGCTGATGCCGCAATAATCCCGGCGGACAGAAATGCCGTAGATATCAATGCCGTTCGTTGCCCTGATCAAGATGCCGCTACTGCAATGGAAACGGCCATTCTTGCAGCAAAAGAAGAAGGAGATTCACTGGGAGGCGTTATCCGTTGTGGCATCAAAAATGCTCCAGCCGGTTTGGGAGAGCCTGTTTTCAACAAACTTACTGCACGACTTGCTCAAGCCATGATGAGTATCAATGCGGTTAAGGGCTTCACCATGGGCGACGATCCATCTGAAATGAAAGGTTCTGAAATGAATGATGCCTTTATTTCCCCTAATGGACACATTGCCACGGCAACCAACCATTCTGCTGGCATTCAGGGTGGTATTTCAAATGGAATGCCTATACACTGTGATGTATTATTCAAACCCACATCCACCATTCGCAAAACACAACAAACCATAGATGCTGAAGGTAAGGCTACATTATTATCTGCAGAAGGCAGGCACGATCCATGTATATTGCCACGCGCCGTACCTATTATAGAAGCCATGGCTGCTATTACATTGCTCGACATGGTGCTGTTAAACAGACTATCCCGCATTAACCTGTAAGGGGAATAGTTACCTTTGCGATATGAATCGCGAAGAAATATTAAAACAATTTGACCGCTTGCTTACCATCATGGATGAACTCCGTGCCCAATGCCCGTGGGATAAAGAACAAACCTGGGAAAGCATAAGGCATCTAAGCATTGAAGAAATTTACGAATTGAGCGATGCGATTCTTGAGAACAACATCAACGAGGTTAAAAAAGAGTTAGGAGATATTTTTTTGCATATTGTTTTCTACAGCAAAATTGCAGATGAGAAAGCTCTCTTTAACACAGGTCATGTTATTGATGAGTTATGCAATAAACTAATATGCAGACATCCTCATATCTACGGTAATGTAAGAGCAGATGATTCAGGAACCGTTAAAGCCAATTGGGAACAGATAAAACTACAGGAAAAGGGTTCTGAACGAAAAAGTGTCTTGCAAGGGTTACCGAAGAGCATGCCGGCAATCGTCAAAGCCTACAGAATGCAGGAAAAGGTATCCAGTGTAGGTTTCGACTGGGATACAGCAGATGAAGCGTTTGCTAAGGTTAAAGAGGAATTACACGAGCTTGAAACGGCAGAAAATCCTGAAGAGAAAAACAAAGAGTTTGGTGATTTATTGTTTGCACTGATTAATTATGCGCGCAAAAGCAGAATCAATCCGGATGATGCATTGGAGCAAACAAACATTAAGTTTAAACGAAGATTTGAATACATAGAGTTAAAGGCAAATGAAACAGGGAGAAACCTAAGGGATATGACCCTTGCGGAAATGGATTTGTACTGGGATGCCGCCAAGTCGGAAGAGTCCAAGTAGGGTACAAACCAGGATTAATAAAAAAGAATTATTATAAACAAAAAAACCCGCACAAAGCGGGTTTTTTAAAAGGTCGGCGACGACATACTTTCCCAGGTGTTACCCCAGTATCATCTGCGCTGCAGGGCTTAACTTCTCTGTTCGGGATGGGAAGAGGTGGACACCTGCGCCATAGTCACCATAAGATCTTTAATGGTCAATGACAAATGTTAGAAATAAGTAAGGGTGATATTCATTATTAATTGGTAAGCTTATGGGTAATTAGTACTACTCGGCTATGGCATTACTGCCTTTACACCTGTAGCCTATCAACGTGGTAGTCTTCCACGACCCTTAAAGGAAAACTCATCTTGAGGCTAGTTTCGCGCTTAGATGCTTTCAGCGCTTATCTATTCCGCACGTAGCTACTCTGCGATGCAGCTGGCGCCACAACAGATACACCAGAGGTGCGTCCGATTCGGTCCTCTCGTACTAAAATCAGATCCTCTCAATTTTCCAACGCCCACAACAGATAGGGACCGAACTGTCTCACGACGTTCTGAACCCAGCTCGCGTGCCACTTTAATGGGCGAACAGCCCAACCCTTGGGACCTTCTCCAGCCCCAGGATGTGACGAGCCGACATCGAGGTGCCAAACCTTGCCGTCGATATGAGCTCTTGGGCAAGATCAGCCTGTTATCCCCGGCGTACCTTTTATCCTATAAGCGACGGCCTTTCCATGCAGAACCGCCGGATCACTATACCCTACTTTCGTACCTGCTCGGCTTGTGGGCCTCACAGTCAAGCACATTTATGCTATTGCACTCTACGCACGGTTACCAAGCGTGCTGAATGTACCTTTGGAAGCCTCCGATACTCTTTTGGAGGCGACCACCCCAGTCAAACTACCCACCATGCAATGTTCTCCGCGAGGCGGAGTTAGGATCCAAATAATTGAAGGGTGGTATTTCACCATTGGCTCCACGACACCTAGCGGCATCGCTTCAAAGCCTCCCACCTATCCTACACATCAATTATCCAAACCCAATGCAAAGCTATAGTAAAGGTGCACGGGGTCTTTCCGTCCCGTTGCGGGTACTCGGCATCTTCACCGAGACTACAATTTCACCGAGCTCATGGTTGAGACAGTGCCCAGATCATTACACCATTCGTGCAGGTCGGAACTTACCCGACAAGGAATTTCGCTACCTTAGGACCGTTATAGTTACGGCCGCCGTTTACCGGGGCTTCGATTCAATGCCTCGCTTGCGCTAACATCCCCTCTTAACCTTCCGGCACCGGGCAGGTGTCAGACCTTATACATCATCTTTCGATTTAGCAAAGCCTTGTGTTTTTGATAAACAGTTGCCTGGGCCTTTTCACTGCGGCCTCGATTAGATCGAGGCACCCTTTCTTCCGAAGTTACAGGGTCAATTTGCCTAGTTCCTTAACCATGACTCACTCGAGCTCCTTAGGATACTCTCCTCATCCACCTGTGTCGGTTTACGGTACGGGCTTATGCCGGAGCTTTTCTTGGAAGAGAATTCACAACTTCGCTTTGTCCGAAGACTCGGCTCAGCGCACAAAATCCGTCTGTACGCAGCTGCTACATCTCTCCGTCCCTCTCGGCCGGTACAGGAATATTAACCTGTTGTCCATCGACTACCCTGAAACGGTTCGCCTTAGGTCCCGACTAACCCTGATCCGATTATCGTTGATCAGGAAACCTTAGATTTACGGAGTGGAGGTTTTTCACCTCCATTATCGTTACTTATGCCTACATTTGCTTTTCCAGTAGCTCCAGTAGTCCTTACGGAACTCCTTCACTGCTTGCTGGAATGCTCCTCTACCATCCCTAACGGGATCCAGAGCTTCGGTAGTATACTTAATGCCCGTTTATTGTTTATGCCCTGTCGCTCGACCAGTGAGCTGTTACGCACTCTTTAAATGAATTGCTGCTTCCAAGCAAACATCCTGGCTGTCTGTGCGACTGGACCACATTTGATCAACTTAGTATACATTTAGGGACCTTAGCTGTTGGTCTGGGTTGTTTCCCTCTCGGGCACGGACCTTAGCACCCATGCCCTCACTCCCGGATATTATGTAATAGCATTCGGAGTTTATCTGAGTTCGGTAGACTTTGACATCCCCTTACCCAATTCGTAGCTCTACCTCTATTACAGTCCGTCCGAGGCTGTTCCTAAAAACATTTCGAGGAGTACGAGCTATCTCTCAGTTTGATAGGCCTTTCACCCCTACCCTCAGCTCATCCGAAAACTTTTCAACGTTTACCGGTTCGGACCTCCACTCCGTGTTATCGGAGCTTTATCCTGGCCAAGGGTAGATCACAAAGTTTCGCGTCTACCCCCACTGACTATGCGCCCTGTTAAGACTCGCTTTCGCTTCGGCTGCCCCCGTCAACGGGGTTAACCTTGCCAGTGAGGAGTAACTCGTAGGCTCATTATGCAAAAGGCACGCCGTCATCCCGATAAATCGGGACTCCGACCGCTTGTAGGCGTACGATTTCAGGTTCTTTTCACCTCCCTGTTCGGGATACTTTTCACCTTTCCTTCGCAGTACTGGTTCACTATCGGTCTCTCAGGAGTATTTAGCCTTACCAGATGGTGCTGGCAGATTCACGCAAGGCTTCTCCAACCCCGCGCTACTCAGGATACTGCCCGGATATACAAGCTTACGCATACGGGACTATCACCCTCTATGGTATAACTTTCCAGAAAGCTTCTGCTTTACTTATATATCGTTATGGCAGTCCTACAACCCCTCTATTGCCGTAACAACAAAGGTTTAGGCTTTTCCCCGTTCGCTCGCCACTACTTGGGGAATCATATGTTATTTTCTTTTCCTCCGCTTACTTAGATGTTTCAGTTCAGCGGGTTTGCTCTAAAATCCGTTAAAAACGGATGGGTTTCCCCATTCGGAAATCTCCGGGTCAAAGGTTTTTAGGCACCTAACCGGAGCTTATCGCAGCTGAACACGTCCTTCTTCGCCTCTGAGAGCCAAGGCATCCGCCGTACGCCCTTAGTAACTTATCCTAATGAATATCTTTTTTACTTATTTCCAACATGTCAAAGAACAGTGCCTTGATTAAACTCAAAGCGTTGTGGAGAATAACGGATTCGAACCGTTGACCCCCTGCGTGCAAGGCAGGTGCTCTAGCCAGCTGAGCTAATTCCCCGATGCGTGTGCGTTTTGTTGTAGTCCCGAGCAGACTTGAACTGCTGACCCCTACATTATCAGTGTAGTGCTCTAACCAACTGAGCTACGGGACTAGACAGCAGTTTCGGTAGCTAGGTTTTACAACCACGTCATCGATGAAACTGTTAAAGAACGAATTTCTTGAAAGAAATAAGGAATAGCAAGTCAGCCGGAATTATTATTGTCTAGATAGACTCTAGAAAGGAGGTGGTCCAACCACACCTTCCGGTACGGTTACCTTGTTACGACTTAGCCCCAGTCATTGGTATAACCCTAGGCGACTCCTTGCGGTTATCGACTTCAGGTTCTCCCAACTTCCATGGCTTGACGGGCGGTGTGTACAAGGCCCGGGAACGTATTCACCGGATCATTGCTGATATCCGATTACTAGCGAATCCAGCTTCACGAGGTCGAGTTGCAGACCCCGATCCGAACTGAGACCGGTTTTTTGAGGTTAGCGCCTTGTTGCCAAGTGGCATCTCATTGTACCGGCCATTGTAGCACGTGTGTAGCCCTGGACGTAAGGGCCATGATGACTTGACGTCGTCCCCGCCTTCCTCACTACTTACGTAGGCAGTTTCTTTAGAGTCCTCAGCATTACCTGCTAGCAACTAAAGATAGGGGTTGCGCTCGTTGCGGGACTTAACCCAACACCTCACGGCACGAGCTGACGACAGCCATGCAGCACCTTGCCAGTCGCCCCGAAGGGAAGACACCTTTCGGCATCGGTCGCCTGACATTTAAGACCAGGTAAGGTTCCTCGCGTATCATCGAATTAAACCACATGCTCCTCCGCTTGTGCGGGCCCCCGTCAATTCCTTTGAGTTTCATCCTTGCGGACGTACTTCCCAGGTGGATTACTTAACGCTTTCGCTTAGCCGCTGACAGTGTATCGCCAACAGCGAGTAATCAACGTTTAGGGCGTGGACTACCAGGGTATCTAATCCTGTTTGCTCCCCACGCTTTCGTGCCTCAGCGTCAATGACAGTGTAGTAGACTGCCTTCGCAATCGGTGTTCTATAACATATCTAAGCATTTCACCGCTACATGTTATATTCCATCTACCTCCACCGTATTCAAGAATACCAGTTTCAATGGCAGTTCCGCAGTTGAGCTGCGGGCTTTCACCACTGACTTAGCACTCCGCCTACGCACCCTTTAAACCCAGTAAATCCGGACAACGCTTGGATCCTTCGTCTTACCGCGGCTGCTGGCACGAAGTTAGCCGATCCTTATTCATAAAGTACCGTCAGCCCCGGACGCATCCAGGGGTTTCTTCCCTTATAAAAGCAGTTTACGACCCATAGGGCTGTCATCCTGCACGCGGCATGGCTGGTTCAGACTTGCGTCCATTGACCAATATTCCCTACTGCTGCCTCCCGTAGGAGTCTGGTCCGTGTCTCAGTACCAGTGTGGGGGATCATCCTCTCAGACCCCCTATACATCGTGGCCTTGGTGAGCCATTACCTCACCAACTAGCTAATGTACCGCATGCCCATCTTTTACCGCCAGAGCTTTAACTGCATCGAGATGCCTCATTACAGTGTTATGGGGGATTAATTCCGATTTCTCGGAGCTATACCCCAGTAAAAGGTAGGTTGCATACGTGTTACGCACCCGTGCGCCGGTCTCATATCGTATTGCTACAATATTTACCCCTCGACTTGCATGTATTAGGCCTGCCGCTAGCGTTCATCCTGAGCCAGGATCAAACTCTCCATAGTAAAAGATGTTTGATTCCCGACTTTCCCAAAGTATTTGGGCGACTCGCTATTCCTTACCAATCTTTCAAAGAACTTTATAAATTCAGCACTTAAGCCGATTTATTTCATTTTGTTTTCACAAAACAGGGCTGCAAAGGTACAACTTATATTTTAAAGTCAAGAGAAAATTAAAATATTTTTTGAACTATCTAAGCGCTTTGTAACCTTTTGTTTCTGAATGGGGTGCGAATTTAAGAAGATTTTTTATAGTTTCAACTACATGAAAGTCAATTTTTCGAATTCTTTTGAAAACACACCCAAAAACTCCGCCCTGACTGGTATAAACTTTATCAGTGCATTAATAATGAAGCATCACCATAACTTAAAAATCGGTAATCCGCATCCAAAGCGTGGCCATAAATCTTCTTCCAATCCTCCCCAACAAATGTTGCAACCAGCGCCATAAGCGTGGAACCCGGCTGATGAAAGTTGGTTATCAACCCGCCGCAAACTCTAAATTCAAACCCCGGCAGTATAAAAATAGCCGTGTTGCCGCTGAGCAACCCACCAATTCGATCCACATAATCAATAAGTGCTGTCAGTGAATCCATTAAATGAATCCCATTATATGTCGGGTCAAATCCTGCATCCGGCGCTATCTCGGAAGGATCCTTAATGCCCAGTATTAGCTTGGCACCTGTAAAATGCAAACTCTCCAGCACCCGCATGCTGGTTGTTCCTGAGGCAATAACTTTTGCTCCCTTTTGCAAATTCGCCTTGATTGCCCGCAACAACGCTGAGTTAATGTAAAACTGCTCCCTGTGCATTTCATGTTCCGATGCAAACTCAGACTTGACAGGCTTGAAAGTTCCGGCACCCACATGCAATGTCAGATAACTCCTGTCAACACCTGCAGTGTCCAAATCCTTCAACAGACTTTCTGTAAAATGCAAAGATGCCGTTGGAGCGGCCACAGCTCCGGCAACTTCAGCAAAAACGGTCTGATATCGTTCCTTGTCTTCCTCAGTCATCTCCCGCTTTATGTAAGGCGGGAGTGGAATCTTACCAAAAATCTCAAGCGCTTCCGGAATTGAATACGGTTCAGTGACCTGCAGTCTGACAATATTTTGCTCCCTGTCCTGCCAGTTTACAGTTAGTGTAATTTCTCCCTTTTCACCCGCCGTTATGGAAAGTTGCCGTCCATCCTTAAATTTTCTTCGGTTTCCAGCCATCACCTCCCAAACCGTCCAGTCAGGTGATAACGGCTTTAGAAGGAATAATTCCACCATCGAGCCCTCTTCTTTCGAAAAAACCAGACGTGCAGGAATTACTTTGGTGTTGTTGCTAATCAGCAAACTGCCACCGGGTATAAGTTTTGAAATATCATAGAAATGATGATCCTGAATTTCACCCTTTTTGTAATATAGTAGTTTGGAGTAATCGCGCTCAGTAAGCGGAAAACTGGCAATGCGATGGTCCGGAAGTTCGTATTGTAAGCTTTGAAAAGGAAACTTTGGAATATACCTCATATACTCAAAAGACCTGAAGATAGCAGTTTGTTCAGGGCCAGTTTTCGGTGGCTGATGCTGTTTTTTATTTCTGCCCCAAGCTCTGCGAATGTTTCACCAAATCCGTCAGGCACAAAGACAGGGTCATAGCCAAAGCCCATATCGCCTTTAGGTTCATAGATAATCTCCCCATGCACTTCACCATGAAAAAACAAAGGATTGGTGCCGACACCATATAAACAAAGGCAGGCAGTAAAGTGTGCCCGTCTGTCCTTAACACCCTCCATTTCAGCCAATAACTTTAGCAAATTGTCCTTATCCGTGGCGTTTTCGCCTGCAAAACGCACGCTTTTCAAGCCGGGGTTTCCATTCAGTGCCAAAACGTTTAAACCCGAATCATCAGCCAAAACCGGTAATTGAGTATATTCAGATACTGCCTTGCACTTTATCAGCGCATTTTCTTCAAAAGTGAGACCCGTTTCATCCGGATTAACGGTGCAATCTATATCCTTTAATGAAACAATATTAACATGCAGACCCAGTATCTCACGGACTTCATCCAGCTTATGCCGGTTATTGGAAGCAAAAACCCAGGATGGTTTCATTTGCGGATGCGGGTGGTTCTTTGCTCAATGCGTTTTTCGTAGTTCACGCCCTGAAAAATCCTATTCACGAATATTCCTGGAGTGTGAATCTGATTTGGATCGAGTTCGCCTGCAGGCACAAGTTCTTCAACTTCGGCAATAGTAATTCTCCCTGCTGATGCCATCATCGGATTAAAATTCCGGGCTGTATCCTTATATATAAGGTTGCCGTGTGTATCACCCTTCCAGGCTTTTACAATGGCAAATTTGGCGTCGAAAGCCAGTTCCATTAAATAGGCTTTTCCATTAAAAAAGCGGGTTTCCTTTCCTTCTGCAACCTCAGTTCCAACTCCGGCCGGCGTATAGAAAGCAGGAATGCCGGCACCAGCGGCACGGCATCTTTCAGCCAGTGTGCCCTGGGGAATCAGTTCAACTTCAAGTTCGCTTGACAAAAGCTGTCTTTCGAATTCTTCATTTTCGCCCACGTAAGAACTGATCATCTTTTTTACCTGTCGGCTTTTTAGCATTAGACCAATACCAAAATCATCCACTCCGGCATTGTTGGATATGCAGGTAAGATCTTTAACCCCTTTATTGACAATTGCAGCAATACAGTTTTCAGGAATTCCGCACAGCCCAAAACCACCCAGCATCAATACATCTCCATCCTCGATATCATGGATTGCCTCATTCGCATTTGAAAAAACCTTATTCATTTTATTGTTCCAGTTTTGCTGCCAATCCCTGATTACAGAGTGCAGAGCATATAGGTGCCAAATCTTCGAGTGAACCATGTTTAACAGGGTATTTACCTTTATGATGCACAAACCACGCGCATTGTTCAGCCTGAATTTCATTGTGTCCGCAATAAGTAACCAGGCACGTAATTACCCAGTCAAAGGTATTTACCTCATCATTATATAAAACTACTGCCCACGATTTGTCTGTGGTAACTTCCTGTTCGATTTCAGGAAGGACCGATGGATTTTCAACCTTACCAAACATCGCTTTACTGGTGGTGCCGTTTCAATATCCGTGCCTTACTCTCATTGCCATTCAACAATCGCTGAATGTTTTTCCTATGTGTAAGTACCACCAAAATTGCTGCACAAATACCAAATGCAATAAATAACGGTTCATGACGCTTAAATATCCAAACCACTGAAACAGGAAACATTACCGCCGCACTCATACTGCTCAAACTCACAAAACGCGTGAGCAACAGCATACAAATAAACATAATAAGGCAGATGGCAGCCGTCAGCCAATGAATAGCTATAAGCATTCCAAATAGGGTAGCAATGCCTTTTCCACCTTTAAATCCGGCAAAAACAGGGAAAAGATGGCCAAGTACTGCACTTAATCCAAAGAGGAGCTGCACATTGATAAACCATGTTTTATTCAGGACAGGGCTGATTTCAGGAAGAAAATTAACCAAACAGGCGGCCGTAAAGCCTTTCACAACATCCATAGCCAGCACGCCGGCTCCTGCTTTCTTACCCAGCACCCTGAATGTATTGGTTGCACCTGCATTGCCACTGCCATGCTCACGCACATCAATTCCAAAAAAGGCCACACCTACCCATACAGCACTTGGAATAGATCCAAGTATGTAGGATAAAATTGCCAGGCCAAGTATCTGAAGTTCGATTGCCATCCTTACAAATGTTGGTTGCAAAAATATGCATATTTGAAGTAAAGAAGTAATTTTTGAAAAATGAGACCGGATTCAAAGTCCTCTTATCTGCTTCAACAAATTGAACAGCTCTGCGAGCAGATGGGCACCCAATAAGAGTAAAATCAGCTCTGGTAGCCAAAAAGAAGTAGCAAAACTTCCGTTTGAATAAACAAACCCTGAAAATATTATCAATAAGCAAATTACTATATAAGCAACATACCTGACAATTGCACCTTTCAATTCAATTTTAGTGTTTTCCATAGTTGGAAAACCAAAATTCGTGAAATAAGATATGAATAAATCTGCGGTGTGACTAAATAAGTAGGGCTTTTATGCAAAAGGAAAAATACTTCCTCCGTAGCGTGCTGCAGACCCCAGTTCTTCCTCTATTCTGAGCAGCTGGTTATATTTAGCCATGCGGTCGCTGCGGCTAGCACTTCCAGTTTTTATCTGACCACTGTTCATGGCTACTGCCAGATCCGCGATGCTGGCATCCTCTGTTTCACCGCTTCGGTGGCTCATAACATTGGTGTAGCGGTTACGGGTAGCGAGCTGAATAGTATCAAGAGTTTCTGATATGCTTCCTATCTGGTTTACTTTAATGAGAATGGAATTGGCAATCTGCTGATCTATTCCTTTTTGCAAACGATTGACATTGGTTACAAACAAATCATCTCCCACCAGCTGAATTTTAGAGCCCACTTTTTCAGTTAAACGCTTCCAACCTTCCCAGTCATCCTCAGCACAACCGTCTTCTATGCTGATAATGGGGTATTTTGCACACCATCCGGCCCAGTATTCAACCATCTCTTCGCTGCTGAACCTGCGCCCATCTGATTTTTTGAATACGTATACTTTTTCCTCCTCCTTGTAAAGCTCGCTGGTGGCGGCATCCATGGCAATATACATATCAACACCGGGCTTATATCCGGCCTTTTCTATCGCTTTCAAAACCATTTCTATTGCTTCTTCATTGCTTTGGATATTGGGTGCAAAACCACCTTCATCGCCCACATTGGTGCTGAAGCCTTTATTCTTTAGAACAGACTTCAGGTGGTGAAAAACCTCAACCCCCATTCTCAGGGCATGGGAAAAATTATCTGCCTTCACCGGCATCACCATAAACTCCTGAAAATCTATTTTATTATCGGCATGAGCCCCACCATTCAGAATGTTCATCATGGGAACAGGCAGGATATTGGCATTGGCTCCACCTACATATCTGTATAGCGGCACACCCAGTTCATCGGCTGCAGCGTGGGCGGCAGCCATAGAAACTGCCAAAACTGCATTTGCACCCAGTTTTGACTTGTTGGGGGTTCCATCAAGTTCAATTATGGCCTTGTCTATCTTAGTTTGTGAAGTAACCTCCATACCCTCAACAGCGTCGGCGATGATATTGTTAACGTTATCAACCGCTTGAAGAACACCTTTTCCCATGTAAACAGATTTATCGCCATCACGCAATTCAGCGGCTTCATGTATACCGGTACTCGCACCGCTGGGCACTGCGGCTCTTCCGAAACCGCCGTCTTCGGTAAATAATTCTACTTCAACGGTAGGATTGCCCCTAGAATCCAGAATCTGGCGGGCATGAACATGAACAATGGCACTCATTTATTTTGGAAATTAGGATTTATATTTTTGGATTAATTGTATGAACTGGTCAAACAGATACATGGAATCGTGGGGACCGGGAGACGCTTCAGGGTGATACTGCACACTGAAAGCCGGTTTATCTTTTAGAGCAATGCCTTCCACACTTTTATCATTTAGATTCAAATGGGTAAGTGTTACTTTATCCGTGGCAGAATCATCAAATTTCACAGCAAAACCATGATTTTGACTAGTGATTTCGCTTCTGCCCGTTATCAGGTTTTTTACCGGATGGTTTAGCCCTCTGTGACCGTGATGCATTTTATAGGTGGTGAGACCACTTGCCAGCGAGAGCAACTGATGGCCAAGGCAAATGCCAAATATTGGTATTTCTTTTTCTACCAGATCACGCACACATGATATGGCATAATCCATACTAGCAGGGTCACCGGGGCCATTACTAATCATGATTCCATCTGGATTCCAGGCCAAAACTTCCGACGAATCTGTTTTTGCAGGAAATACACCAACGTAGCAACCACGGTTGATAAGGCACCGGACGATGTTCTTCTTACTTCCGTAGTCAAGCAGTGCGACTCGAATGGGTGCATCTTTTCTACCCAGCGTGTGAAAAGATTTACTGCTAACAGTGCTGGCTAGCTCCAAACCTGACATGTCTGGGCATAGACTCAATTGTCTTTTCAGTGCTTCTAGATCTTCCGTTTCACTGCTGATAATAGCATTCATGGCGCCCGCATCACAAATATGCCGCACTATCTGCCGGGTATCCACATCGGCTATTCCTACGAGATTGTTTTCAGTGAAATATGTGTCGAGGCTGTAGGAATCCATTTTACGCGAAAACTGCTGAGAGAATTTCTTACAAACCAGACCGGCAATTTTAATAGATTCGCTTTCTACTTCCGCGTCCCGCACTCCGTAATTACCAATATGATCATTGGTCATAATAAGAATCTGTCCTGTGTAGGACGGATCTGTAAAAACTTCCTGGTATCCGGTCATGCCGGTATTAAAACATATTTCGCCGGTGGTGGTCCCGATTTTACCGATGGCTGTGCCACGGAAAACGATACCATCCTGGAGTACCAGCAGTGCAGAAATTTTTGATGAACTCACTTCAGGGATTCAAATTTCGCTTAATTATTTTAACCATTTAGTCAATGTGGGTAAAATGTGACCATATTAAGGACCCACCCATTTTTTGGGAAAAATAAATGAAGAGATATAGGTTAGCAGAAGAATACTGCCTAGCACCAGCAATGCATGAACCTCATTGAAACCCAAATTCTGAAGCTGTTTTTGAAAAATCATTTTTATGCCAATAAAAAGCAGAATAAGTGCCAGTCCATATTGAAGCGTACTGATATTTCTAATACCGTGCCCCAGCACAAAAAAGAGGCTTCTCAGACCCATTATAGCAAAAATATTGGAAAAGAAAACCAGGTAGGGATCGCGTGTGATACCAAAAATGGCAGGAACACTGTCTACCGCAAAAAGCACATCGGTAAACTCCACCAAAACCAGCACTACAAATAACAATGTTGCATATCGTTTTCCATCCTTGACAATAAAAAACTTTCCGGTATGATTTTCCTTGCTGATTCTGAAAAATTTTGACACCCATTTGAACACACGATGGTTTTCTGTATTTATTGTTTCATCATCTCCGCCGGAAAAGAGCACCTTCAACCCAGTTATAATCAAAAATCCGCCAAACAAATAGATCATCCAGTGAAATTGCTGAATCATTAATCCACCAAGAAATATGAACAGAAACCTCATCAATACGGCACCAATAACACCCCACACCAGAATTCGTTTTTGGTCAGAAGTACTTATTCCAAAAGAACTAAATATGAGCATGATAACAAAAAGGTTGTCTACACTGAGTGAGTACTCCACAAAATAGCCGGTTATGTAGTTTATAAATGCTTCTTTCGAAAAAGACTCACGGCACTTATTTATGTCATCAAATACTATAAAATTACTTCCATAGGTTTGCTTAAATACCTGAAAATCTGAAACAGCATTTAGATTATGCAGGTTATAATGAAAGTAATAAATCACCAGTGAACACAACAATCCTGCTGTT
>Ga0194120_10007799_pt1 | contig 14434 bp, 9 predicted proteins | sample TA2MahCa65mmetaG_FD_148642 | JGI IMG/M metagenome (GOLD analysis project Ga0194120, IMG submission 148642) | Freshwater microbial communities from Lake Tanganyika, Tanzania - TA2015019 Mahale Deep Cast 65m | ecosystem: Environmental > Aquatic > Freshwater > Lake | place: Tanzania: Lake... | reverse complement strand
CTGTCCCTGTGCCTGCGCCTGTGCCTGCGCCTGCGCCTGACCCTGCGCCTGACCCTGCCCCTGTGCCTGCGCCTGTCCCTGTGCCTGCGCCTGCGCCTGTCCCTGTGCCTGCGCCTGTCGCTGCCCCTGTCCCTGCCTCTGTTGTCGCGCCTGCCCCAGCCCCGTCCGCGGGCGCCAGCTCGATGCCCGCGCCGCGCTCCATGACTGTGTCAAATTCTGCTTCGGCGTTGAGCACCTGAACAGAGGTGGGGTGCGTTCCAAGGGTCGCCCGCGCCATGTTGGCCAGCGTCGGTTGGTGGCCTGGGCCGACTTCGATGAGGCGCCGGATGCCGAGGCCACCGCGGTCGCGCGGCGCAAACAGCCGGTCCTGGGTCTCGATCCAGCGCACCGGGCTGGCGAACTGCCACGCCAGCAACTCGACCAACAAGAGGCGCCCAAGCTCGGGGTCGCGCCCCGCCCAGGCTGCCCGGTCGCGCATCGCGGCTTGCAACTGCGCGGAACCCGTGGCGTCCACGACCGCCTGCACGAAGGCGTCGTCCAGGCCGAACGGCATCGCCACGAGGTTGGGAATGTAGCGGCCGACCAGCTTGTGCGGGTCGATGGTCGTCGGCAGCCGGCGGTCGAGCACCGACCGGAACACCGGCACCGCCGTGTGCAGCACGCGCGAGTGGAACGGCACGTCCAGGCCCGGCACGGCGATCCAGGCCGGCTTGCCGCCCGCGGGCTGGCGCCGGACCAGCGCGCGCTGCAATTCCGCAAGGGCTCCCAGTTCGCCAGTGACGGAGTACTGGCGGTCGCGCACGTTGTGGTTGACGATCTGGACGAAGCCCCCGGTCCGCGCCGCGACGTCGGCGACCAGCGCCTCGGTGCCGGCGTGGTCCAGACCCGCGAGGTTGGGCCGCACCACCCCCATCGCATAGGCGCTTCTTCCGTGCGCGTCGCGCGGGACCACGCCATGCATGGTGCAGCCGCGCTGCCAGACGATGTCCAGCACCGTCTCAGGCGGTAACACCTCGGTATAGGCGGCCAGCGCGTTGTATTCGCCGACGCTGTGCCCGCAGGTCGCCGCGGTCTCGTCGAGCACGCCTGCGCCGCGCAGCTCGGCCACCTGTGCCATCGCCAGCACCGCCATCGCGACCTGGGTGAACTGGGTCAGTTGCAGCACGCCCTCGGGATGCAGCAGGCGGTCGCCGCGGACCACCAGGGACTTGGGGTTGTGGCGCACCACGTCCAGGACCGAGAACCCGAGTTCCGCGCGGGTGAAGGCATCGGCGCGCTCCCACACCGCGCGGGCCGCCGGGCTGCGCGCGAAGCCGGCCATGCCCATGCCTTGCTGCTGCACACCCTGACCGGGGAAGACGTAGGCGGTGGCCGGGGGCGCGATCTCGTAGCGGGCGCGCGCCGCCTCGGGGCCGTCTTTGCCCAGGTGCACGCCGACCTCGACCACGCGCAGCCCCTGGCGCACCGCAACCCGCGAAGCGCTCAGGTACAAAACGCCGCCAAGCGCCACCGGCGCCGAAAACGTCGCGCTTACCGCGCGGACGTGACTTTCTGCCACGCCGCACGCGGCCGCAGCGAACTGGCTGGCCCGGCCCGCCGTCCACATGCCGTGCACGATCGGCGCCGACAGACCGGCGAGGCGTGCGGCGAGCACGCTGTGGTGGATGGGGTTGAAGTCGCCGCCAGCGCCCGAAAACGCCAGGGCGTCGACAGGCGCGCGCACCCTGGCCTCGGCGAGCAACGCCTTGGGTGTCGGCACCGCTGCGAGCGGTCCGCCGAGCGCCTCGGCCAGGCGCCGCAAGGGGTGGTCGCCGCTGGCTTGCCATGCGCCAGGCAGGTTCACCCGGCCGATCACTGCGCCCGCGCGCAGGACCGTGCCTTCGGCCGCGCACCACCGCTGGCCGTCGTCCAGGTGGATCTCGCGTACGGTGGCCCGCAGGTCCAGGCGGTCGCCTGGTAGGGGGTGCAGGTCGAATCGCAGCCAGGGCAATTCCACCAACACGTCCACGGCCGCGGCGTCGGGCAGCAAAGCCTGCGCAATCGGTTCGAGCACAAGGGCCGCGACACTGCGGCCGACCGGCACTGTCGTCCAGGGTGCCGTCAAGGGGGTCGCCGCACCGCGAATCACCAGCCGCGTCGTCACCACCGCCCGCGCTGGACCCTGGGCCAGATCGCCGCGCAGCGTCACACTGCGGCCGGCCTCGCTGTCCGACACCTGCAGCACCCGGACCTGCGTATGCACCGGCATGCCCGGCTGAGGCCGGTCCGGCGACTCGACCTGCACCGCGTGTTCTGCGTGCAGCAGCCGCAGCCAGCCGCCGCGCAGTTCCGGCGCCGCCATGGCCCGAAACAGCCCGCGCCACACCAACGGGAACGCAAAATCGACGGCCGGGACGCCGGCCGCCGGGTCGCCGCCGCACAAGGCCGACCACGCCGCGGCGCGATCGGCCGGCAAGGGCACGCAGTCTTGCGCAGGTTCGAAAAGCGCTACGCCCGTGGCCCCAGCGTCGGCCACCAGCGTCTGGTAGAGGTCCTGCACCGCTTCTGCGAACGCACTGGGGTCGACGATCAACCGCTCGCCGCCGCGGCCCAATCGCTCGCGCCGCAGTTCGAACGCCCACACCGGCGCCGCGGGAGAGCGCTGCAGGTGCGCTGCGATGCGCGCGGTATCCGCACCGACTGCGATCAACTCGACCGACTCGCCGGCCGGGTCGGCCACCACCACGCGCTGCAGTTGACCGGCGGCGTCGCGCTCGGTCTGCACCACAGATGCCACCTCGGCTGGACACAGCGCTCGCCACAGGTCTGCACCCGGCGCCGCGCCCGACCACCACGGCGCGCCGGCCAGCACCGCGCCAATCGGCCCGGGGTCGCCGGCGCCAAGCTGCGTCCAACGGTCCGGCGGGCCGACCAGCACCCGCGCCGCCGGCACTGGCGCAAGGCCAGAGCGCGCCAGGTGGCCAAGAAGTGCCCGCTCAAAGCGACCGAGCAGCTCGGCCACCGGCTCGTCGGCCCGGGCGATGCCCGCTACCGCCTCTGGGCCGGGGATGACCAGGCATGCGTCGGCCGGGTAGCGGTCGTCCTGCGCTTGCCACAGGGCGTCGGATTTGTACCAGCGCCGCACGTTCTCATCGAGGACCGGCACAAACGGCACGGGCTTGCCGGGCCGCGCGCACAACTGCACGAACCAGGCCGCATCGGCCGGATGCACGGGCTCGCGCAACGCCGCCGGATGGTGGCGGCACAGGTCTTGCAGGGCCGCGTCGGGGTCGTCCAGCTCGCTCGGCGACTGCCAGCGCACCCGCGGCGCCCGCCCCTCTGCGCCGGCCAGCCGCGCTTCCGCCCGCGCAAACAGGTCCAAGGCCCGCGCGCGCCACGTCGGGTCGAGCCAGGCGCCGTCGTCGTAGCGGCCGTGCCTGCCGATGGCCATGGTCTGCACCGCGCGGCGCAGCACCTCGGCCCAGGTCATCGCCTCAACGTCGCCAAAGTAGGGTTTGGCGGTGCCGGCCAGCGCTGCCACAATCTCTTGGCGGCGGGTCGCCACCGCTGCCGCGTCGCCCGCCACGTCGTCGAGCAGCCGACCCACGCGCGCCGCGTGGTTGTCCAGGTAGTGGATGTCCGCGCTCAACTGGCTCTTGCCGCTGGTGACACCGCCCTTTGCGCCGCCTGCGTGCACCCAGCGATCGGTGCCGCTGGCTTGGACCAGGGCGGCCTTGACCGCCGCCGACGCCGTGGCTTCCCGGCACGCCATGGCCAGCGTACCCAGGAACACCGCGTCGACCGGCATATCGGGCAGACCGTGGCGCCGCGACCAAGCGCCCGTCAGCAACTCGACTGCGCGCTCTTGGGTGGCGATGCCCCCGCCTGCGCACAGCACCAGGTTTGGGCAGGCGCGCACCTTGGCGTATCCGTCGATCAACAGGTCTTCCAGGTCCTCCCAAGAGTGGTGTCCGCCGGCCTTGCCGCCCTCCATGTGTGCGTAAAGGGTGGCTTCCGGCACGGCGCGGGCGATCTTGCACACCTGATCGATCTGCGCCGCGGTGCCCGGCTTGAATGCCACGTGGCCGATGCCCGCCGCCCGCCACTTGCGCAGCCAGCGCGCGGCCTCGTCGACTGGCGGCACGCCTGCACTGACCACCAGGCCGACCAGCGGCACCCCGCGCTGCCGCGCGCGCACGCACAGGCCCTTGACCACCTGCATGTCCCACAGGTAGGGGTCGAGGTACAGCAGGTTGACCCAGAAGCCCCGGCCGGGCTCCAGCAGCGCCGCAAGCTCATCGACGCGCAGGTCGAAGATCCGCGCGGTGGGCTGCCCGCCGCCGGCCAGCTCGGCCCAGTAGCCGGCGTTGGCGGCCGCGGCGACGATGGGGGCGTCGGATGTCGTCGGGGTCATGCCCGGCAGCAGGATCGGCGGCATGCCGCAGGCGCGCGAGAACGCGTTGTCGGCCACTGTTTCGCCGTCGGGCAGCCGGACCAGGCGCGGCGCGAAGCCCCGGTAGTCCACCGGCAGCGGCCCCGGACCCGCGCCGTCGAGCAACGCGCGCTGGCCCTCGGCCGTGTCGACCGCCAGCACGCGCACGGGTCGGCCGCGCAGGTTGCTCATGGTCAGCTTGGCCACGCCGTCGCCGGGGCCGAGGTCGATGACGGTGTCGGCCCGCTCTGCCAGCGCCCGGCCCACGTCGGCCCAGCGCACCGGCCGGACGAATTCGTCTTGGATCACCTCGTCCAGCACCGTGGCGGGCGCATAGGGCTCGGCGCGGCTCGACGACAACACTGGGAACTGCAAAGGCGCGACCGCAAACTCCAGGTCGCGGAGCACCCGGCGCATGGCGTCGAGGCCTGCGGCCATGGCGGGGCCATGGTAGGGCCCGGCGACGTCCAGCCACTCCCAGGTGAACTGCAGGGGCTTACCGCCCAGTCGGCCCTCCTTGCGGGCCTTGAGTTGGTCGGCAGCCACGCGGGTCAGGGCGTCGTGCAGGCGCAAGAGCACCTCGGGCGCCGCACTGACCACGTGCCGGGTGCGGGTGTTCCACAGCGACAGCACCGGTCTGTCGGCGCCCTCCGACGGGCCCGCCACCCGGTCCACGGCGGCCTGCAGCAATGGGGCGGTGGGCCCGCTGACCGCTGCCATCGCGGTCGCTTCGCCCTGCCGCGCGCCGCGCATGCCGGCCGACTGGGCCATGGTCAGGCCCTGCCAGGCCATGACCTGGGCGTACTGGCCGACCCGCGCCGGGTCGAGGTCGCGGGCGCCGTGTTCGGCTGCCATGAGCGCCGCCATCACGCCTTGCGAGTGACCGGTCGCCGCTTGGACCGCGCCGGCTGCGACGGCGCCATCGAACCCCTCGGCCAGCAGCCATTGCCACCGCGCCGCCTGGGCGATCAGGATGCCCGGCTGCGACACCACGGCGCTGGACAGCACTTCGGCCGGCGGCCGCGTCTCAGGCTGGCGCACCCAGCGCGCGAGGTCGAGGCCATGGGCACAATGGCCGCTCCAGGCAAACGCCCGATCGGCCACGGTTTGGCGCAGGACGGCGTCGGCAGCGTTGACCAGCGCCCGGACCGCCGGCACCTGCCGGTCCAAGGTCGCGAGCCCGTCGATCCAGCCGACCCCCTGACCGGCAAACGACACCGTCGCGCGGGCCCGCCCGCTGCGCAGGGCTCCGAGCAGGCTGGCATCGACATGGGTGGGCTCGAGCGACGTGGGCATGTGGCGTCCAGGACCGCGGAACTGCGGCCGTTTTGCGGGCATCGTGAAACAAACCGACCGGTCGGTATGTTTCTGGCGGGGCGCGGATCGTGCGCGGGGTTGCGGGCGGTGTCAAGCGGAGGCCACGGGGCTCGGATTCCGTCAAAAGCCAGGCGACGTGCGATGCAGCCGGCGGACGATGGGAGTTCGACCCAGTCGAAGAGATCGTGGTACCAGAGGCCATTCGCCGGTGGATTTCCGGGTGCGGCGGCCACACCGTTCCACGCAGGCCTGGGTCTCGCCTGGCTCTCAGGGTCAGCCGGCGCCGAATCCGCGATTGCGGTGGTCCCCGGCTGTGGCGCCGGTCAGGGACAGGCACAGGTGCAGGGTCAGGGCCTGAGCAAACCTCGCGTACGAACGCCCACATCCGACGCTGGCCCTGTGCCTGTGCCTGCGCCTGTCCGGCGCAGCCGGCTGACTCTGAGAGTTCTGCCCGGTCGCAATGTCCGTGGTACCACAGGCCATTCGGCCGTAGATCCCCGACTGCGGCGGCGCCCCAATTTTCACCCAGGACCGTGCCTCGCCTGGCTCTCAGGGTCAGCCGGCGCCGAATCCGCGATAGCGGTGATCCCCGGCTGTGGCGCCGGTCAGGGACAGGAACAGGTGCAGGGTCAGGACCTGAGCAGCGCCGGCCTCGCCCCCGCGATCGCTGGCTCGGGGAAGTTGCGCCCGCACTGGGCCATCGGCTGGCGTGGGTCTCGCCTCGGCTGGTGCGCACCTACAAAACACTCAGAGAAACAATGCACTGCGCCAGGCCGGTTGCGCAATCCCCCGTCGCCCGCCATGCTCGAATCCCGGCACGGGCGTTCCCCGCCCGCCGCTCCCGCTCGAGTGCGCATGGCATCGCAGGCCCGCGTGGTCGTCGTCGGCAACGACCCTGACATCTTGCAGTTGATTGGCCAGGTGGCCCAGCCGCTCGGCTACGTGACCCTGCATGTGGTGGCGACCGAAGAGCTGCAGAAACGCCTCGTCGATCTGCGCCCGGAGCTGGTGATCCTCGACGGCGACTGCGCGCTCTGCCGCGAAAACGACACCTTGCAGACCATCGTCGACATCGTCCGCGCGTCGCCGTTGCGGCCACAGATGCTGCTGATTGTGCGCACCGACGACAGCCTGCGCGAACGCATGTGGCGGCACAGTGCCGCCGACGACCTGCTCGACAAGCCCGTCGAGACCTTGGACCTGCACGTGCGCGTGCGGTCGCTGGTGCGGGTCCACCGCCTGACCGCCCAGACCTTGCGCGACCGCGACACGCTCAATGCGCTATTCGAGCTTTCTACATTCAGCAGCGCTTGGGCCGGCGCCGACGAGGTGTTGCAGGCTTTGGCGCGGCGCGTCTCGGAGTGGACCGGGCTGGACCACGTGGTCGTGACCTTGGGCGCGGCCAGCCAGCCCGAGATCGCCGCGGAGTGCCACCAGCGCGGCCGTTCGGGTGGCCATGCGTTCCTGGAGCGCCGCCACGCCGAACTGGTCGCCCGCGGCGAACAATTGCTCATCGACGAGGCCGAGGGGGTGCTGGTGGGCGAGAGCCAGGCCAGCCTGCCGTACGTGGGTGTTCCGCTCAAGGCGCACGGCAGCAACGTGGTCGGCGGACTGCACGCGTGGGGTGGCGGCCCGCTGCCCGGCGGCACCCATCTGCGCGTGCTGCGGGTGGCGGCCGAGCGCATCACCACCGAGATCCAGGTCCACGAATCGAACCGCAAGCTCGAAGAGATGGTGCAGGCCCGCACCGCGGATCTGACCGCCGCGTTGGAGCGGCTGCGCACCGTCAATACCCAGCTCATCGAGGCAAGCCGGGACACCGTCATGCGCCTTGCGCGCGCCGCAGAATACCGAGACGGCGACACCGGCGAGCATGTCGAGCGCATGTCGAGCTATGCCCAGGCCATCGCCCGCCAGATGGGGCTCAACGCCGAAGAGCAGGCGCTCATCAAGTTGGCGGCGCCGATGCACGACGTCGGCAAGATTGGCATCCGCGACGCGATCCTGCTCAAGAACGGTCGCTTGACCGCCGACGAATGGGAGGTGATGAAGCAGCACCCGACCATCGGCGCGCAAATCCTGCACGGATCGCGGTCGCGGCTGCTGCAGATGGCCGAGGAAATCGCCTTGTCGCACCATGAGAAGTGGGACGGCACCGGCTACCCACAGGGCGCGGCGGGCGAGACGATCCCCTTGGTCGGTCGCATCGTCGCGCTGGCCGACGTGTTCGACGCCCTGACCACACCGCGCGTGTACAAGGACGCTTGGTCGGTCGAGGACGCCGTAGCGCACATCCGCCGCGAATCGGGCAAACACTTCGATCCGCGGGTCGTCGAGGCGTTTGAGCAGTGCCTCAATGGTCTGCTCGACATCCGCAGCCGCTTCGTCGAGCCCGTCGCCCAGGGATGATGCGCGCGCTGCCGTGGCTGTGGATGGCGTTGGCCGTTGCCGCGTGCGGCCGCCCGCCCGATGCTGCCGTCGTTGAACGGTCATTGCCTGCTGCCCCTGATCTTGTGCCTGTGCCTGCCCCTGCGCCTGCGCCTGGTCCTGTGCCTGTCGCTGTCCCTGTCCCTGTGCCTGTCGCTGTCCCTGTGCCTGTCGCTGTCCCTGTGCCTGTCGCTGTGCCTGTCGCTGTGCGTGTCGCTGTCCCTGTGCCTGTGCCTGCGCCTGGTCCTGTCCCTGACCCTGAATTGGCCCCTAGTCCCGCACGCAACATCGACCCGACCCTGGGCCTGGGCTCCAAGGCCGAGCGCCGCAAGCGCCCGCCGGCGATCATCGGCGGTTGTGGCGCGGCGTGCGCAACGCCAGAGGCCGCGGTCCGCTTCCTGGTGGATCAGATGCAGACCACGCACCGCATGGAAGCGCTGCGATCGGTTTTCGACTGGTCGCTTTTGACGGTGGACGGCAAGGATCTCGGCAACGGCTGGGCCGATCTCTGGGCTGAGCCCAGCCGCCACCGCGAGCGCGCGGCCCAGATCGACGCCTGGATCGCGAACTGGTCGCGCTGGGCCGACCGGGTGACCGAACCCCAGGACTGGGCGCGTATGGCCTCGACCGGCATCCGTGTGCGCCTTGACCCGCACAACCCGCAGCGGGCGGTGGTCCAGGTGCAGCACCCGCCACTGGGACCCGCAGGCGGCGCCGCCGTGTGGCGCTGGGTGTTCGGCCTGCGCGGCGACGAATGGCTGGTGGTGGCCATCGACCACGCGCCGGGGCTTGAGGCGCCATGAGGCGCAACCGAGTTCTGGCCGTCGGGCTCGCTGTGGCGCTTTTCGGCGGGTGCAACGGCGGCGATTCCGACCCTGCAGCCGCCGATGCCAGCAACTGCTATCCGGCCGACCTGCAACCGTGCGCTACAGGCGCCGTGTGCCCGACGACCGCGCAGTGTCTTTCCGGCCCCGGGTGCAAGGCACAAGGGTTTTGCCGTCCCGATGGCTGGCAATGCGGCCCGGGCTGCGATGGAGACTGCGAAGCGGCAATGGTGTGCCGGTGGCACGGGGCGTGCACCCGCAAGCCCGGCGCGTGCGTGGCGACGAGCGAGAAGCGCTGCCAGCTCTCCGACTTCTGCCGCTGGGAGGGACTGTGCCACCTGGGGACCGAGGGAGGCGCCCCGGCTTGCGTGGCCACCGGCGACGCCGACTGCAAGGCCGCCGACCAGTGTGCGCAAGACGGGGCGTGCTCCCACCTTGCGGGCCGCTGCGTCGCTGCCAGCAAGGCCGACTGCGAGGGCGCGCAGATCTGCAAGGTCTACGGCAAGTGCAAGCCCGACTCAGGGGTGTGCAAGTAGGCGGCGGGGCTCAGAGGGTCTTGGAAAACGAAACGCCTGTTGCGCGGAACCCGTTGAAGAATTTGCGGGACTTCTCAGCTTTCGCAGCCGATTGCTCGGTTACGGGGTCTCCAGCGCGGCATCCACAAGCTCCTCCGCGAGGTCAGGCCCGCCCTGGTCGCGGATCTCGTGGATACCGGTCGGGCTGGTGACGTTGATCTCGGTCAACCGCTCGCCGATGAGGTCGATGCCGACGAAAAGGTGTCCGGCGGCGCGCAGCACGGGGCCGATGGTGTCGCAGATGTGCTGCTCGGCCGGCGTCAGCGGCGAAAGGCGCGTCGTCGCGCCGATGTGGATGTTGCCGCGCAGATCGTCGGCCGGCGGGATGCGCAATAGCCCAGCGCGCGCCACGCCGTGGACCAGGATGACCCGCTTGTCCCCGTCGCGCACGGCGGGCAGGTACTGCTGGGCGACGATGAATTCCTTGCCTTGGCGGGTGAGGATCTCGACCAGCGACCGCGCGTTCAGATCGCCAGGGTGCAGCGCGACGATGCCGTTGCCCCCCGAATACCCCAGGGGCTTGAGCACCACCGATCCGCCGACCTGGGCCGCGAACGCCAGGATCTGGTCCTTGTCGCGCGACAGCAGGGTCTTGGGCGCCAAGTCCCCGAACTGCAAGAGCGAGGTCTTCTCATTCCACGACCGCAGCGCCGCCGGTCGCGACCACACCCGTGTCGTCGTCGGCGCGAGGTCGAGCACGTAGGTCGACGCGATGTACTGCATGTCGAACGGCGGATCCTTGCGCATCCACACCACGTCGAACGCCGACAGCGGCAGCTGCTGCGCCGGGCCCATCGCGTGGTGGTCGCCCTGGACTTTTCGCACCGTGGTCGGCCGGCAGCGCGCGAAGCCTTCGCGACCGACAGCCGACAAGCCATCGGTGTCGCAGGTGTACAACTCGTGGCCGCGGGCCTGCGCCGCCCACATCAGCGCAAACGAGCTGTCCTTGCGGATGTCGATGGGGCCGAGGGGGTCGACGACGAAAAGGTGCCGGGTCATGTGTGCCTCGCGGTGGGGCCGCCAAAGTAGGCGCGACCCGCGCGGGCGGCAAGCGGACCCGTCACAGACCTGGGGGCAATTGCGAATCCTGCGGGCGGATCGATGCGCCTACACCAGTTCCGCGCGACCGCCCTGGATCTTGTCCATCAGCAGTTGGATGGCGTCCTGGATCTGCTCGGGCCGCGGCGGGCAGCCTGGAATGTACACGTCGACCGGGATGATGTGGTCGATGCCCGGCACGGTCGCGTAATTGTCGTAGAAGCCGCCGGTCGAGGCGCAGGCGCCAAAGGCGATGACCCATTTGGGCTCGGCCATCTGCTCGTAGATGCGCTTGAGCACCGGCGCATTCTTGTGGGTCACTGTCCCGACCACCATCAGCAGGTCAGCCTGGCGCGGCGTAAAGCGCGGCACCTCGCAGCCGTAGCGGGCAATGTCGTGCTGCGGGGCGTTGACCGCCATGAACTCCATGCCGCAGCACGCCGTGACGAACGGATACTGGAAAAGTGAGAACTTGCGGCCCCAGTTGACCACGGCTTCCACCTTGGTCAGCAGCACGTTGCCGGCCAGGTCATTGCCGCTACCACCGCCGATCGACAAGTCGTCGGCGCTCGACAGTTCGCTCTGCTTGTACATCACGCCCATGGCGGTCCTCGGCGCGCCGGGCCTTGGCCATGCGCAGCAGGGCGCCAATGCTGGCCAAAAGGTTGCCGGTCGTCAAGGCAAGGGCCGTCCTTGGGGGCGTCGATGGCGAACAGGAAGACGCAGGGGCGCGTCCGGTCGCCCGTGCCAGCCTGTTGCCGCCCGGGCGAGCAGGCGCGGCGGTCCTCACGACCCGGTCGCGGCCGTCGGCAAGGTCACGACGGCGGACCCCGGTTCGGGCAACACGGCGGAGAGAGCGTTGCGGTAGCTCGGCAGCAGCGGTTCAGGCGCTTGTACGACCCACGCCCAGTCGCGGCCGACCGCGGCGACCAGCACGCCCGATTGCCGCCGCACCCACCGCCCGGTGCGGTTGGCCTCGTCCATGGCGACCAAGTCCTCGCGGTCGAGCGTAAAGAGCTGATCGCGTCGGCCGAGCAGCAACACGCCCTCGACTGGCAACGGAAAACACGCCACGCGCCGCGTGCGCAGGGCCCAGGCCGGGTCGGCCAGCGCGCCCGCACAGCCCTGCGCCGCAGACCAGGTGCCGCGCCGCAGGTGAGCCGGTACGCGCAACGGCATGTCGTCGAAAAACACCTTTTCGGTCTGGACCTTGTGCAGCGGCACGGGCCGGTCGATGTGCGCTGCCGCCAGCGCCACCGCCGCCAGCACCACGCCGGCCACTGCGTACGCCGTCCAGCGCAGCCAAGCTGCCGACTGCCGCGTGGCCGCGGACGACAAGGGCAGGAACTGCGGCCGCAACGCGGTGCCGAGCAGCAGGCCGCCCAGGGCGCCGCCCGCGTGGGCCAGGCGATCGGTGCTGGCACCACCCATCCACACCAGCAGCGCAAGTGCGCCGGCCGGCAAGGCAATCATGCGCACCCGCATCCTGGACCCCAGCCGCGGCCAGAGCTTGAGTCCCAGGCCAACCCATGCGCCGAGGACCCCGAGCACCGCGCCGGAGGCTCCCACCGTCCACCACGGCCCCGGGTGGCCCAGCACCGCCAGCGCCGCACCCAACGCGCTGCCCCAAAAGACGATCCACAGGCGCGCAGCGCCAAAGGCCGCCTCTACAGGCCGGCCGACCACGGCGAGCATCAACAGGTTGGCGAGCAAGTGCCCCATGTCGGCGTGCAGCAACGTCCACGTGAACAGGCGCCACCATTGGCCCGTCGCCACCGCGTCGCGCACGTGGCCGCCTGCCAGCAGGACCTTGATGTTGCCCGATGGCGCGTCCCACAGCGCCGCACCGGTCTGGACGGCCCCCGCCAAGACCAGCAATCCCAGGATCCAGGGCAGCATGCGGCCGCGCTGGCCAAAGCTCTGCCGCAGCCACAGCAGCAGGGCCTGTTGCTGGGCGCTACGCGGCGAACTGGCTGGACCCGGCGCGGGGGCGTCCGTCACGGGTGGGCGGCTCAGTGGGGCCGTGGAAAAAGCCGGCCAAACGCGGTCAGGATGTCGGTGCGCTGCTTGTAGGCTTCGCGCACGCGCTCCAACCGTTCGCTGATCGCGCCCATCCGTTTCTCGAAGTCGGCACGCAGTTCGGCTGGGATGTCCTGATCGTAGCCGACCGCCTTGATGCGCGCGCGGATCTCGGCCGCCGTGGCCTGGGCGGCGGCGATGTCGTTCTTCTTGTCGGCAAGGAACTTGTCCAGCGCCGCCTGGGCCTTGTCCGGGGCCTTGGCGTGCTTCTCAAGGATGTCGATGCCTTGTTCGAGCAGCGCATTGTTGGCGTCGAGCGAGGCCTGCACCTCGGCCAGGGTCTTGGGGTCGAGCGCGATCTCGGGCTTGCCGGTGTAGGGCTGCGCCACGCTGGCGTCCGGGCCGACGCAGTCTTTGCAGTGCGGGTCGGGCTTGTTGCTTGCGACGTGTTCGCTGGGCCGCGCGGCTTCGGCAAGGCCAGGGCGGGCGGGCGCGGGCGCCAGCGCGGCTGGGGCGGCATCCGGCGGCGCAACGGCAGTCTTGGGCACGGGCTTGCTGCACGCGAGCAGCGCCAGGACAGGCAGGATGACGATCATCGAATTCATGGGGTTTCCTGGGCGGGGGCGGCCTGGTGGGGCCGTACGCTAGAGGGTCTGCAATAGCTTGCGCACCCACTCGGCCTTGGGGTGGTCCGGGTGGGCGGCCAGGAACTTGTCGTAGACCTTGCGCGCCTTGTCGGCCTTGCCGGTCTGCTGGTAGAGCTGGCCGAGCAGGAGCATCGCCTCGTCGTAGGTGCCGGCGGCCTTGAAGGCCTTTTCGGCCAGCGCGAACTGGTCGCTGTCGAAGTAGGCACGCCCGAGCAGCGTGAGCGTCCGCACGCTCGCCCGCACCTTGTGCGAGGCCCGCAGGTCGGCGATGGCGCCGGCAAAGTCGCCGTGGTCGAGCTTGCGCTTGCCGCTGTAGTACAGGTCGGTCGCGTCGGCCCCTTCTGGGACCGCGATGTCGCCGCCGACCGGGTCTTTGGCGGTCTTGGGGTCGGCGCTGTCCTTGGGCTCCTTGGCGGTCCTGGGTTCCTTGGATTCTTTAGGCTCCTTGGCCTCTTTGGGTTTCTTCGACTCCTTGGACTCGCGCGCCTCTTTGGATTCCCTGCCGGCCATCCCTGTGGCCGATGGCTGCCCGCTGGGCGGCGCCTCGGCCGGCGCGGCTGCGACCGCCGGGGTGGGCGGTGGCTGTGCGGAGACGGGTGGTGCAGCCAATGGTGGCGGTGCAGCGGCCGGTGATGGTGCGGCGGCGGACGTGGCGCCTTCGGCCAGGGACGGGGTCTCGGCCGTTGGCGGCTCGGTCGCGGTCGCCGCAGCGGGTGGCGGCGCAGCAACTGTCGGCAAAAGCGTAGGATCTTCAAGGACCCGCTGAACACGCGCCGCCAATCGGTCGGCCGGTAGCGGTGCCGCTTCGGGTTGGCATGCCGCCGCCAGGGCGATCGCAAGGCCAACCACCAGCATTCGCCGCGCCTTTGGCGCCCCGCGCGGACGGTGGGGTGGGTAGCGGGGCGTTGGCATCGCGGCAGACAAGATCAAGCCCGCACCTCGCGCGCGGTCACGGTCGGGCGCCGCCGCGGCGCCGGCAGGGTAACCGTGCATCGTGTGACGGTCAAACAAACGGCAAGGTCTGGCGCGGCCAAGGGGTCGGCGATCACGCTACCGCGTCAGTCAGTTCCGCGACCGCGAGGTGGCGCATGGGGTGGTCGCCATGGGCGGCGACGGCGGCCGCGTGCGCGCGCCAAACGGCGGCCAGCGCTGGCGCGTCGCCCGCGGCACAGCCGG
>Ga0194120_10007798_pt1 | contig 14435 bp, 13 predicted proteins | sample TA2MahCa65mmetaG_FD_148642 | JGI IMG/M metagenome (GOLD analysis project Ga0194120, IMG submission 148642) | Freshwater microbial communities from Lake Tanganyika, Tanzania - TA2015019 Mahale Deep Cast 65m | ecosystem: Environmental > Aquatic > Freshwater > Lake | place: Tanzania: Lake... | reverse complement strand
ACAGGGGGGGGGCCCTCACGGAGCGCCGCAGAGCCCCGCAAGCGGGCCGCGATCGGGTCGACGGGCGATCGGGTCGACTGGCGATCGGGTCGACTGGCGAACGGGTCGACTGGCGAACGGGTCGACTGGCGAACGGGCAGCGGGCGAACGGGGCGGAGAGAATGGAGCGGGCGATGGGAGTCGAACCCACGCTATCAGCTTGGAAGGCTGAAGTTCTACCGTTGAACTACGCCCGCGTGGGCCATTCACCGCTACAAGAGACGTCGCCGGGCCACTCTGGAGAGAGGCGCGGGCCGGTGGGAATCGGACAGAGGCACCTGCGCCAGCGAGCGATGCAAGCTGATGGGGGTAAGCCCGATGAGGCCGTCCCCATAGGGGTAGGCCCCATAGGGGGTAGGCCCGATCGGGTGGCGTGGGGCTGGTGGGGAGAGGCGGATTCGAACCGCCGAAGGTGAGAACCACCAGATTTACAGTCTGGCCCATTTGGCCGCTCTGGAATCTCCCCCTGTACTTGCCCCCGCACGCGGGCGTCCCCCATGGCCCCGCGTGCCGTCCGGGCAGCGGGAAGCGGCCCCGCGCACGCCCCGCAAGCGGAGCCCAAGCAAGCACGAGACCAGCCCCGACTGCGGCGAAAGGCCGCCTAGGCGCAGGTGTTTCCGGTGCCCGGTCCTAGCGCAGACGCCGTTGGCCCGCGGGCATCGCGCGCGCGCCTCGCGCGGCGCCCCGTTTGGTAACGAGAGGCGCGCGGGCACGACACGACGGCCGCGGGAAGCATCCGCTCCCGTGTCATCCGTGAGGTTGTCGCGTTTCCATGGAACAGCCCGGCACCGAGGCGCCGGGGGACCCTTGTCCAGCGCTGCGCGCGGGACCGGCGGATCCGGCCGTGATCGTTCGTGTTTTGAGGTCTTCCGCGCCGCCACCCCCGGGGCCTTGCGGCCTTGGGCGAGGTGGAGCCGACGATGGGAGTCGAACCCACAACCCCCTGATTACAAATCAGGTGCTCTGCCAATTGAGCCACGCCGGCGGTTGTCAACCCGTGGCGAGGCCCGCGGCCGAGCGTAGGTTGGCAGGCGAAACTGCCCCCGACGGTGCGGAGAGCGAGAGAGGATAGGCACCGCCGCCCCCCCGTCAAGGACCCAACCCAGATTTCTTGGACACCCCCTCGGGCGGGGGCGTCCGGGGGGCTGTGGTAGGGCTAGATGCCGCGCAGGCGCTCGACCTGATCCCGGTAGGCCTGCTCCACCTGCTCGAGGGAGTCCCCGCCGAAGCGCTCGAGGAAGGCCCGGCACAGCTCGAGCGCCACCAGCGCCTCCCCCACCACGCTCGCCGCCGGGACCGAAGTCACATCCGAGCGCTGCCAGGTCGAGAGCACGCTCTCGCCGCTCTCGAAGTCGACCGTGGCAAGCCCGCGCCGCAGGGTCGAGATGGGTTTCATCGCGACCCGCACGACCAGCTCCTCGCCCGTGGTCATGCCGCCCTCGAGCCCGCCGGCGCGGTTGGTCGCGCGCCCAAAGCGCCCGAAGGTCCCCGCCCGCGACACGATCTCGTCGTGCACCTGCGATCCGGTCCGGCGCGCCGACTCGAAGCCCAACCCGAACTCGACGCCCTTGATGGCCGGGATCGAGAACAGCGCGGCACCGAGGCGCGCGGTGAGGCGCTCGGCGCCGGAGTGGTAGCTGCCCAGCCCCGGCGGAAGCCCGAGCACGCGCAGCTCGAACACGCCGCCGAGCGTGTCGCCCGCCGCCTTGGCCGCGTCGACGCGCGCGATCCAGTCGGCCTCGACCTGCGCGTCGAGCGCGAAAAACGCCGAGGATTCCCGCAGTTTCGCGCGTTCGCCGCCGGCGAGCTCGAAGGCCTGCGCGCGCACGTGCCCACCGCCGAGCTCGACCACGTGGGCGAAGATCTCGATGCCCAAGCGCTCGAGCACCAGCCGCGCGAGCGCACCGAGCGCGGTGCGCATGGCGGTCTCGCGCGCGCTGGCGCGTTCGAGCACCGCGCGCGGGTCGCGCGCTCCGAGTTTCTGGCAGCCCGCGAGGTCCGCGTGTCCCGGCCGCGCGCTCGTCGGCACCGGCAGCCGCTCGATGGTGGAGTCCTTGTTCTCGAGCTCGAGCGCGATCGGCGAGCCGAGCGTGCGTCCCGCGCGCACGCCTGAGAGCACGCGCACGCGATCGGCCTCGATCTTCATGCGCCCGCCGCGGCCATAGCCGCCCTGCCGTCGCGCGAGCTCGGCATCGATGCGCCCAAGATCGATCTCGAGCCCGGCGGGAACGCCCTCGAGCACTCCGATCAGAGCCGCCCCGTGGGACTCCCCCGCCGTGGTCCAGCGCAGGTTCGTCACGGCGCTCGCGTCGGGCTGGCCCCGACCTCCCTCTCCGTCCTCGCGCGCGCATCGCCAACGCGGCGGTCCGCGCACGGCTCGCCGCCGTGGGCCAGCCCCACAGGCGCGCGCGAGCGGCACTGCTCCGACACGGGCGCGGGGGTGAGCTCGAACACGCCGTGCGAGGATACCGCCTCGACACGCCGCCGCAACGCGCGCGCGGCGCGCTCACAGCGACTCGTACCACGTCACCTCGTCGAACGTGACCGCGAGGTCCATCCCGCCCAGCTTGACCGTGAGCTTGCGCTGGGCGCGATCGACCTTGCGCACCTGACAGCGCTGGCGATAGCGCGGGATGTAGACCATCTGGCCCTTGTCGAGCCCGTCGAGGAAGGCCTTGCGGCGTTCGGTGAGCGAGGCGCGGGTGAGCGCTTCCTCCGTGCGGTCGAGCGCCTCGCGCAGCGCCTTGGCCGTGTCGCCCGGCACCTGTGAGGCGAGCGCGCGCGCCTCGTCGAGCGCCCGGCGCGCGTCGCGCACGCGCTCCTCGATGCCGCGCTGCGCTTCCGCCTCGACGAGCTCACCCTTGCGCGCCCATTCCGCCTCGCGCTCCGCCGCGGCCCGCGCCGAGCGCTCCGCGTCCTCGAGCCGCGCCTCCGCGGCGCGCCGCACGGACTCGGCGTGCTCCGATGCGCCGCGCAGCTTGGCGAGCAGTTCGGTCGTGTCGCGGTCGCGGCGCTCGAGCCGCTCGCGCGCACGCGCGACGATCTTGCGCGAGAGCCCGCGGCGCTCGGCGATCGAAAGCGCGTTCGACTCGCCCGGCGTTCCCACGAGCAAGCGAAAGCGCGGCCTCAGCGTCGAGGCATCGAACTCGACGCTGGCGTTCTCCGCGCGCTCGTGGCTGAAGCAGAACTCCTTGAGCTTGCCCAAGTGCGTGGTCGCGAGCACCGGAGCCTGCAGTGCGAGCAGGTGCTCGAGCAGCGCTTCGCCCAGCGCCGCTCCTTCGGCGGGATCCGTGCCGCCGCCGAGCTCGTCGAGCAGGAACAACGTGCGCGCGCTGGCGCGCTCGAGCCCGGTGCGGATGCGCTCCAAGTGCGAAGCGAAGGTCGAGAGCGACTGGCGGATCTCCTGCTCGTCGCCGATGTCGGCGACGAGGCCGTCGTACAGCGGCACGCGGCTGCCCTCCGCGCACGGCACGGGCCAGCCCATCCGCACGGAAAGGGCTGCAATTCCAACGGTTTTCAGCGCCAGCGTCTTGCCGCCCGTGTTGGGTCCGGTGATCACGAGCAGGTCGAAGTCGCCGCCGAGGCGCACGTCGATGGGCACGACCTCGGGGAGCTCGCCCGCGAGTTCCTGTTCGACGAGCAGCGGGTGGCGCGCGGCGCGCAGCACCAGCCCGCGCACGTGCGGACGCCCCGCATCGAAGGTCGCGATGTCCGGCACCCGCGCGCCGTAGCGCGCGCAAAACAGCTGGCCCACGTGCGCGAGCTCCCACTCCTCGAGCCGCGCGCTCGCCTCGCACACGGACTCCCAGCTCTCGAGGAAAAGCCGCGAAAGCTCGCCCAAAATGCGCGCCTCCTCGGCCCGCACGGCGCCCTCGAGCTCGACCAGCCGGTTGGAGTGGTACACCGCCTCGCGCGGCTCGACGTAGACCGTCTCTCCGCTCTGGGAGCGCTCGTGCACGACGCCGGGCAGGCGCGGACTGTTGCGGGCCTTGAGCGCGAGCACGCGGCGACCCGCGCGGCGGTGCACCTTGAAGTCGGCGAGGTGCGGGCGCAGGTCAGGGTCGGTGCAGAGTTTCCCGACCAGTTCCGTGATGCGTTCGTCGAGCTCGCGCGCCTCGCGGCGCAGCTTCGCGAGCCGCGGCGAGGCCTCGTCCTTCAGCTCGCCCCGTTCGTCGACGGCCGTCTCGAGCTCGCGTCGCAAGCGCGCGAGGTCGGGGAAACCGACGCTCAACTTCGCGCACTCCCGCGCGCTTTCCGCATGTTGCGCGAACCACGCCGCGACGCGCTTGGACGCGGACAGGAAGTTGCACGCCGCCGCCAGTTCTTCGCGGTCGAGCGGACGGTGGAACTCGATCAGCGCAGCGTGCACGCCGCGCAGGTCGGTGATGCCGCCGAACGCAGGCTGCTCGCCGCGCTCCGCGAGCGTCACGAGCTCCGCCACACGGCGCGAGGCGGCGCGCGCGTCGTCGTCGCCGCGAGGCGCGAGTTCGCGGATCGCGCGCGCGCCGAGCGAGGTGCGGGCGAGGCGCTCGAACAGGCCGCGCACGAGCTCGAGGTCGAGGCCGCTCGCCAAGAAGCGCTCGGGCACGGACGGACGGGGAGCGGCGGGCATCGCGGGAGGGAAGGCCGCGACGATTGTAGAAGCGCGGGCCCGAACGCGCCTACCATGCGCGCATGAGCCAGCGCCCCCAAGATCGATTCGAGACCCTCGCCATCCACGCCGGTCAGGAGCCCGACCCGCGCAACGGCGCCATCATGACGCCGGTGTACTTCACGAGCACCTACAAGCAGGATGCTCCGGCGGTGCCGCGCGCGGGCTACGAGTACTCGCGCACGTCGAATCCGACGCGCACCGCGCTGCAGGACAACGTCGCGGCGCTCGAGGGCGGCGCCTTTGGCCTGTGCTTCTCGTCGGGCCTCGCCGCGACCAATGCGCTGCTCGACCGGCTCGTGCCGGGCGACCACGTCGTCGCGGGCGACGATCTGTACGGCGGGACGTACCGCATTTTCCGGCGCGTGTTCGAGCGCTACGGCATCCGCTTCAGCTTCGTCGACACGACCGATCCCGCCGCCGTCGCCGCCGCGATCGAGCCCGCGACGCGCTACGTGTACATCGAAACGCCGTCGAATCCGCTGCTGCGCGTGAGCGACATCGCCGCGCTCGCCAAGGTCGCGCACGCCAAGGACAAGCTGCTCGTCGTCGACAACACCTTCGCCACGCCGTTCCTGCAGCAGCCGCTCGCGCTCGGCGCGGACCTCGTGCTGCACTCGCTCACGAAGTACCTAGGCGGCCACTCGGACGTCGTCGGCGGCGCGCTGATCGGCAACGATGCGAAGCTGCGCGACGAGCTCGCCTTCTTCCAGAACGCCGTCGGCGGCACGCCGGGCCCGATGGACGCGTTCCTCGTGCTGCGCGGCACCAAGACGCTGCACTTGCGCATGGAGCGCCACTGCTCGAACGCGATGGAGCTCGCGCGCTGGCTCGAGAGCCGCAAGGAAGTGGCGCGCGTGATCTACCCGGGCCTGCCGTCGCACCGCCAGCACGCGCTCGCTGCGCGCCAGATGCGCGCCTTCGGCGGCATGCTCTCGTTCGAGCTCGCCGCGGGCCTCGAAGCCGCCAACAAGCTGGCCTCGAGCACGCGCCTGTTCACGCTGGCCGAGTCGCTCGGCGGCGTCGAGTCGCTGATCGAGATCCCGGCCAGCATGACCCACGCCTCGATCCCCGCACCGACGCGCCGTTCGCTCGGGCTCGCCGACGGACTGGTGCGCATCTCGGTCGGCGTCGAGCACGTCGACGACCTGCGCGCCGACCTCGAAGCGGCCTTCGCTCAGGCTCGCTAGGAGCGCCGATCGGCGCGCGCGCAGGCGATTCACGCACGGCCACTCCAGCACGGCCACCCCGGAACGGCGAGCCTAGAACGGCGAGCCTAAAACGGCGAGTTCGAGCTCGGCGGCTTGGGCGGCGGAGGCGGCGGAGGCTTGGGGGGCGGCGTCGGCGGCTGGGCCGCCACCTCGCGCGGGACCCGCTTGGGCCGGTCGGGATCCTCGTCGATGCGCTCGCGCAGCACGCGCCCAACCTTGAACTTCACCACGCGCTTGGCGGGCACCTGCACCTCTTCGAGCGTGCGCGGATTCTGAGCGCGACGGGCGGCGCGGCTCTTGACCTCGAACACGCCGAAGTCGCGAAACTCGAGCCGGTTGCCGGCGCCGAGCTCGGCGATCACCTCGTCGAGGAACAGCTGAACCACGTCCTTGACCACCGCCTTGGTCTGCCGCGTCGAGTCCGCAATGCGGTCGACGAGGTCCTTCTTCGTGATCGTCTCGGGTTCGCGCTCGCTCATGGAGGGTGGGCCGCTCGCGGCCCTCGCCGCGCGTTCGAGTATCGACCCGCCCCCCTTTCCAAGTCAAGCCACGTTCAGGAGTTACGTCGGCCGCTGGGGTGAGGGACGCGGCTCGAGGACGAACGTGACCGGCCCGTCGTTTTCGAGCTCGACGGCCATCGCGGCCCCGAAACGGCCGCCTTGGGTGGCGACTCCGAGTCGCTCGAGCGCACGCCGGAAGCGCTCGACCTGCTCTCGCGCCCGGGCCGGCTCCTCGGCGTCATCGAACGACGGCCGACGCCCCTTGCGAAGGTCGGCGCACAGGGTGAACTGGCTGACGACGAGGGCGGCACCGCCCACGTCGATGAGCGAGCGATTCATGCGGCCGCGGTCGTCTGGGAAGAAACGCAGCAGGGCGATGCGCTCGGCGAGCGACTCGACGTCCTCGCCGCGGTCGCCGCGTTCGATCCCGACCAGCAGCAGTACGCCGCGGCCGATCGCGCCGACGACCTCGCCCTCGACGCGCACCGCCGCGCGGGTCACGCGCTGGGCGACGACCTTCACGGCGCCCTCGGCGAGGACCGCTCGAGCGCCACGCGCGCGCGCAGGGCCTCGATCAGAGGACCGAGTCCCTCGCGCGAGGCTTCACTCTCGAGCACGCGCTCCCACAGCGCCCGCGCGGCCTGTGGATCGTGCAGGTGATGCTGCTGCAGCAGGGCCTGCTGGACGAGCGGCACGAGCGCGCTGGGCTCGGCCGTCGCCGCGCGCTCGCTCGCCGCGAGCGCTTGGAGCGGCCGCCCCAGACCCTGCAGCGCAGCGGCCTCGAGGCACGCGTTGCGCAGGCTCGCTCCGTCCCCGACCGGCAGCCGAGCGAGCTCGGCGAGCGCGTCGTCGTCCTTGCGTGCGAGCACCAAGAGGTGCGCGAGGTCGAGGCGTGCGTCGACGCGCGCCGACGGATCGACACGCGGATCGGACTCGACGGCGTCCAACCACGCGCGCAGGGCGGTGATCGCGGCGTCGAGCTTCCCGGCGCGCGCGAGGAGCGCGGCCTCGAGTCGAGCCGCGGCACGGTGTCCGCCATCGAGCGCGAGCGCGCGCTCGTTCGACGCCTGCGCGAGGGTCCAGTCGCCGCCCGAGGCGAGCAGGAAGGCCTCCGCGTAGTGGCCCCAAGGATTGCTCGGATCGGCGGCGATCGCCGCGCGCGCGGCCGCGAGCGCGGCGTTCCGATCCTGCTCGAGGCGCGCGACGAGCAAGTGCGCGAGGAACCCACCCTCGGCCGCGGCGCGCTCGCGGGCGCGCTCGATCAGCTCCTGCGGATCGTCGGCCGCGGCTCCGAGCTCCGCATCCTGAAGCAGCAGCGCCACCCCCACGTCATCCCCTCGCTCCGCGAGCGAGCGCGCGAGGATGGCGCGCGCCACGGGCCAGTCCCGCGCATCGAGCGCCGCGCGCGCGCGCTGGAGTTCGCTGTGTTCGCGCTCGGGCAACGCCTCGGGGCGCTCGGGGGAATCCGAGAAATCGCGCGGCTTTGGCTGCTCCGTGCGGCAGGCCGCGAGCAGCGCGAGCGAGAGCGCGGCGAGCGTCGCGCGGCTCAGGGCGCCCCCTCGAGTCGCAAGCTACGGGCGCGACGCTCGTCACCCGTATCGACGTAGCGCAGGAACACATCGCCGCTCGCCTCGACCCTGACCTGCGTCTGGGCGGGGTTCTCGAGCACCACGAGCTCCACGTCCGCGAGCAGCACCAGCGCGTCGAGCTGCGCACGGATCGGGCTGCCGTCGGACTCCGCGCGCTGGCGCTCCACGATGCGCAGTCCGTCGGGGGTCGCGGACTCGAAATGCTCGTGGTTCTCGCCGTCGTGTCGAATCGCCACGTGGTCGAGCAGCCCGATCGGGCCGACGACCTCGATGCGCGCGGCGGCCAGCACGGCTTCGCGCTGGAAGGCGGTCGACCACGGTGTCGGCGCGTCGGAGGAGCGCGGAGTCGCGCCCGGTTCGCTCAGGGGCGTCGACGGGCTCGGCGGGCGCTCGCTGGCGCAGCCGAGCGCGAGCAGAGCGGCGAGCGAGAGGCAGCGGCGACTGGCTTGGCGCTGGTCCATGGTGTGGATCTCGGTGGCGGTGTGGAACCCGTGGGGCGTGGCGCGCGCGGCGCGCTCAGCGCAAGCCGCAGTTGCGCAGCGCGCGGTCGCGGGTGGCACAGGCGCGCGCGCGGGCGCGATCCGCTCCGCCGCGTAGGACGCGCTCGACCTCGCCCGCGTCGGCGAGCAGCTCGGCACGTCGCGCGCGGGCGGCTCTGAAGGTCTCCTCGATGCACTCGACGATGCGCATCTTCAGGTGCCCGTAACCCGGAGCGCCCTCGCCGCCGCGCCGGATGCGCGCTTCCCACTCGGCGAGCTCGGAGGGCGCCACGAACAGGCGCAGGAAATCGACGAGCAGCACTCCGGCGGGGTCCTTGGGCTCCTCCGGCGCGCGGCTGTCGGTCAGGATCTGGCCCACGAGCTTCTTGAGCGGCTTGCCGGTCTCGAAGATCCAGATCGAGTTGCCGTAGCTCTTCGACATCTTCTGGCCGTCGATGCCGGGCACCTTCGGCGTCGGAGAAATCTGCACTTTTGGCAGCACGAAGGTCTCGCCGTAGGTGGCGTTGAAGGACTGCGCCATGTCGCGCGCGATCTCGACGTGCTGCTGCTGGTCGACGCCGACCGGCACGAGGTTGGAGTCGTAGGCGAGGATGTCGGCGCTCATCAGCGCCGGATAGGTGAACAGGCCCACGGTGGCCGCGATGCCGCGCTCGACCTTGTCGCGATAGGAGACGGCGCGCTCGAGCAGCCCCATGCCGGTGACCGTCGAGAGCAGCCACGCGAGCTCGCACACCTCGGGCACGTCGCTCTGCCGGAAGAAGGTGGCGCGCTGCGTGTCGAGCCCGAGGGCCAGATAGGTCACCGCGACCTCGCGCACGCTCTCGCGCAGCTTGACCGCCTCGCGGTTGGTGGTCAGCGCGTGGTAGTCGGCGATGAAGTAGAAGTGCTCGCCGCCGCCCTCGGGCAGCTCGATGTGTTGGCGAATCGCGCCGAAGTAGTTGCCGAGGTGCGGCAGGCCGCTGGGCTGGATTCCGCTGAGGTGGGTGGCCATGGGGCTCTCGCGAGCGACGGTACCAACGCGCCGGAAAGCGGACAAGGCAAGCGAGATGCGCACTTGAAACCACACTCCCGCGTGGACGATCCTCTGCGCCATGGCCGCGCGCCCGCACGCTCCCCTCGTCTCCGCGGCGCTCGGATTGCACTCCGCACTGCCCGCACTGCCCGCGCTGCTCGCGCTGGCAGCCGGTTGTGCCGCGCCGAGCGACGACGTGCACCTCGCGCCGCTTTTCTCGCACCTGTCGACCGCCGGCGCCGAGGACGAGCACGAGGCGCTCGGCGGCGTGCTGCGCACGCGGCGCGACGAGCGGGGCGGCGACGTGCGCGAGTGGGAAGTGCACCCGCTCGTGTGCCACGACGAGTACGACGACGAGCGCGACGACGAGCACGACGACGAGCACGATCAAGGGGCGCGCATGGAGGAGTCGTCGTTCACGCGCTTCCTCGTGCCGCTCGGCACCCACCGCGAATGGCCCGACCGCACGCAGACGCAGTTGCTACCCCTCGTGCGCATCGACCGCGAGCCCGACGAGAACGGAGCGCAGGGCTGGCGGCTCACCGCTTGGCCGCTGACCCTGTGGGCCGAGGATTCGACCGAGCGCCTGCAGCAGGGCGTGTTCCCCTTCGCCGGCGCGTGGGAGAACTTCGCGACCTACGACCGGCTGGCCTTCTTCATGTTCCCGCTCTACCTGCGCACCGAGCGCGACGGCGGGACCTACCACCACCTCCTGTGGCCGATCTTCGGCTGGGGCCACAACCGCCGCGGCGAGCTCGACGCGCACCTGTGGCCGCTCGCGGGCGTCTCGCGCCCCGGCCACTCCGAGGGCGGCTTCCTCGCTTGGCCGTTGGTCACGTGGTCGCGCGAAGGGCTCGAGCGCCCCCGAGCGGGGCAGGCCACGACGTGGATGTTCTGGCCGTTCTACGGCGAGCGCCGCCAGCAGACCTACAGCGCGTGGAATGCGCTGTGGCCGTTCTTCGGCTACGCGGAGGATGAGCGCAGCGGATTTGTCTCGTGGGCGGGGCCGTGGCCGTTCGTGAAGGTGCAACGCCCCGGCACGAGCGGCGAAGCGCGCATCAGCCGCGCGTGGCCGTTCTATTCGCGCGTCGAAACCGACGGCCTCGACAGCCGCTGGTACCTCTGGCCGATCTTCAACCAGCGCCACGAGACCTACGCGAGCAGCGAGCGCCACGGCGAGGTCGTGTTTCCGTTCTGGGACCACTTCGTCGAGGACGACCGCGCGGGAAAGCGCGTCGGAAGTTGGAGCAAGCTCTGGCCGCTGTACCAGTACCGCGAGCAGGACGGCCGCTCGCGCTTCGCCTTCCCGACCCTGATTCCGCTGCTGCACGTGCCCGACGTCGACGAGCACTACGGCTGGCTGTGGGAGCTGTACCGCAGCGAGAGCGGCGCGGGCCGCGTGCGGGAGCGCGCGTGGCTCGGGCTTTGGCGGCGCGAACGCGACGGTGGCGAAGTGCGCGAATACGCGAGTGGATTGTGGTCGCGGCGCACGTATCGTCGCGCGGACGAGATGGTGCGCGAGACGTCCTTGCTGTTCGGCCTGTTGCGCTGGCGCGCGTCGCGCTCCCTCGGCCTGGAGTTCCTCGCCCCGGCGTTCCCCGGACCCGGCTGGCCCGCGCGCGAGCGAGAGGAGCGCTGAGCGATGCTGGCGCTGGTCCGCTCGTTCCTCGCCGACACCGGCTTCCAACTCGAGCTGTGCGCGCAGGTGTTCGCGCGCCTGCCGGGCATGTTGCGCCGCCGCACGCTGATCGCCGAGCAGCTCTACCAGTCGGGCCTCAAGGTCGTGCACGTGGTGCTGCTCGTCGGCGTGTTCATCGGCATGATCGTGGCGCTGCAGACCGGCCTCGAACTCGCGAACTTCGGCCAGCAGGACCAGATCGGCACGATCGTGGCGCTTTCGATGTGCCGCGAGATGGGACCGTTCATCACCGCGACGATCCTCGCGGCCACGGTCGGCAGCGCGCTCGCGGCCGAGATCGGCACGATGGCCGTGAGCGAAGAGCTCGCGGCGCTCGAGGTGATGTCGATCGACCGCGTCAGCTACCTCGTGATGCCGCGCGTGATCGGCGCGGCGCTGATGTGTCCCTTGCTCACGGTCCTGTGCGACGGCATCGGCATCTTCGGCGGCGGCCTGATCGCGGACGCCCAGCTCCATGTGGGCTCGGCCCTGTACTACGACTCGGTGCTCGAGGCGCTCAACGATCGCGGCCTGCCGCTCGACCTGCCCAAGGAGGTCTACACGGGGCTGTTCAAGTCGCTGGTGTTCGGCCTGATTCTCTCGGTGATTTCGTGCTCGGCGGGCCTCAAGGCGACGAGCGGCGCGATGGGCGTGGGCAACGCGACGCGCAAGGCCGTGCGCGACTCGATCATCGCGATCATCATCTCCAATTACTTCATGTCCTGGTTCTTCTTCAACACGTGAGCGCGCGGTGAAGCAGGACGTGATCATCCGCTACCAGAGCGTGCGCAAGTCCTTCGGCTCGAAGGTCGTGCTCGAGGACCTCGACCTCGAGGTCTACCGCGGCGAGGCGTTCTGCATCATGGGCCCATCGGGCTGCGGCAAGTCGGTCACGATTCGCCACATCATCGGGCTCCTCAAGCCCGACTCTGGGCTGGTCGAGGTCGAGGGGCACGACATGAGCAAGATCACTCCCGCGGACCTGCGAGCGCTGCGCTCGCGCATGGGCTACGTGTTCCAAGAAGCGGCGTTGCTGAACTCGCTCTCGGCCGGCGAGAACGTGGCGCTCGCGCTGCGCGAGACGACGAGCATGGGCGACGCGGAGATCCGCGAGAAAGTGCACGCCAAGCTCGCGCTCGTCAAGGTGCCGGATGCCTACGACAAGATGCCCAGCGAGCTGTCGGGAGGCATGAAGAAGCGCGTCGGACTCGCGCGCGCGCTGATCACCGATCCGGAGATCGTGCTCTACGACGAACCGACGGCGGGGCTCGACCCCGAGATCAGCGCCTCGATCAACGAGCTGATGCGCGAACTCGCGAGCGAGCTGCACGTGACGAGCGTGATCGTCACGCACCACGTCGGCACCGTGCGAACGGTCGCGGACCGCGTCGGGTTGCTCGACGGCGGCAAGCTCAACTACGTCGGCGCGGCCGACTCGTTCCTCCACTCCTCCGAGCCGCGGCTCGTGCGCTTCCTCGGGGCCAAGTCCGACTGAGGTCCACCATGGCAAACCAACGGCAACTCGCGCTCGGCGCCTTCTTCGTGATCGTGCTGACCCTGCTCGGCATCTACACGCTGTTTCTGACGGACTTCTCGCTGTTCAAGGAGCGCCACTCGCTCGTCGTGCACTTCCCACAGGCCAACGGGCTGCGCCAAGGCGATACGGTGCTCGTGGCGGGCATCCGCGCCGGTCGCGTGCAGTCGCTGGCCTACGACCCACGAGCGCCGTTCGAGCGGCGCGTCACCGTGACGCTCTCGATGGACACGCAGGTCGCGCTGCGCGCGGGTTACGACATCTCGATCGCCGACGCGACCGTGCTCGGCGGCAAGCAACTGGTGATCGATCCGGGCCCCGCCGACGGCACCGCGGTGGCGAGCGACGTGCCCCTGCCCGGCCGAGTGCGCGGCAGCGCGCTCGACGGGCTCGGCAAGCTCGTCGATGAGAACGGCGCCAAGCTCACGACGATCGTCGAGGACCTGCAGGTGCTCGTGGCGGACGCCAAGGCCGGCAAGGGCACGGTCGGGCGCCTGTTGCGCGACGAGGAGCTCGCCCATGAACTCTCGTCGGGCGTCGCGAGCGCGCGCAAGTCCTTCGACAACATCGAGGCCTTCACCGACGACATGCGCGCAGGCAAGGGCCTCCTCGGACGGCTCGCGACGGACGAGGATCTCGCCACGCGCTTCTCCGACGTGATCGCGAACCTGCAGCAAATCTCGACGGATTTCGAGGTCGTGAGCGCGGATGTCGCGGCCGGCAAGGGCGTGCTCGGTCGACTCGTGAAGGACGAGCAGCTCGGCGGGGACGTGGCCTCCGCGGTGGCGACGATCCGAGACATCGCGAGCCGCGTCAACGAGTCCGACGGCTCGCTGTGGAAGCTGATCGAGGACGACGAAATCGCCGTGCGCCTGACGGAATTCGCCGGCAAGCTCGAGGGCGGCACGCTCGGCAAGCTGTTCAGCAACGACGAGCTCTACACGAAGCTCTCCAAGGTCGCCGACGACCTGTCGGCCGCCTCCGGCGCGCTCAAGAACGCCGAGGGCACGCTCGGCAAGCTGGTGATGGACAAGGAGCTCTACGCCGAGGTCCAGCGCGCGCTCTCGATCCTGACGCGCACGCTGCAGGAGTACCGCGAAGCGGCGCCCGTGACCGCTTTCTCGACCCTGCTCTTCCAGACGTTCTAGCGCCGCGCTTCGAGCAGCCGCTCGATCCACTTGCCGATCTGATCGGCCTCGAGGTGCACGCGAGTCCCCGCGCGGCACTCGCCGAGCGTCGTGCGCCGCAGGGTCTCGGGGATGAGCGCCACGTGGAAGCGTCGACCGCGGGGGGCGACCACGGTCAGGCTGACCCCGTCGATGGTGATCGAGCCCTTCTCGATCAGATAGCGTTCGAAGCCGACGGGGACCTCGAAGTGGGTCTCCACGCCGCCGTCGCCGCGCTCGACCACGTCGACCACCGTGCCGAGGGCGTCCACGTGGCCGCTGACCAGGTGCCCGCCGAGGCGGGTGTCGAGCCGCGCCGCCCGTTCGAGGTTGACGCGCCGAAGGGGTTGGAGCTGGGCGAGCCACGTTCGGTCGAGAGTCTCCGCCGAGAGGTCGAAGCTCATCTCCGTTGCCCCCGTCCTATCCGTGGACCCCCTCGTCTGTGTGGACCCCGGAGCAACCGCCGGAGCCCCCGCCGGAGATCCCGCCGGAGTTTCTCGGGGAGTTCCCCCCGCGCCATCGCCGGAGAGCTCGACCACGGTCAGGCAGCACCCA